>Ga0265330_10001774_pt1 | contig 12121 bp, 10 predicted proteins | sample 41919metaG_FD_202083 | JGI IMG/M metagenome (GOLD analysis project Ga0265330, IMG submission 202083) | Rhizosphere microbial communities from Carex aquatilis grown in University of Washington, Seatle, WA, United States - 4-19-19 metaG | ecosystem: Host-associated > Plants > Roots > Rhizosphere... | reverse complement strand
CGGCGTCGAGCTTGACGTAGAGCGTCCGCACGCGCGCGGCCATGAGGAGGTCGGATCCACTGTCGGGACGCGCGGCCGGGACGAAGAGCTCGTCCGCGGGGACTTGGCCCTCCTCGATCAAGAGCCATGTGGACTGGGCCGATGCCCCGTCGAGGACGGCCGCCTCCAGGGAGGCGCTGGCGCGGGCGCGCGGGCCCTTCGTGTCCAGGTCGAGCTCGAGGGTCGTCGACGAGCCATAGCCGAAGTCGCCGGAAGAGAAACCGCCCGAGCCCGAGTAGCTTCCATAAGCCTGCTCCAGGACTGAGCCGCCGAAAGTCGTGCCCTGCGATGCCTGGGCCGCCGCGCCGGATGGGCCGACGAAGGCGAGGGCGAGCGCGAGGGCGGCAGAGCCCCGAGTGGTGGGCTTCATCGGCATCTCCTCACTTTGTGAGCGCGGCCATCGTGAACTGCCGCCCGTCGAGGGCCACGTCCATCTCGATCTTGCTCATCGAGAAGAGCGTCTTGGTATCGCTCCGTAGCTTGGAGACGAACTCGATCCGCGTAGGGTACCAGCGCTCGCCCACCCGCTGGACCTCGAGCGCCGCGCTCGTCTTCAGGAGCCTCCCGGACTTGGCGTACATCTCCTCCTTGAGGACGACGTAGCGCTCCGCGTCTATCCACATGAGCCGCTTGTCGTAGGCGGCGGTCGGCAGCTTCGCGTCGAGCTGCACGACGAAGCAGTCGCGTCCGTCCACGGCATCCTTTCCCTTGAGGGAGGAGCCGTACTTGGCCTTGAAATCCTTGGACTCGAGGGCGTCCTCGTAGGAAACGTCCGAGCCCATCATGCCCTCCTTCAGGAGATGGCCCGATATCTTCACGGTGCCCTGCTCCTTGGGGAAATAGATCCACAGGTCCTTGCCCAGCTTGAGGTAGCGGGTCCCGCGGTCCTCGGGGTTCGTGAACTCGGCGAAGGCCTTGTCGTCGCCCTTGGCGACCGCGTCCATCGTCTTGTAGCGAGTCTCGCCGCCGATGGAGATCTCCATCCTGCCGCTGTAGCGCATGCTCCCGAAGGACATGTTGGCGTCGACTCTCGCGAGTATCTCGTCGGCCGACTGCGCAACCGCAGTCGGCGCGGCCGCGGTCGGTATGGAGGAGGCGCCCATCGCGACGAGAGCCAGAAGAATCATGATTTTATTCACGGTTTTCCTCCATGCGTCAGACGGATCGTATGGCATCGATCGGGTTCATGCGCGCCGCGCTCCTCGAGGGAAGGAAGGCGACGACGGCCGATATCGCCACGCCCATGCAGAAGAGGGCGAGGATCCGGAGCGGGTGCAGCGCGGGGCGGATGATATTGTCCATCGGGATGCTCTCCCCCGCGATCAAGGCCGAGAAATCCATCCCGTGGACCGCCAGCAGCGCATTGAGGGCGATCCCGAGGATCGAGCCGACGAGGCCCCCGATGAGGCCGAGCATCACGCCCTCCGAGAGGAAGAGGCCGAGGATCCTCGAATCCTCCATGCCCATCGACTTGAGAATGCCTATCTCGCGCCTGCGCTCCAGGACCACCATCATCATGACGTTGGCTATGATGAAGGCGCCGAGGAAGGCGATGAAGAGCTCGAGGATGAAGTATATGCGGCCGAGCATCCGGATGACCCTCGCGGTGTCGCCTATGGAAGTCCAGCTCCTCACCGAGAGCTTGTCGAATCCGCCCGAGGCCAGGCTCGAGGCGATCAGCCTCGCGGCCCGGTCGGAATCCCTGTGGTCCTTGAGCATGACGAGGATCTGCGAGGATCCCTTGCCGAGGCCGAGGAGCTCCCGGCCGTCGTCCTGGCGGATCTGGAAGGTCGAATCGTCGAAGACGTCTAGCCCGGTCCTGAACAGGCCCGAGATGCGGAACTTCTTGAAGCCGAGGCCGTAGTCGGCCTTTTCCGCTACGACTTTGAGGGTATCGCCTACCTCGAGGCCGAGATCCCTCGCGAGCCTTTCGCCCAGAATCGCCGTCCCCGGCTCGTCGCAGTAGGCGCTGCCGGGAAGGAGAGCCTTGTCGAGCATCATGAGGCCGCGCTCGGCCCCGGGATCGCCGGCGATGCCCCTCGCCGCCTTGGTCGCCGTCTCGGAGGATAGGATGACGCCGAACTGCGTCCGCGCGACGACTCTGTCTATCTTGCCCTCGAGGCCGGGCGTCCTCCCGATCGCGGCGATCAGGGCATCGGAGTCCTTTAGTGACGCCGAGGCGGGCATGAAGCGCTGCCGTTCGCGGTAGGCCTCGGTCACGACGTTGACGTGGCCCGTGTCGTTCTTCGTCGCGTTTCGGACCATGGAGTCGAGGATGCCCGAGGTGAATCCGTTGGCGAAGACGACCACCAATAGCGAGATCGCGACCGACAGGATCGCGAGGAAGCTGCGCCTCTTGTTGCGGCCTATGTTTCGCAAAGCCATGCCGATGTTGCTCATCGCCGCGCCCTCCTACTGGAACCTGAGGGCCGCGGTGGGCTCGAGCTTGGCCGCCTTGCGCGCGGGCATCCAAGCCGCGATGAGCGACACCGCTATGCCGAAGACGAAGCCCATGGCCATAGCGCGGGGATTCCACTCGCCGTAAATGACCCCCGCGAGGGGCAGGGAACCCATCATGCTTCCGAAGGCCCCGATATCGAGCCCCTTCAGTATCATGAAAAGGTCCAAGAGTGCGCCGAGCGCCACGCCCAGGAAGGATCCGAAGACGCCCAAGGCGAAACCCTCGAGGATGAAAAGCCGCGATATCTCGCCCCTCGTCATGCCATAGGCCCGTAGCACGCCGATCTCCCGGATGCGGGAATACACGGACATGAGAATGGTGTTGACGATGCCGACCGCCGCGATGATCAGGATTATGAGCATCAGTACGACGGAGAACTTAGTCTTGGCCTCGCGCACGCTGAGGTAGTCCCTGGCCAAATAGCCGATGGGATCCGCGCGTAGTCCGGGCAGGGCCGCCATCAGCGAGGCGGCCGCCTCGTCTCCGGCCGCTATGGCCCCGTTCAGCGTCCCGGAGCGGGGCAAGGCGACGTCGATCTCGGTAGCGAAGCCGCCCGGAACCTCGGGCGTCGCCAACAGCGCGCGCGCGTCGGCGAGGGACATGTAGAGACCGGATTCGTTCACCTGGGGATCGGGAGTGTCGACCACTCCGGCGACGGCGTACTCGTCGGCGTTCGTAACGTCGTCCGCGGTCTGGGCCGAGACGAGGACCTCGTCGCCGACCTTTAGGCCGAGCTCCTTCGCCAGGAGGCCGCCCATCACGACGCGCTTGGGCGACGAGGGTGAAAGCCAGGCGCCCGACGCGACGGCGGCGGGAAGCTTGAATACCGTAGCGTCGGCCGCGGGATCGACCCCGTCGGCGAGGACGGGGATCAGGTCCTTGTAATTGGATACGCCGGCCACGAAGCGGAGCCTCGGCGCGGCGGGGAAGCCCCGCTTCCCAAGGACGGAGAGGGCCTTGGCCGCGTCGGGCAGGCTCTTGTCCAAGGGCGTCGCCGCGATATCCTCGACGTAGGCGGGCGTTCGCAGCTTGAGGCTGGAGAGCGAGTAGTCGGACATGTTGTCCACCGCCATCCGGTCCATCCCCGCCAGCATCGAATCGAAGAGGATGAACACCGAGATGCCGGCCATCATGACTACGGCGGTGATCATCGTCCGCCGCTTGTGCCTGACCGTATTCCGCAGAGCGATCTTCCAGAGGGTACCCATGTCATTTCCTCTCGTCGCCTGTGACTCGGCCGTCGCGGATAGTCACGACGCGCCGCGCGTGCTCCATGACCATGCGATCGTGGGTGGAGAAGACGAAGGTCGCGCCTCCGTCGGCGTTGATCCTCCGCATGAGCTCGACGATCTCCTCGGCCGTATGGGAATCGAGGTTGGCGGTGGGCTCGTCGGCCAGCACTACCAGGGGCCGCTTTACGAGGGCCCTGGCGATGGCGACGCGCTGCTCCTGCCCGCCCGAGAGCTCGCGGGGATAGCGGCCCTCCATGCCCGCGAGGCCCACCGCCGCGATCATCTCCCGGGCCCTGGCCCCGACCTCGCCGCTCTCGAGCTTGCGCTCGATGAGGAGGGGAAGCTCGACGTTCTCGCGGACCGTCAGGACGGGGATGAGATTGTAGGATTGGAACACGAAGCTGATCCTCTCCCTGCGATAGGCCGAGAGGCCCCGCTCGCCGAGGGAGCGCAGCTCCCGACCGTCGTAGATCATGCGCCCCTCGGTCGGAGAATCGAGGCAGCCGAGGATGTTGAGCAGCGTGGTCTTACCGGAGCCAGAGGGGCCGACTACCGTGAGGAACTCCCCGGCCTCGATGTCGAGGTCCACACCGTCGAGGGCCCTGACCCGGTTGTCGCCCTTCTGATAGATCTTCGTCACCTTCTCGAGATGAAGAGCCGCCATGGGAACCGTCCTTTCTCCGCCGCTACGGGCGGTACATCCTCCCTATCTCAGCGTCGACCCTTGAGCGAGGCGACGATCACTTCGAGCTCCTCCAAGTAGTCCGAGAGGGCCTTCTGCCCTTGCACGGTCAGGCTGACCCCCGTATAGGGCTTGTTGTCCACGAAGCGCTTCTCTATCCTGACGAAGCCCGCTTCCTCCAGGGTCTTCAGTTGCACGGACAGATTCCCCGCGCTCATCCGCAATTCGTCCCGAAGCTCGGTGAAGCCCGTCTGGGCCCTTTCCGACGACGCGAGATAGGTCAGCAGCATGAGCCTGGCCCTCTCGTGGATGACCTTGTCGAGGTCCAAGTCAGCCAGCTCATGCGCCCGTCCCGATGAGCCGCTACTTTCCCCCCCCCTTCCGGCCGCGCCGCTCATGCCGCTTGCCTTCTTCTTTGGGCGGCCAGGCCGACGATCCCGAAGACGAAGAAGCCGCCCCCCCATACGATCCCCGACCAGGCAAAAGGCATAGCCTCGATGAAAAAGAGGGACGTGAGCCCCGAAGCCAGGGAATACCAGCCCATGGCGAGATATTCGGGACGCTGCGCCATGAGGCCGAGGCTGTTGAAGGGGAAGGCGACGAAGACAGCGACGCAGGGCACGGCGTACCAGGGATGCCCGGACAGGATCGCCGTCACGATCGAGAAGAGCATGCAGAGTATCGCCGGCACGTTGAGGTGGAGCCAGGATCCCCCGTAGACGGCGCGGAGGACCGTCAGGTAATTGGCGCCTTCCTCGACGCTGCGCGCCTTGCGATTCAGATAGACCCACTTGAGCACGCCGCCGATCAGGAAATAGATTCCGAAAAACAATCCCGAAGCGATCTTCCATGCGGGGGAAAGGGCGGAAAAGGAGCCGCGCCGCAGCACGAGGGCCTGCGTTATCGCGCAAAAGGCGATCAGCGACAGTCCCAGAGGCAGGCTGATTATGGCGAAGAATCGGCTCGACACCACTTCTCGGAGGAAGGGATTGTTGCGCCTCACCGCCCGCTTGAGCTCTTCCACGTCGGCCAAGAGGCTTTCAAGCTCCGACTTGTCCATGCTTTTCTCCTAAAACTGATTTATATCATAAACTAGTTCTTATATCCTATTTTTTCCGAATAAAGTCAAGCCCTATATTTAGGGCAATCGATAGAGCCGGATTAAAGCGGAGGCGGTGGGACGCAAAGGCCTGAAAGCCCGGCGGGAGAGGCCCGGAGATGGAGAAGGTACAGAAAGGCTTACGGATTCCCCCCAGCCGGTGCGCAGCGGATTCGGTCCGCGTTCAAAATTCTGTCATTTGGCCCTGGAAATACTTCCTACCATTCATGCCACTGGAGTTACCCGCTCACGGAGGCGAAGAGCCGTACATGAAGGTAACTGTCGCGGTTTTATCCCCGATGATAGTGATGCTCTTCTTTTCCGTCTGCCCGTCCGCGTACCGCATCTCCAGGCTTCTCTCGCCGATCTCCAAAAAGTTGAGCTTCGCCTTCCCGCCCGAGGGCATCTCGCCCATGGCTATGCCGTCCAGATAGAGAGTCCCCTCGGTAACGACGCCAACCGAGAGGCTCCCCGTCGGGCGGTTTATACTGATCAACGCCGCCGGAGCGGTGGCAGCGGGAGCCGAAGCGGCCTCGGTCGTGACCTTCCCGAAGGGCGCGGCGCCGTCCTGAACGAAGAGAAGCTTCGTCCCAGCCGGGACCGTCAGGGCGATCGGCCCCTTCGCCCCTTTCGGCTGGATGCTCATGCTTCGCGATCCCGAGGTTGTCGGCAAAGCGAGCGGCGCTTCCTGGAAATCGCCGCCGTCCACGCTCACACTGGTCGCGAAGTCGCTCGCCACGAGCGCACTGGCCTTGCCGCCCTCCACCTCTTCCTTCAAGCCGTAAAAGCGCTGAGCCGCGAGCATCGAGACGCTGAAGACCGCCCTCAGGTCCTTGTCGTCCCCGCCTCCGGCCTTCGATCCGCTCGCCTTCTCCTGAATGTCCTTCAGCGTCGTCACCGCGTAGGCGTAGTCCGTCAGCCGCGCCCCGCCCAAATACCGCGTCGAGAGCATGAGCGCGCCCTCGTAGCACTCGAGCCCCGTATCCATGTCATCGCCGGCCAGGGCCTTCCCCGCCTTCAGCTCGAGCAGCGTAGCCACGAGCCGGGCGTTGTCCGTGAAGCCTCGCCGGATTTTTTCCGGATCGGGATAGGCCTTGGCGCCCGCGTAGATCGCTCCCACGCCATCGAGAAGCTCGACTTTCGGGTCCCACGCCGACTTCTCGATCGCCAGTCGGTTCTTCCGCAGCGCCCACTCGCCCGAGAGCTGCTTCGCCCCGTCCTTATACTTCGCCAGCCCCGGGCTGTAAGAAATATCGCCTAGGAGCGAGGAGAGCTCGGCGATCTTCGCCTCGACGTCGGACGCCTTGCTCGCCTCGTTCCAACCGGCGTCGATCGCCGCCCTGAGGCCTTCCACTTTACGCTTCTCGTCGTCCATCAACAGGGGCAGCGCGAAGCTCATCTCCGCCGTCCCCCCCTCCTTCATCTCGACGCTCGCCTTCGCTATCTCCCTATCGCCCAGCATGCGCTTCTGCGCGATCGTCACCCAGCGCTTCCCGATCAGGACTCGATCCAAGCTCGCGAGGTCGTTCCCGACCGGAGACCCGTCCACGAGCACCGCGTAGCTTCCTTTCTCGCCGATGTTCGTAAGCTTGAGCGAGCCGAAGCCTATGTGCGCCCCGGTCAAGCTCTCCAGCACCGACACGACCAGATCGTCCGCCGCGTCGAACACGTCCAGAACTCCCGCCGCCTTCTTCGTCTGCGACAGCGTCGTCTTCCCCTTCGCCCGGTCAAACACCGACAGCTTGCAGTCGATTCCTCCCGACTCCGCCTTGGTTATCTTCCCGTACATGATGAAGTCCAGCTGCCGCTCAGCGGCCATCGCCCGGAGCGCCTCTTCCCCGGCGCCCGCGCCCTCCTCGAGCTGCACCCGATAACGCCCCAGTTCCTGCAGGGTCATGAAGAGCGTATCGGTCGCCGCCTTGCAGGCCGCGTCGTAGGAGGAGGAGCTCGTATCGTTCGAGAATCGAACGACCGCGACATGCGCCTTAGCCGCGTCTTCGCCGAAGGCGAAGCCCGCGAGGCCCAGGGCAAGCGACGCGAGAAACAGGCCGAGCACGAGGCGGAACATTATCGAAGGGCGCATTAAATCCCTCCCCCCGTCAGCGAAGAGCTGCCGATGGATTCACGAGAACGGCTTCTCCCGATTCGGTCGGGAACGCAAGGAGATCGCCCGACTTGACGGGCTTGCCGACTACCTTCGCCTGAACCTTGATCGTCGCAAGCTTCTTCCCGGACAGGGGATCGACCGCGACGACGGTATTGTCCCCGGTCCCGAACCAGAGCGCCCCGGCCTCGAGGGTCGAGGGGGACGAGGCGCCGCCGATCGGGTCGAAGAGACGCTCGCCGTTCTTCGCGGAAAGGCCGTAGAGCGTCGACTTGGCGAACACGTAGAGGCCGGCCTCGCCGAGGGTCATGTCCTGGAGCACGTTGAGGTTCTTTCCCTCGTCCACCCGCTTGCTCCAGGCGACGGTCATCGTGCCCAGGTCGACGCAGACGACGAGGCCCTTGCGATCGACGAAATAGGCCGATCCACCGGACACGAGGGGCGCTACGGCATAGGGCTGGGCCGCCGGAGTCTTGACCTGCCCCGTAACGGAGAGCTTAAGCCCGTCCATCGCGTAGAAAACCCCGTTGATCGAGGCGGCGTAGAGCGTCGTCCCGACCGCGGCGGGCGTCATCTCGACGTCGTCGGGCAGCGCTATCGTTCCAACCTTCGCTCCGCTCTTTACGTCGAAGACCTCGATGCCGCCCGCGGTCGCGAGGTACAGCCTGTCCCCCGAGATCGCGGGACGGCGGCCGAAGAGCCCCGAGCTCGACGCGTCGAGGGGAAGGGCATACCGCTGTTGCCCGCTCGACGCGTCCATGACGGACAGCGCCTTGTCCCCCGCGAAGGCGACGAGCTCCTCGCCGAGAACGGGACGGGAGTTGTCGTTTTCCGAGTTTCCGGTCTTAGCCGACCAGGCGACGGTCCCGTCGGCGGCGAAGGCGAAGACGGTCCCTTTCGCGTCCGCGGCGAAGAGCCTCCGGTCGGTCGCGACGATGCCGGAGACCAGGCGCGCGTTCGAGACCTTCACGGTCCCGTAGAGCGCGGAGGGCGCTTTGGCTGCGACGGACACCGCCGATACGGGCGTAGCCGCGGCGCCCTGCGGCGGCGGCGCGTTGGGAGACTCGGGAAGGGTTTCCCTCACTTCCAGGGTGGCCGCCTTCTCGAACGCGCGCTTCGACTCCGCGCTCAGGGGAAGCGTCTCCCTCGCTGACCCAGTGGTCGCGGCCGAATAGTCCTTGAGCATCCGCGCGACCGATTCGGGCAAGGTGACGGCCTCCCCCTTCGGGGCGGCCGCGGGCTTTTCCTCGGGCTTCGAGGCCTCTGACGATGGATTCGCCGCGAGGGCGCTTTGCATGAGAACGACCGCCGCGTCGGCCTTGGCAAGGTCGGTCGACGCTATGGACATCTCCTGATCCCCGTGTACGACGAGCGCGGCCTGGACGATCGAGTCGACCACGGTGTCCACCACCGATTGATTCCCGGCGCCACCTATCGCATCCAGCTTCGCTTCGTCGAACGAGGGCGGCAGGATGGCGACCCCGCCCTCCTGCACGGCGACCTTCGTGGGCTTGCCATTCCGTTCGCTCACCGCGAACCGCGTGCCGCGCACCGCGCAGACCGCCGAGTTCGTCCCGACCTGGAAGCGATCCCGGCTCTTGAGCTTGTTCACCTTGCAGGTGATGGATCCGGCAAGGAGTTTCAGGTCCATGACGTCTCTTTCCGAGGTCAAAGATAAGGTCTTCAGCTCGACCGTGGAATTCGGCCCGATCCGAATCGCGCCGACCTTCCCGAACTGGATGTCGCACGACGAGGAACTCTCCGTCTTCACGATCGCGGCGGTCGGTACGGCGTCTCCGATGGAGATCGCCCTCCATTCGGCGCCGGTCTTGGCCGCGACCTTCCCATCGGCCGACACCACGATGCCTTCATGGATCGCCGGGGATCGCGCTATCGCTTCGACCGCGGGGCTCGCCGCCGCCGAGGCTTCGCCGCCCGCCGCGGGCGCCTGCTTCGGGGAACAAGATACGAGGGAAACGAGGCCGATCACAATGATCGCGGCTACCATTCGGTTAAGGCTCTTCGTAGTTTCCACGCTCGCCTCCATGAAAAACAAATGCGTACCCCAAAAAGATCGACCCCGCGGGGACTCCTCGGCGTCGTTCCGCCCAGGTCGAGACAACATACTATTGATATTGTATCGCCCGACGTCGCCTCTTTCCCGAATAAGCCAGGCCCTTCGAAATATTATCGATATACAATACTGTTGTACAGGTCCAGGAAAGGCCCCTTTAGCCGGGGAAGTCCGAGAGCATAGAGTCGGGCACCTCGTCCATGAGGTCCCCAATCGCCTTCTTGTTCTGCATGCGGCTCACGACTTCGGCGAAGAGCGGCGCCACCGACGCTATCTTGAACCTCGAAGGGTCGAGGGGCCATTGCCGAGGCACCGAGTCCGTGGAGATGACGTATTCGATGTCGCTCTCCCCGATCCTCTCGATCCCCGCCTCGCTCAAGGGGAGGTGCGAGAGGCAGGCGTAGACGCGACGCGCTCCCTTCGCCTTGAGCTGCCGCGAAAGCTCCGCGAGTGTCCCGCCCGAGAGGCTGAAGTCGTCCACGATCATCGCGTTCTTGCCGGCCACGTCCCCGATGATGTCGAGGATCTCGGCCCTCTCGTCGTTGCAGACGCGCGTCTTGTCCGCGATGGCCAGGGGAACGCAGAGGCGGGAGGCGTACCTGCGGGCGTTCTTCGCGAAGCCGGCGTCGGGGGACACGATGACCAGGTCCTCGAGGCCGAGCCTCTCGATGAGGGAGCCCAGGATGGGCCTGGCGAAGAGGTGATCGACGGGCTTCTTGAAGAAGCCCTGGATCTGGGGAGCGTGGAGGTCCATCGTGATGATCCTGTCCGCTCCGGCGAGCTCGATGGACTCGGCGACGACTCGCGCCCGGATCGAGACCCGGGGCTCGTCCTTCTTGTCCCCCTTGGCGTAGCTGAAATAGGGGATGACGGCAGTCACGTACTTGGCCCCGGAGCGCTTGAAGGCGTCCATCCAGAAGAGAAGCTCGACGAGATCGTCGTTGGCGCACCCGGCGGCGCCCCCGCCTATCGGTTGGACCAGATAGACTTCCTCGTCGCGCACGTGCTCGCCGATCTTCACGTAGGTGTTGCCCTCGGAAAAGCGGATCGTCTCGGTCGGCCTCGGTTCGATTCCGAGATAGGAGCACATCCTCGCGGCGAAGACCTTGCCCGAGGAGCCGGCGAATATCTTAATGTCGCTCATCGCGCCTTCATGCACAGAGGGCGCGCCTTCATTCGCAAAGGGCGGCCGCGAAGCCCACTTCGACCATCGACAGGAAAGTCTTCTCGCGCTCGGCGGAGGTCGTTTCCTCGTGCGTTACCAGGTGGTCGCTCACCGTGAGGACGGCGAGGGCCTCGACTCCGAACTTGGCGGCGAGGGTATAGAGCTCCGCGGTCTCCATCTCCACGCCGATGACGCCGAAGCGGGCCCAGAGCTTCCACTGGTCCGGATCCTCGGTATAGAAGGAGTCGCTCGAGACGATTTTGCCGACGTGGACGGGCATCTTCCGCTCGATCGCTGCCTTATGCGCCGCCGCGAGGAGGCGGAAGCTCGGCGCGCTCGCGTAGTCCATGCCCCGGAAGCGGACCTTGTTCACCGCCGAGTCGGTGGAGGCCGAGATGCCGAGGATCATATCCCGTACCTTGACCTCGGGTACGAGGCCGCCGCAGGTGCCCACGCGCACGAGCCGCTTGACGCCGTAATCCCGGATGAGCTCGTTGACGTAGATCGAGAGGCTCGGCATGCCCATGCCGGTGCCCATCACCGATACGCGCTCGCCCTTGTACGTGCCGGTATAGCCGAACATGTTGCGCACATCGTTGAACTTCTCGCTATTTTCCAGGAAGGTCTCGGCGATGAACTTGGCCCTGAGAGGATCGCCCGGAAGCAGGATGCTCGGGGCTATCTGGCCCTTCGCCGCGGCGATATGTATGCTCATTCATTCCTCCCGTGAAATGCGATGCGCGCCGCCGGCGTCGTCCCGGCGCGAGCTACCAGGATACAAGAGTCGCGGTGAAAAGCAAAGCCGACCCTCGGGCCGCCCGAGGGCTCTCGGGCCGCCCTAGCCGAGCCGCCGGCTAGGCTTCCAGGTCCAAGCCGGCGCGGCGGGAGCCCGCCGCGCCTTGCCCGATCGCCTTCGAGTAGCTCTTGGCGGCTTCCTCGGCGTTGCGCTGGGCGATTTCCGCGACGGCGGCGGCCTCGGTCTGGGAGGCCGCGGACGCTACGGCGAGGTCGGCCCCGGATGGCTCGCTCGGCGCGAGGGCGGCGGCGCGGACGATGCGCATCTTTTGAACCGTCTCCTCGGGCTTGCCGGACGCGGGCGAAGCGTCGATGCCTACCTCGCCCCCGACGGCGTACTGGGCTCCGTCGGGTCCCCTCTCGTAGGTGTAGCTCGCGCCGCCGGTTATGTAGCGGCCGCCGGTCGCGATATGCGCGGCCTCGTGGGCGCGCACCTCGCCGTCGCGCGCCTTGAGCTGGGAAAGCACGGC
>Ga0265330_10001773_pt1 | contig 12124 bp, 10 predicted proteins | sample 41919metaG_FD_202083 | JGI IMG/M metagenome (GOLD analysis project Ga0265330, IMG submission 202083) | Rhizosphere microbial communities from Carex aquatilis grown in University of Washington, Seatle, WA, United States - 4-19-19 metaG | ecosystem: Host-associated > Plants > Roots > Rhizosphere... | reverse complement strand
CATGCCCATCCCGAACTCTCGTAGCGCGGATCGCTCCCTGCAATTCCCACCGAATTCTCATTATCGTGTCGGCAAGGGGATATGGTGAAACCAAGACTGAAAGCTGGGAACATAGATCATAGACTCGCCACGACCAGAATGCGTGCGGAGTGCTATTTCAAATGGGTTAGGACGGCAGACTCAATGGGGTAGTTTTTGAGCAGGGACTTTTCAAAGTGCATGCCAAAACGTTTTGCCGAATGTCGTGGTCCCAAAATGCCAACGCGACGGATTCTGAAAGGGATCGACCCGAACCATACTAGTGGGTGACAGAAGCGGGAGGGTTTGTTCCTCTGCTGGAAGGTTAATAGGTATGCACGCAAACTTGCTTTCAAAAGGATCCGTGCAGAGTTGAGCGAGCCGCCACTCAAGACCAAATAGTCTCTGCTTCGGCTCCGCCAAGCATGACGACATTCAGAAGGTCGGAGAACCGAGATCGCTAAAGCTCTGCCATCATACGGTCAAAATTAGGATCAGAAGGAATATGGTATTTCAGAAATGGGGCGGATCCCGATGTCGGCATTTCGCGAAGCTTTCAATTCCAGCGCGGTCGGCGGGCAAATTTGCATCCAATCGTCGATGAATGGCACAAAGCCCGCGCATCGCATCTGTTCCTCTGTCCATGCCACCGAGTGATCCTTAACCGCATAGGGGACATACGAATCGGCCAGTTTCTACCTTGCACGTGATTGAAGCAAGGAATATCAATCTTGGAAGGTAGCCCAGGGGCCAAGCCTCAGGCGTATTCCATTGAGGGAAAACGTCCGGACGCTGTCGGAGAGGTTTGCACAGAATACCGCGCTACGTCCTTCCTTGACCAGCGCGTAGCTGTATAAGTGAGGGTTCCCGCCAGCAACCGTCCGGACTTCGGCCCCCGACCAACCTGCAAACATACCGAACACTTCCCGTACCGGCCAAGCCTGCGGGTGACCGTTAGCGCACACTTCCCCAATGCCGTCGGGACCTGAAATCTCAAAATAGGTGACGGATGAGGCTCCCGCAGCGCTGAGCTTCCCGATGCTTGCAAGCGTCCACGCTGCGCAGAAAGGCCTGCGTTGGCGCAGATCGCCGGTACGATGTGCATTCCTCATCGCGCCTGGGTAGGCGCCCAAATCTGTGAGATTGGGGCTAAATCGCGGCGTGAGTGTAACCGGGCTGACTGCTATGGCGGCGCCTCGTGCGAAAGCCGCTGCCGTCCGGACCGTAGGCGCAATCCCGTCCAGGTTTTCAACCAGCGATCGGTCATCCACCGAATGCACTTGGGGCGTAAGGCCGAAGAACACGATGTCCAAGTCTTTCGCTGCGGGCCGAGAGCGGTTAAGCTCCGCGAAGTGCGCGTTCGTTCCCCCGCCGATAAGGGGATGCATTCCGTACAGGGCAAATGCCTCGCGGATCGACCGCGCCAGGTCGGGCGCGGTACTCCAGGGCGGAGAATTGGACGTTGCAAGAACCACTTGAGGCTGGACGCCCGCGCGCTCGAATGCGCGCGAAAACGCCTCGGGGACCTCCACCGCGGAAGCGGTCAGGAGACACCAGATTGGGACCCTTAGCCCTTTCGCCACTGCAAGCAGCCTTGGAAGGGATGCTTCCCAGGGATCGAGATCGAGATCACATTCAATGCGAATATGGCTTGGCTCGGTGCCTTCCAGGATTTCCTCATACCAGTCACGCTGATGCAATTGCTCCCCGAGTCCGAAGCCGATTTCGCAGAGTCTGGTTCCCGTCGGTGGACCAATTTCCAGCTTGACCGCAGACGCATGGAGCGGCCTCCGACGCCGCGCCAGGGGGGCCTCTCCTTCAAGGTGCAGCGTAATGCGCTGCTCAACGCGCTCGCCCGGGTGAATCATGACCGGGAATGGAAGGGCAAGCGGGGTGCAGTAGATCTTGAACGAGCCATCGCTCCAGTTCCTCTGATCTTCCATTTCGAATACCTCGCCCTCGAAATCCAGATGAGCCCAGGCGTGGGTCGAGATTTGATGGCTAAAAGAGCTGAGGCCCAGGAAAGGTTGGCGCGGATCCACGGCGAGCGGAAACGCGCCACTGCCTTCCTGGCCGTTGGGTGTTTGATAGCGACACGCCGCGCCCGCGCAGGCGGCGGGGTGCAGTAGGCAGAACCCGATTCTGTTTTTCTGGAACTGGCGGCGTGCTTGGCCGGTAAACGAGTACGATATCACTCCGTCAGATGAGCCCTCGATCCGCGCACTCCATCCGAAATCCACCTCCGAAGAGTGGCTTTCCGCTTCGAAAGTGATCGTAAATCGATCACGGCGCACATTGAGGCGGAGGTCATTGAATGTGTTCGGGATGGTTGCCCAGTTCCTGTCCCGAACAGCCATGGAGATGCGCTGCACGGCCACCGTCTCTGAGAGCCGGATATCCCGCAGCTCCCCGTTCAGGAAGGAAAGGGCCCACGGCCCGGCCTTCAGCTCAATAGCACGCGAAAATGCTTTCATTTTTCCCGTTCGGGATGGAGCATCCTATGAATTGTGTCCCTAATCTGCGCGGGCTCGAAGACGCTTCTCCAGTCGGCACGCAGGACCTTTTCCGCGCCGACTTTCATGGCGATCTTTGCGGCGTCCGAGAAGGGAGAGCTGATTTCCCCGAAAACGATGGCGAGCGGGATCTGCGCATGTCCTAGCATGAATGCGCGCGCTGCTTCGGGTGGAACACCCCTGGCTATTGCCTCGTCGAGTGCGTCCTTCATGAGCTTGGCCGCCGTGGCCGCGCACACCTCGGACATAGCGGGTTCCAGCATGGCCATCTGCTCGACGGTCACGCGGTGGGCTCGCCCTACAGGCGCGAACATTTCGCGGCAGAGCGCTTCCGCCCGCTGGAAGGCGGCTTCGGTTCCCCGATGCAGAGCGACGACGATATCCTGCTTTGCGTGAGCTCCTCCAAAATAGTCCTTGCGCGCCTCGGGTGATTCCTGCTCGCCAAAGAGCGGTGGATGGCAAGGGTGGGTGACAATGAAAGAACAATCGTCGCGCAACATCATTTCACCATCGTATGCCGCGGCGGGATCGAGGAGGATCGCCGAGCTACCAACCCGCATATGTGGAACAATTTGTTGGGTGACAGCCGCCATGAGAGCGTCGGGAACCGCGAGTACAACGATGTCGCTCATGGGCACACACTCCGCGGCTGGGCTGAGCTTAAGGCCTTGCTCGCGCAATCGTGCCCCGGCCCTTTCAGCATTTTCTACAAAGAACAACCGGTAGGAATGTTTGCGCAGGTTGGCGGATATACGCTGGCCCATTTTGCCCCCGGCGCCGATGATGGATACTGTAAGACTCATGTTGTAATCCTCCTCCTCAGGTAGGCGATGCTCTGGCGCGCCCAGGAACGCTCCAGATGAACAGTGGAATCAATGGAACCCTGCCAGGGTGTCCATTGCTCAAGAATGATTCCCGGATTTTTTCCGCTGGAGGCGCCTGCATCGAAGAGCAAGGGAATATCCAGGCTCCCCGAACCTGCGGGTACCCCTTCTACCGCGAAACCCATGCGGTGGTCGAGGCGGCGAATTATGAAGTCCTTGATATGAATGCTCAAGGCGAGGGGGAGAAGCGCATCGGTGACCGTGCTCAAATCCTCCAATGCCCCAAGCGAGTTCACGGTATCCAGACATGCACCCAGCGCAGAACTACCTATGCGGCGGATCATATCTGCCAGATCGAGGGCCTTCTGCGCTTCGTAATTTTCTACAACAATAGTGACCCCAGCTTTTTCATATTCGGGAAGTATGAGGCGAAGCTCCCTTTCTGCAACAAGCAAGCCAGCTTGGCCCTGCCCGATAACCATGGTGCGTACGAGAGTGGAGCGCAAATAACGCGCGACTTCCAGGGTCCGCATAAGGTGCCCCGGATCGGTTCCTCGCGTCCCCAGTTCCAACTCAATGTCGGCACCTTCCGCTTGCTCGAGAAGCTTGCGAAGCTCCCCGGTTTCATTCGGAAGGCGGATGTTGTCGCAAATCTGAACCGCATGTACGCCAAGATCCCGGGCTTCCGCCACAAGATTGAAAGCATCGAAAGAGTGTCGGGGGGCCGAATACCCCGCAACGCCCGCCGCCCAGGCAAAGGCGTACGAGCCGATCCCCAACCTCACCGCTGCTCCTCCCGTTCGCTCATGCCGCAGAGTGTACCCCGAGATGGCGCCGTGAACAAGATGTTTTTTTATTATCCGTTGCGAGAAATGAAATTTTGATGCGTTCCTCTGGACAGACTTGACGGGGCGGTCTATGGTCAGCTTATGACACCTGATGAGATTTGGACGCGCGCGGGCAACGTTTGGAATTCCGCCGCGCAGGAGATTACCCGTCTGGCCACCGCAGTAGACCGCGCCGCTTTGGTCCGATGCGTGGAAATGCTCGCGGCCTGCACCGGCCGAATATGCACAATGGGGTGCGGCACTTCCGCCGTGGCGGCACGCAAGATCGCCCATTCCCTGTGCTGCATCGAGCGCCCCGCTTTCTTCCTCTCCCCCGCAGACGCCCCCCACGGAGCGCTGGGATCCATCCAGCCGGGAGACATCGCCATCCTCGTGTCCAAGGGCGGGGGCACCACCGAACTCCTTGGGCTGGTGCCGTCCTTGAAAATGAAGAAGGTGACATTGATCGTCGTGAGCGAAAACGCCGACTCGCCGCTGGGTCGCCAATGCGATCTTTTGATGAAGGTGAAGGTGGAGCGGGAAGCCGACCGTTTCGACATGCTGGCCACCACGAGCACCCTGGCGGTGATTGCCGTCTTCGACGCCGTGTGCATTACTCTCATGGAGCACATGGGGTACACGCGTGAAAAGTTTGCCATCATCCATCCTCATGGCGCCGTTGGCGAACGCCTGACGGGAGGAAAAAAATAAGGTGAAGGCGCAGGCCGCGTCGGCTGACGCGGCGCCTGTGCTCAATTCCACGCCGTTGTGCCAGTGTACCTCTCAACCCCGGTGCTTCGTCGTTGCCGCGTAAACGGCCGCGGCGCTATGGCCGCTGACCAATGAAGGTGATGCCCGGTTCCCTCTTCGGCGATATGGCGCAGGACCTTGCGGAGATTATGGATCCGACAGCACGAAATGCCACCGTCCATCGCGCAGGCATCGTCGGTAAACTCTTCCTCCGCGAAGTATGCCGCGCACGCGCCCAGCTCATCGTCAGTGTGCATGCGAAAAAAGGTCAGCGGTCCCGTTTTGATATTGCCCTCTCTAGCTCCGAAGCAGTTGTCCTTGCCCAAGGACGCTCCCAGCACGTCGATCTCGGTGTCTCTGCAAATCATGCTCTTGAGGAATTGGGATCTATGCGTATTCACGCTCGTGGTGCAGTTTTCGCCAAAGCTGGTCTTCTCTGTGGGAAACCAAGGCGGCGCGGCCGTCCACAGCCAGCCCGGGATCAGAAAAGCCCCACGTTACCACCACGAGGCCGAAAGTAGCGGTCCTTTTCTCCTCACTCCTACAAGTCCGCCCGAATCCAACTTAGCAACGTCTCCGGCAGGAAAAAGAATCGGAGAAAAGTCTCTCCAACTGCTTGGGACGGATGTCGCGTGTGGCGCGTCGAAACTGTGCCGCGGCGTCCAGTTGGTTTCCAGCACCGTCGCTGACCAGACACAGATCCACGTCACTGTCGGCCCGGGCGTCGCCACGGGCATGCGAGCCGAAGAGATAGACCGATCGGAGCGGCATGACCTTGTCGAACGCTAGTAGGCATTCTCGGATAGCGTCGGCTTGGTCGCGAAGGCTTGGCGGAAGGTTTTCAAGCAACAATTCCATCGCTTCGATGGTAGCGCAGGACCTGCCCCGGCACAACCGTCGAACTCGGCCTACCGACGCTGCGTGATCGAAATCGGGACCCCTGTCCGTGACAATCCCTCGTATGAGCTCCTGAGATAGCATATCGTGCGGACCTCGCTTTCCCTGCAGAGCATCCCTCAGTACGAGCATCGTGACGCGGCGGGATGGGGACTCACGCACGAGCTCAGCGCGTTCCCGGAGGAGATCTGCCCGACGACGAACAACGCGATATCCCATGTGAAAGCGTTTGGACGATCCCACTATGAGACAAAAGATGTGAGATAAACTCCGCTGATTGGCGCAAGTAGGTTCAAGTCCGAGCTGGGACGATAACGATGCAGCAGGATTCTGATTGACGCAACTCCTTGCAAGGACTTACGATAGCTTTCAGTGAGTTGCAGAGACACTTGCGTCAACCCGGTCCGTCGTCGTTTTCCTATGCCGTAGGTCGAATGTTCGAGTCATCCCTGGGACAAGTGTAATACCCGATAGTAGAACGAGAGCGACGGGTCGGGGATCTGTCTTTCGGCCGCGAAAGACAGGCCTCCCCGCGATCGGAGACTGGGGTGCTATCCGAGCAGCACCTTTCCCTCACTGCCGAGCACCGTGATTGTCTGCCCACTGCGAATGCGGGTAGTGGCCGTGCCGGTTCCCATGACAGCGGGGATCCCGACTTCGCGCGCAACAATGCTTCCGTGCGCAAGCGGACCTCCTAGATCGGTGACAAGCGCCGAGATCCGGGAGAAAAGCGGAGTCCAGGCCGGCGTCGTGGAACGCGTGACGAGGATGTCTCCCGGTTCGATGCTGCCCATCTCGTCGAGAGTGACCACGACGCGCGCGACGCCCGTCACCGTGCCCGGGCTCACCCCCAGGCCAACGAGCGTGCGCGCGTCGGGATGACGGCGGAGTTCGGGTGTCGGGAACACGGCGCTCCACCAGACAGCCGGCTTGCTCCCGTAGGGAAGGAGAAATGGCGGCTTGACCGCGCTCCACGACCGGCGCTCGCGGCGTCGCCGTGCGACGACCTCCGCGCGCGGCACCGGCGCCGAGAGCGCCTCACGAAGCTCCGTGAGCGTGAGCCAGAACACGTCCTCTGCGGCCTCGATGACCCCGCCGCGAGCCAGTCGCGCGCCCAGCTCGAGGGCGCAACGCCGCATGGGGGTCCACGCGAGCCCGACGTCGAACAGAGCGTCTTCGCGCACACGTGCTGCGCGCTGCGCCGTACGGAGCCGGACGGCAAAGCGCGCTTGTCGGCGACGGGACAGGCGCGCGGTAACCCGGGCTATTGCCGCGTCACGCTCTGCCACCATGCGCGCCCGACGCTCCTGCGGCGGTGTGACGCCATCAAGGAACGCTTGTACGGCGCAAAGCACGGGACCTGGCGAGTCGGCCAGGGTCGGCTGCGCGAGGTCGAAGGAGGAGATCTGATGGCCGAATCGCTCCAGGTGCTTCGCGAGGTCCGCGTGCCAGGCGCTTAGGGCCGGATCGGCGCTTTCTGCGCCGAGCGGCTCGTCGGCCGTCTGGGCGAGGCTCCCGCGGAGACCGAGCGCACGAGCTCGCCGGGCGAGCTCGTAGGTCGCGCACTCGGCGACCCAGGGGGCGACCTCCTGGCCACGGAGGAGGATTTCCGCGTCAGGATCGCCCGCCTGTCGCACGCGTGCGTAGAACGTGCGAAAGGCCTCCTCGTGCCGATAGATCGCTTGCACGACCTTCGTGATCTGCAGCCAGTAGCGCATGCCCGCTTCGCCGAGGGCAGTCATGCGCGCCAGGATCACCTCGTCGGCCAGCGTCGAGGCGTCGCCCCGAAGAGCGGCGACCGCCTCGCGATAGGTCGCCTGCTCTGTGTCCTGGTCCTTCATGGAGCCAAAGTGCATGGCAAAGTCCTTCACGATGCCGAAGAGATGGCGCGGACGGAAGCGCATCGCCATATGCAGGAAAATGTACCCGTTGATCACACGGTAGGGGTCCGCGGGCATTGCTCCGGCGAGACCAAGGTCCTCCACCATGCCGGATATGGCGCGGACGAGGATGGGCAGGAGGAATGTCTCGAACAGCGGGCTCACCGGCTCGGTGATCATCTCGAGCGTTCCTCCGCCGTGCATCCACCGTCCCGGTCCAGGCGCCCGCCAGGTGACCGGTATCTCGGGAAGCGTCGTGATGGCGCGGGCCTGCACGAGGGAGAACGCACCCCGCGCCCAGCACCATTCGATATCCTGGGGAGTGCCGTACGCGTCCTCTACCGCGCGGGCGAGCCGCCAGAGTGCCCGCACCTGCTTCCGATCGAGCACGGGACGGCTATGGCGGGTCGCCACCGCGCAGGAGACAATCGCACCGGTTTCCTTGTCGAGCACCAGATGGTCGGGTGTGGCCAGCCCGCTCACGAGAGATTCCCCGAGGCCGCGCACCATATCGATGACCACGAGGCCCGAGTCGCCGCTCACCGGGTCCGCGGTGAACACGACTCCCGCGACCGCCGCGGGAACCATAAGCTGTATCACCACGGCGAGCCGCGCCGCGAGCGGCTCGAACCCGACACGCGCACGATACGCGATGGCGCGTTCGCTCCACAAACTCGCGAAGCACCTGCGCACGGCGTCGAGGACATCGTGGACGCCGGTGACGTTCAGGTACGTGTCCTGCTGGCCCGCGAAGCTCGCTTCGGCGAGATCCTCCGCCGTCGCCGACGAGCGCACCGCCACGGCTCCGTTCTCCCCAGCAAGCGATCGATAGCCCGCAGCGATCGCCTCGGCAAGATCCGCGGGAAGCGGGGCCGATGTGAATGCGCTGGCGATACCCGCCGAGAGCTCGGCGCGTGCGCCATCGTCGGCGGCGCGGCGAGCCGCTTCCGCGAGCAGCGGCCCAAGGCGGCAGCGGGCGACGACGGCATCGTAGGCGTCGGTCGAGACGACGAATCCCGCCGGCACGGGCATGCCGAATCCCATCAGCCGCATGAGGTTAAGCCCTTTGCCCCCGACGAGCGCAAGGGGGGCGGTCTCGGTGAAGCGCACGATGAAGCGTTCGGCCATCTCAGGTCCTCCGTCGCGCCTGCAGGCCGTCAAAGAGGACCTGAGCCATCGATTCGGCGAGTCCGGCGGGGTCCTTCCATGCGGCGCGCACCGTCTTGTCGCCGAGAACGCTCATGATTTCCAGACCGAGCATCGAAGCCACGAAGATGCGTGCCGCCATGGCAACGTCGCGGACCCCGCTTTCGCCGGCCTCTTTTCGTGCGGCGAGGTGCCCCGCGATGCCGTCGATGGACGGGAGCATGATGCGCTCGTAGTACCGTGAGCGCATCGACGGGTCGGCGAGGACTTCGGGGAGCACGGCGACCATGAGGTCAAACCGCGGGCCCAGACGCGCCAGGTCGCTTTCGAGCCGATTGCGGAGCAGATCGCGTGGGCTCAGGGCGAGACCGGCCGCCAGATCGCCCGCCTGCGTCGTCTGGTCGTCCAGGTGACGCAGCATCGAGATGAGCAACTCAGTCTTGCTCGCGAAGTAGCGGTAGATGGTTCCCTCGGCTATGTCGGCCGTACGGGCGACGTCCTTCATCGTGGCGCGATGGTACCCCTTCTCGGCGAAAACGCGTGTGGCGGCGTCGAGGATCTGTGTGCGACGCAGGCCTGTTCGTGCCTCCTCCAGCGGGGCCAGTCGTTTTCGTGTCATGAGGTCTGCCGCGCGATCAGTGATTTCTTACTCATAAAAATGAGTATATACTCATTTCAACGCTCTGTCAAACCGTTTTCAGAGATCAGGGACCCAGCCCGGGGAAGCCAATCAGGCAATGGGCTGTGGACGACCGTGCCCGCGCGACGCGCGGTCAGCCCAGGCGCAGCCCGCGGACCGGCGGACTCCCGGGGACTGATCACGATCTTTGCTCCTGCGATGGGTAGTGCACCTACATGCGTTCTTTTGTCAGCCCTTGCCGGCCAGAAAAGCGGGCTCTGCCTGTTTGAAGCCTCTTCGACAATGTCGGCCACCACAGCGCAATTTGCGCCGAGGGGTGGCAGGACGATTTCGGTCCCGGCGTACTGTGAGATGACGAGAACTGCAACAGGAAGGAGGCGCGAACAGTCACCGGGGAGAACCTGTGGCTCCCTGAACCGGCTAGGCAGCAATAAACGGCACGACGCAGATCGGACGCGCGAGTATCTCGGCTAAAGATCATCCGGTTGATCACGTGTCCAAAGGCCAATCTGTGTGATGGGTCCGCGTACGCCATGGAGCCGCCCATGCCGGGATGTCCCAATCTTCATGGGGTGAAGCAAAACCTTGAGTGCTTGGGGTGGATCGTGATAACCGCAATGAGCTTCAGCATGAATCCAAAGAAGGCACTCATGGCCAGAATGGCCGACAGGTTCGGCGAGAATTCCCTCAAGGTATGAGATAAAAGATGTGAGATAAAATTGGTTGGCTCTAATCTGTGCGGCCTTTCGAGCTCGATGTGACGGCAAACGCGTCCAGGTCGCTGCCGCGTGGGCTCAAACCTCCCATGCTAAGAGAACCTTGGAGGTAGACACTTACGAGCGCGTCTGCCAGGTGATCACGTTGGATGCTCCTGAGCCTGCGCAATTGCCCCGCGGCAAGCTCGCCAGGGCAACCAAAAAAACGCGAGTTCACCGCCAGGGCCGGGGGCGTGGGTCATAGAATCGCCTTTTACCGCGGGGGAAACGCAGCGCTCCTCGCATCGATGTGCCATCGCCCTCCCGACGTCTCATGGCGTGCGCTTACCCGAACCCTCTCCATCCCGGCTATGTCCTTCCGAACAGCTTCAGCAGAAGAATCGTCACACGAACCTTCTCTGTCAGGACTGGGGAACGCAACCCGGCCACGGGCGCATTTCTCACCAGCTCGGACGCGTTGGGATGGATTCTTTCCGCAATAGAAAATACGATTGCGATTCTGTGAGGTAGGCGTTATGTGGAACGAACAACGTGATTCGACCGGTCCCCGTAAAAAAAAGCCTGTACGAATAGCTCTTATTGGCCCTGGGAGCATTGGCGGCGTTACTGCCGCCTTTCTCACAAAGGCGGGATACGATGTCGAGGTGGTGTGCCGAACCTTCCAGGTCGCCCATAAGCTCGCCAGCGACGGCATACGGATCACCGGAGCCCGCGGGCACTTCACTATTCCGCTGCATGCGGTTGCCGGAGTTGAGAACCTCACAGGGCCGAAGGACCTGGTGCTCTTGGCGACAAAAGCTGGGGATGCACTCGGACCAGCGCGTGCGGTGCTTCCATTCATGGCCCCGCAGAGCCTTCTCGTCTCTCTCCAGAACGGAATTTTCGTGGACGAGTTGGCCGAAGTGGTCGGTCGCGAGCGCGTCATCGGGTGCGTCATCGGGTGGGCAGCCACGCTACACGACCATGATTGGGCGGAGATCACTTCGAACGGACGGTTCGTCATCGGACCGATCGTATCGACACTGACGCGCTCTCTTACGGAGCTAAAGAATGTGCTCGGACACGTCATGCCCACCCGGATTTCCGCTAATATCTATGGTGACCTTTATGCAAAGCTGATTTTGAACTCCTGCTTCAACGCCATGTGTGCCATCGCAAACTTGACAGTCCGGGAGATCATTGCCTACCGACGTGGCCGCGAGATCTTCTTGGCTGTTATGCAGGAGGCGGTCGACGTGGCAGATACCGCGGCCCTCACGGTTGAGCCTTTCTTCCGCATACTCGATTTCCATCGATTCCTCGCGGGCTCAGGAGCCGCAGCGAAGCTGAAGAGGGACCTCTTCATGCTGGCGATCAGGAAGTTTTCGGGAACGTCGCGGCCGTCGACGCTGCAGTCCCTGGATCGCGGGCAACTCACGGAGATCGACCATCTGAACGGTTACATCGTGGGGCGCGGCCGGGAGCTGGGCGTACCAACACCGGTCAACGCACGCCTCACTGAGCTGGTTCACGAAATCGAAGCCGGCAGAAGGTCCATGGGGATGGAGAATCTCGATTCCGTCCTTTGAAAATGACTCGTCCCCTTCAGCGTTGCCTTTGGCTACGGCAAAATACCGGAGCGCATTGCGCTGAGGCGCGCGTCCTTTCCAATGCTGGGTCTGCCACCTGACAGCCCAACGGCTAAGCGATAAATAGCCCGGCATTGCGGAGGTGCATCGTGCTCGGACGACTCGCTTCAGTGGGATGTATCGTGGTTCTCGTTGCAGCCTCAGCGGAGGCGCAGACATCGACCCTCTTCGACCTTGCGTCAAGCGGAGCTCCTGCTGCGGTGCAGGAAGCGGTGAACAAAGGCGCGGACGTCAAAGCACAGGACCGAAACGGCGCGACCCCGCTGATGTGGGCCGCTGGCTACA
>Ga0265330_10001771_pt1 | contig 12133 bp, 10 predicted proteins | sample 41919metaG_FD_202083 | JGI IMG/M metagenome (GOLD analysis project Ga0265330, IMG submission 202083) | Rhizosphere microbial communities from Carex aquatilis grown in University of Washington, Seatle, WA, United States - 4-19-19 metaG | ecosystem: Host-associated > Plants > Roots > Rhizosphere... | reverse complement strand
GTCCAATTGGCTGTGCCATCATTGTTACCGAAATGGTACATCCTCATCTTCGGCGCAACAGAGCTCAGGCGAGACCACTCCGTGATGTTTTCTTCCCCTCTCTTCCGTGTCCGAAGAGAGGGGAGCCCGGCGATCCCTCAGGTAGGGGTGAGTTGTGAAAACGGGCAAGAGATGTTCCTCTTCTAAGACCACGGGCTCTGCTGTTGGTACTTCACGTAGAGGACTGTACCCACTTGATTTAGGTCGGCAAAGAGAAAAAATCCCTTCCAAAAGTCAAATCCGTCTTCTCGCCCCGTGCATCGACCCTAGGAGGCCAACTCCCCCAAGGCTCTCATTATATAAAAGTGGTTGATGAAGGTTGAGAAAATCCTCAAAAATGTGCAGTTTTTGAATGTATTCTACGTCAGGAAGGAGTGCATTGTGTAATTGCGCAAAATATCAGATTTTTGCAACCTTCAGACCCGCACTGGCGTATATTGGAGCAACGACCAAATAGCACTACGAAGAAGAAGAACCGGGACGAACCCGGTGAGGAGTTCGTCATGCGCCATACCCTCTCCCTTATCATGGTCGCAACCGCTTTGCACGCCTTCGCCATGGCGGGTGAGCAGACCATTGTGTCGCTTCGGGATTTCAGCCAGACAGAATTGAAGTATGCAGGGATTACGTTGAACGCCTCCACCACGGTCCATATCCGCGCTCTTGGGGGTGGGGAAAGCGATCAAGCATTCTCCGGCAAGAACGACCAGATGTTCGCCTATGGATGGATCATCAATGCGGATTCCCGCCAGCTTGTCTGGCAGATGAAGATCGACAACACCTCGCGGTCTGGAGATGATCGCCAGTTCGATGGGACGGTTACTCTCGAACCCGGAAGCTATGAAGTGTATTTCACGGCATATGCATTCTCCTTCCGATCCCCGTTCACTCGGATCTCCGTTAATGTCGATCATAGAAACTCACCGCTGTTTGGTTCACCGGCGGACCATAAAGGGTTCTTTTCGTGGTTCAAGGATTTTTGGTCTAATGACATCGACAAGGGATTCCGCAAACGTGCTCCCCGGTGGGGCATCGATCTTTTGGTCGATGAATCAGTGTCTTCTTCAGTGGGTCTCTTTTCCCCTCCGAAGTCGTTTCCCCGGACAATCTCCCATGCAATCGGTCTCGGTGACAACCAGTGTGTCCGGATCGCTTTTGAGGTTACGGAACCGCTGACGCTTCACCTCTATGCGCTTGGAGAGCATAGCAGCAATGACATGACGGATTGGGGGTGGATTGTCAACCTCGCCAACAGGGAACGTGTGTGGGAAATGGACTCCCGTTCCGTCGATTGGGCCGGAGGCTCAGATAAGAATGTGCGCTTCGAAGGGAACGTCACTCTTGCCAAAGGAAAGTATCTGCTCTATTATGTGACCGACAATTCCCATTCGATGGCAGATTGGAACAGTGCTCCTCCGATCGATCCCCTCAATTATGGTATCACGCTCACGGTGAACGATCCCTCGGACGCAGGGAAGTTTCATCAGTTCGACTACGATGATTATCAGAATGTTATTGTCAGCATCGTCCGTGTTGGGGACAATGAACATCGCTCAGCGGGATTCACACTAAAGGAGAATGCCGACGTACGCGTTCTGGCGTTCGGCGAACGATCCAGTTCGCGTTCGCTCATGGCCGACTATGGTCAGATTCTCAATGCGCAGACGCGGGCACGAGTGTGGACCATGGACGTCGATCATACCTTCCACGCGGGCGGCGCGGCGAAAAACAGGTACTGCGATGAGATCGTCCACCTGCCCAAGGGAAGTTATGTGGTGACATATTCCACCGATGACTCCCATTCCTATCATGAGTGGAATGACGACCCTCCATATGATCCCGATCATTATGGCATCACCGTCATGGGTGTGGGGCCGCAGTTCTCATCCTCCATCGTGGGAAAGTATACGGAAGCGCGCGACAAGAACATCATCGCCCAACTGGTGAAGGTCGGGAATAACGCCAACCTCTCGGAGAACTTTACGCTCAAACACGCAACCCGAATTCGAGTCTACGCCCTTGGAGAAGGTCAGGGGAGGGAGATGTTTGACTATGGATTGATCCAGGATGCGCATTCCGGTGCTGTCGTTTGGGAGATGACGTATGCGATGACGTTCTATGCCGGAGGTGGGAGGAAGAACAGGATGGTGAACACCACAATCCTGCTCGACAAGGGGGACTACACGCTGCGGTATCGGAGCGACGATTCCCATTCGTATGGCGACTGGAATGTCGATCCTCCTGAAGATCAGGAGTATTGGGGGATTACGCTCTACCATGATGACGGGCCCGGAGTGACTCCGCCAACACCCGCAGAGACAGTCCCCGATGAGCCGCCTCCCGTTCCTCCAGGAGGAGATGACCAATAAGCAAGCTGTATGCCCAGCACTTTCATCGGGAGATGTCTAGCCAACGCATCTCCCGATTCCCTATTCCTCCCCAATCACCCACCGTTCCACCAGCGATTCTGAAACCCCGTCGATAAATCGCGAAGGCTTGGACAGAATCATGCCCGACTCCCGATCGTAGATATTCACCGGATAGGTGATAAAGAGATTCTCCTTGGCGCGCGTGCATGCGACGTACATGAGGCGGCGTTCTTCTTCCATGGCATCGTCGCTCATTGCGGCACGCGTGGCTGGGAACCGGCCATCCAAAGCATAGATGACGAAGACGCTGTTCCACTCAAGTCCCTTCGCACTGTGGATTGTCGAAAGGACGAGTTTCTCTTCATCGGAACCGGGGTCGGAAATGTCGGTCACACTTTCGGTGGTCGGTTCCAGTGCCAGATCGGTGAGGAGTGTCGTGAGCGACCTGTAGCGCTCGGTAACCTGCTGGAACATCTCGAGGTCTTTCCGCCTCTTGGTGAAGTCGTCGTACCGTCTTGTGAACAGGGGTTCATAGTACTGCAACATTCGCTGCACTTTGTCGGGCGGAGCGAGATGGGTCTGTGCCGCCTCCTTCAGCGCATCAAAAAGAGGCGAAACGCTCTCGGGGTACGCTTGGTACCGATGCCAAAACGTGGGAAGATTTGATGAAGGAGCATTGGCGCCCGGAACGATTTGTCCGGCAAGGATTTCTTCAAGCAGTTTCTCAGCCGTTCTCGGACCAACGCCATCCACCAGGAGCAGAATTCTGTTCCATGCGACGGCGTCACGCGGGTTCTCAATGACCCGCAGATATGACACAAGATCCTTAATGTGCGCAGTCTCCATCAGTTTCAGGCCGCCGTACTTTACAAACGGAATGTTGGCACGGGTAAGCTCCAACTCCAAATCAAACGAGAGATAGCCCGATCGGAAGAGGATGGCAATATCTCGAAGACTCACCCCCTGTTCACGGAGTTCAAGAATCTTCTGGACGACGAACCGGGATTGAGCGTTTTCCGATTGCGCCGCCACGATTGCCGGAGGCGAACCTCCAGGGCGATGCGTAAAGAGCTCTTTGGTGAATTTATGACGGGTCATAGCAGTGGGTGGACTCTCTCCGGCGACTTCGGCATTCGTTCTTTGAGCATGCGAATATACTCCGGCGTAGTTCCGCAGCATCCGCCGATCATCCAGGCTCCAAGCTTCTGCCATCGCAAGGCGTGCTGAACATATTCCTCCGGACTGACATCCTGGTGAAATGTGTCGGACAGTTCCTCTCCTGCCATCCCAACATTCGCATACACGGCGAAGGGAAGATCGGTGGACGAAAGGAGGTGGGCAATGGCCTTTTCCATGAATCGCGCAGATAGACAGTTGACGGAAAATGCAGATGGTTCCAAAGGAAGAATCCTGCGAACCGCGTCATCGAGAGCCTCACCACTATACAAGTTCCCGTCTTCGCGACAAAGAAAACTTATTACCGTCTTTACGCCTGTGCCGATCGCAGCGTTTGCGATGGCGTATGCTTCACGTGCCGTGCCGATGGTCTCGCAAAGGATCATGTCGACGCCTGCATTGGCGAGGCGTTGACAGTGCTCACGATGTTCCTCTTCCAGTTCACGGTCCGTCGGCACAAGGTCTGGGCGATAGCAGTCTTCGAGCGGACCCACCGATCCAGCTATCAGAACAGTCTTTTCGGTAAACTCCGCGCGCGCCTTCTTTGCCAGATCAACAGCAACTGCGGTAAGTTCCTCGGACCGATCCTTCAACCCGGCCCTCGAAAACGTTCTCCTCGTCGTGCGGAAGGTATCGGCAGTGATGACGTCCGCGCCCGCCAGAATATAATCACGATGAATCGCGGTGAGAGCATCGGGGGCTGTGAGGAGCGCGTTGGCCGACCAGAGTGGTAGCGCCGTGTCAACTCCGCGTCGGTTGAGTTCGGTTCCTAATGCGCCATCGAGTAGGAGCATATTCAGTGGACAGTGGACAGTGGACAGTGGACAGTGTACCGATGAAAGCAGACGAGAATCATCTGCTCTGGTTCCCACCCCTCTTGAGAGGGGTTCTTTCGCATAGACGGTGCGTTTACGCACCGGCGTGAACATTAGCAGACAAGAATCATCTGCTTTGGAATTACCCCTCTTGAGAGGGGTTTCTTCGCATAGACGGTGCGTTTACGCACTGGCGTGGCCTTTCAATCTAGTCCCTCGCCCTTCGGATAATCTCATTGGTCAGGTCCAGGATCGGCTGTGTGCTCCGGTAGTTTTCCTCAAGCTTGACAACCTTGCACCCCGCGAACTGCTCCGGAAAATCCAGGATGTTCTTGACAGTTGCACCACGGAAACTGTAAATGGACTGTGCATCGTCGCCCACAACCATGATGTTGCCGTGACGCGAGGCCAGCAAGGAGACAATTTCTGCCTGAATCAGATTGGTGTCCTGGTATTCATCCACCATAATATACTTATACCGCTCGCAGAGTACTTTTCGCACGTTCTCCACGTCGCGCAGGAGCTTGCGTAGATACAGGAGCAGATCGTCATAGTCCATGAGGTTATGCGCGGCCTTGTATCGTTCGAACTCCTGCTGGAGCCGCTGAATGTCGTCGAGATGATCCTCGTAATGCGGATACTCAACCCGCAGGATATCCCGAATTGGCCGTACCGTGTTAACGGCCCGTGAAAAAATATCGTACAGCGTCTGCTTCCGTGGAAAACGCTTCTCCCTGGTGTCGAATTTCATCCGGGTGCGAAGGAGGTTCACCACATCCTCGGCGTCACCCTGGTCAAGGATGGTGAAGGACGAATCAAAGCCGATCAGCGGAGCGTATTGGCGTAGCACAAGATTGGCAAAGGAATGGAACGTCCCTCCCGCCACTTTGTCACACCGCGCATCAAGAAGTGTTGAGGCGCGACGGAGCATTGCCTGTGCGGCGCGACGAGTGAAGGTTAGGAGCAGTATCCCTTCGGGATGGACGCCAAGCTCAACAAGATACGCCACGCGATACACGATCGTCCGCGTTTTTCCTGTTCCAGCTCCGGCGACGATCAAGTGAGGACCGTTGACCGAAGTGACCGCCTCGTATTGCGCCGGGTTCAGCTGGTTCCTGTAATCGATCTGAAAACGCTTCTGCAGATCGGCAGGCGGCTCGGGGTACGAGGTCTTCTTAAGGATGTATTTCTTCGTGGTCACAGATCGGAATACACTTCCCTGGTGAGTTTCCACATTTCTGAATTCAGCACTTTGAGTGCAGAATTCTGCTTAGAGTTTATCTTCAGGATACCGATCGAGCGTATCGAGGATTGCTTCGATCGTTTTCGGCGAATTCCCTTCTGCCCGGTTGTTGACGTAAGCGTACAGTGCGCGGCCTTCGTTGAGGCATCGGCGGACAGATTCCACAATCCCGTTTCGTAATTCCGGGTTTTCTTCCTTTATCTCATCGTACGGTTTGAATTCCGTTACAGCTTGTTCATACGTCCTTCCCGGCTTGAGGAGGGCGCGAATCACGGAAAACCCTGCTGACAATGTTCCCGAAATTTGCAATTGCTGCACGATGGGGGGCATTCTCGTCCAGCTGTTCAACACATGAGCGACACCTTGGGAGCGCAGCATTGCAAGGTATTGCTCAGTGAGGAACTCGGAGTTCCGGACTTCAATGGCATATTCATAGCCGTGGGGAAGATCCGAAAGGAATCGTTCCAGCAGTTCCGCAAACCGATCGGCGGTGATTCCTGAATTGGGATAAAAGGTCGAAAACTCGAAGATGATGGCGCCGCGTTTTTTTCCCAACGCTGTGAGAGGTGCAAGGAATGCATCTTCAAAAAGTGTACGACTGAGAAAATCCGGGTTCTCTGTCCCGGCCATTCTTCCGTATCGGGGAATTTTCGGATACCGCCGGATGGTGATCCGGTCGGTGACTTTGAGCGCAAGATGGAACCCGTCAGGAGTCTGGTCGTGGACCCGCTGCATGACTTCGGGGTCGGGAAAATCGTAGAGCGCAAAATCGGCACACACGGTCGGGAACAATCCGGCATACTCGGCAAGACACTCCTGCTCAAAGACCCGCTGCGAAGGATACTTGCGGTTGTAGACGAGCCCTTTCCACCCCGGGTATTTCCATGAGGATGATCCGAAATAAATGCGCCGGGCCGCCCATCGTTCAAGGCGTTCTTTGTTTTTGCCGACGTATGTCGGCGGTTGCGGCTGGTGTTCGGTTGCGTTGGGTTGCTCCTCCTGGAAAAGCGAAGGAGCGTCGTCTGCTTTCCTTCTGCGTTTTGCCATGCACACAATATACGAAGGCCTCCGCCAAAAGAAAAAGGCCCGCTGGGAAGCGGACCCTTTTCGCACACTGAAGGCGGCGTCCGATCTCTCGGCACTAGCCCATTTGAATATTCCAGAGGACTGAAGCCATGATGGTGAGCACTGTCCAGAAAATCCACAATGCAAATACAAGGACGGCGACCTTGGGGAAATCGCGATTGAAGAGTCGTGAGAGACCAACGCTGACGACTCCAAGATTCCAGAAGGTAAAGATGTTGATTTTGGCCAACGCCAGATGGAGCGGGTTGCTTGTGGAAAAATCCGATAACACCGCGAGGGCCAGATTTGGACCGGCGTGGAAGTTTTTCATGGCTATGGAAATGATGGTGGTCACGATGGATTCCAATGCACCAATCACCAATGCAAGTCCCACAACCTCCATGACCTTTGTGAAAGGGGCTGTCGCACGCATGATGCCTTTGCCGAGGAGCCAATAGATAAAACTTACAACGAGGAGAACGAGCGGAAGGCCAAGGATAATGCCTGCAGTGCGAATCACCGTCATCATTACTGATGTGGGATCGGAGAACGCTTCCATCTGTTCTCGAGCCTGGTCCACCCGTTCCGGCGGTATTTTCCCGCTTTGGATCTGATCCTGAAGCCGCTTTTCATTTCCTTCCTGCACCATGGTCTTGATTTGATCGACAATGGTGGCATTGTGCATCACGACCTGCACCATGACCAGAGAAACCACAATCATGATGATAAGAGGAACGAACCATGTTGCCGTGCTTTTGGGTGTATCGTGGATATTTTGATAGACTTCTCCCGGCGCCGCAAGAACATTAATGAGCTTTTCGCCGAGGGGCATGGGCTGGACGGTTGCGCCCGCAGTGGTAGAACTTTCTTCCATGGGAATCTCCGTGAGTGGTGGCCGAAGCATCGGGAACGTACCGAAAACCCCGATAAGAATCAACAACGTATAGAGACGACATTTTTGTCGTATTACTCTTGACAAGACGACAAATTTGTCGTATGCTGATAATACCATGAATGTGCTCTTTCATCTCGATCTTGATTGTTTTTTCGCTTCGGTGGAAACCGCCCTGCACCCCGAATTAGGGGGGAAACCGGTGTGTGTGGGAGGACTCCGGGGGCAGCGGGGGATTGTGGCATGCCCGAACTATGAAGCCCGGGCATACGGCGTGCGGACTGCCATGCCGCTGCGTACGGCCGAGAAACTGCTCCCCCGTGAAGCGGTCTTTCTGCGTGGCAATCACCGTTTGTATGGCGAGTACTCGCGCCGTGTCATGACAGTGCTGGAGTCGTTTACGCCCGATGTCTGGCCAAAGAGCATTGACGAAGCCTTGCTTGATGTCGGCAAGTGCTTGCATCTCTGGAGACATGATCCGGAGACCATGGCTTCAGCGATCAAAAATCGTGTGCGTGCGGAAACAGGGTTGACGATTTCAGTCGGCATCGCCCCTAACCCCCTGTGCGCCAAAATTGCGGCAGGAATTCGCAAACCCGATGGCCTGGTGCTGGTGCGGCATGATATGATTCGTGACTTTCTGACGCCGTTGCCGGTGGACGTTGTTCCCGGCATCGGCCCGAAAACCATACCGCGGCTGAACATGCACGGCATCCGGACAATAGGGGATCTGCTGAACCGCAAACAGCACATGCCGGAGTCATACCTTTCGGGACTGTTGCAGTCACTGCTGAGCGAAGAACCTTATGACGGAGGTGGACATCATCATGATGAGGAGGAACAGTCGATCTCCCGCGACAGAACCTTTTCCCGCGATACGCAGGACGACGGACAAATTGCCGCAACCTTGTTTGCGCTCGTCGAGCGATGCTGCAAGACGCTGCGTGCCGGCGGACGGGCGGCATCGACAGTCACCGTCAAAGTGCGGTTCGCCAATTTTATCACCGTGCAAAAACAATTGACGCTGCCATGTGCTGCCGCCAACGAAGAGGATATTTTTCCCGCTGCCCGGCGATTGCTGAAAGAACTCCTGCCTGCCTGGCGGTTTGTCCGGCTGGTGGGAGTGAAGGTCTCCAATCTTGTACCGCTGGAAGGGCAACAGCTCATGCTGGATACTGTGCGGACGGAACGGCTTGAAACCCTCCACCGCCGCATCGATGCGCTGCAGGAACGCTACGGGTATCGAAGCGTGCGGTGGGGGATTGCGGCGGGAGAAGAACGAGAACCACAACGTGAAGAGTGAATGAAGGATCATCGCCATGCTTCATCCTTTGCTCGCATCGTACGTGCGTGCCTGGGCTCGGCATCGGATTGTCATCGCGCTTGCGTCCCAGGACGCGGCAGTGCGTGCCGGTCTCACTGCTGACGAAACCGTGCAGATATTCGGTGTTGCCTGTGTGACCGTGGGACCGTATGGCGTTTGCGGGCTCTCCGGTCTTCCGGATCACTGCCCGGTGGATGTTATCGTGAATGACCCGGCATTGATCTACCGCTTTCCGTATGGCTATCCCGACGCGGCACGGCGCGGCATGCTGAACGATGAGTTCCTGTCTCCCCATTGGCTGACAGACAGGGTGCTGCCGCTTCTCGCTGCCCTGGGATCCAGAGTGCGCATCGTCGTTTTTCATCCGTTGCCGGTGTACCGGACGGAAGGATTTTCGACAAGCATGTTCCTGTCAAAACTCGACGCCTATCTCGCGCCCCTTCCGCACTCCTGGCGCTATGCGATCGATACCGCGAATGCTGAGTATCTGCAGCCGGCTTACTGCGACTTCCTTCGTCATCGCGGCGTGGCCCCCGTGATCAGCGAGGGAGACGGCATCCTGCAGGAAATGCCGTCACTGTCCGACCAACTGTTCATTCCAGGGATTTGTGTGCCGCCATTCTCTGTTGTGCGCAGTACGATCCGTTGCCGTATCCCGGGCATGGTGTGGCACAGGACGGATGCCGTCATCCGACGACAAGGGTGGTGCGATGCGGTGCGGCGCTGCCTGGCACTGTCCTGCGGGTTGTATTTGTTGATTGATGATGAACGCGATCCGCTCCAATCGCTGGCGCTCTTGATGGAGATGCTCAATGACGACCTGGCGCAACGGTCGCCGATAAAAACCATGGCAGCCTGAACCGGTTTCTCCGCTGCCAACACCGGCTCACGGTGGAATACTTTGTTGGGGGAAGATGGTGGAAGGTTCCTTGCTTGTTCCCTATACGGCGCTTGTCCGGCAATTCCATGCGGAGCCCCGTGGCAAACTCTATTGCCTGCACGGAAGCCGGACAGTCTTCCGTCTTGCGCTCTCGGTGGCGGCACAGGTCCTGTTGCGCGGCGTTCCCGTGACACTGGTGGATGGTACCAACCGGTTTGATGCGTACTGGATCGCCGAGTTTGCCCGCCGCATGGCCGCACGGGGTGGGCCGCCTCCACAGGTCCTCCTTGATCGGATCTTCATCTCCCGTGCCTTCACCTGCTACCAGATGGAAGCGGTCATTACCAAGCGTCTTCCGGCGTTCATCGCACGGACCGGGTCACCCGTCGTGATCGTGTTCGGTCCCCTCGATACGTTTTATGACGATCAGGCTCCATTCTTTGAGGTGGAACAGGGCGTGGAACGGGTCATTGCCGCACTGCAACGGCTGCGCGACAACAACACCGATGTCATTGTCGCTTCGCACGACGTACGGCTTGCTTCACGGGAACGCAGCAGGCTCTTCCCCCGCCTGTCTGCTGCGATGGACAGCCTGTTCGTGGTGACGGACACAGAAGGGAAGCCAAGGATCCTTGCAGAACCATCAATGCATAATTCAGGAAGAGGGACGAAGAAGTAACGAACATTCCCTGGAGGCTGTATGGGTCGCACCGTTCCGACATTCACCATGGTGCTCCAGCAGGAAATCAACAGCTGGAGCAAATTTCGCCGCGGACTTCGCAAAGAAGACCAGGAAGCACTGGACGAATTGTTCCGCTCGGCGCAGTTGCAACTGGCCGGCAGCGCCTATGCCGCCCGCCCCATCCCGTTCGAAAGCGTTGCCATGGCAATGCTGGTGGCACAACAGCAGAAGATCCGGCACTTGGAAGAAATGATAATCCGCATGGCAGAACAGCTGGATGAGGCGGAAAAACATTGACCCGCGTTGCGATCGCTGTGCTGTCGCTCTCGAACGGGGGAGAAACTATCGGGTGCCATGTCACGCACTATCTCCGGTTGGCTGTTTGACCTCTATCCGTCCGCACAGGGCATGACGCTCTGGCTGATTGACGTCGACGGCCGCAAATACCGCTGCTGCGTTCCCTGCGTGCCGTCGTTCTTCCTCCACATCAATGATGCGGATGCGGAACGCGCACGGATACTTGTCTCCCGGTTTCCCTTTCCCGTTGAACTGCACCGTGACACGCGCAGGGAGATCTATTCCGACGAGGAATGGCCGGTGTACAGGGTGGATGTCCACAGTACCACGAGGTTCAGCACTGTTGTGCGAATGCTCGAACGGCATTTCCCGCATTTCGTGTTCTTCGATTCCGATATCCCCGTTCCCCAATCCTTTCTGTATTCCACCGGCCTGTTCCCCCTTGCCTTCGGCGACTATCATGTGAGTGATGAGGGGGTGTTGATCGATTGGAAGCTCAACGATGCCTGCGATGCGATGGAATACACGCTTCCGCCGCTGGTGACCATGACGCTGAAGAACCGTGCAGACTTTGTCTCGCCGAAATACCGGAAACAGTATCAACTGGAAGTGGGCTACGATGGACAAAACTATGCCTTGGAATATGAGAATGCGGCGGAACTGGTGTCGGGACTGAACCGCCATTTGGAACGGTGCGATCCGGATATCGTCATGACCCGGTATGGCGACGCCATCCTTCTTCCTCTTCTTGTCCGCTCTGCCGCCGAGTGCGGGACACCCCTTGCATTGAACCGCGACCAGTCTGCAGGCTTTCTGACTTCCCGGGCCTCGAGCTATTTTTCGTACGGAAGGATCGTTCACAAGGAAGGGGCATTCGAACTCGCCGGCCGGTGGCATCTGGATACGGAGAACTCCTTCATGATGGGGGAGGCAAGTCTCGACGGCGTGGTGGAAATTGCCCGCATGACGCAGCTCCCCATCCAACACCAGTCGCGTGCCACCATCGGATCGGCCCTCTCTTCCATGCAACTCTCCTGGGCACGGCGTCACGGGTACCTCATCCCTGCAAAAAAACGTGAGCCGGAAGACTTCAAATCTGCCAGCACGCTCCTCCTGGCTGACAGGGGAGGGCTGATCTTTCAGCCGGACCTGGGATTTCACGAACAGGTCGCGGAACTGGATTTCGTCTCCATGTATCCCACCATCATGGTGGAACACAACGTCTCTCCTGAAACCGTCAACTGCCGCTGCTGCACCAATGCCCGTGTGCCGGAACTCGGCTATACAATCTGCGAACGCCGTGAAGGGATCGTGCCGTCAACGCTGCGGACAGTCGTGCGGAAAAGAGGCA
>Ga0265330_10001770_pt1 | contig 12135 bp, 7 predicted proteins | sample 41919metaG_FD_202083 | JGI IMG/M metagenome (GOLD analysis project Ga0265330, IMG submission 202083) | Rhizosphere microbial communities from Carex aquatilis grown in University of Washington, Seatle, WA, United States - 4-19-19 metaG | ecosystem: Host-associated > Plants > Roots > Rhizosphere >... | reverse complement strand
CAAAAATTGCTTCAGCGGCAAGCGGAGCACCAAAAATATCACCAACAAACCGGGAATAGGCGGACCAGTTTGTTCCGAATTGGAACTCCATGACGATTCCTGTGGCCACACCTACCGCAAAGGTGAGACCGAGAATTTTTGCAAAGAATGCGCCAATCCTTTCGTATGTGACATCACCCGACCGCCAGCCCAGCGTCTCCACGATCACAAGGAGCCAGGCAAGGCCTATGGTAATCGGGGGGAACAAAAAATGGAAGCCGACGGTCATGGCAAATTGCAGTCGCGCAAGAAGCACCGCGTCCATGAGGATCTCCTATTGGGAAACTCTACGATGTTAGTAAATTGTTGGAACCCATCGCCGGACGACGAAGGGCAGGGACCTTATCAGGTGACATCTGCAAACGTGTGGTCTGCAAGGAACTTGCGTACCATCCCTTGCGCTTCACACCAAATCCCATGAACTTCACAGGTCTCAGAACGAGAACACGATTCCGGATGGATGACGCAACGGTTGAGAGCCATTGGTCCTTCCATCTCTTCGATCACCTCGAGAAGGGTGATTTTTTCTGCAGATCGCGCCAGCGATACTCCGCCCCCGACGCCGCGATGAGAATCTACCAACCCAGCACGTGATAATCGAGCAGCGATCTTCCGGAGGAACGCTTCGGGTATCTGCCACTTCTCTGAGATGTCTGAGATCTGAGCGATAACCCCCGGAGGTTGTTGTGAGAGGTGCACCATCATCCTGATGGCGTACTCTCCCGTCATTGTTAATTGCATTCGCAAGGCCTCGTGTTGATTAGGCTGGCTCGATCTTCTATCAAACCCCTACAAGTTGTGTGCCAAATGAGATACTGACAGTCATGTTTGAAATGCTACGATTGCGCTGGCGATTCGTGCTTTTTCGATTCAGTCATTACATTATTCCGCCACCGATTTGCAGAGTTGGTCACCAACTTCCAGAATTTGGGAATCGTATCAGTCAGCTGATTTCAGGAGAGGGCGTCTTTGACTTTTCCTCGTGTTTTGCTGAAATTGAAAAACCCGCCATGGTTATTCGACAGGGTTATTCATCGTCCGCCGAACAACGCAGCGTGAGCAATCGAATTTCGTGCACCTTTGAGGAAAAGTCACAGCGTGGACAAACTTGTCATTCAAGGCGGGCAGACGCTGAACGGCGTTGTGAGGATTGGCGGAGCGAAAAACGCTTCGCTTGCCCTGATGCCGGCGGCACTCCTGGCTTCTGGAACCTCCCGATTCGGCAACACTCCTGAACTGCGTGATGTCAGGACCATGGCAAATTTGCTTTCCTCCATGGGAATGTCGATCACGCTCAATAATCATCTGTTGACGCTTGACACGACCGGCGTTCACAGTCAGGAAGCCCCCTACGAACATGTGAAGAAGATGCGCGCATCGATCTATGTCCTTGGGCCATTGGTTGCCCGCTATGGACACGCGCGAGTCTCACTTCCCGGGGGGTGTGCATGGGGTCCCCGCCCGGTGGATCTCCACCTTGAAGGAATACGAAAACTTGGCGCCAGCGTGGAAATGGATCGCGGCTACATCGAAGCCCAGGCGGATCGGCTGGTGGGCGCGCGCATCAACTTCGACGTCTCCAGTGTTGGCGCCACGGGCAACGTGCTGATGGCGGCCGTGCTCGCCCGCGGCACCACATGCATTGAAAACGCCGCCATTGAACCGGAGATAACAGCTCTCGCCCGCTTCCTTGTTGCTATGGGAGCGCGGATCGAGGGGATTGGCACAAGCAAACTCGAGATCGAAGGGGTGAATGACCTGCATCCGGCCGATGTGGAAACCATCCCTGATAGGATTGAAGCGGGAACTTATCTCATCGCAGGCGCTCTCGCAGGCGGCACTGTCACCGTTGATGGCGTCATTCCTGATCACCTCACGGCCCTTCTTTCTAAACTCGAATCGGCGGGATGCAGACTCGATGTTGGGACTGCAAGCGTAACCATTCATGCTCCCGACCGATTGAATTCCGTTGACGTAACAGCGGCGGTTTATCCTGGATTTCCGACCGACATGCAGGCACAGTGGACGGCACTCATGGCAATTGCCGGAGGGACGTCACTCGTGACCGATACAATCTACTTCGATCGCTTCAAACATGTTCCGGAGTTGGTTCGTTTGGGAGCCGACATCGAAGTGAAGGATAATGCCGCCATTGTTCGCGGCGTCGCAACACTTGCCGGCGCAAAAGTTATGTCGACTGATCTTCGCGCCTCCGCTTCCCTGATTCTTGCCGGTCTCGTGGCCGAAGGGACAACGGAAGTCCTTCGCGTCTATCATATTGATCGCGGGTATGAGACAATCGAGAAAAAACTCGGTGCTCTGGGAGCCTCCATTGAGCGAGTGGCAGGCGAAGAATTCTAAATGCCATCTTTCAAATCATTTCGATCCCGCGAAGCTATCCTCCTCACTCTCTTGTACGGAGTGCTTGCATTCGGCTGCACCCGGCTTCCGCTTCTTCACGCTGCGGGCTATGAGTCGTCATTCGTTTTCGCGTTGGCCGGTTCGGTTGCGGCGATGCTGCTTGCCACAAGCCGCCTCCGCCGCCTGCAGAATGCGCCGAATCCTGCGCCGGCGCTTGCCATTGATGAAACCCTGCGCGTGCTCCGGCGATCGATTGCCGATAACCTGCTGCTCCTCCTTCTGCCCCTCGCTATCCTTCTGGCCAATGCCTTCGTCGTCCGGAACTGCTCAATAGCGGAAGGGATCGCCTTTTACGTTCTCCTGCCGGGAGTCAGCGTGTGCTTCTCTACGGCACTGGCCTTCTTCTGTTGCATGCATTACCGTCATCCTCGGGTGGTATTTCTTCTCCTGATGCTCCTCACATTTGCGTATGCCGGACTCATGGGATACACCACTCCAGCAATCTTCTCCTACAATTTCTTCTATGGATACTTCACCGGATTCACTTATGATGAGGGTCTCCGAATTACTCTCACACTAGTATCGTTTCGCCTGGTAACGCTCGGCCTGGGGGCCGCTTTCCTCTGGGCCGGTGTTCTCCTCCTCAAACACACCCGGCGATCGGATTCGGTATGGATAAAAGGGCGAACGCTCGTCGAGGTCATGTTCAGGCCGAGCCAAAGGGGATTCTCCATCGGCATAGTTGTGCTCATTGCTTTGATCTATTGGTTCCGATGCGACCTGGGATACGAATCGACAGCCTCGTATATCGAGAACCAGCTCGGAGGAGTGTTGCGGACCGAACACTTTACAATCTATTATCCGCGAAACCTCTACGATGACCATGACCTTCAACGCATTGCAGATGAGCATGAGTTTCGTCTGAAGGAGATCATGGACCTCTTCAATCTGCCAAACGTCAGGCCAATCACCTCATTCATTTATCCTTCAGCGGACGCGAAGCTGCGTCTTATCGGAGCCGGCAATACCGACATCGCAAAACCATGGAGCAATCAGGTTCACGTGACGGCCCAATCGCTGCTTTCCACGCTGCACCATGAACTGGTCCACGTTGTGGCCGGCCGGTTTGGACGCCCGGTGATCCACGCAAGCTTCAGTATGGGACTCACCGAAGGGCTCGCAACGGCGCTCGACTGGGAATGGGGATCCCGCACCGTCCATGAATATGCCGCCGCGATGAGAGCACTGGACATCGCTCCCGACATCACCTCGCTCATGACGCCGATCGGGTTCATATCGCAATCATCCTCCGTCAGTTATGTCCTCGCTGGCTCGTTCTGCCGCTATCTGATCGATCGCTACGGCATCCGGAAGTTCCTCCAAGTCTATGGATCGGAGGACTACCGCACACAGTACGGACGTCCGCTCCGCGTCCTTATTATAGAGTGGCAGGACTTTCTTGACAGGATTGATCTCGATCAGACAGATCTTACGGCAGCGGAGGTATTCTTTCGACGGCCGTCCATCTTCAGCAAAACGTGTCCGCGTATTGTCGGGGAGCGGAACCGGGTCGCGGCCCATGACATGGAAGTGGGCAACTATGCCGTTGCGGAAAGTCTGTACACAATCTCGTCCCTCCAGTCTCAAGGATACGAGGCCCTTGCGGGGCATGTCACGGCTGCATTGCGGTTAGGGAAGTATGATACGGTGCTCAGTGTGCTTGACTGCGCCGTCCTTGCGGACACCCTGCCCGAGCGGCTTCTTCCTCTTTCTCTCCAGCGTGGCGACGCTCTTTGGGCGTTGGGGAGGCGCGACGAAGCGTTTCATGCGTATCGTGCTCTGCGTTCGGTGGACCTCAGCGATGCGTATTCTGAAGCAGCAGGCACGCGAATGCTCGCCGTACATGATGACGCAATCCAACTCGGTTGTCTGAGGTTTTTCCTGAAGGCTGGACCCGACTCAGTGCGCTTGAAGCTCCTCGACTCCATTGTGCTCTCCGTGCCAGATCGTCCGCTGCTCCACTTCCTCCGGGGCCGATTGCTGCTTCGCAGCAAACACTTCGAGGAAACAGCAAGAGCATTGGATTCCATTAATCTCGGAGAGGGTGATCCCGTGTTGGAGGCGCTGCGGTACACCTCTCTTGGCTACTGTTCGTATGCTCTGGGGCGGTACAATGTCGCCCGATCAATGTTCTGGCTATCCCTCAATTGGGATGACAGCGAGGTGGCGGAACATGAGGTCGCATCATGGGTGGAGCGATGCGAATGGAAGAACACGAGAATTGGAGATGGGGAGACTCGGTGACTGAATCACGGATCAAGAGATGGCAATGAACCGACTGGAACAGGGAACAGCCAACATGCCGCATGCTGTCGAATACAAACGGATTCTCCTTACGCGGATGCGGTTTATTGGCGACGTTGTGCTGACTACGCCGATCCTCCGTTCGGTGCGCAACGCGTTTCCTGACGCATACATCGCATATTTGGGCGACCGCGAAGCGGTGTCATTGCTCGAAAACAATCCGTTGCTTGACGAAATACTCCCGTACGATTTCTCCCGCCCTGCCATTCTTGAACAGATTCGCGTTGCTCGCGTGGTCCGAAGCAGACACTTCGATTTGGTGATCGACATGTTTAACAACCCGAGGAGCGCGCTTTTGACATTCGCAACGGGTGCCCCGGTTCGTGTGGGCTTGGAGCGAAAGGGGCGCGGGGCACTGTACACGTTGCGTGTCACCGATGATGGAGCACCGAAAACGGCGGTGCAGTTTCATAACCAATTCCTGCGGGCTGCGGGGATTACTCCCACTGCGGAGGCAACAGAGATCTTCCTCACTTCTGAAGAACGCGAGGCCATCCACGCAATGCTGCCGGAAGGGAGTGGGCCGCTCGTTGGCATCCATCCCGGTGCAACCTGGCCAGCGAAGCGATGGTTCCCGGAACAGTTCGCCGCCTTGAGCGATGGATTGCAGAAACGGGGAGTGAGGGTGTTTCTGACATCAGGCCCCAATGATACGGATACCATAAGGCAGGTTCTTGAAGCATCGTCGACCGTACCGCATGTCCTGCCCGTGCTTCGGCTGCGTCAACTTGCTGCTGCGATCTCGTGGTGCGACGTGTACGTGTCCAATGACGCCGGCCCAATGCACATCGGACCTGCACTGGGTGTCCCAACGGTCGGGCTCTTTGGTCCCGGCGAGGAGAACATCTGGTTTCCTTATGATCCAGCCCTCGGCCACTCGGCGCTCAGGAAGAATGTTCCTTGCCACCCTTGCCATAAGGATTTCTGTCCTCGGGAAGAAGAGGGGTATATGGAATGCATGAAGCTGCTTGGCGTCGATGAGGTTCTCGCAGCGGTGGAACGCGGGCTTTCCAAGTAGCACCTGCCTGATCCAGTCAAGTATGCAAATCTGGGCCATTCTAGCCTGTTTATTGCATTTCTGGCACCTTTTGCCGATCTTAATTGCTTGCAACACGAGTGACTCTCGACGGGCGACAGAGCCCGACCGCTTCAATTGCGGGATTCCTTTTGACCTATCACGATGGAGAATATCATGAGTACAACGATTGTCGATGTCGTCGCACGCGAAATTCTGGATTCCCGCGGCAATCCCACGATTGAAGTTGACGTCCACCTGGAAAACGGCGTGGTAGGAAGAGCCGCCATCCCAAGCGGAGCCTCGACAGGGGAAAATGAAGCGGTTGAACTCAGGGATGGCGACAAGGCCAGGTACCTGGGGAAAGGCGTCCTGAATGCGGTGGAAAATGTGAATGTGGCGATTGCGGAAGAGCTGACAGGATTTGATGCAGTGGATCAAACGGGAATCGATCAGATGATGATCGCGCTGGACGGCACGCCGACAAAGGCAAAGCTTGGCGCGAATGCGATCCTCGGCGTATCTCTCGCGTCTGCGAAAGCTGCCGCCCTCTCCCTTAAACTTCCTCTCTATAAATATATCGGCGGTGTCAACGCCAAGACACTGCCAGTTCCCATGATGAACATCCTCAATGGCGGAAAGCACGCCGACAATAATGTTGATATTCAGGAATTCATGATTGTTCCCGCAAATGCACCGAGTTTTGCTGAAGCGCTCAGGATGGGCGTGGAAGTTTTCCATGCTCTCAAAGCAGTGCTCAAGAAAAAAGGGTACAACACTGCTGTCGGCGATGAAGGCGGGTTCGCGCCGAATCTCAAATCAAACGAAGAGGCTTGCGAGGTCATTCTCGAAGCCATCGGCAATGCCGGTTATGGTGCCGGAAAAGATGTGTTCCTGGCTCTTGATACGGCGGCAAGCGAAATGATGGATAACGGAAAATATCTTTTTTATAAGTCGGACAAATCGACAAAAACCGCCGAGCAAATGGTGAAGTTTTATGAGGCGTGGGTCAACAAATACCCGATCATCTCTCTCGAAGATGGCATGGCTGAAGGAGATTGGGACGGCTGGAAGATGCTTACCGATGCTCTTGGCAAGAAGATCCAATTGGTGGGAGACGATGTGTTTGTCACCAACACCTCTTACCTGCAAAAGGGCATTACTCTCGGCGTGGCCAATTCCATTCTCATTAAAGTAAACCAGATCGGAACGTTGACCGAGACGTTGGACGCCATTGAAATGGCAAAACGAGCAGGGTACACCAACGTCATCAGTCACCGATCGGGTGAGACAGAGGATGCAACTATCGCCGATATCGCCGTGGCAACCAACGTCGGACAGATCAAGACCGGTTCGGCAAGCCGGACAGACAGGGTTGCGAAGTACAACCAGCTCCTCAGGATCGAAGAAGAGCTTGGTGACAGTGCCATCTACCCTGGTCTGGCGGCATTCAAGAAGCACTAAAGGACTAAAGTGACACGGACCCGGAAAGGAACCAACACATTGGTGTTCCTCCGGGTTCGTTGTCAATCAAACAACGAGTACCACTGGCACGGATAGGAATCATTCATGGTATCGATCAAATTTGGCACCGACGGCTGGCGCGCAGTTATTGCAGACGATTTCACCATGGAAAACCTGGAACGGGTTGCCACGGCGACCGCTCTGTATTTCAAGAAACACAAGAAGATCCGCAAGGGCATCATCATCGGCTACGATGCGCGGTTCATGTCCCGGGAATTTGCCGAAACCTCGGCGCGCGTTCTGGCTAATAATGGCATCGCGGTGAAACTGGCCGACAGCATTGTCAGCACGCCGATGGTGTCATTGCTGACAAAGCTTGATGGCGCAGCAGGCGGCATTGTCATCACCGCCAGTCATAATCCGGCGAAGTACAACGGCTTCAAGATCAAGGGTGACTTTGGTGGACCCGCGCATCCGGAAATGATTGCCCAGGTTGAGAAGATCCTGGCAAAGGTCCTCCGGATGAAGAAGCTTCCCGGCAGTAAGCTGACGCTCGAGCAGTTGCAGGCAAAGGGGAAAGTCGCCGTCATCAGCATGAAACAGCGCTACCTCGACGACATCGCCACAAAACTGGATATACATCTCATCAAGTCCTCAGGGTTGCGGATCATGTACGATGTGATGTATGGCGCTGGACTGCGTGTTCTCGATGAAACCCTTCCCGGCGTTGTGCAAATCCATGAAACGTTCAACCCGTCATTTGCCGGAACGAATCCTGAACCGTTGGCGAAGAACCTGGGCGAGTTGATGCGTCGGGTGAAAGCCGAGAAATTTGACATCGGCATTGCCACCGATGGCGATGCGGACCGTATCGGCGCGGTGGATGAAAACGGCAACTTCGTGGATTCCCACAGGATCTTCTCCCTCCTGCTGAAATACCTGGTCGAACAAAAAGGCTTGCGGGGGGATGTGGTAAAATCGTTCTCCGTCACGCAGATGGTCGACCAGCAATGCGAGAAGTATGGACTTCCGATGATCGAGACACCGATCGGCTTCAAGTACATTTGTCGTATGATGCTCGAGCGGGATGTGTTGATTGGGGGGGAAGAATCGGGCGGACTCGGGGTCAAGGGGCATATCCCGGAACGTGATGGAATCTTCCTCGGACTCATGCTCTGTGAAATGATGGTGGTGAGGAAGAAGAAGTTGAGCGAGTTGGTGCAGGAGCTCATGGATGAATTCGGGCAGCATGAGTTCAAACGCGTTGACGTTCACATGACCGAGAAACAGAAGGTCGCCACCATCCGCAAGTATCGGAAAGGGGTGAACGAAATCGCCGGCCTTCGTGTGACAGGACGAAAGGATACCGACGGATTCAAATTCTTTGTGGAGGGTGGGTGGCTTCTGGTGCGGGCTTCGGGGACTGAACCCGTGGTACGATTTTATGCTGAAGGCAACAGCAGGGAAATGGTGGACCGATTGATCGCATCGGCAACGGGCGTGTAACAGTCCGAGAACGAGGAACCATGCAAGCTGCAAGCCTCTACAATATTATGCCTGACGGTACGGTGAAGCAGGTGAACCCGTTCACCGGCACCGAGGTTTGGGCTGTTCCCGGACGGAAGAGCAAACCCATAACGAACGAAGTGCCGGTGACCGCCCATCCGCTAGAGGTGCATAAACCCGAAGACTATTGCAGCTTTTGTCCGACACGGTACAATGAAACGCCTCCTGAGAAGTCGAGACTCGTCTGTTTTCCCGACGGGCGATGGGAGAAGTTCGACATCCTTCCACCGGACAAGTATTTCGAAACCGTTGCAGAGTTCCGGCGGACCGGGAACATGTTTGAGATCGTCACGCTCGATTATTGGCGCAAGAACTATGCTTATAAGATGACTGCTGCGCGGCAGCGGTGGCGTGAAGATTATCTTGCCAACCCGGCCGGGTTGAAACATATCACCGAAATCGTTCATTACAAGCTGCGTCAGGAGGGGAAGACCGAAGAACAGATCGAGCGGATGCCGCTCAATGAGAAGTTCGCCATTGCGGACGCCTTCTTCGGCGGCGGCCATGAACTGGTCATCGCCAAGAAGCACTACCGCGACGGGGCACAATTCGATTCGGACCTCTTCGCATCGGGTGACATGAATACGGAAGAACACTTCAATTACTTCCGGTTCACCATCGGCGCCATCCAGGACATCACGCAGAGCAACCGGTACGTGCGGTATGTCAGTGTTTTCCAGAACTGGCTTCGCCCCGCAGGGGCTTCGTTCGACCATCTCCACAAGCAGATCGTTTCCCTGGACGAGTGGGGTGCGTCGATTCAGAACCAAATCAAAATGGTGCGCGAAGATCCGAATGTCTTCAATGAGTTCGGCGCAAACTTCGCAGCCCATCACAACCTTATCTTTGCCGAAAACGACCAGGCCATCGCCATCGCCGGCATCGGCCATCGGTATCCCACCATCGAACTGTACTCGCGATCCTCTGCCGGCCGGCCGTACGAACATACGGACGAGGAAATCCGGGGGATGTCGAACCTTGTCCACGCCATTCATGCAGCCATGGGCCCGCAGATTTCCTGTAACGAGGAATGGTACTACACGCCCATTGATGCGGTGTACAAGATGCCTTGGCATATCCTGATCAAATGGCGGGTGAATGTGCCGGCAGGCTTTGAGGGTGGGACGAGCATTTTCATCAATCCTCTCACACCAATCGAACTGCGTGACAAGCTGGTCCCCCGATTGTATCGCCTCCGCGAAGAAAAGAAAATCGCCTGGGTGCGCATTGCCGAGGAATGCCGGGTGGATCCCAATCCGCTGAAGTACTATTACAAGTGAGCGCAACTCTCTCCATACTACCTGCTCCTGCGTTTTGAATCTGCGCCTTAACCCCGTCTGTTCACACATCGCACCCACAAATCTGTGTTGCAGAACACAAAGTCGGCCTTCAAAGTCCGATTTCTGCAAACGTATATTGACTTGGTGAATATTCCTCTGTAGTATCATCCATCGTCCTTGAGGGCGCGACACCACATGCAATGCGCCCATTGTTCCGCAAGCCTTCTTCTGTACCGTTGTTCCTGTCTCCACACATGTGAGATGAAGTTGCAGGGTTCTGGGGTGCGGAGAGTTGTCTGCTGCGTCGGACACTTTTTTGTTGAGGTGTCTGTACTCGCTGCCGGGATCGTTGCGTGCTTCAAAGAACCCATGAGTGGACAAGGTTCCTTTCGCAATGAGGCTTGCGCCAAATCCCCGGATCGCTGGACAAAAGATTACTCATTTTCATACATCATCACATTCTACGGGGATCATCATGAAACGGGCTATCGGGTTGCTGGCAGCATTCGTACTGATCGGGACTACTGCAGCAATGAGTCTTACCTTGACCGCCGTTGCAAATGGTTCATGGACAGGTGGGGCTGCCGTATGGACCGGCGGCGTGCCTGCCCATCGAAGTCCAATCGCAGGCGATAGTGTCTACATCGGTGCCGCTTACAATGTCTACCTTGGCGGGAATCAGGCTTGCGGAAGCCTGGTCGTTGCAGGGACACTCCGAGCGAATAACACAGGAACTACAGTCCGCACGCTTTCCTTGAATGGCGCAGCAATAACTGCTTCAGGAACGATTAGCAATGTCAATGGAAATATCAACCTGACCATCGTCTCTCCTGCTGCCCCAATCCTCTCGGGCGCAGGAACACTGAATGTCGGAAATGTCACGATCAACGCCGGTGCGTCCCTCACTCTCGGCCGTGCGTTCGTTATGGCGTCTGGATCAACACTGAGCCTCGGCGGCCCTGTTACACTTGGTGCAAATAACCTGACCATCACCGGGGTTACGGTGAGTGGCGCGAGTCGATTTGTGACCAACGGAGTGGGTCTGGTGTTGCGCCAGATCGCGGCAACCACCTCCTTCACCTTCCCGCTGGGAACGTCTGCGGCAACAAACAACGCGGTAACGCTGGCTAATGGAGGCACGGCTGACGTTTATGGTGTGACAGTAAAGAATGCGATTAGCCCTATTGCCCCCCCGCCGGCCGACGGTGTGAACTTGACGTGGAAGATCACTCGCGCGGCAACCGGTACGGTAATGCCCACATTCAATTGGGTTGCCTCCCAGGCAGTAGGATACTTCGCAACCGGTTCCCTTCCTGGTTCAGCAAATCCGAATGTGTTTGCTGCCAACGATGGCATAAACTGGATTGATATGGGTGTGGTAGTTGTTGTGGGAACCAGTGCAACGATGCCCGGTTCCTTGGCGGACTATAATGTATCCCTCGGTCTTTCTGATGGAACCACGAGTCCCCTTCCTGTCCAGCTTGCCTCGTTCAAGGCATCGTCGATTACATCGCAGGGTGTGAAGATAGAATGGCAGACGGCGAGTGAATCGAACTGCAACGGTTTTGTGGTGCTGCGTTCCTCGTCCGTGAACGGTCCGTTTACAGCGGTATCGGATTTCATCGGTGGAAATGGGACGACGGTGGATGCGCACAGTTACAGCTGGACGGATGCATCGCCTCTGAATGGGACAAACTACTACCAGTTGCGTCAGGTGGATCTTGATGGTCATGTGACGAACTATGAGCCGATCAGCGTGAACGTATCAGTGACGGGCGTGACGGCGACAGGCGTTGCCCCTCATGTGTTCCGTCTGGAGCAGAACTATCCGAATCCGTTCAATCCTTCGACGATGATCCGCTTCTCGGTGGAGAAGTCGGGACAGACAACGCTGGTGGTGTACAACAGTCTGGGTCAGGAAGTGACGAAGCTATTCAGCGGCGTGGCCGAAGCGGGACGGTCGTACACGGTGAGCTTTGATGGCCGCGGCATCGCCTCGGGGATCTACTTCTACCGGTTGTCGAGCGAGACGAAGTCTCAGGTTGC
>Ga0265330_10001769_pt1 | contig 12140 bp, 7 predicted proteins | sample 41919metaG_FD_202083 | JGI IMG/M metagenome (GOLD analysis project Ga0265330, IMG submission 202083) | Rhizosphere microbial communities from Carex aquatilis grown in University of Washington, Seatle, WA, United States - 4-19-19 metaG | ecosystem: Host-associated > Plants > Roots > Rhizosphere >... | reverse complement strand
CATGCCTACCCAATAAAACGACAGATATACCACATCGTAATGCATTGCCTCGAGTTCAAGAGCATCAAGGACTTTATTAAGTATGAGATCTTTCTTCTGCGGATCAACGAACTCCCATTCCTCATAACCCAGATGGGCAACTCTGACGCCCATCTCTTGCATGGTATGTCCATAATTTCCCGGGTCAGTCCCCACGAGCGTTGCGTACGTGATCCGGTGGCCTTGGCGGATCATGGTGCGCAGGAGATGATTCATCCGAAGACATCCTGAATTGAAATTTGGCACCGGTAGCATATGGTCGATCCAGAGCACTTGTTTTCCTTCGCCGCGCCAGCAGGCGCGAGTGACGTTCGCCGGATCGTGATCGTATCGGTCCTTTAATTCCTCCCGCCATTTCTCCCTGAACTTTTCCTTGTTCACCACTTGATAGCGTTTCACCCCGGTCGACAGATCTTTTCCGCCTGTCACGCCCTCAAAATGAACAATCCATGAAAACGGAGTGTAGACCACCTTGAAGCCGGCCTTGCGGACTGCAAAGCAGAGGTCGATGTCGTCATAATAGGCCGGGCAGTAACGAACGTCGAACCCTCCGAGTTGCTTCCAGAGTGAATGACGGATCATCATACCGCCGCCGGAGACATAATCGACTTCTCGAATGTGGTTAAACCGAGGTTGGGTGGGAGGTTCGCCCCGGCCGAAATTCCATGCAGTGCCATCGGAAAACACAATGCTGCCGGCCTCCAGCGTACGCCCATCCGGCCATACCATTCGCGCTCCCGTCACCCCCACAGTCGGGTCTTCCATGGGACGGAGCAGAGCTTCCAACCATCCTTTCTGGGGCAATGTGTCGTTGTTGAGGAAGACGAGAAAGTCGCCCTTTGCCTGAGCAGCAGCGCCATTGCAGTTGAGAATGAACCCCCGGTTGGCATCGGATCGAATCCAGCGGATCTTCTCTCCCAGTCCGCTGGCGAATTCCGCTGTGCCGTCAGTTGAGGCGTCATCTGCAATCAGCACTTCATACGAAATGCCGCCGCTGTTCTTCCAGAGCGCTTCGAGACAGAACCGGGTATACTCGACCTGGTTGAATACGGGGATGATTATTGAAACATGCGGTGACTGCCTTATGCCCATCGGGTTCCTCGTAATCATACGAACGCTCACACTGCAAAAGCACGGTCCATGGGCCGCACCTCTTCTGTCAATGCCGGCCCTGTCTCTTCGCTCCGCTTCGCATTGATTTCTCTCAACTGCGCGACCACCGACTGGTCATCGGGATGTTCCTTCAGCCATTCGCCAAAATAGTAACTGGACCGATCGGGATCACCGGCAATTTGATAGTACTCACCCAGCGATCGGTCCCGATCAAGCAACCGTGTTGATGGATACGTTGTGGAGATTTCAAGTTCCTTGACCAGCCGGCAGAAATCTTCAAAGCGTTTCAGCCTTCGAACATACGTGTTCTCACGATCGGTGCTCTCCCAGTATTTTGGCCCCTTCTGAAGGTCCACGCCGTAACGTTCAGGGTGTTCATAGGCGAGTGTTCCCGGTCCAAAACCGCAGAACAGCGGACTCGGATTTACCGCAACATTCCGCCCCTTGATCCTTCGCAAGAACTCCAGCGCTTCAAACGAATCCTCCTCGGATTCACCTGGAAGGCCGAACATGAAATTGAACACAGCGCCGAGGCCTGCTTCAGCATGCGCCTCCGCAATGCTATGGGGATTGGCGCCTCGCGAACACACCTTCCCGACCTTCAACATGAGGGATGAAGAAGCGGTCTCCATGCCGTACGCCATGCACACACAGCCGGAGGCTCTCAGCTTCTTCAGAAGGGAAGTCGTCATCTCTTTCCGAATGACAGCCTGCCCGGCCCATTCCATCTTCAGGTTCCCCTCAATCAGAAGATCGGCGAGTTTCTTTAATTCCCTGATAACACCGTTCACAAGACTGTCCTGGAAATCAATGAAGTTTACAAACGGATAGCGCTTTCTCTGACTGACGATCTCGCGATATACTCCATCGGCGGACCTAAAACGGAATTTCTTCCAGAAGGGCCGTTCATTGCAGAAGATGCATCTGTTGGGGCACCCACGGCTGGTGAGTACGGGAAGTCGGCCGGGCGTCCGATACCGTTCAAAGGAATAGTCCGAGAAATCCGGCGGAGGAATTGTGTCGAGGTCCTCGATAAGTGGGCGATCTCCATTGTCCACGACATTTCCTTCGGAACGGACAAGAATGCCGGGACAATCGGAAAGAGAACCTCCCGATTGTCTCCGTCCAAGAATATCCACCAGGGTCTCTTCTCCCTCTCCCTGGCATACAGCGTCAATCGCGGGATTCGCCGCAATGGCCGGTCCAGCCAGGAATCTGCTCACATGTGGTCCTCCGACGATGATCCAGAGATCCGGCTTGCGCTGCTTGAGCATGCGCGCAAGTTCAAGGCTGATTTGTTGAGAGGAATCGTAAATGGTAAAACCCACGACCTGCGTTCCGGTGGCAAGAACCATATCGATGAACTCATCCACCATGATCTTGTATTCATCGAGAAAGACACGAACACTGTCCTGGGTTTGCCAGAACCATAGGGATTGTTCCATTTCCCACACATCGTGAAATGATGATGAACGTTTCAGGAAGAACTCGATATTGAGGTCGACGGGAAGAACCTTAAACCCATAACTTCTGACATAGGAGCTGAGCATGGCTGTTGCCAACGGTGGGGTATTGATGCCCCATCCGGGAGCCTGAATGAGCACGAGATCCGGATTGCAATGGTCTTCAACGTCGGCACGGGATGACGGAATCACACGGCCGCATCGTTCGAATGCCTCGACGCGACGAGTGATTTCTCTGTCTGATGACCCAAGTTTTCCTGCAAGTGAAAAGAACGGCTTTGCCTGATCGCGATAACCGGCGCGTTGATAGACGCGCCCCATCAGCATAAGAGCCCACGGGCTCTCCGGCTCTGCTTTCAAGACCTCGGCACCTAGCCGGGCCGCTTCGCAGAAATCGCCCTTGTCGAGACACTGTTTCACAAGGTCTTGTGCTTGCATAGAGGTCACATCATTCTCCAATGATATCAAACAAGGTCAGATGTTGTCTGTCCGCATATGGTGCATACACCCAATGCATTCGGGCCAATAGTCCTTTTGCTCAACAAACGTTGTGCGAAGGCTCTGATACAGTGGTCCATTCCAAATCTCCTCAAAAGACTGTTCCCGGAGGTTTCCCATGGGTTTGCTGATGAGACAGCAGGGTCGCGCATTTCCATTTGCTTCGACGAAGAACACCTTCCACGGTGCAGGACACTTCTTTTCCACGGGATCCGCCTATTTCATCGTTGCTGAATCATGGGATTCCTGCCAGGGGAACGACTCCTGAACCGGAGTTCCTTCCAACATCGTCAGGAAGTTTCCGTACGGCACGTTGAATCGTTCACAATCTGTTCGAATTCCATCAAATGCCGCCACGTCACTTTGATCGAGCAGGTACGGCCGCTCACTCGGGTGAAGAGGATATTCGTTGTAAAGTCCGATATGCTCAACGCCGTTCTCCTTCGCCAGGGCAAAGATGAGCGGCAATTCATGGAGGTTCCGTTTTGAAACGGTGGTGGAAAACGTAATCCGGGGATAAGGACGATCTCCCTTCATTCGCCTCAGCGATTGTAAGTGCTCCACGAATTTGTCAAAATCTATCCCCCGCCTGATGTGGTTAAACAACTCCCGCGATCCGGCATCAATGGAGAATTGTATTGTAATGTCCTTGTCCAGCAACAATGCGATACACTGTTCACGAAGGTCCTTGCCATTGGTGGAAATGGAGATCGTGGTTCCGGGCCGCCGAAGCCGCTTGACTTCAGCCAGCTCGTAGGCAAAATTGCGGGCCGCAAATGGCTCCCCACTCCCAAAAAGATTGATTTGACTCGCCGTGCTGGTCAGATGCTTCACCTTCTCGAAGCACTCCAGCGGCAGATCCTGCCATGGAAGTGTTTCGAATGAATGGAAACAGGTGATACACGTCGCATTGCAAATCGATGTCGGATCGATGATGACAAAGTCAGGAAGGGATGCCACCACGGTCTTGTTGTCGTGGAATTCCTTGTGGAGAAGGGCCTTATTGGGAATCCTGGAATCATCGAGGAGGGCAGAGAGTTCCGCATCGATTTTGCCGGATGTTCCTTCAGGGTTCGTACGGGACACAAGCGAAAGCAGCTTGTCGTTTCTCTCTGAAGCAAGACGGCGTACGCATTGGAAGTACTCCTCTGCATACGCTTCATTGCCAAACCTGAGTTGAATTGATCCCATCAGTCGAAGAGCATCAACGGCATCCGGCACATTGAGAAGATGTGCAAAGAGGAGGTGCACAGCCTTGGCCGGAATTCCCGCGTTTACGAGCGATTCAGCAAATGCCACGACCGCCTGGGTGTCCCCGGGACTATCCTCATGAGCACGGGAAAGCAACCCCAAGCCTTCATCCTTGTTTCCCTGAGCAATAGATATCGTGCCCAGCAAAATCAACGCCTGTGTGTTAAGGGGATAGAGAACAAGGATATTCCGGAGAATCCTCTGCGCATCATGGGTTCGCGCCTGGCCTTGCATTACCTGAGCCAACCGAAACTGAAGGTTAGGGTTGAGAGGATCTTCGGTGAGGGCCTCCTGGAGGATCTTCTCTGCCTGTGCAAAGTGTTCCAATTTGAGTTCGTCATCAATTTGCGAGAGTACGTTCTCAATTACGGACGGCCCATCCTCGTCCCCTTGGAAAGGGGAAACCGGACAATGTTCAGTATAGAGCGGAGAATAGGAAATGCTTTTTGGTCGACCAGTTTTTTGTCCGACGATGAAACTCACTTGTCCGGTCAGCGATGGCGTCAAACCGAAACCTGCAAGCACAGAACGAAGCGACTGGTGAACGGAATCGGTTGGCTGCTCATACCAGTAGGCATCAAAGGTTTGCAGGTCCACCAATCGGAACCCCCCATGTTCCAGCAGGCTCCGAAGTTCATTCAGGGCATATTCCTTAGCGTGGATGATCCCTTTGCCGCCAGACTCGAAGGTGGAGAAGAGCAACGGTGATTCTTGTGCCAGGGTGCGAAGGACGCCCGCATAGCTGTTGATGTTCGGCGTTGTAAGGATAAGGTATCCGCCGTCCTTCAGGACGCGGTTCGCCTCCCGAACCATGAAGAGCGGGTCTGACCTGAGATGTTCAAGTACTTCGAAGCATGTTACGGCGTCAAAAGTCCCTGAATCCAATGGGAAGGAATCCTCTTCAGCATTCCACCCCTGAATGTGAATCTGGTGCTTCATCGGATCCGAACCGAAGACATTCGGCGTCTTCAATGAAACGGTAACGTCTGAAAGCCCATTTGCAACAACTTCCGTTACCCCATATACTTTTTCCAGGAGCATGGGAATATCACCTGTTGAACCCAAATCGAGTACCCGTCCGCATCCGCTCAGGTAACGATGGGCCCTTTTCAATGTTTCCTTGATGCGATCTGCGTGACCCAACTCGAAATAGTAGTGGCGTCGTGATTGATCGTACGCCAGCCCGGTGTTGGAGAGATCGTTCTCTGAGTCGCTTGCCATCTCCTCGAGATACCGATCAATAAGAGCCATCCTGCTTGGGCGGGTCGTGACAGTCACCTCTCCGACGGATGGGTCGACCTTGTAGACCGATGGTCCTTCGGCACCGGGACGCTCGCATATGATGATATTCTGCTGGGTAACATTCACAGCAGGCAGGGATCCTTCGATATAGTGTACGTGGAACCCAAGGTCAGAAAGCTCTTCGAGGAAATCCCGCCCGTAATCCCTGTAGACGAGAGAGTTGTCGCCATGATACTGGATGGGAAGAAGCGGAACGTCATGTTGCCCATCGGGTTGGACTCTCACAACGGTGTGTTCTGCGTTGGGGTTAAAGGGAATCTGCAGAATCAAACATCCTCCAGGCTTCAACACCCTGAACACCTGGAGGAGGGCCTGCCGGTGCAACCGCACATGCTCAAAGACATCACACGTGATAACGATGTCAAACGATCGATCCGGAAATTGGAGTTCCTGCAGGTCGGCGAACTTCTCAAGGTCAAGACGCTGCTTAAGGACATCTTGGGCGAAGTGCGTATTGACATAATCGAAATGGGCGTCAAGGAATTGCGGATGGCCGCGATGACCGTCGGCCTCAAGGACGCGTTTCTCTTTGTGGTCTGACCATGTGCGCAAGGGTCCGTGTTCATGCAGAATCGATGCGAGCGCAAAGATCATGAAGCGGTCCCTGTTGAGGGAGTTGCATCGGTTGCACCAAAGACTTTCGCGGACGTTGTCGGGGTTTGGGTTACGGAAGTTTCCCCTTTCGCCACACACATTGCACACTGGCGCATCCGCTTTCCACGCGTCTGCATGATCAGGCCGAAGCGTGCGCAGCCGTTCATACCAACGCGTAGATTCGTGAGGACGACCGTTCAGATCTTCCAGTACAGCGAGACCATGACATGCTTCCCAATCGTCGGGATGCTTTTCAGTGCCAGACAAGAGGAGATCCCGTGCAGAGGAGGTGTCGCCCAGCTCCAGCATGACTTTCGCGAGGTTCTTTACAACTGAGTGGTCATCCGGATCAAGCCGAAGCGCATACCTGAAAGCGGCCGCGGCGTCATGAAATCGCTTTGTAGCCGAAAGTGCCAGTCCAAGATTGAAGTGGGCGTCGGCAACGTGCGGGTATCTGCGTACAATGTCGGCAAACCCCACAATGGCGTTATCCAATTTTCCCATGCGAAATGCCTCTATGGCGCTCGTACGCACGGGATCGGTTTTGTGATCTGCCGATGGTTGCGCAGGAACATCCGACTCATGGATAGCTACCATGTTCATTCCCTTGGAGTTTGCCCTAAGCCCTGCCGATTCAATGGTGGCTAATAATAGCCCCCTGACTAAGAAAAACCATTATGCTCTCAGACTTTCCCGAGCGAGTTTTCTTGAAACAATGGTAACGCAGCATCAATGCTGCGCCGTAATAATTTTCCTAATCCATTCATCCAGAAATCGTGCCAATCTGCCGCAACCACGAGGTGAGTTGCCTTAATCGATTGAAACTACAGATCTTGCCGAGGATGTGCACAATGCGATGGGGGTGGAAGATTGAAAGGAAACCAAAAAGGGAAAAGTGCAGTGGCCAATCATCGAGTTGGCTGCGAAGTGCAGACAACCGTGACGATCTGGTTCTTGAAACGCGGCATCATGAAGAGGAATGTTGAAGCGGACGCAAGGCTACACAGGAAGCCGGGCAATGGCAATCAAGTCGCCTGACTTCATCGGGTCAAATTGTTCCAGGAAAATATTGCCAAAGAGGTCGACTTGGTTAAATCCGGCGGACTCCAAAGAAGCGACAATATCGAAGTGGGTAAACGGTTGCATATCGAGAGATCTCTGAGTGATCAGATTGTCGTGCTGATTCCGGTGCTCGATGGTAAATCGAATTCCAGTTTCTGTAATCGAATACGTCCGGGTGACCGAGCCAGCTGCAGTCTTTCGGACCTTGCAGTATGGTTCCAATCCTCTGAGCATCTTCTCGAAGTTGACGATCTGGAGGATAACAAGGCCTGGTCGCCGGAGCATGGCGGCAAATTCCCTGAATGTTGCTTGGAGTTCTCCAACCGACTCACCATGCGCAAGAGTATTCCCCATGCAGACGATTGCATCAAAGGCCGATGGAAAACGGTTGGTCAAGCTGCGGAATGACAGTTGCAGAGCGGTCACATTGAGATGATATTCCCTGGCATGATCCAGCAAGCGGCTTATCATTGCGCCGGAGACATCAACCGCCGTTACGCGGACGCCGAGGCGTGCAAGCAGGAGAGCATGGAATCCAGTCCCGGTCCCGGCATCAAGAGCAGCAGTGACGTGGTTGGTTCCGATGAGCGGCTCAAAGAAGCCTGACTCGCGTTCGAACCGGTGTTCAAAGTCTGTCATGGCATCGTACCCCGATGCCAACTCATCATAAAACGATTCAATATTAAGCATGCAGGCCACCCATGGAGGGATTCCCAATTGTGTGACGTGTTGTAAGGTGGGGATGAGAAGGAGAATAAAAAAAAACGGCGTCCCGCCCTGCCAAAAGAGTCTTCCTCCGAGCCTAACTCCCCCTCCTCTTCGACAGACGCGGGACGCGTTACTCCAAGAACATTTCTCCCTTTTCAAAGGTTCCATGAAATCGTCAACCGGCAGATTCTCTAAGGCCATCATTTTCGAGATCAAGATGGGACTCTGCCAGGCGGGAAAATAGATTGTCGATTTTTTGCTCGTCGTGAAGCGTTTTCTGCAATAGAATCACCACCTGATCCTCTCCAAGGGCATGAGCAAACGACGAAACCGTATGGTATGCCGAGATTTCATAATGCTCGACTCTTTGTGCAGACGCAATGAGCGCCATATCCTGCAATTCTGGTTCATCGACATCATCAAGGACTTCCTCAGTCTCCGCAATGAGCCCTTCCATACCCCTGCATTTGTTCTTGCCATCCGGGAATTCTCCCAACACACGGAATACTTCATTGAGCCGTAGAATCTGCGCCTGTGTGTCAATAAGTTGATCCCGGAATGCAGCTCGAAGATCTCTCGAAGCTGCAGAATTTGCCATCTTCGGCAGTGCATTCGTCAACAGAGTATGAGCACTGTAGATGTCCTGGAGTTGTTCCACGAACAGCTCCCGCAACGATTCTATTTCCATGATTCTGTCTCCCTTCGTAGACTTGTTCCCGACCCAGAATTCATTCCTCCTGCCGCCCAGGCCGGAAGATCTTGCGCTGCAATCAAACGTTCTTTTATGAAGTTTACGGGGCACTTCTGCGTTGAAGGAAATACAATGTTATGTTGACCGCCACTTGGCACCCAAAATCCCTGACGTGTGAACGATCGTCAGGCAAGCGCTGCCTCTCGCCCTCAGCTGTGCCGAGGGCGAGAGCAATCACTTTCAATATCGACATAGAAGGAAACTGGCAACTTTAGTACTAGTGTGACCATTGCGAAGAAGAGTCCTGCTTTTGCTGCTCCACCCCAGTACCGGGATCCATTGAGCCAGACCCCTGAGTACCGGTTCCTTCGGGGCTCTTCTTAGAGGACTTCCCCGTACCACTTTTTGAGCCTTTGTGGTGCATTTTCCATGATTGCTTTGTGGTGTCTGGGACGCCTTTCTTATCGCTGCCTCCCTGCATCAACGAATCTTCTCCCTGTTTGCTCATCATGGTTTTTGACGAGTCAATCTGCAAATTCAGCATCCCGGTGCCCAGATCCATACTCTGAGGGAGAGTTGCCTCACCGGTTTTCCCAGTGTTGGAAATTGCATCCCCACTGGTTTTGGCGGACTTGGAAAGCGAGTCCGTTGTGACTCCCATGTTGTCCTGCGACAACACTGGCTGCACTGACCAAGCAAACACAAGTGCCGCTCCACCAACTACAACAACGAGTCGCTTCATGACAATCCTCCCTCTCTGAAAGTGAAAAACTCACCCTACCGCTCTCCATTCTTCGCGTTGCAGTAGTTGCCCGATATCACTTACCACCAACCTCGCAACTCGGTCCTCGATCATCAATACATTCAGTCGCGTAATTTCGTCGTCCTTTTGAATGCCATTACGGATAGAGAGATCACTCTAGAGGATAATACTGACTCGCACGAATCGCGACATCAACAATTCCTTGCGAGTGAGGCTCACAGTTTCGATGACAACAAGAGGGTGTGGTCGGCCATTTATCTTGTCATAAAATCGGGGAGAAGGAGGAGGAGGAGGATGGCAAGCCACAACACTCCTCCGCCTGCAAATACCCAGGTAAGTCGTGGGCTGTATTTTACATGCATAAAGAAGAGGACGACCAGGATGGCTTTACAGAATGCCACAGCCATTGCCACCACAACATTCCACTCGCCCAGATCGACGAGAGACACCCCTACGGTCAGGGCAAGCAAGGCCAGGAGTGCCGCAAAAACGGCAAAATATGTTTTCAGAGGGACGATATGGTCAGCGGGATTCACACGTCCTCATAGATGCGGATGGATGAGATAGAAGAGAGGGAAAAGAAATATCCACACGATATCCACAAAGTGCCAATACAGTCCGCTGATTTCAACGGGAAAGTAGTACGATGGGGAAAACCGTCTCCGCGCAGCCATAACGACCATCGCAAGGACTATGCCCACACCAATGATCATGTGAAGTGCATGCAGCCCGGTCATCAAAAAGTACAATACAAACACCATCTCGACCTGCGGGCCGGCATGCCCATTGAAGCGAAACCCTGGTCCAGGGAAAAGACCCTCCTCAAACTTATGAGCCCATTCAACTCCTTTGATGCCAAGAAATGCTATGCCAAGCACCATCGTCACGAGCAGAAGAAGAATCGTCATTCGACGATTCCCTGTTTGTGTCGCGCGCACTCCGAGCGCCATGGTGAGGCTGCTCACAAGGAGAACCGTCGTGTTAACGCCGCCGAGCACGATGTCCATATCCTTGTTGGCGATGACGAACGCTTCTGGGAACTTCCAGCGCATCACAACGTAGGCGGCGATCAAGCCTCCGAAGAACAGAACCTCTGTCGCAAGGAACAGCCACATGCCGAGGTTGTCTGTTTCTTTTTGCTGTTGGCGATCGTCAAACTGATGCGGCACAATCAGCGTTTCTTCTTGCTCAGTCAGTAACAATTTCCTCCTCTTCCTCCGCTGGGAACGTGTAAGCCTCATCTGTCACAACGGGCGTTTTCTCGAAGTTGTCGGTAATCGGCGGCGAAGCGGTCTGCCATTCCAATCCAGGCGCGCCCCAGGGATTTGGTCCAGAGTCCTTTCCCTTCTTCAGCGACCATAGCAGATATATCATGGGAATGAGGTACCCCAGTCCCAGCACCGAAGCTCCTGCTGTTGACATGACGTTGAGGACCTGGAATTCCGGCGGGTAGGCATAATACCGGCGCGGCATCCCGAGGTATCCGAGAATGAACTGCGGGAAGAAGGTCAGGTTAAAGCCCACAAAGAGAATGATGGCGGACACCTTTGCCCAGCCCTCTGGATACATTTTGCCGGTCATCTTGGGCCACCAGTAATGCAATCCTCCGAGGTAGCCCATCACCGCACCTCCCACCATGATATAGTGGAAATGCGCCACAACGAAATAGGTGTCGGTTACATGAAGGTCAACAGCCATCGCCGCAAGAAACAGTCCGGTCAACCCGCCGATGGTAAAAAGTCCTATGAACCCGAACGCATAAAACAACGGCGTCTGCAGCCAGATTCGTCCCTTGTAGAGTGTGGCAGTCCAGTTGAATACTTTCACCGCCGAAGGAATCGCCACGAGGTAGCTGAGGACGGAAAATATCATGCTTGCGTAAATCGACTGACCGCTCACAAACATATGATGTCCCCAGACAAGGAAACCATACACGGCGATCGCAACCGACGCCGCGGCAACAAACCGGTATCCGAATATTTGCTTGCGCGAGAACACTGCAACGATTTCGCTAACGACTCCCATAGCCGGCAGAATCATGATGTACACCGCCGGATGCGAGTAGAACCAGAACAAGTGTTGAAACAGAAGAGGGTCGCCGCCAATGGCCGGGTCAAACAGCCCGATCCCGGTGGCTCGTTCGAATGCGACCATAAGCAGCGTTACGGCAAGCACAGGGGTGGCCAACACCTGGATCAAACTGGTGGCGTACAATGACCATACAAAAAGAGGAAGCCGGAACCAGGTGAGTCCTGGCGCGCGCATTTTGTGAATCGTGATAATGAAATTCAAACCGGTGAGAATCGAAGAGAATCCCGTAATGAACAAACCGACTATTGCGGGAATGACTCGTGTGGTGGAATACGTGGTGCTATACGGCGTGTAAAATGTCCAGCCCGTGTCCAATCCGCCTGTAATAAGAGCGTACAATGTTACACTGCCCCCGACGATATACACGTACCAACTCAAGAGATTGAGTTTGGGAAATGCCAGGTCACGTGCACCGATCATCATCGGAATGAGAAAATTTCCCAGCACGGCGGGGATCGACGGGATGAGAAAAAAGAAGATCATCACGATGCCGTGCATCGTGAAGAGCTTGTTATATGTCTGAGCTTGTACAAGATCACCCTGCGGCGTGAGGAGTTCCAACCTC
>Ga0265330_10001768_pt1 | contig 12142 bp, 12 predicted proteins | sample 41919metaG_FD_202083 | JGI IMG/M metagenome (GOLD analysis project Ga0265330, IMG submission 202083) | Rhizosphere microbial communities from Carex aquatilis grown in University of Washington, Seatle, WA, United States - 4-19-19 metaG | ecosystem: Host-associated > Plants > Roots > Rhizosphere... | reverse complement strand
CAGTGCAGCCACCCAGCATCATCATGATGACGAGGGCGCAACCTCCCGCAAGGTTTTGTCGTGCTCGTGCCATGGATGTATCCTCCATCGGGCTAATGAAACGGGCTTCAAGGATCGCTACGCACAACGCAGGACAAATAAACATACTGAACCGCACAATCAATCTCAACCATCCCGCCATGAAAGGCTCCGATTCCAGGATTGGCAAACCCCACAAGGCCTTGCTGCGCCTTGATTGTTGTCTTCGGGCACAGTAGATTATGTCTGTTGAAGGAGAACTCAAAAAACGGAAGGAGATCACGTGCATATTTACGTTGGCAACCTGACTGAAGCCATGACCGACGAGGAATTACGCGCTCTTTTTGCTGCGCACGGCCAGGTGAAAGGAGCCACTGTCGTATGCGACAAGAAAACAGGAGCCTCCCAGCGATATGGATTCGTTGAGATGCCTGTAAAGGGCGAAGCTCGGGCGGCCATTGAAGCACTCCGTGGTAAGGACATGGCTGGTCAACCGCTTCGCGTAAAGGGGCTCAAGCCGGGCGATTCCTTTCACGACCATGCTCTTAGCCTTCACGGCTCTAAGGGAGTAACACCGGGGGGCATCCCCTCCAGGAGCGAAGTGAGCCACCGTTCCGCAAACGCAATCCGCCGTGGCGGACAACGAGGCTCGTGATTCCCACACTCATTTGATGACAGGGTTTCTGGAATTATCATACATGCAAAGCAGGTGCTCCACCCCCGGAAACCTCATTGTAGCAGAGTGCCTAAATCGCTCGAGCGTCATTATAACGGGGTCGCCTCTCACGCATGTACACAATCATGGTGAATACGCCATGCCTATCAACCTGCTCGAAAGAGCAATTATTCCTTGATCTCGCCACCAAGCTTGACGACCGTATTCCAGTTTCGTCCAGTCCCGCTGGTGCCAAGTTTCGATTCGATAACGGGGAGTGTCACACGCGACTTGCCGATACCGTCAGGATAAATCACGTACACATGTCGGCTCCCTCCACGAACTTCTTCCGAACCCTCAATTGAGGCTTGCAGAGCCTTAACTCCTCCGGGAACAACCTTCTCTTTCAGAAGAATGGCAACCAGATGGGCGGGGTCTTTTCTCGCATACGCTTGAAACGGATTACGGGCAATAATATCGTGCCATTCTTCCGCTGATCGCACAAAATACTCAACAGCAAATCCAAAGTATTTCTCAGTTTCAGTTTCCAGCATCTTCTCCAGATTCTTCGCAGATCGAACTTCGCTTCGAAATATAAGATTCCCGCTCTGCAACAGCGTATGGGCCTGGATGAAGCCCAACCGCTCAGAGAGTGAGCGGAGTTCTTTCATGGGAACCATCTTGTGACCGCCAACATTGATGCTTCGGAGCAGAGCGACATAGGTGGTCAAGCAAAGAATCTCCTAAGTGAGAATATGGTTCTTTGTCATCGATGAAGAAGGCCCTGTCCAACCGCGCCCGGCTCGTCAAGAAGCTGAATGGATGTGGCGGGACCAAGATCCGGATCCGACCACGAGGAGAGCGCCCATACGACTTTCTTTTCCGGCGTTACCTCGAAGACCTGTACCGTTCCCGGCCACTCTTCCGTCTTCGGATTGCCCGCGCACCAGTTGCAAATAATAGTGTTGCCGTTCGTGAGTCTGTTCGCTGTCTGAAGATTAAAGAGCTTGAAATCCGGTATGTCTTTCTGCGTGATTTCCCACACGGTGTCGCCATGGGGGTTTACTTCACGCACGTAGCTGCTCCAATCTCCGGCGATCAGTGTGTTGCCGTTCTTGAGCCGAATGGCCGACCAAGGGGACTTGGCTTCAACTGACCACAAGACCTTTCCTTCTAAACTGTACTCAACCACTTTCCCCTCGCCCAGGTGCGGAACCAGCAACGTGCCTGCAGAAGTCATCCGAATGTGTCTGAACTGCCCATGGGTACCGGTGACCGTCGTGGGGATTGGAATTTCTCTTAGGATCTTCCCTGTTGCGGTATTAATAATCATTGCCTCCGCGGGGTTTCCATTGCGCATGATCAAGACGCTGTCCTTGCCGATCGATTGTATTGAGTGAATTTCCGTTCCGGGAGGAGCGGGGTAATCCCAGACCAATTTCTTGTCCGGACTCACCATTCCGGCACCCGACATTCTTGAAAAAATGATATTGCCGTTAGCCAAAAGGGTAGCGTCATCAAATTCCTGATTGGCCCCCGGGGCAGGATGCAAGGGAATGGAGTACGACCAGACGATCTTGCCGTCGCTCACGATGAACATGGATTGGTCCGGTTTTCTGGTGTCCCATTCGCCCGCGTAAAGGAAGGAGTGCTGAGACGCTCCTTTGCCTGGGAACTTGCCTGGTTCCCCAGCAAACGAGGGCACTATGCAGAGCATCAAGACAAAAACAAGAACATACAGAACACAATCGGGTCTTCGCATGTGCTTTCCTATGATATAAGAGTTGGGAGCAATATATTCCGCTTGGCGGAATAAAAGGATTAAGGAAAAAAGGGGGAAAAGTGCAACAGTTCTACAAGTCAATTGCTCATAGGCATTCGGGCTATGATTGCCGATTCCTTGAATAGAGCTGACAGGTGCTACTTTGCGTTATAATTCAATGCGTCAACGGGTCTGCTGCAATGATGCCGATCTTGATTCGATTCACGTTCCCTCCAAGTCTCATCAGAATGCACCATGAATGCTGTTGACTCTGCTTAAGCCGATTTACTGTCAACGAAAACCAGATAATCAGTCATCGGAGGCGTCTCTCCCATTTGCCGAAGCATTGTCGCAATCTGGCCGCGATGATATGCCGAATGGACCATGAGATGTTGTACCATCTGTCGAAGACTGTATTCCCATCGTTGCCCCTTGAAGTTTACGTAGCCGACTACCCGATCCGCAGAAGCATGTTCGAGACTCTTGAGATAGTGAATTTGTTGTTCATGGATCTCCTCCAGCTTCCTGCGCAGCGCATCCAACGTTGGAAAGTTGTTCGGGTCCGGGAACGGCACGTTGGAAAGGCTCTGCCAACGCTGCAGCCAGAGTTCTTCTGCCCAGAGAATATGGACCAACGTCTCGTGGATCGACGGGAAACTGCTGCCTATTTGTAAGGTGAGTGTCTCCGGGCGAGTCTTGCTTACCGCGTCTAGCATCTGAAGATTTGCCCATCGATCGTATTCAACCTGATCAACAAGAGTGTTCATCGACATGGAGCCCTATTGTCTGGAACTGGTGTTGGTGACCGATGGTAAATTCACTCAGGCCCGGGTTCTCACAAGAGTAGACTACGGGCTGATCCATCAAGTGAACGACCAAAGTGCTGAAGTTTTTGAGATGAGGAGGTTCTGCGCTCATTTTTAGCTTACCACTATCTTTCTATTGAATCAACAGACTGATGGCACCAATGGCAGGGAATCCGCGCAACTGCACAATATAATGCAACTGATATCCCGACTGTGGGGAATCCGGACTGCTTTGGTCGATCTTCTGCTGGCACGAAACGTGAGAGAGTAATCCTGCTAATCGACATCAGAAGGGTTACCCATGCCAGGCAAGATCAAAGCTATGATCGAGGCCATCGTGGCTGAACGGTCTCAGGGGAGCATCACACTAATCTCCACAACACGGACGAAACTGCTCCTCAAGGGAATCAATATTTCGAGCTTTACGGACACATCGCCGGACGATCCTGCCGTCATCACAAAGCTCAAAGAGATCGCCAAAGAGTTGGGCGTAACCAGCGTCTAAGCAAGAAACCATGAGGTGTACCATGAAAATCAAATCAGCCTATTCCACGCAGCAAACAGTCCGGGATGCGGTGGAAGACCTTCGCCAGCAGCTCGCCGCCACCCAACCGAGCATGATCCTGTATTTTGCTTCATCGAAATTCGCGCCGGAGCCATTAAGTGAAGCGATGCAGGGAGCATTTGCAGGTGCGACAGTCTTTGGATGCACAACGGCAGGTGAAATTGCCGCCGGGAAAATGCTCAAGAATTCGATTGTCGCCATGGCATTCACCAGGGCGGCAGTAAAGAACCTGACGCTCGCCTTGGTCGAGCAGGTCAACGTGAAGACAGGGTTGAAGGAAAGAATCGGCCAGGCATTGGATTCTCTTGCAAAGAACTCTGGAGTTCCAGTTGCTGCTCTTGATCCTCATCGGTTTGTAGGAATGATACTTATCGACGGGCTTTCGCTTGCGGAAGAAAACGTGATGGAATGCATCGGGGACCTCACCAATGTAACATTCATTGGCGGTTCCGCCGGAGATGATCTGAAGTTCTCATCAACCCATGTATTTGCAAACGGCAAGGCGTATACCAACGCAGCCCTGCTCGTTATGCTGGAGCCGGCCGTACCGTTCGGTTTTATCAAAACACAGAGCTTTAAGTCCTTGGGAAAAAAGCTTCTTGCCACCGAAGTTAATGAGGCGGCACGCACAGTTCTGCAATTCAATGGCAAGCCAGCCGCGAGCGCCTACGCGGAGGCAGTCGGGGTCCCTGTTGCGACGGCGTCGGAGCGATTCATGAAGAACCCGATCGGCCTCATGCTCGATGACGAGCCGTACGTCCGAAGTCCGCAACGCATCGATGACAGCAAGATGGTATTCTATTGTAACATCAAGAAGGGGATGGAGCTCTCAGTTCTGGAATCGACGGACATCATCAACGATACCCGTGCGGTCGTTGAGGCCAAGAAGAAGGAGATGGGAGGCATTTCGGGCATTATCAACTTCCATTGCATCCTGCGAACGCTGGATCTTGAGAGTCACGGTCTGTTGGACGCATATGGCAGACTGTTCGCCGACATCCCAACGGTTGGGTTCAGCACGTATGGGGAGGAGTATATCGGGCACATCAACCAAACTGCAACGATGTTGGTATTAGGAGAGTGACCCGTTCACTTGCGACGGTCGCCCCGGTACTGCACAAGGGCCAGGAGTGCAATTGTCAAACCAAGGAGGATGTAGAAGATTTGCAGGTTTCTTGCCACACCTGGCGGAGAGCCTATCACGAGGATTTCCACGACCTCGAAACAGATGATGATACCTCCTGCCAACAGGCATGCACGTGTTGCATAGTGATGGCGGCGCAATGTCAAGACAGATGCGAACCATGCAGACCCTCCCACCACAAACAGAAGCGCCAGGCCCGGCAATTCAAAAGTTGGAAATGGTGACCCCTCAAGGATGGCGACTGAAGGAGTGTTGATCCCCAGAAAGAGAGCGATCCCACCAACGACTGCGGTAATGGCAAGGAAAGACGTTGCCACGACCACCACGCCGCGGATAATTCTGGTATTCATGCTTGACGTTGCTTGGTAAACATTGTGCCATATGCTTCAACGGCACGGGCAAGAGTCTCAGGTTCATCTGTTCCGATGCGAAAGCGGGACCCATTCTTCAGTTGAAGTTCTACAGCACCCATCCCCGAAACATTCCAGAGCCAATATTGTCCCGGCATCCAGCGGATTCCCCATCCGGAGTACCAGGGATTCCTCACGGCACGAGAACTTTGGATATCGCTGAGAGGGATTTCTTTCCGGATCAATCCAATCCCAAAGAAGCACTTCACGCTATTATCGCAGATTTCCACAGTGAGCGAATGAAACACAGCCAAAAGGGACGCCGGAACTGGCAACGCGGCAAGCAACGGAAGTCGGAGGCTCTCCTGACTGAGAGCAATCAGGAATAGGGCGAACATTGTCAAAAGCATACCGACGAGTATAAGCGTGCCCCTTTGAGTGTGTCTATAGTACATACAGCCTCCGATGGGATAGCACCTGCAGCACCTCCCTTTCACATTCACATCACCCGGAGAGCGATCAATACTCCAGCCAATCCTCCACCGCAAATCGCAACAGTCCGCAATACGCGTAGAACATCAGCAGCGGCAGAAGTTGAAATGCCAAAGTAAAGAACGGGTCCTGAATGGGAATAATGAACAACAGGCAAGGAACGCCAACCATCCCGGCAAACGCAAACAACCATCCAAACCGTTTCTCCCGACAGATCGTCACAAGCATAAAGGGTGCAAATGCCACCGCCGCAAGAATCAAGACGCTGTACCAGAAAATGAACGGAATATTCAAGGCTGCCAGCAGATAGACCGACCCCTTGGCCAAAACGATCGTCGAGACTCCACCGACGGCCTCGATCGTCAGCCAATGGTGAAGTCGGCGCACCCGCTCCTGATCTGCTTCGATCAGGGCGTCAATTGCTGCAGACTGTTGGATCAGGCTCTGCTGCATCGCGCGATACTTGTCCACATTGACCTTCGAGGTCGCAGGCTCGACCGGTGTTCCCATGCCAACAGGATCACCAATGAGAATCGCCTGAAGATCCGATTCCGTATTCTTGAGGCGGCGCTGGATCTCGCTTTTCCGAGCCTTCAACTCCTGTTGGCGCGTTACAGCCATCGTGCCCTTCCGGATCGATGGATGATGGAATCTCAAACTGAAAGAAAACAAAATTCAGAGTTCACAACTCAGAACTTGGATTTGTATTGGATGAATATACCCCCTGTGCCACGCAATGTCAATCGAGAGTTCCCAACCGTCTCGCCCACGTGTGATGGCGACGAATTCTTCCTTGGATCTTTAAGTTTACGAAACTGTAATAAAACAAAACCCGGAATCTCTTCCGGGCTTTTTCCACACACACAGTTGTTTTGTGCCTTCACGCCACGACATAACGCTCAGGTAAACATGGTGATGATTTGCTCATACAGTTCCTGCTTGCCGCTCGTATGCATCGGCTCTCCCTGAGCTATGGCAATTGCCTTGAGGTCTTCTAATGTCAGTTCACCATTCTCAAATCGCTTGCCTTCCCCCGTATCGAACGACACATAACGTTGACGGCGGAGTTTTGGGAAGTCGGACTCCCGGAGGATGGCGTCGCTTACCAGCAACGCGCGGGCGAACTGATCCATTCCTGTGATATGGGCAATAAAGAGATCTTCGAGGTCAACGGAGCTCCTTCTCACTTTTGCATCAAAATTCACGCCCCCCTTCCCAAATCCGCCTGCCTCAGCAATCACCAGCATGGCCTCCACCAGTTCGTAGAGGTTTACGCCGAACTGATCGGTATCCCATCCGTTCTGGCTATCCCCTCTGTTGGCATCGATGCTGCCAAACAGGCCAGCGTCCACCGCACACTGGATCTCGTGTTGAAAGGTGTGGCCGGCAAGTGTTGCATGGTTGACTTCGATATTGAGCTTGAAATCCTTGTCGAGGCCGTAGTGTCTCAGGAACCCGATCGTCGCTTCAACGTCGTGATCATATTGATGCTTTGTCGGTTCCATCGGTTTTGGTTCGATGAGGAATGTGCCGGTGAAACCCTGTTTACGCGCATAGTCCCGCGCCATCGAAAGAAACCGCCCCATATGATCTTTTTCACGCTTCATGTTTGTATTCAGTAGCGATGAGTACCCTTCCCTGCCGCCCCAGAACACATAATTCTCTCCGCCCAACTCGATGGTAACATCGAGAGCACGCTTGACCTGGGCGGCTGCATGCGCGAGCACGGCAAAATCCGGATTGGTTGCCGCACCATTCATGTAACGTTTGTTCGAAAAGAGGTTTGCCGTCCCCCACAGAAGGCGTACGCCGGATTCTTTCTGCTTACTCTTAGCATACTCGACCAGGCTCTGCAGCCGCTTGTCGGACTCGGCAATAGTACCACCTTCTTCGACAAGATCGAAATCATGAAAACAATAGAAGGGCAACCCCATTTTTGTGGCGAACTCGAACGCAGCGTCCATTTTCGCCTTACCGGCGGCAATGGCATCACCGTTCGATTTCCAAGGTAACTCTCGGGTAGCCTTTCCAAAGGGATCTTCGCCTGTTCCGCAGAAGCTGTGCCAGTATGCGACAGAGAAACGGAAATACTCTTTCATCGTTTTGCCACGCACAACCCGGTTCTCGTCGTACCATCGGAAGGCCAGCGGCTTCTTTGAGTCCTTGCCTTCGTAACAGATCTTCGAGATGTGTGGAAAAAACTCCTTGGTCCCAATACTAGTCCTGATCATCGCCATCTCCTTGTTGAGGATCATTTACGCTCCCTCCCGGCTGTTCAAGAGGTTTTGCAGGCCTGCAAGCCAATGCCGGTAGAAATCACCCATGCGGGCTGAGTCGTCCGAAACGGGGTCGATAGTTGCTTTGTTGTCCTGAGAACCGAAAGCATCCGAAACTGTGGCAAACATTCCCGCGCCCAAGGCGGCGCCACGAGCCGCACCCTGCGCACCGTCCGTATCATGCAATTCAATCGATGCTCCGAGGATGGTCGCAAGTGTTTGACTGAAGAGCGGACTGAGGAAGAGGTTTGACTTCCCAGCCCGCACGACAGTAACACCCACACCCAATTCGCGAAGGATATCGACACCGTAGCGGAATGAGAATGCAATCCCTTCCTGTCCCGCGCGCAAAATCTCGGCACGCCCGTGCCGGTTGAAATCCAATCCAGCCATGTGTGAGCCTACATTGGCATTGGAGAGCATTCGTTCTGCGCCATTGCCAAAGGGAAACAGTTGAAGACCGCCCGAGCCGGCCGGCGCTTTTGCGGCGAGCGCATTCATCTCAACATAGCCGAGTTCCGGCGACACGTTTCTTCGCAGCCATGAATTGAGAATGCCCGTCCCGTTGATGCACAGAAGGATGCCGAGACGGCGCGCCTTATCGGAATTGTTCACATGAGTGAAGACATTGATCCTTGAAAGGGGATCATGCACCATGGAATCCGTCACAGCGTAGACCACACCTGAGGTGCCGGCTGTTGCTGCAATTTCCCCCGGGTTCAGGACGTTTAGGGAGAACGCATTATTCGGCTGGTCGCCGGCGCGATAGGCGACTGGTATTCCCGCGGGGAGTCCCAAAAGGGATGCCGCGCTTTGTGAGACCCGACCCTGCACGGAAAACGTCGGCCGCGGTTCAGGCAGGAGACTTTTGTCAATTTCAAAGAGATCGAGAAGCTCGGAACTGACCGCTCCGCGCAAATGATCCCAGAAAATTCCTTCCGACAATCCGCTTACCGTTGTGGAGATTTCCCCCGTCAGCTTCATCGCGATATAATCACCTGGCAGCATGATCTTGTGAATTCGACCATAGATTTCTGGCTCATGCTCCCTTACCCACCGCAACTTTGAGGCAGTGAAATTGCCAGGAGAGTTCAGTAGGTGTTGCAGACAGAACTCCCTTCCGAGATTTTTGAATGCTTGCTCGCCAATGTCCACGGCTCGACTGTCGCACCAAATAATGGCAGGACGCAAAACTGCTCCTGCAGCGTCAACCACAACCAGCCCGTGCATCTGGTACGCGATACCAATGGCGCCTATTTGATCGCCTCGAATCTCCTTTTCACTCAGGAGTTTTCGAGTAAGGAGGATAATGTATTCCCACCATTGTTCAGGGTGTTGCTCAGCCCAGCCCGGAAAGGGGGACAGAATTTCCATCTCCTGAACGGGATGCTGCCCTGACGCCACCACCGATTTCTTCCCAACATCCCAGAGGGAGCACTTGATGGACGAACTTCCTATGTCATAACCGAGGGTGAGCATTATATCATTATCTTCGAACAAATGACCATCGTTGAGTGCAGCGAGAACTTGCTTCCTGGTAAAATTTTTCTAGTTTAGACAACGGTACCCTTGTGAAAGATCCACCTGCATGTCGCGTCGAACTCCATATAAAACAAGGAGTTCCGGGTTCAGGAGAGGGGAAAAAGGACTTGACTTTTTGAAAAATCCCCGTATCTTAATTAAAGCGATTCAATTCACACTCAAACAAGTTCAATTTTTCCCAAAAGTCAAGAGGCTCCTCAGTTTTTCTGAAACTTTCGGACTCATGGAGTGGAGCGTTTTTTTACTGTACTCTAGTATATTACCATAAGTATAGAGAGCCTCTCCTATGGTCCACGACATCCGTGATGCCAGTTGCACAATGATAGAACTGGTGATCGCCCGTTTCAGACAAGCTCTCATGTTCTCTTCAGGCGCAACCTGCCGCGTCGCAGCGAGACCCGCTCAAATCCCATGGTCCATAGTCTTGTGAGGAGTACCCAGGCTTGTATTTCAGGACAGGGTCCGCTCTCTCCTGAAGTCTTGCAGAAGTTGGACTCAACAAAACAACGAGCAGCATACTACCCGATGGAAGACATCAAACACAACATCAACAAGGAACGCGCATGGAAATCCTCGGAGTCATCGACTGGGTTGTTGTTGCCCTCTACTTTGTCGTCATCGGCGGAATCTCCATATGGTCCATTCGAAAGAAAAAAGACTCACCCTCCGACTATTTTCTTGCGAACAGGAACCTCGGCTGGTTCGTGATTGGTGCATCAATCCTCGCTTCCAATGTCGGGTCAGAACACATTGTCGGCCTTGCAGGCACCGGCGCGAAATCGGGATTGGTCATGGGACACTACGAGCTCCATTCCTGGATCGTACTCATGCTTGGGTGGGTCTTTGTCCCCTTTTATATGCGCAGCCGGGTGTTCACGATGCCGGAATTTCTGGAGCGGAGGTACAACGAAAAAGCCCGATGGCTGCTATCCATTGTCCAACTGCTCAGTTACGTCATTGCTAAGGCTTCGGTAACGATTTACGCCGGTGCCGTGGTATTCAATTCGTTTCTTGGCGTCGATTTCTGGACCGGCGCTATAGTACTGATCTCCATAACTGGTCTCTATACAATCTTCGGCGGGCTTCGCGCAGTGATGTACACCGAAGCGCTGCAGGCGATTGTCCTCCTGGGAGGGTCAATTATCCTTACCATCTCCGGCCTCATAGAGCTCGGAGGCTGGAATAACCTCGTCGGCGCGGTGACGAAAGATCACCTCAATATGTTTCTGCCGCTCAGCAATCCGGATTTCCCCTGGCTGGGAATTCTGTTTGCCTCTCCGATTGTCGGCATATGGTATTGGTGTACAGACCAGCACATTGTGCAACGATGCCTTGCCGGACGGGATGAACAGCAGGCGAGACGGGGAACGATTTTTGCTGCATATCTGAAGCTGCTCCCGTTCTTCGTGTTCCTCATTCCCGGCTTGATGGCGTTTGCGCTTGCCAGCTCCGGCAAGATTCATCTTGCCCAATCTGACCAGGCTTTTCCCACGCTGGTGAAAGCCCTGCTGCCTGTCGGGTTGCGTGGCATTCTTGCCGGCGGAATCCTCGCTGCATTGATGAGTTCACTCGCGTCTGTGTACAACGCATGTTCCACGCTGTTCACCCTGGACATTTATCAGAAGATCAAACCGCAATCGACGGAAAAGCAATTGGTCAAGGTGGGACGCATCGCGACAGGGGTGGTTGTTGTCCTGGGAATGGTGTGGATACCGGTCATGAGGGGGATTTCCGACATCCTGTACCAGTACCTTCAAAGTGTGCAGTCGTACCTCGCACCGCCAATCGCTGCGGTCTTCCTTCTGGGCGTCTTTTCCCGACGGATCAATGGGACGGGAGCGCTGACCGGCATGGTGACCGGCTTTATCATCGGTCTATTGCGAATTGCCCTCGAACTCGCGAGAAATCACCTGAGTGGAGTACTTTATACTTTTGCCACAATCAATTTTCTCTATTTCTGCATTTTGCTTTTTGTGTTCTCCATCGCCTTGATCGTCATCGTCAGCCTGCTGACTGCGAAGCCGTCCGAATCACAGTTGAATGGCCTGACCTATGCAACCACTGTGGCAGAGGACAAGGCAAAATCCCGTGCAAGTTGGAACAAAACCGATGTAATCCTTTCGCTGGTGGTTGTCGTTATCATCGTTCTCGTATTCCTGTATTTTTCGCCGCTTGGCGTTGCCGGCAATTGATGGGTAACGACGCTGCGAACGGTACTTCTTTGTTATCACAGCAGAATGGAAAACTGAGGTAACTCAACATGAAGCGTGTTTTCTTTGGCGTCTTTGTATTCCTCCTGTTGGGTGCAATCCACTCTGCAGGGCAGGTTCACCATTCTGCTGTTGTCACCGGTAAGTACGTGAAGCCCAAGTGTCCTGAATGGCTGCATACTGCCGTTTTTTACCAGGTGTATCCGCAGACATTCTACGACAGCAACGGCGATGGTATCGGTGACCTGAAGGGGATCATCCAGAAGCTCGACTACATAAAGAGCCTTGGAGTGGACGGCTTTTGGATCAACCCGTTTTTCCA
>Ga0265330_10001767_pt1 | contig 12149 bp, 11 predicted proteins | sample 41919metaG_FD_202083 | JGI IMG/M metagenome (GOLD analysis project Ga0265330, IMG submission 202083) | Rhizosphere microbial communities from Carex aquatilis grown in University of Washington, Seatle, WA, United States - 4-19-19 metaG | ecosystem: Host-associated > Plants > Roots > Rhizosphere... | reverse complement strand
GCGCCGACGCCGCCGTCCCTGTCGGAGCTGGACGCCGCACGCCTCGGCCGCCTGGCCAAGGCACAATTCCAGGCGCCCGCGCTACTGGCCGCCGTTCGCAGCCGCGCAAACGGCCGCCTCGCGCAGGTTCAGGTGCTGGCAGTGTCGCGACTGGCCTCAGATGCCGCTTCGGGCCTGCTGGCCCAGCCGCAGACCTGGCAGGCCTTGCCAGGCTGGCGCGAGGTATGCCCGGCCAAGGCCAAGGAAAACTGCAGCGGCGCGATCTGCTGGAAAGTCGATTCCAGCGTCCCCTTTCTCGATCTCGATGCGACCTGGAAGATCGGCATGCAGCCTTGGCGTGCCCTTTCCGTGTCGGGTGCGTGCCAGGGGGCCGTGATGGGCCTGGATCTTCTTCCCGCGGGCACCGGCACGGCGCTGGTGCTGTCGCTACATCCGCGCTTGGAGAAAGCCGGCTATGTGCCACGCAAGTCCATCGCGTCCGAGCCACTGCTCGAGCATGGCCTGTCGCTGGGCTTGGCCGTGGTCGATGTGGTCAGCCTGGTGCACGCGCTGGACGGGAACGCGAAGTAGGCCGCCGATCAGTTGCAGTAGCCAACGGTGGGCGACGTCCCCAACTTCAGGCACTGGCCCCCTATGCTGGCACCGCATTCTGCGGTGACTGTGGTTCCGCCGGTGTAGTGGCACAGGTTGGCGCAAACGAGGCTCGAGCCGCAGATCAGTTGCGGGCCACACCCCAGGGCAGTTGGGTCGGTGGTAGGCGTGCACTGCGATCCCGCGGGGAGGCTGCGCAATCCCTGGGCCTGGCAGCTGGCAGAGCCGTCGGCCGGGTTAGGGTAGCAGCCCTTTCCCGTCCCGCATAAAGCGGAGTTGTTCGTCCCGAAGGGGTCACAAACGGATCCAATACCCCCGATCTCTATCGTCGCGACATCAGGCGACGAATCGGACAGGACCCGGGCGTCAGGCGTGAGTTCCCCGGCGCCCCCGCCGCCGCCGCCATCATCCCCTGAAAGGGTCACCACGCCGGAGTTGACCACGATGCGCGTGGAGGTGGCGGTCTGACCTGGCTGCGGCAGATTGGGGAAGGTCGTATCGTCGTGCACGACGCACGCAAGCAGCGCCGAGCACAAGGCGCCCCCAACGAACGCGACGGCCGTGTGATTCATGAACCCAGGGTGCATTGGCCCTCCTTGCAGACAGCCGACGTGGCAGCACAGGAAGGATCCTGCGACATCACTTCTGCACACAGGGTGTCTGCACAGCGTGCCCGCCGAGCGCGCTCGGAGCTGGCCCGCTCTTTCTTGAAAATCGCCTTCTGCTTTCCGCCGCCGGTGCAGCCGCAACAGTCGTCCGGGACGAGGACGCAATCCGAGTCAGCCTGGCAGGCAGCTGCCGCGCCCTTCTTCGCTGCTGCGCCGGACGCAAGCGCGAGCACCAGGCCAGCTGTCGCTGGGACTACCTTCCACGCAATTCGCATGAGCTGGAAATGAGTATAGCCGCTTGGCGCGGCTGCGGCACTATCGTGCCCATTCCACGATTTGGCCTGGATGCCGCGTGGCCCGGACGCCCAGGCGATGCTTGCGCGACCGGGCAGTCCCCGTGCGCCGCCGTGAAATCAGTGGCACTAAATCTGCTTCGCGTGGCACAATAAGTCCCTGTTTTGTCAAAGAAACATCGTGCCTTTGCTACCGGACGGGGGCGTGCTCTGCGCTGAAGTGGAGCCAACGCTCCAAGGGAGATGGACGTCTTCAATGCGCACACTGGTCGCCGTCACGTCGCTGTTTGCTCTGGGTCTCTTCACCTCCTGTGTGAACGTAGACAAGCCGGCCCTGGTCGCCGCGTGCGAACAGCCCGGGGGCTGCCCGACTGGCGATGGCGGACTCGACGCCCCGCTGACCGATCTGGCGTCTGGGCCGGATGAATCCGCCGATGAATCTGGCGGCCTGGATAGCGCACTGGATGGGAGCGAAACCGGCGCGCCCGATGGCCTGCAAAGTGGCCCGGATGGCATCGGCGCCGGCCCGGACGCAATCGTCAACACGGACACGTTGATCGCAACGGTCCCCGATACTGCGTCGCCGGTTCTCGACGCGCCTGCCGAGGCTCCGGTCGAGCAGCCGGACGCGGACGAGGGCGATGTCCCCACCGTGCTCAACGGAACCTGCGCCTACAACGGCAAAGCGGCACCTGCGGGAACCATCTGTCGTTTGGCCACCGATATTTGCGACGTCTCCGAGACCTGTGACGGCACCAGCACAGCTTGTCCCCTCGACAAGTTTGTCGCTGCTACCGAGGTCTGCCGTGCCAAGGCCGGCGACTGCGATGAGGCAGAGCTTTGCACCGGAACCTCTGCGGCGTGCCCGGCCGACAAGCTTCTGGCCAAGAGCGCCGGGTGTCGGCCAGCCGTGCTGGGCGGCTGCGATGTGGCTGAATACTGCGATGGCTCTCATGCCGTGTGCCCGGTTGATACCTTTGCCCCAGCTACCACGCAGTGCCGCGCGTCCAGCGATGGCAACGTCTGCGATCCAGCAGAATTCTGCACCGGCACCAGCAACGCCTGCCCGGCCGACGCGAAGTACACCCGACCAACGGCGGTGCCCACGGGTGTTGCTGTCGCTCCGGGAACCCTGCAAGCCGACGTGTCCTGGACCCCGATCACCGGGGACGCCGGCACCGCGGTCACGGGTTACAACGTCAAGAGCAGCAGCATATCCACAGGGGGCTGGAGCACCCGCGGGTCGCCCACCACCTCGCCCTTCACGGTGCCCATCACAGCTGGCCAGCTCTTCTACTTCGTCGTGTCGGCCTACGACGGCTTGCCTTCATGCGATTCTCCCAATTCTGCCCCTGTCAGTGCCCAATCCTGCACGGCCACCGCGCCCACCGCGCCCACCACGCTCACCGCCACGCCTGACAGTACCGGGAGCGTGGTTCTGACTTGGGCTGTGGCGAGCGGCGCGGCCACTTACAACGTCTCGCGAAGCACGACCAAGGGCGGGCCATACACGGTTGTGACCAGCGGAGTCTCGGCCACAAGCTACAAGGACAGTCCGCCTGTGCCGAGCAGCGGAAGCGCAACCTTCTACTACGTGGTGCGGGCCAACAGCGGAAGCTGCAATTCGCCCTACTCGCCAGAAGCGACGGCAACCGTCGCGTCCGCGCGCGCGGATGCGGGCGCAGACACGAACGCAGACTGATCACCCGAAGATATCGAGACACTGCCCCGTCATGGCTGCGGGTGTGTCCGCGGCCAGGAACAACACCACCTGCGCCACCTCGGTCGGGGTCATGTCTGGTTTGGCGCCGGGCAGCCCCTGGTCGAGCATCGCGGTGTCAACCGATCCAGGACAAACCGCGTTCACGGCGATGTGGTCCGGCCGCAACTCCTCGGCCAACGCCCGCGTGAGGCCGACCACACCGTGCTTGGCCGCGCAGTACGCGCCCAAGAGCGGCGTGCCGCGACGGCCGCCGATGGACGCGATGTTGATGATGCGAGCGCAACCCTGACCGCGCAGGCTGGGCAAGAACGCCTGAGTCGCCAGGAAGACGCTCTTCAAGTTCGTGGCCAGCACGTCGTCCCAGGTTTCCTCGGGCAGCGTCTCGATGCTTGCCCGCGCCACGATGCCGGCGTTGTTGACCAGGATGTCGGGCGCACCCAAGCGGGCCAGCACCAAGTCGCGAAAACGAGTGACCTCATCGCGGCGTCGCACGTCGCAGGCCGCGACCAGATGACGTGCGCGTTGTGCGGGATCGAGATCGTCGACAAAGTGACCGTTGTTCACCTGGCGTGCGCATCCCGCCACGGCTGCGCCCTCGCTGGCCAGCAGCGCGGCGATGGCTCGGCCGATACCCCGCGAGGCACCAGTGACCACCGCGACTTGGCCGACCAGCTTGCCTGCGCTCATCGCACGCGTCCGCCCAAGTTCGCCGCTGCCAGCAGCCGCGCCTTGAGGTCGGGCCGCTCGCGCATCTCGCCCACGAAGGCACTCGTCACCACGCCGGATTGATCGTGGCGCTCGCCGGGCAGAGCCAAGCAAAGCTGCTCCGCCTCGATCACGCAGCCCGCGCCGCGCGCGCCCAGACCGTGCCACAGCGCCTCGGCGATCTGGTGGGTGGCTCGCTCCTGCAAGGTGAGCCGCTTGGTGAAACACTCGACCAGATCGGCCAGGCGGCCAAAGCCCACCAGCTTTCCCGCCGGCAGATAGGCCACGTGCGCAACCCCGCGGTAGGGCAAAAGGTGGTGGGGACACATGGCATGGAAGCGCAAGCCGCCCACCACGACCACATCAGGGTCAGCCTCGCCCAGCACCGGCTCGCCGAGAATCCGTGCCGGATCCATGTCGTAGCCCGCGAGAAACTCGCGCTGCCACACCTCGGCCACACGCTCCGGCGTGCGTGCCAGATCGGGATCTTTGCCCACGTCGCGACCCGCTGCCCGAAGCAGGGCCTCCACCGCCGCACGCAAGGCTTTCGCATCAGAGGCCACGCTGCTCCCCCTAGAGCCCGCCGTCGAGGTGGACCAGCAAGAAGCCAGCCGCGGTCCACGCGCTCATGCCGCCAGTGAGTTCACTGATGTTGCGATAGCCAAGGGCAACCAGCGCGTTGCCCGCCGACTTGCTCATGCCGCCCATCAGACAAGTCAAGACGACCTTGGTATCGAGATTGGGACCGATGAAGGCAACCAGGGCGGGGATGTCATTTGAGGCGATGCGCGCGTCGGTACCGGGGATGCTTCCGGCGTTGGGCGTGTGGACATCGATGAGCAAAAAGTCTTTGTTGGCCAACGCGGCGTGGAGTTGCTGGGGCGAAATCTCGCCCAGGGTTGCGGGCGCCAGATCGGTCGTGGCCATGTCGATCGTCACGGCGTCGGGCTTGGCAGCCTCGAAGCCCGCGGCATCCGGAACGCCTGGCGTCTCGGTTGCATCCATTCGGACGGCAGCCTCCTCCGCCTCAGCGTCCGTCAGGCTGTCGGGGGAGGAAGGCACATCAAGAGGCGCCGGTGGCGAGTCCACGCTGACGTCGGCCGACGAAATCGCCGCCTCTGCAGCAGCTGGCATGTCGGGCGAAACTGCAACTTCGGTGGCGTAACTAGCATCAGCCGGCCCGGCCGCTTCGGGGCCGGCTGTCGCGCCGTCGGGAAGCGCAGCCAGGCTGTCGGCGCCAGCGCGGCTGCCCGACCCGCAGCCGGCCAGGCCCGCTCCGACGATCAAAGCCAAGACAAATCCAGTGTTCGTGTTCAAGCGTTCCCTCACTGGCGCGCAAGCCTAGCACCGAACCGTGGCCAAGACTCACTCGCAGACGTCGTAGGTTTCGAACTGCATGGTGTAGTTGGCGCGGCCCTGCGTGGCCGAGCGCAGGTCCGTCGAATACCCGAACATGCGACGCAGCGGCACCTTGGCGATGATCAGGCGCTGGGTACCGCGCACGCCGACGTCCTCGATGCGGGCATGGCGCGCGTTGAGATCGCCGACCACGCCGCCCACGTTGGCCTCGGGCGCGGTGACCTCGACCTTCATGATGGGCTCGAGCAGGCGCGTGCCTGCCTCGCGCGAGGCCAGGCGCAAGGCCTCGCCCACCGCGGCCCGCTGGCCAGCGGGAGTGGAGGCGTCGGGCCGGTACTCGATTCCGATGACCGACACCTCGATGTCCTCAAAGGGATAGCCCTCCGGCCCGGAGCGCATGGCCTCGGTGGCGCCTTCCAGCGCCGCATCGAGGATGGCGCGCGGTGTTTCGGGGATGCGGGGCGCGCCCGGCAGCGACTCGACCTTGGCCAGGGCCAGGCTGACATGGTTGCCGCTGCCACGCGGCCGCGGTGCCACCCGTACCCGGGCCTGCCCGAAGACTTTCTCGTCCTCGACCTCGCGCTCGAAGCGCGCCTCGGCCTCGGCCGCCTTGGCCAAGGTCTCGCGGTAGACCACCTGCGGACGGCCCACATGCGCGTCCACGCCGTACTCGCGGCGCAGGCGATCCACCACGATGTCGAGGTGGAGCTCGCCCATGCCCCGGATGATGGTCTGGCCCGTCTCGGCATCCTCGCCGGTACGGAAGGTAGGGTCCTCGTCGGCCAGCTTGGCCAGGCCAAAGTCGAGCTTCTCTTTCTCCGCCTGGGTCTTGGGCTCGATGGCGCGGGCGATGACCGGCTCGTGCGCGGCGATGCTCTCGAGCAGAATCGGCGCCTTGGGCGAACAGATGGTATCGCCCGTGCCCGTATCCTTGAGGCCCATGGCCACCACGATTGTGCCCGCGCCCGCGCGCTCGATGCGTTCGCGCCGGTTGGCGTGGACCGAGAAAAGTCGGGTGATCTTTTCGTTGCGCCGGGTGCGCGGGTTCTGCACTTCGTCGCCCGCCTTCAGCACGCCCGAGTAGATGCGCAGGTACACTGTCTTGCGCCCTTCGTCCATGGCCACCTTGAAAGCCAGGGCGCAAAAGGGTGCGCTGTCATCGGAGATTCGCGTGACGACTTCGTCCCGACCGGGCACATGCCCGGTGATGGGCGGCACCTCGGTGGGTGAAGGCAGGAAGTCGCAGACGGCGTCGAGCAGCGGCTGCACGCCCTTGTTGCGCAAGGCCGAGCCCGCCAGCACAGGAACCAGCTTGCAGGCGAGCGTGCCCTTGCGCAAGGCCGCAACCAACGCGGCCGTCTCCACCGGCTTGCCCTCGAGATACGCGGCGGCGATGCTGTCGTCGAAGTCCGCCGCGGCTTCCACGAGTTTGTCGCGCGCGGCGGCCACCGCTTCGGCCATCGACGAAGGCACGCCATCCTCGCGCGGCGGATCGTCTTCTTCGCCCGAAAAAAAGATGGCGCGCTCGTGCACCAGGTCCACCACCCCGGCGAACCGGTCCTCGGCGCCGATGGGAAGTTGCACCGGCACCGGCCGCGCCCCCAGGCGCGTGTGGATTTCATCGACCACGGCCTGAAAGTCCGCGCCGGGGCGATCCATCTTATTGATGAACGCCAGGCGGGGCACGTGAAACTGATCGGCCTGGTGCCACACGGTTTCGGACTGCGGCTCCACCCCGGATACGCCGCAAAACACGACCACCGCGCCGTCGAGCACGCGCAGCGAACGTTCCACCTCGATGGTGAAGTCCACGTGTCCGGGGGTATCGATGAGGTGAATCTCGTGCGTCTCGCCCGCGCGCTTCCATTCCAGCGTGGTGGCCGCCGCGGTGATGGTGATGCCGCGTTCGCGCTCCTGCGCCATCCAGTCCATCTGCGCCTCGCCGTCGTGCACCTCGCCGATCTTGTGGATGCGACCGGCGTAGTACAGGAAGCGCTCGGTGACCGTGGTCTTGCCCGCGTCGATGTGGGCCACGATGCCGATGTTGCGCACGCGCGCCAGCCGCGACAGCTTGCGCGGTTTGGCGACGGGGCTTGGCGTTTCGTCGGACATGGAGGCGCGGATTATAGGAAGTCGATCGTCAGCCGTCGACCTCCAACCATCATGGCAATCCGCCCTCACCTGGGTCGGCAAGCAGTATAGTCGCGGACCATGACCCGCACCGAGTTCCAAGCCGAGTTGCAACGCCTGCGCCGCGAGGCCGGCGTGACCGAAACCAACGCCGGCAGTTTCCGCAGTGACGACTGCCGGGGCTGCCTGCGCTGCATGTTCTGCTCGGGCTGCACCAACTGCTACCGCTGCACCCACTGCACCGGATGTGAGGCCACCACAGGCAGTTCACATTGCCTGCGCTGCACCGGCTGCCACGATTGCTCACACTGCCAGGACTCGCAGGGCTGCACCGGCTCGGCCTACCTGGTTCACTGCGCTTCGTGCAGCGACTGCACCTATTGCACCGGCTGCGTGGGCTTGGCGCGCAAGGAGTTCCACATCCTCAACCAGCCCTACAGTCGCACCGAGTACTTCGCGCTCATCAAGACGCTGCTGGGATGAACACAGCGCGAAGGTCCGCGCGAGTTTCGGCAAATTCATGGAAGGTTGTCGAAGGGGCACTCCCTTCCTGTCAATGTCTCGGCAACAGCACGTTGTTGTCGGCCCCCGCGCGCGAAATTTGCCTCTGTGATACAGTTTTCTGAAGCCATGCACGGGAGCCCCGCCTGAACATGAGAATCCGATTCTGGGGTGTCAGGGGCTCCCTGCCGGTCCCGGGACCAAGAACCGAGCGCTACGGCGGCAACACCTCGTGCGTCGAGGTTAGCTCTGCCGCCGGAACCCGCATCATCATCGACGCCGGCACCGGCATTCGCCGCCTGGGCAAAGAGCTGATGCGCGGCGAGTTCGAGTCAGGCAAGGGCGCGGCCCACATCCTCATCAGCCACACCCACTGGGACCACATCCAGGGCCTGCCCTTCTTCGCTCCTTTCTATCGCGCCGGCAACAGGCTCTTCGTCTACGCGCGCCAGCGCGACGACCAGAACCTACGCAGCGTGCTTTCCTTGCAGGTCGATTCGCCTTTCTTTCCGGTGCCCTTTCACCAGGCGCGCGCCGACGTGGCTTTCCGCGAGCTGCACGACGGGGCCCACTTCGAAATCAACGACGTGATGGTGTCCTGCGCTCGCCTCAATCACCCCTACATCGCCACGGCCTATGCCTTGTCCGCCGACGGCGCCAAGGTGGCGTATATCGCGGACACCGCGCCCTTTTCGGACATCCTGTTCGGTCACGAGTTCATCGCCGGGCCGCCCTCGCCGCGCTCCGTGCTGAGCAAGACGGACCACAAGACGCTGCACACCATGCGCAACCAGGTGGTTCGCTTGTGCGAAGGTGCGGACCTGGTCATCTACGACACCATGTTTACGCCGGACGAGTACCGCCAGACGCCCCACTATGGCCACTCGCGACCCTCGGATGCGGTCGAGATCTGTCGCGATGCGGGCGCCCGCACGCTGGCGCTCTACCATCACGCGCCCGATCGTTCGGACACGGAAGTGGACGCCTTGCTGGCCTCCACGCGTAGGGAGGCGAAGGTGACTACACCCAAGCTGGACATCGTCGCGGGATTCGAGGGACTGGACCTGTCGCTGGGGAAGGGATGATGGACGTCACTTTCTGGGGCGTGCGTGGTTCCATCCCTTCGCCGGGACCGGGCACCGTGCGCTACGGCGGCAACACCGCATGCGTGTCGGTTCGCCTGCCCAACGGCGAACTCATCATCCTGGACTGTGGCACCGGCGCGCGCAACCTCGGGATCTCGCTGCTGGCCGGCCCCTTTGGCAAAGGCAAGGGCTCGGCCACGCTGCTGCTTTCACACTCTCACTGGGACCATATCCAGGGTTTCCCGTTTTTCGGTCCCTTCTACGTCCCGGGTAACAGCTTCACCGTGTACGGCGGCAGCCGTGGCGAGCGTCTCCTCGAAGATGTTCTCGAGCGCCAGATGGCAGCCCAGTTCTTCCCTGTGCAGAGCTTCCGCAACATGGGCGCCCGCATCGAGATGCGCCCCTTGCCGGAAGACAAGGACCTGCAGGTCGGCAGCGCGACCGTCCGTGCTCACGCCAATCCGCATGGGCCCACCCCGGCCCTGGCTTTCCGTATCGAAGCGGGTGGAAAGTTTCTGGCCTACGCCAGCGACGCGGGCTATGGCACAGAGGGCCCGCCGCAGGCCGCGGTGGACCTCTACCGCGGCGTCGACCTGCTGATTCACGACAGTACCTTCACCCCCGAGGACCGGGCCTTGCGTCTGGAAAGGGGCTTGTCGTCGCTCGAAGATGCCGTGGACTGTGCAGCGCGCGCCGGGGTCAAGAAGCTGGCGCTGTTCCACTATGACCAGGACTACACCGATCATGATGTGGACGAGCTCGTGGCTCGTGGGCGGCGTCGGCTCGACGGCGGCGCGGTCACTGGGATCGAAGTGATCGGCGCGGCCGAGGGCCTGACCCTGTCACTGTAACTGTAATGGGAACCCTGGGAGGGTTCCCAAACCCTCCCGCGCTCTGGCTCTGGCGGGCAAAGCCCGCCTTCGCCCACGCGATCGTAAAAGTGCGGAAAATACGTACCTGTCCGTCGGTAGGAAACCGGCGCGAAACAAGATCGTGCGGTTTTCCCGAGAATTTCATCGCACTCGACTCAAGAAATCGGCTAGAGTCTCCTGCGAACGCCGGTTTTTGTGGGGTTTGGGAATGATGCCGCATCTCCCGCCGCGCAAGACAGGTGCTTCAGGCCCACCCCAACCAGAAGGAGATACGATGGCTAAAGGTCCTCTTTCCAAGTCCGCCCTAGTCCAGTTGCTGTCCGACAAGTCCGCCAGCGAGCTCACCCGCAAGGATGTCAAAGGCATCCTTGAGGCCATGGCCACCATCGGCCACGCCGAGCTGAAGAAGAACGGCGTCTTCGTCGTCCCCGGACTCGTGCGCATGGTCGTGGTCAAGAAGCCGGCCACCAAAGAGCGCAAGGGCATCAACCCGTTCACCGGCCTGGAGACTGTCTTCAAGGCCAAGCCAGCCCGCAAGGTCGTCAAGGCTCGCGCCGTGAAAGCGGCCAAAGACGCCGTAGCGTAGGTTGCTCACGCCTGCTTTCGGCCGACCGGCTGGAAGTGGGCCCTGACCGACCGGGGCGCCGGGGCTCGTACCGGGCGCCCACGGTTGGTTGTCTTGTGCGAAGGGGGCGGTGGTGACAGGCGCCGGGACGCCAAGTGGGTGTCCAGAGACGCGAGGCAAATGGGCGATTTCACGACGGGAGAAAGACCGTTCGGAGCGCCGCAGGCCGCGGTGATCCTGGACCGCGCCAGCAAGTCATTTGGTGCCTTGCGCGCCGTCGTCGATCTTACTTTATCGGTTTTTCCCGGCGAGATCTACGGGTTGCTCGGCCCCAACGGCGCGGGCAAGACAACGGCCCTGCGCATGCTGGCTGGTCTGCTGCAGCCGTCGAGCGGCCACGCTCTCTTGCTGGGCCTCGATGCGGACTCGGCGCAAGCCAAGAAGCGCCTAGGGTTCTTAAGCGGCAGCACGGGCCTCTACGGCCGACTGACCCCGCGCGAGACCCTGCAGTACTTCGGTCGCATTCACAGTCTGTCCGGGGTTGATCTGCACGACCGGATTTCCACGCTCGCAGGCTGGCTGGGTCTGGAAGACCTGCTCGACCGTCGCTGCGAGGACTTGTCGACCGGGGAGAAACAACGCGTGTCGCTGGCGCGAGCCATGCTGCACGACCCGCCGGTGCTGATTCTCGACGAACCCACCGCCGGCTTGGACGTGCTGGCCAGCCGCTCGCTGCGCGACTTTGTGGGCAGCCAGCGTGCCCGCGGCAAGGCCGTTCTCTTCTCGACCCACTATCTGGCCGAGGCCGAGTTGCTGTGCGACCGCATCGGGCTGCTCTTTCGCGGTCGTCTCCTGCGCGAGGGTACGCCCGCCAGCATCCGAGCCGAATGCGGCGCGGTTACGCTGGAAGAGGCGTTTCTCAAGCTGGTGGACAGCGAGTAAGCATGTCGCTGCGACTCTCCCACGTGCTTCTCACCCTCGGCAAGGAGCTGCGCGAGTCTCTGCGCGACCGCCGCACATTGGCTGTCATGGTCCTGTTTCCCTTGGTCGTGTACCCGCTGCTCTCCCTGCTCGCGGCCCAGGTGGCGCTGTCCAGGGACAAGACGCGCGAGTCCCAGCCTTCCTTGGTCGCGGTGGCGGGACGGGATGGTGCGCGCCGCGATCTGGTGGCCCGGATTCGCGAGCGGCCCAAACTGCTCACCCTGATTGAACGGGGAAGCCGGGACGACGTCGCGGCCGGCAGGCTGGACGGCCTGGTTCAGCTCGCTGAAGGCCGCGCCGAGATAGTGTACGACGCCGGCCGCGAGGAATCGCGCGAAGCCGCCGAACGTCTGTCCGACGTCGTGGCATCGGTCTTGCCCGAGGGCTGTGCGCCCCGCTTCTCGCTGGAGAAGCGCAGCCTGGCTCCCCAGGCCAGCGTGGGTGGCTACCTTCTGTCCAAGGTGCTCCCGCTGCTTGTCGTCCTCATGGTTCTGCTCGGCGCCTTCTACCCGGCCATCGACGTGACCGCAGGCGAGCGCGAGCGAGGCACGCTCGAAACGATTCTTTCGTCGCCCATTCGGCGCTTTGATCTTCTGCTGGGAAAGGTCCTGGCGGTGACGGCCTTGGCCGCGCTGACCGGCCTGCTCAATCTTGCTTCCATGTCAGTGACCCTGATTCAGATCATGCGGCTGGCGGATCCGGGATCGATCCTGCCCGTGCCCTGGACCCGCGCCGC
>Ga0265330_10001766_pt1 | contig 12151 bp, 4 predicted proteins | sample 41919metaG_FD_202083 | JGI IMG/M metagenome (GOLD analysis project Ga0265330, IMG submission 202083) | Rhizosphere microbial communities from Carex aquatilis grown in University of Washington, Seatle, WA, United States - 4-19-19 metaG | ecosystem: Host-associated > Plants > Roots > Rhizosphere >... | reverse complement strand
TGGTTTCCTGTGGCTCATCTTCTGGTTCTGGCTCTATGCCGCGCCGGCAGCCCAGAAACGGCTGGGTAGGCCGGAGTTCGACTACATTCACAGCGACGCGGACGAGCAGGCCGCCGAGGCGGCGGCGGTCGCGGCAAAGGCCGCCGCCGGGCAACCCAAAATCCCCTGGTACATCCAGTGGGGAAAGCTATTGACGTATCGCCAGACCTGGTCCTTTGCCTTCGGCAAGTTCATGACCGATGGCATCTGGTGGTTCTTCCTCTTCTGGCTGCCGGCGTATCTCAAGGCGCAGTATGGGATGACCGGAACGCAAATCTCCGTGCCCATCGCCGTGCTCTACACGATGACCTGCATCGGGAGCATCAGCGGCGGATGGTTCCCGATGTTCTTCATCAACCGAGGCTACGAGCCATACGCTGGGCGCATGCGGGCGATGATCGTGATCGCCCTGTTCCCTCTCGCCGTGCTGCTCGCCCAGCCCCTCGGGGGCTACAGCTACTGGGTGCCGGTTTTGCTCATCGGCATCGGCGCCTCGGCGCACCAGGCCTGGTCGGCCAACCTATTCACCACGGTCTCGGACATGTTCCCCAAGAAGGCCGTGGCTTCTGTCACGGGCATTGGCGGCATGTTTGGCGGCCTCGGCGGCATCCTGGTCACCAAGTCGGCCGGCTGGCTCTTCGATGCCTTTCGGCAGGCCGGCATTGCCAAGACTTGGACGCAGGCTCAGGCCGGAACGCTGGGCGCGTACCTCGACCAGATCCGCTCCTTGCACCTGCTGAACAAGCACGGCAGCGCGATCGACCTGAACAAGGTCGAGTTGGGCAGCCTCCCCAAGGAGATCGTCACTCAGCTTCAGGCCATCAATGCCGACGCGTTCGTTCAGCTCAAGAAGTTGCAGACGCAGTTCGTGATGTCCGAGGCGAGGATCTCCTATTCGATCATGTTCGGAATTTGCGCCGTCGCCTACATCCTCGCCTGGTCGGTGATGAAACTGCTGGTGCCCCGGTTCAAGAAGATCGAGAACCTGTGAGTCACGGGCGCGCGGCTCCGGCCGCGCGAGGTCCCACCCCAGCCCCCATCGTCAGAACACGCTGGCCGTCCCGGCGATCTGAAGGTTCGTCGCTCCGCTATACGATACGGTCAGCAACTTCTTGGTTGAGTCATAAGTGAAGTCGCTTCCCGAGGTCAGGCCGACCCCGTTGCGCGTGACGCTGGAGTAGCCATTGCAGTACACCTCCAGCTTGCCGTCGGTCCCCAGATCGCCAAACTGCACCGTGAGAGTCCCACTGGAAAGCGAGGCCGAGATCGTCTGCACGCCGCTCCCGGTGTAGTAGTCGAACGAACTGCTGGCGCTCGCCGCCGGAAAGACCTCGATCCTGAGATTGGCCGCCCAGTTTGTCGTCCAGTTGTTGTTCGACTTCAAGATATCGCCGCGCGGAACGATCGCCCCTTCCTTGACGAACAGCGGAATGGTCGCCAGAGGAGCGGAAGAGGTGACGCTCTTGCCGCCAACATAAGTCGTCGCCTTGTCGTTGTAGTCTATCCAATTGCCGGCTGGCAGATACACCGAACGGCTTGTGCCACCGGCCGTGGTCACCGGCGCAACCAGAATCTCGCCGCCATACATGTACTGATTCCAGGTATCAACGAGACTGGCGTCGCCCGGGTACGCTAGGATCATAGCCCGCATGATGGGCATACCGGTCTGCGTGGCCTTGTACGCATACGACCGGGTATACGGGATCAGATCGTGATGCGCCTGGGTTTGCGTCTGGGCAATCTTCACCAAGGCCGGATCATTCATGGTCCACATGGTTCGGTTGGGGCCAATCAGGACTTCCATCATGGACGTGTAGGCGTTGAACTGCAGCCACCTGGCAAGGAGCTCACTGTTGGGGGTGCCGTTGTAGCCACCGGTGTCCGAACCGAATATCGGGAAATTCATCGCGCCGGCCCTAAGCCCAACTTTGATCGACCCGATCAATCCGGCAAAGCCGGCCGTGGGATCGCCGCTCCAGTGACCAGAATACTGCCGAGACTTGTCGAATACATTCCTGGCAAATATCAGGAAGTCATTGTTCGCATTGCTGACTGCCATCCCTTCATACGACAGCTTGTGAAACAGGTAGACATTCTCGTTCTGCGCAGAATCCGGTTGTTCACCTTCTTCGCCCCGGTCGATCTTGTAGCCACGGACACCCAGCTTCACGAAAGCATCCAGCTTCGACTTGAACCAGGTATAGGCAGCGGGAATGCGCACATCCGCGGCCGGCGAGTCGCCGTAGGTACCGACGGCAAAGTTGTAGTTGCTGGCTTTCGCCTCGGTCAGAAGCTGATCGAAGCACCGGTTGGCTGTCCAAAGGATCAACTTCATTCCCCTGGTATTCAGATCCGTGATCATCTGCGACGGATTGGGGAAGGTGCTGTCGAAATCCATGTTGCCCCAGGCACCCGCCTTCCCGGTCTGACCCAGCGGACTACTGTACGGCCGGTCAATCCAAATGGCCGACGCCGGGATCTGGTTGAGTCGCAGATTGTCGGCGTCCTTGATGACCAGCGCCTGGCTACTGGTGACCCCTTGCGCGGCCCAATCGGCGTGGTGGTCGTCACGCCACCAAATTGAGTCGAAGGCCCAGATCGGCGGCATGAACGAAGGGCCGGCCAGGGTGTTGTAACGACCCAGGATGTCCGCGTAGGTGGGACCGTAGATGATGTCGTATTGCAATTGCGGACTGTCAAAGTTGAAACTGGTCTTGTTGCTTACCGCGATCGTATAGTGGCCCTTCGCCACCGATTCAGCGTAGATGCCGTATTTCTTGGAGGTCGCGTAGAAGGGAGCGCGAGCGCTGCTGTAGTTGATGTCGGAATTCGTCTGCAATCCGAGCAGATCCGCATCCGCGCCCCGATTGTCCAGGTTGCCGCTGCTGCCCAGGTGATAGCCCCAGATCCCGTAGTAGTGTTCGCTCTGGTCGTTGAACTGTTCCTTGACGTTGGTGGGCGTGCCATTGCTGGAGGTCAACAAGACCTGCAGCACTTCCGGGCTGGTGAAGGTGAACTTGACGTGAGCTGTGTTGGAGCCTCCGCTCAGGGCCAGGGTCGCATCCAGTGTGGTGGCGGTCGTGGAGAACCCGCTGGCGCTGGCGGTGTTGGACGCCGTACCTCCGACGGTAAAGGTCGATGCGGACTGAGACACCAGAACCTCGCTGGAGGATTTCTCGATGACCTTGTAGGAATAGGGGCTGGCGGTCACTTCGAGCCTCAAGCTGGCGGACTCCAGAACCGTGCCCGAACCTGGCGGCACTGAGGCATCGGACGCGACCACGGGGCCGCTGTCGATCGTGACAGGACGATTGTCGACCGCGCTATCGAGCCCGACCGGGCGACTGTCGGGCGTGGCCGAGCGACTGTCGGTTGCCGCGTCGGGCACGACCGCGGGGCCGCCATCCACGGTGACAGGGCGAGCGTCCGCCGCCGCATCGGGCACGATCGTCGGACCGCTGTCGACCGCGGCCGGGCGATTGTCCGCCGCCGCATCAAGGACGACCGCAGGGCCGTCGGCGGGCGCGACCGAGGCAAGGTCAAGGTTCGCATCGGGCTTGGGCGAGCCTGCAACATCGGGCGCAACCGAGGAGCCGTCTCGGGCGATCGGCGTTGCATCCTTGTTGTTGTTGCTGTTGTTGCTGCGGCTTCCACCGCAGCCAGCGACCGCGAGCGGGGCCGCAAGAAGTGCGAGGGCAAGACAAGGGCGAGCGAGACGAGTCATTTCTGTTCCTTTCTGTCCGTCTCTCGGAAACCGAGATACGCCGCAGGGGGGGTATTCTACCCTTTCCGGGGTTCTGGGGCCCCCATCCGACGTGAGGCCCGTGGGCGGGTTTGTCTCGATCCGCCGCGTCGATCGACGATTGTGAGATGGGGTGGGCTGCCGCGCATGGTCGAATGAGCGTCAAAATCCTGCGGACGGGTGGGAGGCGGCTCCCTTGGAGAGTGATACCATGAGTGGCTGATGGAAGACGTATTGACGAGCCGCGGTTTCCCGACGTGGATGTTCCGCTGCTTCGCGGTGCCGCTGGCACTGGCCCTGGCGTCCTGTACCGGCGGCGGGTCGGTCGCGGGCGGAACCGGGGGCAGGATCGCGGGCACTGGAGGCACGGTGCCCACGGATGGCCCGATGCCGATCGGCGGCGCGACCGCAACCGGCGGTGCCGCCGCATTCGGCGGTACGACCGCATTCGGCGGTACGACCGCAACCGGCGGTGCCGCCGCATTCGGCGGTACGACCGCAACCGGCGGCGCGGCTGCAACCGGCGGCGCTACGGGAGCCGGTGGCTACACCGGTGGCGCCGGTACGACCAAGAGCGGCGGCACCACCGCAGCCGGCGGCGTCACGGCAACCGGTGGTGCGACTGTTGCCGGCGGCACGACTGCAGGTGGCGGCACCACGAGAAATGGCGGCGCAGCTGCAACCGGCGGCAGGAGCGGCGGAACCACCGCAGCCGGCGGCACGACCGGCGGTACGTCAGCCACGGGAGGCACGGCGTCCGGCGGTGCGGGAGGCGCGGGGTTCGCCCTGCCTGTGCTTCCTCCCATGCCCGCCATCCCGGCTCCCAAGGCGCTCGGCTCTGTCCCGCTCGGCGATCCGGCCACCTTCACCGAAGTGAAGATGGATTTCCCCATCGAAGCCGGACCTTTCCAGCCGACCTGGGACTCGCTCGCGGCCAATTACCCCACCAGCGACATTGCCTGGTTACGCCAAGCCAAGCTCGGCATCTGGGTGCACTTCGGTCCGCAAGCGGCCGGGCAAAGCGGCGACTGGTACGCGCGAAAGATGTACATAGAAAACACCACCTGGGGCGCCCCTGCCTACGCCAATCACATTCGTGACTTCGGGCATCCGTCGGTGGCCGGCTACAAAGACATACTTCACACTTGGAATCCCGCGGCCCTGGATCCGGCGGCACTGACCAAGACCTATCACGACGCCGGCGCCCGGTTCCTCCTGGTCCAGGGCGTGCACCACGACGAGTACGACAACTGGAACTCCCGCTACCAGCCGTGGAACTCCGTGGCACTCAGCCCGCATCGCGATCTGCTGGGCGAATGGAAAACCGCGGTTCGCGCCCAGGGCATGCGCTACGGCATCACCTTCCATCACGAATACAGCTGGTGGTGGTACCAGAGCGCCTTTCGCGCCGATGTCACCAACGCTCAGGGCAAGCTGGGCGTGCCCTACGATGGCGCGCAGATTTCCTTGGCCAGTGGCGTGGGCCAGTGGTGGGAGGGCCTCGACCCCCGCATGCTGTACGGGATCAACCTGCGCGAATACATCGGCGTCTACAACGGCATCGACAGCATGAACACCACCATTCCCCAGGGCATCTTCACCAATCACCTGGACTACGCCCACTGGTACGTGACCTGGTGGGCCCTGCGCATCCTGGATGCGATCGAGAACTACGATCCCGATTTCATCTTCACCGACGGCGACTCGACCCAGCCGTTCTCGGGATTGAAAAGCGGCACCGGCTACAAAGCCGACGGGATTCAGCGCGTGCTCGCGCACTTCTTCAACCGCACTTTGGAGCGACGGGCTTCTCTCGACACTTTCGGCATCGTCAAATTCCACGGACCCAACAAGGGCATCGTCACCACCTTCGAGAACAACTACCCCGCCGCCGTGAAAACCGACCAGCCATGGATTGGCGAGGTTCCCGTCGGTGACTGGTTCTACGACACCGGCTTCAATTACGACCCCGGCATGGTGATTCGTTACCTCCTCGAATGTGTGTCGCGCGACGGGGCCGCCGCCATCTGCATCGCCCTCAAGCCCGACGGCTCGCTGGATCCGGGCAGCGTCAGCCAGCTCAAAGCCATCGGCGATTGGATGAACATCAACAGCGCCGGTATCTACGGCAGCCACGCGTGGATCAAGTATGGCGAGGGGACGCACACGCAGCCGACCGGCAAGCTGAGCAGCACGCAGGCGAGCGCCACCTTCGATACCGGAGACTTCCGCTTCACCGTCGGGCAGGATGGATACCTTTATGCCTACTGCATGAAGGTGCCGGCGGCTGGCGCCAAGATCACCATCACATCGCTCGGCAGCAACCAGACCGCGCTCGCCGGCCCGATCCAGTCCGTGTCTCTGCTGGGCAGCACCGCCACCCTCGCCTTCACCCAGACCGCGACCGGCCTCACCATCACCTGCCCGGCATCAATGCCGTTCCAGACCGCGGTCGGCTTCAAGATCGGCCCCGCGAACCTGGCCAAGCCGGCGGCGGCTCACTGAGCCTGAGACGGGGAGCTGCTCCGTCTGCCCTGAGACGCGAGACCAGCCGCCGAGGGCTTGGTCTCCCGTGGGGCTCCAGCCGTCTTCACCCCCTGAGCTGGGCTTCCAGACCATCGATCGCAAGATCGCCACCGCACCAAACACGCCCAGAGGGCGGCTAATCCAGTTACGGCCCGGAGCCTTTGGTTTGGTATTTGGTGACCCGGGAGCCAATCGAGACCGAGGCGGACGTGCTGGCGGTGGTGCGGTGATGACCTAGTGCCGAATCGCTGGGCGGCCACGGCGAGGCAGTACAGGAAAGCATTGTTCGTCTCGGGGGCCGGGCGTAGCAAGAAACGGCGCTCGGAGCAGCGGCGCACGATCGTATAGGTGCGTGTAGGTAGGACTTCGCGAGTAGTAAAATGCCCTGCTTTCGGCAGCCGGCGGGAGGAGTTGCCCGAAAATCAACCTGGGTGGGGGCTCATGAGAGTACACTACCTTCGCTCGCACCCGAAGCAACGCGGGCAATAACAAGGGAGAATTCACTATGTCGAGAAGTACGGTCACCTGGAAATGCATGGCTGCCCTGCTGGCGGCACCTCTAACTCTTGCCTGCAGCGATGCAAGCAAGCCGAGCGCATTCGATGCGGCCCGACCGGGCGTCGATGCACCGGCTCTCGCCGACAGCCCCGTTGCGTCCGATGCGGCTGTGCCCGACGCACCGGCGGTTCCGGATGCCGCCCTCACTCCTGATATGCCAGCCATCGATGCGAATACGCTTTTCCCGGACGCGGCCGCGGACTCCACAGCAGATGCGATTGCCGAGGAAGTTGGACTGGCCTGCGCCACGGTACCGGCCTTTACGGGGGGCATCGTGACCACGGATACCACCCTCACCAGGGCATGCAGCCCGTACGCCATTGACCAGCAGATCCGGGTTGAAGGCAACGCCACTCTCACCATCGAACCGGGCGTGACCATGAGTTTCAAGAAGAACGTTGAGCTGACCATTTCCTACAGCGACGCCGGCCGCCTGGTGGCCGTCGGGACAGCGGCATTGCCCATCGTCATGACCTCGAGCGCAGCCACCCCCGCCGCGGGCGACTGGGCCGGCATCCGGTTCTACGGCGACACCATGACCGGAAACCAGCTGAGCTACGTGACGTTGGACTACTGCGGAAAGCCGAATGGCGGCTGCATCGTGGGTTTGACCGGAGTGACGCCGGGGGCGTTGACCGTCGATCACGTGACGATCGATCACGTAGGAGCGGGTGCGGATGGCATTGCGGAGAAGGGCACCGACCTGGCCTTCAAGATCACCAACACGACGTTCAAGCCAGGCGCTATTGCGACGGGCGATTTCGCCATCTACATGGATGCCGGTTCTTTTGCGGGCATAGGTTCGGGCAACGTCTTTAACAGCGCCACCATCAACGTCGACGGTGGCACTGTGAAGAGCACATCGTCCTGGATCAATCCCGCCACCCCGATCGTCGTGACCAGCACCCTCCGAATCGAGGGAACGGCCTCGCCCGTCCTGACCTTGGCGCCAGGAACGATCATGCAGTTTGATACCGACGTCGGCCTCTGGATCGGCTACAGCGGCTCGGGCCAACTGGTCGCTGAGGGAACGGCTGCGGCGCCGATCCTGTTGACTTCGAAGGCGGTCACGCCGGGCCCAGGTGACTGGGCTGGCGTCCAGCTTTGGGACGGCACGGCCAACGGCACCAAGCTGGCCTACGCCAAGATTGACTACTGTGGTGCCGCCAACAGCGGCTGCATCCATGCGACAGCCGGGGTCAAATCCGATCGCGTGACCATCGACCATGTCACCATCGATCACGTTGGCGCCAAGGCCAACGGTATCGTGGAAGAAGGGGCGGATTCGCGCTTCAAGATCAGCAACTGCACCTTCCCGACTGGAGCCATCCAGGCTGGCCAATATGCCATCTATGTAGACGCGGCGTCGTTCGCGGCCATCGACATCACCAACACTTTCTCCGGCGCCGCGATCGATCTCGACGGTGGTGACATCGTGACCACCACCTCGTGGAAGAACCCGGGCACGCCCATCGCGGTCACCAGCGACATCCGCGTGCAAGACGTGAGCACCCCGGTGTTGACCATTGCCGCCGGATCGGTGTTCAAGTTCGGCGCCGACAAGGCCATCTGGGTGGGATATGGCGATTCAGGCAAGCTGGTGGTCAGCGGAACTGCTGCTGCGCACGTCACGCTCACTTCACTGGCGTCCACGCCCGGCAACGGCGACTGGAACGGCATCATCGTTTGGGGCACCAGTCAGGCCACCCTCACCTTCACAGACATTCTGTACGCTGGTGGGTATGGCAATGTGGCAGGGGGCGTGGCGGCCAATTCTGACAAGGCTGTCGTCAGCATGAGCGACTCGTCAGTCAGCAACAGTGCGGGCTATGGCGTGTATGTCGCCTGCAACAACGTCAGTGTCACCACGACTAGTTGCACATTCACCAACAACACCAGCGGAAACCTGGGCCCTGGCCCGGTTTGCCCGTAGCCATCCATATCCTTTCGTGATTCCTTGGTGGCCCCGACCTCAAAAAGTCGGGGCCACTACCCCGCCGCCGTGAAAACCGACCAGCCGTGGATTGGCGAGGTTTCCGTCGGCGACTGGTTCTACGACACCGGCTTCAATTGCGGCGCCATCTCTGTCCAGGTCCCCGATCTTTTTGGTATTGACCACGCAGGTCGATCCTGCGCAACGCGATCGGAAGACCGCCGTTCCACCAAATCGCCTCCAGCCGATCCGTTGACTGCAATCCGGGGAGACATCAGGGACCGCTGTAGCGCGTGTACGGTCGTGGCGCGGTGGGCGGGGTGACGCCCTCGACCCACGCCGGGCTGCCCTGCGATGTGATGGTGACCGTCGCCGCAGTCAGACCGGGCGAGGTCGCCTTGATGACGGTCGTGCCGGAATAATAGCTGCGGAACTCGATGGCCGCCTTGCCCTCGAGAATGGCAATATCCGACTGATCGCTGCTTCCCGGCGGGGTGAATGTGATGCTGGTTCCGGTCGGGAATTCGCCCGGGCCCGACGCGATCGACAGCGTCACCGGAACATTGTTGCCGATCGGGGTTCCTTTGCTGTCCACGACTGTCACGATCAGTTGCGTGTCGTCCGTGCCATCCACGGCCGCCAGAGTGGTCTTGTCGGCTGTGAGTTGCAGGGCGGCCGGCGTGCCGTCGACCGGCCAGGTTGGCGGGGGAACGTTGGCGTAGGCATTGCGATACCAGTACCAACGCCGCTTGGGCAGACGGAAGTAGTCCACCATTCCGGACACCTCATTCCTGGATCCGGCGACGCTGCCGTGATCGAACATTCCCCAGCGCGACTGGCCGCTGCGCCACGGGTATTCAGTGGGAAATCCATTGGTCAGCGTGGTTTCCAGGCTGCCCCAACCGGCATCGTAGTTGCCCGGGCGACTGGTGAAGTCGACACCGCCGTACTCGGTGACCAGGTTTGCCACGCCCGGATTCTGAAAGTCAGAAATGGTCGCACCGTCACCGTTGTAGCCAGCGATGTCACCGATCTTGTCAATACGCCCGCTGCCCTTCGGACGCTGCGCCCCGCCGATCCCCGCCGGCCGGGTTGGGTCGAGTTGATGGGTGAGTGTCACCGTCTTGGCCAACAACGCCTTCATCTGGGACATGGTGGCATCCGAGGTGTCGAAGACCTCGTTGCACATGCTCCACGCGATGATGCTCGGGTGATTGCGATGCACGCGGATCATCGCGGTCAGGCTGTCGGTCACGCTGGTTTCAAACGGGGCCTGGTCAGCGGCGTTGTTGGGATAGGAGCCACCCGTCTTCCAGTCACCCTCGCCGGTCGCGCCGCCAAAACCCCAGAAGTTGTTTTCCGACCACAGCAGAACCCCGAGCTGGTCGCAGGCATCGCCGAAGGCTGGGTCTTTCGGGTAGTGCGAGCCGCGGATGAAGTTGAATCCACCGTCCTTGACCATCTTCACGTCGCGATAGAGCGCGGCATTGGTGACGCCGTCGCACCAGCCCGCGTGATCCTGATGGACATTTACGCCGTGAAGATAGTAGTGCGAGCCGTTGATGGAGAACCCGCTGGTGGCCGACCAACTGATCCAGCGGAAGCCAAATGTTGTGGAGAAGCCGTCCAGGTTGGTTGCGCTCTCGGAAACTGTACTGACCGCCCGGTACAGCGTCGGGTGATCCGGGTGCCAGAGCGAAGGATTGGCGATCGCCGGCGTGGTTTGCTCAACCGTCACTGTGCTATTCGCCGCCACGACCTGTGTCGAAGACACCGTGGCCACCGTCGTGCCCTTTGCGTCCACAATGTCGGTTTTCAGGGTGCAGTTTTTGTCCGTCGCATAGTCATTGCGCAGTTCCGTCTTGATGTTCACCGTGGCCGACGTGGCCGAAATCGTCGGCGTGGTCACAAAGGTGCCGTACCAGGTGACGTGCAGGGGATCGGTGACGACCAGGTTCACGTCGCGGTAGATCCCGCCCGAGAACTGGTGGTCGCCGCCACGCGGTGCCAGTTGGGCGTTCCAGCTGTTGTTCAATTGCACCGCCACCACGTTGTCGCCCGTCGCCACAACGCCCGTGATGTCAAAGGAAAACCCGGTATAGCCCCCCAGGTGGCGGCCGATCGATTTCCCATTCACGTAGACCTGGGCGTCTTGAAACGCCCCCTCGAATTCCAAATACACCCGTTTGCCTGACCATTCCGCCGGGACGTTGAAGTGCTTCCGATACCAGCCGGTGCCCGTGTAGAATTTGAGCGATGAGAAGTACGGCAGGCTGAACGAGTGGGGCAGTCCGACCGTAGACCACGACGTATCATCGAAGCTGGCTGTCTGTGCGCCTGTCACGTCAGCCAGCTTGAACTTCCAGGACTGATTGATGTTGAGCTGCTGGCGATTGCCCGGCACGCTGGTTCCGCCGGTCGCCGTTGAACCGCCCGCGCTGGTCGTGCCCCCTGATGCGATTGTTCCGCCAGCCACCGCGGTCCCGCCGCTTCCCTTGGATCCCGAAGATCCGCCCGCCCCCCCGCTGCTCGTGGAACCGCCCCGTTCTGTGCTGCCGCCCGAAGACGCGCCACTTCCTCCCGGCGCGCCACCGGCAAGGGAGCCGCCTTGCGAGAGGCTGCTGCCCGCGGCAGCGGCCATACCGCCAGTCGTGCCACCTTCAGGCGAAGTGCCTCCGGCTGCGAGAGAGCCTGCCACGCCTGATGTTCCGCCCGCTGCGCGCGTTCCCCCCAAAGCTACCGTGCCGCCTGATCCAAAGGAGCCGCCCTGGTCAGCCCCGCCGCCTGCGCCTGCCGACCCAATGGTCTTTCCCCCATTTCCCGGGTTCCCTGCCGCAGCATCGGCCGACGGATTGGAACTGCCGGAGCTGCAATTGACCGACCCCAGCAAGAACAAGGCCAAGCCCACGGCCGCGATCTCATCCGGAAATGGGCGGCGCCTGGCGTTCGAGACCTGGATGGGTCGGTGCATGGGGTTATCGCTTTCTCTCTGGTGTTGCTGGGCGGATCAGTTCTGCGAGCCTCAAGGGGGAAGGGACCGCACGGAAACGGGTCTAAAAAGTCTCACAAGGTCTGAGCGGCTTGGTGCAATCCGCGTTTTCGGACCTTGGCGTGGGACGAACGGCGAGTCCTGCGAGGTTGACGGCTGGATCGAAAACTGCCCTCAACGCATTTAAACTCAACCCGACTTGCCCGGCAGCTACCCCTGCATAGCGAGGAGCTTTCTCATGCAACGCACAGGTTCCCTCTTTCGCGTACTCCCGGCAACGATGTTCATCTTCGCTTGCTCGAGCAGCAGTAACAGCGCCGAACCCAAGGATGCGGGTTCCAGCGGTGGCGCAGCAACTCTCGGC
>Ga0265330_10001765_pt1 | contig 12154 bp, 10 predicted proteins | sample 41919metaG_FD_202083 | JGI IMG/M metagenome (GOLD analysis project Ga0265330, IMG submission 202083) | Rhizosphere microbial communities from Carex aquatilis grown in University of Washington, Seatle, WA, United States - 4-19-19 metaG | ecosystem: Host-associated > Plants > Roots > Rhizosphere... | reverse complement strand
GGCGGTGCCGTTCGTGCTGTATGCATTCGCCGGACTGCACATCCCGGCATCGTATTCGGTGATCATGAACGCGATGACGCCGATCTTCGCGGCACTGCTGTCGGTCGCGTTCCTCGCCGACCGCCTGACGCCGCGCAAGATCGCCGGCCTCGTCGCGGGCGCCGGCGGGGTCGCGCTGGTCAGCAAGGCGGGTCCGGTCGTGCCCGACGCGATGTTCGCGTGGTCGATCCTCGCGTGCCTCGCGGCCGCGTTCTGCTACGCGGTCGCCGGCGTCTACATCAAGCGCCGCGCCGTCGGCGTCAAGCCGATCGCGATCGCCGCCTGGAGCCAGATATTCGCCGGGCTCGTGCTGCTGCCGCTCTTGCCGTTCGGCGCGCCGCCGCAGCCGATCGACGCCGGCGTCGTTGGCAATGTCCTCGCGCTTGCGCTCCTGTGCAGCGCAATCGCGTATCTGCTCTACTATCGGCTGATCGTCGACATCGGGCCGACGCGCGCGATGACGGTGACCTTCCTGATGCCGCTCTTCGGCATGCTGTGGGGCGCGCTTTTCCTGGGCGAGCTGATCACCGCGCCGATGCTGACGGGCTGCGCGCTCATCATCGGCGGCAGCGTGTGGGTGCTGCGGGCCCCGGCGCAGGGAGCTGCGGCGCGCTGACCCGCAACGGGCCGCCGGGCGCCGCTATAATGCGGCTCCGAAATTTCCGCGCGGTGTCGTTCCGATGAATTTCGCCCGTTCCCGAGCCCTCGCGCTCGCCGTCGTGCTGGGCGCAGGCGTGCTGGCCGGATGCGCGTCCCGGCCGGTCAACCCGCCGCTCGCGCACGTCGATGCCAGCTCCGGATACCGCGTCGAGACCCGGCCGCCGCGGCCGACCGACGATTCGACGGTGATCGTCCTTGCGTTTTCAGGGGGCGGCACCCGCGCCGCGGCGTTTTCCTACGGCGTGCTGGAGGAGCTCAACCGGATCGAGATCGACATACCCGGCGGGCGGTCCCGCCTCATCGACCAGGTCGACGTGATCACCGGCGTGTCCGGCGGAAGCTTCACCGCGCTTGCCTACGGCCTGTACGGCAACAAGCTCTTCGACGACTACGAGCGCCGGTTCCTGAAGCGCGACGTGCAGGGCGATCTCGTCGCGCGCGTGCTCTCGCCGCTCGACTGGCCGGCGCTCGCCTCCGAAGGGTTCGGGCGCTCCGAGCTCGCCGCGCAGCTCTACGACGAGATCCTGTTCGACGGCGCGACGTTCGGCGACCTCGACCGGAAGGCCGGACCGTTCATCCTGGTCACGGCCACCGACATTTCGACCGGCTCGCGCCTCGGGTTCGTGCAGACCGACTTCGACCTCATCTGCTCCGACCTCGACAGGTTTCCGCTCTCGCGGGCGGCGGCCGCCTCGTCGGCCGTCCCGCTCGTGCTGTCGCCGGTGACGCTCGACAATTACGGCGGCCAGTGCGGGTACAGGTACGCGAGCTGGACCCGCGCGATCGCCGATTCCGCGACGGCGTCGCGGCCGGCCGGCCGCGCCGTGAAGCGCTATCACGAGATGAAGTTGTTCGAGGACAGCGCGAACCGGCCCTACCTTCATCTCGTCGACGGCGGCGTGTCCGACAACCTCGGCATGCGGGCGCTGCTGGAGGTGCTGGAGAGCGCCGAGGCGGGCCGCCGGGTGAGATACCTCGAGGGCGTGAAGCGGATCGTCGTGCTCGTCGTCAATTCGCTGTCGCAGCCGGCGGTCGACTGGGACCGGAGCGAGCGCCCGCCGAGCAACGTCGAAATCCTGATCAAGGCGGCCGGCGTGCCGATCGACCGCTATTCGTACGAAGCGGTCGAGCTCCTGAAGGACCTCATCGCGCGCTGGCAGACGGCGCGGGCGATCCGCGCGTCCAGCGCGTTCGTCGGCGGCAGCAACCCGCTGCTCGCGCGCGCCGCGGACGTTCCGGACATCGACGTGTTTCCGATCGACGTCAGCTTCGCCGCCGATCCGGACGAAGGCGAGCGCGCCTATCTCAACGATCTTCCGACGTCGTTCGTGCTGCCGCCGGAGGCGGTCGACCGCCTGCGCGCGTCGGCGTCGCGCATCCTGTGGGCGTCGCCCGATTTCCAGCGGCTGATGACGATGCTGCACGCGGCGGTCCTGGTGCCGCCGAAGCCGCCCGAGGCGCCGGCGAAATAGCGCCGGCGGGCGGGGCTGCCTACTGCGCGGTCGGCAGCCTGCCCTGCACGCCCTCGACGTAATAGTCCATCTTCGACAGCACGTCGTCGGACATCACTGCGCCGGCAGCGAGACGCTCCTTGCCTTCGTTGTCGCGGACGGGACCGGTGAACGGATGGAATTTTCCCGCGACGATGTCGGCGGCCGTTCTGTCGACCAGCGCCTGCGTGTCCGACGGCACGATCGGATTCATCGGCGACATCCGGATCATGCCTTCCTTGAGGCCGCCCCAGATGGCCTCGGGCTTCCACGTCCCGGCAAGCACGTCGTTCACCGTCTTCGTGTAGTAGTCGCCCCACTGGTGCGTGACCGCGGTGAGCTGCGCATGCGGTCCATACTTCGACATGTCGGAGTGGTACGCGATGGCGTACACCTTCTTGGCCTCGGCGGTCTGGACGACGGCGGTCGAGTCGGTGTGGTGCGTCAGCACGTCCGCACCCTGCGAGACGAGCGTATTGGCGGCCTCGCTTTCGCGGCCGGGGTCGTACCACGCGTTGGTCCACACGACCTTGACCTGCGCCGCCGGGTTGACGCTGCGCATCCCGCGCGCGAACGCGTTGATGCCCATCACGACTTCCGGAATCGGAAACGCGGCGACGTAGCCCGCGACGTTCGACCTGGTCATCCTGCCGGCGACCTGGCCGGCGAGGTAGCGACCCTCGTAGAAGCGCGCGTTGTACGTGCCGACGTTCTCGGCCGTCTTGTAGCCGGTCGCGTGGTCGAATTTCGTCTGCGGGAATTGCTGGGCGACCTTCAGCGTCGGGTTCATGTAGCCGAACGACGTCGTGAAGATCGGGCTGTAGCCGGATTGCGCGAGCTCGCGAATCACGCGCTCGGCATCTGCGCCTTCCGGAACGGCTTCGACATATTTCGTCGTCACCTTGCCGGCGAGCGCGTCCTCCATCTGGCGGCGGCCGCGATCGTGCTGCGACGTCCAGCCGGCGTCGCCGACCGGACTCACGTAGACGAAGGCGACCTTGAGCGGTGCTGTGCCCGCCGCGCTGGTGGGCGCCGGCGCCGGCGCGGGCGCCTTCGGTTCGTCCGGGCCGCAGCCCGCAACGACGACGAGTGCGGCGACGAGGGTCGCCCGGATCAGTCCGTTCATGTTCGTGTGCACGCTCACCGGCCGCTCCGAATCGTCTTGCGGGCGGGCATCGCCGCCGCGCCCGCGAAGGTGCGGATTCTACTCTGGCGCCGGGGTGCGCGGGGCGGCCGCACTTCCGGCTGCCGCGGGTTCGGCGCCCGAATGAGGGTTGCGGAGCGATGCGTTGCCGGGTCATGATGGCGCCGGCGGCCCGGGTCTCCGGCGCGTCGCACCGGCGCCGGCATCGCGCGCGAAAAGAACGATGGGAATTCCCGCATGCAACGCGAACTCACCCGCAACACGCTCGCCGTCCTGTTTCTCGTCGGGCTGATCACCGCGTCGTTCTGGATCCTGCGCCCGTTCCTCGCCGCGGTCATCTGGGCGACGATGATCGTCGTTGCGACCTGGCCCCTGCTGCGCAGGCTCGAGGCCCGCGTCGGCGGCAGGCGCTCCGTCGCCGTTGCGCTGATGACGCTTGCGATGATCCTCGTGTTCGTGCTGCCGTTCTGGATGGCGATCGACACGATCAGCAATTACGCGCGCGCCGTCGACGACTGGCCGGAAACGCTGGCGAAGCTGAAGCTGCCGCCGCCGCCCGATGTGATCGAATCGCTGCCGTTCGTCGGGCACTCGATTGCCGACCCGTGGCGACAGGCGGCGGAGCTGGCACCTGCCGAGCTCGCGGCGAAGGTGCGTCCCTACGCCGGGACGATCGCAAGATATCTCGCCGCTCAGGCAGGCAGCATCGGGATGCTTCTCGTCGAGTTCCTGATGACGATCGTGGTCTCGATCGTCCTCTACGCGAATGGCGAGGCCGCGGCGGAGAAGGTGATGCGCTTCGGCCAGCGTCTCGCCGGCGCGCACGGCGAGCATTCGGTGCGCCTTGCCGCGCAGGCGATTCGCGGCGTCGCGCTGGGCGTCGTCGTCACCGCGCTCGTGCAGTCGGTGCTGGGCGGCATCGGCCTCGCAGTTGCCGGCGTGCCCTTCGCGGGCATCCTCACCGCGGTGATGCTGATGTTCTGCCTCGCGCAGCTCGGTCCGACGCTGGTGCTGCTGCCCGCGTGCATCTATCTCTACTGGGTCGACGCGCACGCGTGGGCGATCGTGCTGTTCGTCTGGACCGTCTTCGTCGGCACGCTCGACAATTTCCTGCGCCCCTATCTCATCAAGAAGGGCGCCGACCTGCCGCTGCTGCTGATCTTCGCCGGCGTGATCGGCGGCCTTCTGACGATGGGCATGATCGGCATCTTCGTCGGACCGGTCGTGCTCGCGGTCGCCTACATGCTGTTCGAAGGCTGGATCGCCGAGACGCCCTCCGCGAAGTCATAGGTGCGGAACGGCGCGGCACGCGGCGTCACGCGTCCGGGTGGAACGGCTTGCCGAGCGACGCGGGCGCGTTGCGCCTTATCGCAGCAGCGTCACGCGAGATGAGCGCCAGCACGACAATCGTCGCAACGTAGGGAAGCATCGAGAGCACCTGCGACGGCAGCGCGAGGCCGCCGGCCTGCGCCTGGAACGACGCCAGCGTCACGCCGCCGAAGAGATACGCGCCCAGCAGCACGCGCCATGGCTTCCACGTCGCGAACACGACGAGCGCCAGCGCGATCCACCCGCGCCCGGCGCTCATGCCTTCCGCCCACATCGGCGTGTAGGCGACCGCGAGAAACGCGCCGGCGAGTCCGGCGCAGGCGCCGCCGAAGAGCACCGCCGCATAGCGAACGCGCACGACGGAAAGCCCGATCGCATGCGCCGAGTCGGGCGCCTCGCCGACGGCGCGCAACGTGAGCCCGGCGCGCGTCCGGTAGAGAAACCAGTGCACGCCCGCGAAGAGCAGCAGCGACACGTACACGAGCGGGTTCTCGCCAAACACGAGACGGCCGACCAGCGGGAGATCGCTCAGGACGGGGATCGCCAGCGGCGGCAGTCCCGCGATCACCGCGTTGACGTACGACTTGCCGACGAACGCCGAGAGTCCGACGCCGAAGAGCGCGAGTGCCAGTCCCGCCGCCACCTGGTTCGCGAGCAGCGACAGCGTCAGCACCGCGAACACGAAGGACAGCGCGGCGCCGGCCGCGATGCCCGCCGCGACGCCGAGCCACGCGCTCCGCGTGTCGGCCGCCACGATGAACGCGACGACCGCGCCGACCAGCATCATGCCTTCCACGCCGAGGTTCAGCACGCCGGCCTTCTCGACGACGAGCTCGCCCAGCGCGGCCATCACGAGCGGCGTGCCCGCGGCAAGCGTCAGCACGATGATGTCCTGCAGCGACGCCATCAGCTCACTCCGCGGCCGCGATGCCCGGCGCGATGGCCGGGGTGCGGCCGATGCGCACGCGGTAGCGGATGAACACGTCGGCGGCGAGCAGCAGGAAGAGGAAGGCTCCCTGGAAGATGCCGGTCACGGCGGACGGCAGCTTCAGCGCGATCTGTGCCGATTCGCCGCCGAGATAGAGCAGCGACATGAGGAGGCTGGCACCAAGGATGCCCAACGGATTCAGCCGGCCGACGAAGGCGACGACGATCGCGGCGAATCCGTAGCCCGGCGACATCGTCGGCAGCAGCTGGCCGATCGGTCCCGCGGCTTCCAGCACGCCCGCGACGCCTGCGCAGCCGCCACCGACGAGCAGCCCGGTCCAGACGGTGCGCGGCACCGAAATGCCCGCGTAGCGCGCGGCATCCGCGGAGAGTCCAGCAACGCGCATCTCGAAGCCGGCGTGGCTCTTCCGCATGAACAGCCATCCTGCGCCGATCGCCGCGAGCGCCAGCAGGAAGCCCGCGTGGATGCGCGTGTCCGGCACGAGGATCGGCAGCATTGCCGCGGCGCCGAACATCCGCGACTGCGGAAAGTTGAAGCCCTCCGGATCGCGCCAGGCGCCGTTCACGAGCAGCGACAGCATGTAGGACGCGACGTAGACCAGCATCAGCGAGACGAGGATTTCGTTGGCGTTGAAGCGCGTGCGCAGCCACGCGGGGATGGCCGCCCACGCCATGCCTCCGATCGCGCCGGCGGCGATCATCGCCGGCAGCAGGAACGGCGAATTCGACTGCGGAAATGCCAGCGCCAGTCCGCCGCCGAAGATCGCGCCCATCGTGAGCTGCCCCTCGGCGCCGATGTTCCAGACGTTCGCGCGATAGCCCGCAGCGAGCCCGACGGCGCAGAGCATGAGCGGCCCCGCCTTCAGCAGCAGCTCGCCGATGCCATAGCGCGTCGCCACGGGCTTCACGAAGAACACATAAAGCGCCTCGACGGGATCCATGCCGAGTGCTGCGAAGAGCGCGCCGCCGATGAATATCGTCGCGCCCGCCGCGATGAACGGCGACGCGTACGCGGCGACGCGCGACGGCGTGGGGCGCGCTTCGAGGCGGACGAGGATCACGCGCGGCTCGCTGGGCCTGCGGCCACGGCGCGCGTCATGCCGGCCGGGCCGCGTCCTGCGGCAGGGAAGCGGATGCCGCGCCCTGTGCGCCGCCCATCAGGAGGCCGATTGCCGCGGCGTCGGTGTCGCGCGCGGCGCGTTGCGCCGACAGGCGTCCGCCGGCGATCACGGCGATGCTGTCGCAGATCTCGAAGAGCTCGTCGAGGTCGTCGGAGACGACCAGCACGGCAACGCCTTCGTCGCGCAGGTCGACCAGCGCCTGCCGGACGTCGGCCGCCGCGGCGACGTCGAGTCCCCACGTGGGCTGCGCCGCGATGAATACGTTCGGGCGCTGCCGGATCTCGCGCCCGACGATGAACTTCTGCAGGTTGCCGCCCGACAGCGATTGCGCCGTGGCCTCGGGGCCGGCGGCCCTGACACCGAACCGCGCAATCGTCGCGGCAGTGAAGGCGGCCAGCGCGCGCTCGCGCACGAAGCCGGCGCGCACGAGCCTCTGTCCGTGCGCGGTGAGCAGCGTGTTCTCGGCAAGCGACATCTCCGCGACGGCGCCGCGCGGAAGGCGCTCCTCGGGCACGAACGCGAGGCCCAGCGCGCGCCTCGCCCGCGCCGGAAGCCGCGCCGCCGGCGTGCCGTCGATGGTGATCGCGTCGGCGCGCGCTGCCGCGCCGAGGGGCTCCTCGCCCGACAGCGCCGCGACGAGCTCGCGCTGGCCGTTGCCCGAAATGCCGGCGATGCCGAGGATCTCTCCCGCAGCGACGCTGAGCGAGATGTCGGCAAGCGAGGTGCCGAACGCGTCTGCGGCGGGCACCGTCAGCCGGTCGACGACGAGGCGCGCCGCTCCTTGCGCGCGCGCCTTGCGATGGTGCGGATGCGGGAGGTCGCCGCCGATCATCATCCGGGCGAGCGACGCCGGCGTCTCGTCGCGCGGAACGCACTCGCCGGTCACGTGGCCGCCGCGCAGCACGGTCGCGCGGTCGCAGAGCGCGCGGATCTCGTCGAGCTTGTGGGAGATGTAGAGGATGCTGCAGCCTTCGGCCGCGAGCGTGCGCAGCGTGGCGAAGAGGTTCGTCACCGCCTGCGGCGTCAGCACGGACGTCGGTTCGTCCATGATGAGGAGCGCGGGATCCTGCAGCAGCGAGCGGATGATCTCGACGCGCTGGCGCTCGGCGACCGACAGCGTGTGCACCGGACGCTGCGGATCGAGCGGCAGCCCGTAGCGGTGCGAGATTTCGCGGACCCGCGCCGAGACGTCGGCGTGCGTATGCGTGCCGTCCTGCGCGAGCAGGATGTTCTCGGCGACGGTGAGCGTGTCGAACAGCGAGAAATGCTGGAACACCATCGCGATGCCGAGGGCGCGCGCACGCGCCGGGCTCGCGATCGCTACGGGCGCGCCGTTCCACCGGATGACACCGGCGTCGGGGCGCACGACGCCATAGATGATCTTCATCAGCGTCGACTTGCCGGCGCCGTTCTCGCCCAGCACCGCATGGATCTCGCCCGGCGCGACCGCGAGGTCGATGCCGTCGTTCGCGACGACCGTCGGGTAGGCCTTGGTGATGCCGGCGAGGGAGAGCCGTGCGGGGTCGCCGGGCGGAGCGATCATGGCGTCATTATGCCCGCCGCCGGGCACCGCGCGCTGTTGCGCCGCGCGCAACGACTCGTGGTGGCGCCGCGGCCGGGACCGCATCGATATTTGATGTGCGCTCGCCCGATGCTATTCTCGCTGTATTGCCGTTTCTGCGGGGTTGCGGTCCGGTCCGGCGCGTGCAGAAGGAGGGCGCGCCGCCGCCAGGCAACGCGAATTCGGAACTCGCCCGAAATCGGTGCGCGCCACAAGACGCCCGACGCTCGTCGGGAATCGGGCCGGGGCGACGCGCAACGGGTGCACGAAATTCTTGAATGGGGAGTCCGGGTTGACCCTTCGGTCGGCATCGCAAGCCGTGGCCTGTCCGGATTGCGACCTGCTGCAAACGCTGGCTCCGCTTCCGCCCGGCGCAAAAGCCAGCTGCGGGCGCTGCGGCTGCACGCTCGCGCGGCAACCCGGCGGCCCGAAGGATCTTCCGCTGGCGCTGACCATCGCGGCGGCCATCATTTTCGTCATTGCGAACACGGTGCCGCTGATGGACCTGTCGGCGGTGGGGCGCTCGGCCAGCACCACAATCGTCGGCGGCGCCTACCAGATGTGGATGGAGGACGAGGCGATCACCGGCGTCCTCGTCGCGTTCTGCGCGGTGATCGCACCCGGCGGCTATCTCCTTTTCATGCTGACGCTCCTGCTCGGGGCAACGCGCAAGATTGCGCCGCCGTGGGTCGGCGAGATGCTGCGCTGGGCAAGTCATTTCCAGGTGTGGTCGATGCTCGAGGTCATGATGCTCGGGATCCTCGTCGCGCTGGTGAAGATCGCCGAGCTCGCCACTGTTGCCGCCGGAATCGGCATGTACGCGGTCGGCGCATTGATGATCCTGTTCCCGGCGATCGCGGTCACGTTCGACGCGGACGATCTCTGGCGCAGGATCGAGTGGGCCGACGGCGCGATGCCGCCGGAGCAGGTCGCCGGCGGGGCGATTCCCGAGGCATCGCGATGACTCGGGGGACCGTCACCGCCGCGCAGGCCGGTCTCGTGTCGTGCGAGGCGTGCCAGCTTCTGTCGCGACCGGCGAACGCGGATGAGCCCGGGTTCTGCCGCCGCTGCGGCGAGGAGCTCGAATTCCGGCGCCACGCGGCGATCGAGAAGACCTGGGCGCTCATCGTCGCGGCGGCGATCTGCTACATCCCGGCGAATGCGCTGCCCGTCCTCAACACGACGTCGCTCGGCGAGACCGAGGCCGACACCATCCTCGGCGGGGTCGCCTTTCTCTATACGTCGGGATCGTGGCCCCTCGCGCTCATCGTGCTGGTGGCAAGCGTGATGATTCCGCTCGGCAAGCTGGTCGCGCTCTCGTATCTCCTGATCACCGTGCAGCGGGGCTCGGTTGCGAACAGCCACGACCGCACGCGGCTCTACCGGATGGTGGAGTTCATCGGGCGCTGGTCGATGCTCGACGTGTTCGTCGACACGTTCACCGTCGCGCTCGTGCAGCTCTCGCCGCTGATGTCGGTCGCGCCCGGCACCGGCGTACTGTTCTTCGCGGCCGTGGTCGTGCTCACGATGCTCGCCGCGGAGACCTTCGACCCCCGCCTGATCTGGGACGCGACCAACCCCCACCGGAACCGCCATGGCTGACGAAATCGACCGCACCGAACTGCCGCAGGCGACGGTCGTGCGCAGGAAGCGCACGCGCGTCTCGATCGTGTGGATCATCCCGATCCTCGCGGCGGTCGTGGCGATCGGCATCGTGGTCCAGCGCGTGCTGAGCGAAGGTCCGACCATCTACATCATCTTCAAGTCGGCGCAGGGCATCGAGGCCGGCAAGACGTTCATCAAGTACAAGGACGTCAACATCGGCCTGGTGACGGCGGTGGAGCTCTCGGAAAACTACGGCCGGGTCGTGGTGAAGGCGAAGGTGGCGAAGCACGCCGGCGGCCTGATGGTGGCCGACGCCAAATTCTGGATCGTCGAGCCGCGCATCTCGCTGTCCGGCGTGTCCGGGCTCAACACGCTGCTCTCGGGCAACTACATCGGCTTCCAGGCCGGCACGTCGACCGAGTCGCAGCGCAGCTACATCGGGCTGGACGTGCCGCCCGCCGTGACCGACGAGAAGGGCCGGAAGTTTTTGCTGAAGGCCCCGACGCTGGGCTCGCTCGGCGTCGGCTCGCCGATCTACTACCGGCAGCTCGCCGTTGGCCGGGTGACCGGCTTCAACCTCGCGCCGGACGGCAAGTCGGTCGAAGTCGGGGTCTTCGTCGAGTCGCCGTACGACCGGTACGTCACCAGCGAGACGCGCTTCTGGAACGCGAGCGGTGTCGAGGTCACGCTCGGCGCCGACGGATTCGACGTCAAGACCGAGTCGCTCGCCGCGCTGATCGCCGGTGGCGTCGCGTTCGACGTCCCGGAATTCCGGCCGCCGGGCGGCGACGTCCCGGCGGACACCGCGTTCACGCTGTATCGCACGCAGACCGTGGCGATGAAGCAGCCCGACCCTCTCGAACGTCGCTTCGTGCTCTACTTCGATGAACCCGTGCGCGGACTCTCCGTCGGCGCTCCGGTGACGCTGCTCGGCCTGACCGTGGGTGAAGTCACCGAAGTGGGCCTCAGCGTCAATCCCAGGACGGAGACCTATCGGTCGCGGGTGGTCATCACGTTCAGGCCGCAGGCCGTCTTCGCGAGGCTGGACAAGGCCGATCCGGCGAAGGCGACGCTGGAGGCGCGCAATCGAAATCTGAAGCTCCAGGTCGAGCAGCGGGGACTGCGCGCGCAGCTCCAGACCGGCAGCCTTCTCACGGGAGAGCTGTACGTCGCCTTCAACTACGTTCCGAATGCGCCCAAGGTGAAGCTCGACCTCGGCAAGGACCCGCTGGAGCTGCCGGTCGCTCCGGGGGGCTTCGCGACGATCGAAGCCAAGCTGGCGAGCATCCTGACGAAGGTCGACAACATGCCGCTCGACGCCATCGGCGTCGATGTCAGGACTGCGGTCGAGACGCTCACGACGACGCTGAAGGACGCGGACACGCTGATCAGGCGCGTCGACGTGCAGTGGGTGCCGGAGGGCGCGAAGACGCTCGAGGCATTGCACCAGGCGATCACCGATGCCGACCGCGTGCTGGTCAACGCCGACACGACGTTCTTCGCCAAGGACTCGCCCGCGCCGCAGGACCTGCGCGACACGCTGCAGGAGGTCACGCGCGCGGCCCGCGCCGTGCGGATCCTCGTCGACTATCTCGAACGCCATCCCGAAATGCTGATCCGGGGCAAACCCGAGGGGAGCAAGTGATGCGCCGCATCGCCGCAAGCGCCGCGCTGTGCGCGGTCGTCGCCATCGCCGCCGGATGCGCGAGCACGCCGTCGCGCTTCTACACGCTGAGTCCGGTCGCCGTCCCGGCGCCCGCGGCGAAGCCGTCGGCCATCTCCGTCGTGGTCGGCCCGGTGTCGATCCCGACGATCGTCGATCAGCCGCAGATCGTCGTCAGCACGGGACCGAACCAGGTGTCGCTGGACGAGTTCAACCGCTGGGCCTCGCCGCTCGCGGACAACATCGCCCGCGTGGTCGCGCAGGATCTCGTGGCGATCCTCGGAACGCCGCGCGTGTCGCTGTTCCAGCAATCGCTGAACGCCGCCGGGAACTACCGTGTCGCGATCGAAGTGCAGGGCTTCGAATCGGCGCCGGGGGACGCGGCGACGCTCAACGCGGCCTGGAGCGTGCGCCGCTCCCGGGACGGGAAGACCGAGAACGGGCGGACGTCGGTGCGCGAGCCCGCCACCGGAAGCGGCTACGACGCGCTCGCGGGCGCGCACAGTCGTGCGCTCGACCGGATGAGCCGCGACATCGCGGACGCCATTCAGGCACTCGAGCGATCCCCGCAGTAGTCGAGGCGCCACGGCTTCA
>Ga0265330_10001764_pt1 | contig 12154 bp, 9 predicted proteins | sample 41919metaG_FD_202083 | JGI IMG/M metagenome (GOLD analysis project Ga0265330, IMG submission 202083) | Rhizosphere microbial communities from Carex aquatilis grown in University of Washington, Seatle, WA, United States - 4-19-19 metaG | ecosystem: Host-associated > Plants > Roots > Rhizosphere >... | reverse complement strand
TCAGAGGAATCGACGGTGTGATAGGAGCCGTCGTTCAGCGTCACCGAAACGTCGACCACCGGAAAGCCGAGCGGGCCGGTCTTCAAATACTCGATCACGCCCTTTTCCACCGACGGGATGAATTGTTTGGGCACGACGCCGCCGACGATCTCGTCGACGAAGATAAAGCCCGCGCCGCGCGGCTGCGGCTTGATTTCGAGGACACAGTCGCCGAATTGGCCGTGGCCGCCGGATTGCCGCTTGTGGCGGCCGCGCTGGGTTACCGCTTTGCGGATGGTCTCCTTGTACGGAATGCTGGCGGGATGGCTGTTGAGCTTGATGCCGTATTTGCTCATTACCTTCTCGATCGCCACCTTGAGGTGGATTTCTCCCTGCCCCGCCAGCGCCATTTCGTGCAGCTCGGCGTTTTGTTCGAACAGCAGCGAAGGATCCTCCTCGATCAGCTTGCCGATCGCGGCGGTCAGCTTGACCTCGTCCTTGCGGTCGGCGCATTCGATCGCCAGGCGATAGACCGGCGGCAGCATTTCTACGGGCTTCTTCGGCGGCGCGTTCTTGCCGCTCGACAGCAGATCGCCCGTCACCACGCCTTCGAGGCGCACCAGAGCGACGGTGTCGCCGGCCTTGACGTCCGGCAGCTTGCTCTGCGCGGCGCCAACCAGCGCGAAGATGCCGCCGACGCGCGAGTCGCGCCCGTCGGAGGTGCGCAGCACCGCGCCGTCCTTAAGCGAGCCGTTCATCACCCGCGACAGCGAGAGCTTGCCGCCATGGGCGGAATAGATCGTCTTGAGAACCTGCACGATGGTGTCGCCGTTGGCCGAGAGGCCGAGACGAGACGCGGCGGCGCCGACTTCCGGGGCCTCGTGGCGCAGCGCCTTCAACAGGCGGCGGATGCCGTGATCGCCTTCGGCCGAACCGATCAGCACCGGCACCACCAGGCATTCGGTGAATTCCCGCTTGAGATCGCCGAACACTTCATCGCGCGGCGGCTCGACGTCGGAGAGCAGTTCTTCCATCAGATGTTCGTCGTAATCGGCGAGCCGTTCGAGCATCGCGAAGCGCGCTTCTTTTTCGCGGTCCTTGTCGGCGATGTCGATGGTTTCGGACGGCGCGTGATCGCGGAACGCGAAGGCGCGCTCGAGCGCCAGATCGACGTAACCGGTCACGACCTCGTTTTCCCAGATCGGAATCTGGCGCAGCAAGAGCGGCAGATCGCTGGCCTCCTGCAGCAAGGAGAGGATTTCGCGCAGCGAGCCGCTCGCCTTGTCGACTTTGTTGACGAACATCAGATGGGGAATCTTGAGATCGGCCAGACGCTTCATATAGGGCTTAAGCATCTGCACCTTGGCAGGTTCCGGCTCGATGACGACGACGGCCGCATCGACGCCCTGAAGCGCGAACAGCGTGTCCTGGAGGAATTCGATCGAGCCGGGGCAGTCGAGGAATGTGAAACTCTGGTCCAGATAGTTAGTCGTGGCGCAATTCAGTTCGACGCTCATCTGGCGGGCGCGCGCTTCCGGAGTGGAATCTCCGACGGTGTTGTTCTGCGCCACCGAGCCCTTGCGCGGCGCTGCGCCGGTGGCGAACAGAATGCTCTCCAGCAGCGTGGTCTTACCGCTGCCGTATGGTCCTACCAGGGCCACTGTGCGTGGCCCTTTTCCTCCGTTCGTGTTGGACATGAATTGCCTCCTTCGGCGCTGGTCCGGCGGGCGCCTGGTCCCCGATGGCCGGGCCGCGCCTCGCTTTGTTGCCAAAGCCTCGCGCCGTTGAACGGCGAAGGCAAGAGGCAGAGACCGCGCCTCACCGCCCTATCGCGGCGCTTTCGCGCTCTATACTGTCGCAGTGCCGTTGAAACCGGGGTTGCCTCATCGTGTCCGACCGCACCATGCCGGAACGCTCCACCCATCCCGTGCTGTTCCTGATCCTTTTCGTGCCGATGGGCATTTCCAACGGCTATGTCGTCGTCACGCTCGGCTTCCTGCTCGCGGCAGCCGGCGTGGGGGTCGATGCTATCGCAATCCTCGGCAATTGGTCGCTTGTGCCCCAGAACATCAAGTTTGTTCTCGGGCCGTTGGTCGACGCCACTCTGACCAACAAGACGTGGTATCTCATCGCGTCCGTCATGACGGGGCTACTGATCACGGCGACGGGCTTCATTCCGGCTCACGCCACGAACCTCGCGCCGATAACCGCGTGCGTAATCGTGATCAGCCTCGCTTCGGCCTTCTCCGCGCTCGCGGCCGACAGCATCATGGCCTATGCCACCAGCCCCGAAGAAAAAGGCCGCGCAGGAGGCTGGAGTCAGGCAGGCAATCTCGGCGGCTCGGCGATCGGCGGCGGCGTCGGGCTGTGGCTCGCTCAGAATCTGACTCCCGGCGGTAACGCGGCAATCGGCGCCTGGCTCAGCCTGCATACCGGCATCGGCTGGTTCAGCCATTTCGGAACCTGGCTCGGCATCCACGTCCAGGCGGCGGTGATTGGCGGTGCCGCGGTCGGCGCCTTATGTTTGTTGACGTGCGTGGCCCTGCTGTTCGTACACGAGCCGCTGACCGAGCATCGCGAGTCCAGGTTCTGGAAGAGCATGGTCAATGTCGGCAAGGACCTTTGGGCCCTGCTCAAGTCGCGAAAGGGCCTTCTCGCCTTCGTCGCCATGTGGCTGCCGATCAGCGCCGCCGCAATGACGCAGTTGTGGGCTGCCGTGGCGCCGGATTGGCACGCCTCCGCCAATTCGGTGGTGTTGATCAACGGCATGCTGGGCGGGCTCATCACCATGGCCGGCTGTATCATCGGCGGCTGGCTGTGCGACCGCATGAACCGCATGCTTGCTTTCAATCTGTTCAGCCTCGTGTGCTGCGCCTGCGCGTTGGCGGCGGCGTTCTCTCCGCGCACCGAGGCGATGTACGTCCTCTATGTCGGCCTCTACATGCTGATCACCGGTTTTTGCTATGCCGCCTGGGGCGCGGTGGTCCTCGAAGCGATCGGTAAGGGCGCGGCGGCGACCAAGTACAATGTGCTGGCGGGCATCGCAAACTTCCCGATTCAGTACATGGCCTATCTCGACGGAAAGGCCCATGTCTGGCACGCGCCCTCCTGGCTGCCTTTCGACGGCACCTCGCTGATGCTTCTGACCGAAGCCTTCGTGCCGGTGCTGGGAACCACCGTGTTCGTTCTGTTCGCGCTGGCAACGAGACGCTTCTTCCGCGAAGGCGCTGGCGCCGCTTCGCCCTAGCGCAGCGCGGCGCAGAACCGCTGAATGCGCGAGCAGGCCTCTTCCAACAGCTTGTTCGAGGTTGCATAGGAAATGCGGAAGAATGGCGACATCCCGAACGCGGCGCCGTGGACCACCGCGACGCCTTCCGCCTCCAACAGCTCGCCGGCGAAATCTCCGTCGCTCGCGATTATCTTGCCCGACGGCGCCTGTTTGCCGATCAGCTTGCGGATCGAGGGATAGACGTAAAACGCGCCTTCCGGCGAGGGGCACTCGATGCCGCTCGCCTGGTTGAGCATGGAGACCACGAGATCGCGCCGCTCCTCGAACACCTTCGCCCGCTCGGCGATGAAGTCTTGCGGGCCGTTGAGCGCTTCGACGCTGGCCCATTGCGAGATCGAGGTGGCGTTGGTCACCGACTGCGATTGCAGCTTCGCCATTGCCTTGATCAGCGGTTCGGGGCCGGCGCAATAGCCGATGCGCCAGCCGGTCATCGCGTAGGCTTTCGACACGCCGTTCATCGTCAGCGTGCGGTCCTTAAGGCGCGGCTCGACCTGGGCGACGGTCCAGAATTTGAAGCCGCCATAGATTAAGTGCTCGTACATGTCGTCGGTCAGCACCCAGACCTGGGGATGATCGAGCAGTACGTCGGTCAGCGCCTTCAACTGTTCGTGGGTGTAGCAAGCCCCGGTGGGATTGGACGGCTGGTTCAAGATCAGCCATTTGGTCTTGGGCGTGATGGCGCGGCGAAGCACCTCGGGCGTCAGGCGGAAGCCGTCCTCGATCCTGGCCTCGACGACCACCGGCGTGCCGCCGCCCAAAAGCACGATATCCGGATAGCTGACCCAAAAAGGCGCGACGCAGATCACTTCGTCGCCCGGATTCAGCGTCGCCAGCATGGCGTTGAAGATGATCGACTTGCCGCCTGCCGACACGAAGGTCTCGGCCGGCGTGTAATCGAGCCCGTTCTCGCGCTTGAACTTGGCGGCGATCGCCTTGCGCAGTTCGGGGATGCCTTCCACGGCCGTGTACTTGGTCTCGCCGCGACGGATTGCCGCGATGGCCGCTTCCTTGATGTTGTCAGGGGTGTCGAAATCCGGTTCGCCGGCGCCCAGGCCGATGACGTCCCGCCCCGCAGCCTTCAACTCGCGCGCCTTCTGGGTGACCGCAAGGGTCGCCGACGGCTGGATGCGGCCCAGAGCTGCGCTCAGGAACGATTTGGGCAGGGGTTTTGACATGTCGGCCATGGGGAATTCACCCTCCGCGTTGGAGCGTTCACCTATCAACCCGCGGCCCACCCCGGCAAGGCCCGTTTCACCTCGGAAAACGGGCGGTTGACCACTATTACCGATTCTCAACCAGGCTCTGTTAACCTACGCGGCGCCAGGAGTATGCGCCATGCGTCGGGTTTCGGGCCTTCTAATGCTGGGAGTGGGAGCGCTGGTCGCCTGTTCGCGCCCGGCGCAACCTCCGGCCGGACGCTGGATCGGCAATTACGACTCGCCTGCGGTGATGGTCGATGCGCGCCTGGAAATCGGCAGGGACGGGCAAGTGCGCGCCAGTGCGCCCGATCTGCTCGACATCGGCCAGGTGACCGACGAGGAGCGCACCGCCATGCATGCGCGCTTGGCGGACGACCTAGCGCAGAACTGGGACGAGGCGGAGCCCAAAGCCATGGATTTCGACGGCCGAATTTTTCGCAAGCCCGGCGGCGTCGCGCCACAGATGGAATGGGATCCGCACGCCAAAGTGATGAAGCTCATCTTCTATTTCGGCACCATGCATTCCATCCGCATTGCGATGCACGCTGTCGGCGATTTCGCCGCCGATCCGTGGGCGCGCTGAGCCGTCATTTCCAATCGTGGAACGCGAAAAACGCGGCAAGCGCCAGGAAGGCGAATGCGACCATGTGGTTCCATTTGAGCGTCTCGCCGAGGTAGGCCGTCGAAAACACCGCGAACACCGACAGCGTGATGACCTCCTGCATTGTCTTGAGTTGCGCCGCCGAATAGACCGTGTAGCCGATACGGTTCGCGGGCACGGCCAGGCAATATTCGAAGAACGCGATGCCCCAGCAGGCCGGTATCACGAGCCAAAGCGGCGCCGCCGGATATTTCAGTTGCCCATACCACGCAAACGTCATGAATACATTGGACATGAGAAGCAGCAGGACGGGCGCGATCGCGGGCCAGCTCATCGAATTCTCCATCAACATGAGAATCGATCATTGCCCGCTCCCGCACGCGCGACAACGCAGGCCGTGAACGATAGCCACATCGCGCGCACGCTTTCTTGAGTAAATTTTTATTCGCGATGCTGACGGCTCGCACGCGATGGCGACATTCCGTTACAATTTTGGGGCTTATACAGACTTTCCTCGCCCGGCGACGCGTTCCAATCTGCTGCGGCAACGGTGGCTAATACCATCGCGAATCGGTTCCGGCGTCCGTTCTGCGGACGGGGAATCGGTTGCGTTGGCGAGGCTGTGCTCCCATCGGCGCTCCACCTAACGGGCACAGCCGCAGGGACGGCCGGATCCCTTCGGGTCCCCCAAGACCGAGGCAAGATCCGGCCGGACCGTTCCGCCTTGAGAATCAGGTACTTTTCCGGTTCAGAGATTTCTGTTGTCGGCTGTGCGACAGTTCCCATATTGGCGTAGGCGGTCCCGCCTGCCATAAGGGCGGCGCAGAGCGGTCGAAGTGCAACGGGTGAATTCATGAAAATCATTCGGAAAGCGTTACCGTTGGTGATGTTGGCGCTGGTCACGGCCGGTTGCTCGACTCCTTTCCCGCAAGCGATGAAGGCGGATGAGTGGCCCAAGGCCTACACCGCGCCGACGGCGGCGGGAACGCCAGTCGTACTTTCCGCGGAGTGGTGGAAAACCTTTTCCAGCCCGGAGCTGACCGATCTCGTCGTGACGGCCGGCAAAGACAATCTTGATCTGGCGGTTTATGAGGCGCGGGTTATGCAGGCCCAGGCGCAGACCGGCGAGGCGGCCTCGACCCTGTTTCCCAATATCGGTTTGAACGCCAGCGCCCAGCGGCAGGGAAGCAAGAATCCCGGCACCACCTACAACAACTTTGGTGCTTCGCTGAGCGCCAGCTACCAAGTCGATTTCTGGGGCGAGGCGCAGGACAATCTGCGCGCCGCGCACTATTCGGCGCGCGCCGCCCTCTATGCACAGGATGTCGGACAGCTGACCGTCAGCGCCGACGTCGCGGACGCCTATTTCCTGGTGCTGTCGCTGCGCGAGCGCCTCGCCATCGCCAATAGGAACGTCGATGCCGCCAAACGCATTTTGGCAATCACCCAGGCGAAGGTCACCAACGGCGTTTCTTCCAATCTCGAACTCGCTCAGCAAGCGGCGATCGTGGACGGAGAGGAAGCGCAGATTCCCGCGCTGGAAGAACAGCAACGCGAGGCGCTCTACGCGCTGGCGATCCTGCTCGGCAAAGTGCCGGAAGGCTTCGACGTGAAAGCGGACACGCTGGAAGGGCTCGTGGCGCCCCCGGTCGAGCCCGGCCTGCCTTCGGCCTTACTGCAGCGCCGCCCGGATATCGCCCAGGCCGAGGCCACGCTTTACTCCGCTCACGCCAATCTCGACGCCGCGCGCGCGGCTTTCCTGCCGGCGATCGGACTCACCGGCAACGGCGGCTACTCGAGTTCGACACTTTCCAATCTGATCAATCCGAGCAATTTCGCTTGGAGCATCGGCGCCTCTTTGCTGCAGGCCATTTTCGACGGAGGCCGGCTGACCTCGCAGCGCGATTTCGCCCAGGCGCAGGAAACCGAGATGGTCGCCTCTTATCGCAAAGCGGTGCTTAGCGCGCTGTCCGATGTCGAGACCTCGCTGGGCAGCACCACGAGCCTTGCCGAGCGCCAGCGGCTGACGCAGTTGCAGGTCGATAATGCCACCGAGGCCTTCCGCATCTCCGAGCTGCAATACCGTGAAGGTGTCGTCGACCTGCTGACCGTGCTGCAGGCCCAGCAGACTTTGTTCTCGTCCCAGGACACGCTGGTGCAGATCAAGCAGGCCCGGCTCGATGCGGGCGTCGGCCTCTACCTTGCCCTTGGCGGCGGCTGGACGGTCGCGGCCGATGCGGACAAGCCGACGCGCAACGACTTCGTGCCCGTCCCCGATCTCACCGATCTACCGGTCGGCAAGCTGTTCTGACGGCGAAGTTCGGCGGGCATCACATGCGGGTGGACGCCGGGGTTTCCGGCGTTTTGCCCTTCCGGCCCGGTCCCGGCTAGTATCCGCGCGGGATGGGCATCACCGACGGCTTTACCTCTACCGAACCGAGCCCCTCGCTGGAAATTTCGCGGGGTGCGCGCGCATTGCGCCTTGCCGCCGGCGGGTCATGGACCTCCCGCCAGGCCGCGACGCTCGATCCGCAGCTTCGTGCGATCGACACAAGGGGCATGTCGGAAGCGCAAATCGACGGCAGCGCCATCGGCGAACTGGACAGCACCGGCGGCTGGCTTCTGGTGCGCACCAAGTTGACCTTCGAGGCGGCGGGGTTACGCGTCCCGCTGTTCCAGGTCCCAGAGCGATACGTGGCGCTCCTCGCCACCATCGAAGCCGAGCATGTCGTAGAGCCGGTCGAGGTGGTGGAACGCGACACGCTGAAGGCGTTTCTGGAACGCATCGGACGGGCCAGCCACAACACCCTGATCCAGGGTATCGGCATCCTCAGCTATCTCGGCCGCGTGACCTTGGAATGGCTGGAGTCGATCTATGCGCCGCGCGGCAACCTTCGGGTGACCGCGCTCGTTCACCAGATCGAGGAAGTCGGCATCAACGCGCTGCCCATTGTCGGATTGCTGCTGTTCCTGATCGGCATCGTTCTCGCCTATATGGGCATCACTCAGCTGAAGCGCTTCGGCGCCGAGACCCTGACGGTCGACATCCTTGGCGCCGGAGTGCTGCGCGAGGTCGGCGTGCTGATTACAGCCATCGTCATCGCCGGGCGGTCCGGATCGGCCTTCACCGCCCAGATCGGCACGATGAAGGTGAACGAGGAACTCGACGCCATGCAGACGATCGGCCTCAACCTCGTCGACGTGCTGATCCTGCCGCGCGTCGTCGGGCTGGTCATCGCCCTGCCGTTTCTCACGCTCTATGCCGATGTGATGGGACTGATCGGTGGCGCGGTGATGTGCTACTTCGACCTCGGGATGTCGATCCCGGCGTTCATGCGCGAACTGCATCAGGCGGTGTCGGTCAACACCTTCGTGGTCGGAATGATCAAGGCGCCGGTGTTCGCCTACGTCATCGCCATGGTCGGCTGTTACGAGGGCATGAACGTGGAGCGCAACGCCGGCAGCGTCGGCAAGCTGACGACACGTTCGGTGGTCGAATCGATTTTCCTGGTGATCGTACTGGACGCGGGTTTTGCTATTCTGTTCTCAATCATGGGGATTTGAATGAACAGCGAGAACAGGGAAACCGTCATCCGGCTGCGCGGCGTGGTGAACCGCATCGGCGGACGCACCATTAGCGATCACGTCGATCTCGATGTCTACCGCGGCGAGGTGCTGGGAGTCGTCGGTGGGTCCGGCGCGGGAAAATCCGTGCTGCTGCGCTCCATCGTCGGGCTGAGAAGGCCGCAAGCGGGCAGCATCGAGGTGTTCGGCGAGGACGTCCTGAACATGGAGGAACGCACGCTACGCGCGCTGCAAGTGCGCTGGGGCATTCTGTTCCAGGACGGCGCGCTGTTCAGCTCGCAGACCGTAGCGGAGAACATCCAAGTGCCGTTGCGCGAATACACCGCCATGTCCCAGTCGCTGATGAACGAGATCGCCGCGATGAAACTGTCGATGGTCGGCTTGCCCGAGGACACCGCGCACAAGCATCCCTCCGAGCTGTCCGGCGGCATGAGAAAGCGCGCCGGCTTGGCGCGCGCCCTGGCGCTCGACCCCGAGTTGGTGTTCCTCGACGAGCCGACCTCGGGCCTCGACCCGATCTCCGCCAGTCAGTTCGACGATCTGGTGAAGGGCCTGCAGAAGAGCCTGAACCTTACCGTGTTCATGGTCACCCACGACCTCGACACCCTGAAAGCGACGACCGACCGCATCGCGGTCTTGGTGGACGGCAAGCTCACGGTCGGGACCATCGACAGCCTGCGCAATGACAAGGATCCCTGGATCCAGGAATACTTCTCCGGCCCGCGCGGACGCGCGGCACTTTCGTCATGAGGTGACGGCATGGAAACAAAAGCAAATTATGTTGCGGTAGGGGCCTTCGTGCTGACCTGCATGCTGGGGTTGGTCATCATGCTGCTCTGGCTCTCCGGCATGCAGTACAATCAGGAATTCGCCTATTACCAGACCAATTTCACCGGGGCGGTGACGGGACTCGGGAAGGGCACGACGGTGCGCTACAACGGCATCGATGTGGGGCATGTCGACGACGTCAAATTCGATCCCAACGATCCGCAAGTGGTCATCGCCACCCTGCAGGTCTTGCCCAGTCTCGGAATTCGCACCGACTCTATCGTCTCGATCGAGAGCGAGGGGCTGACCGGCGGTTCCTACGTGGAAATCTCCGGCGGCAGCAAGAAGGCGCCGCTGCTGACGGCGAGGGAGGGTCAGCGCTACCCGGTGATCAAATCGGCGCCGTCCGCCTTGCAAAAGCTCGCGCTGGGCGCGCCGCAATTACTCGAGAAACTCAACAAAGCTGCCGACAAGATCAACGCGGTCTTGAGCACAGACAATCAAAAAGCCTTCGCACACATTCTGGCTAATCTCGACACCACGACCGGCGCGCTGGCGCGGCGCTCGGATGACATCGATGCCTCGATCGCTAATTTCTCCAAGGCATCGAAGGCTTTGCCCGGCGCAGTCGCCGACGCCGACGTCAGCGCGAAAAAATTCGGCCAGCTTTCGGCTGACACCGACGAATTCATCAAGGGCGAAGGGTTGGCGCAGTTTGCCGAACTGCTCGCCGATACCAGGCGTTTGGTCATAAGCGTCAACAGACTCTCGGACGAACTCGACCGGCAGCCGACGAAAATGATCTTCGGCGACCGGCGCAAGGGATACACGCCAAAATGACAACCACCCCCTCTTTGTTGATAAGCCGCCGCCTGTTGCTGACCGGCGTTTCAGGGCTCGCGCTTACCGGCTGCGGCGGCTTGATCGGCCCCCCCGAGGCGCCCAAGCTTTATGTCCTCAAGCCGGTGCTGTCACCGCCGGCGCCCGGACCGAATGTGGCGTGGGCGCTTTCGATAGCTCTACCTGACGCCTCCGCCGGTTTGGATTCGCAGCGTATTGCGATCACGCGCCCGCCGGTTGGCCTGGATTATTATGCCGACGCGGAGTGGCCCGACCGCCTGCCCGCCCTGGTGCAAGGCACCCTGCTGACGGCCTTCGAGGCGAGCGGGCGAATCGAGGCGGTGGCGCCTGACAGCGACGGGGCGCGTGCCGACTACATCCTGTCGACTCATCTCGACGATTTCGAAGCGCGCTACGATCAGCCTGATGGAATTCCGGTGGCTGTCGTGCGCATCGGGGCCAAGCTGGTCCGCGCCGTGAAACGCGACATTACAAGCCGTTTCGAGGCGCATGAGGAAGAGCCCGCCAGCCAGAATTCCGTCGATGCCGCCGTTCAGGCGCTCGATGCGGCCCTGGCCCGTGCGCTGGCGAAAATCGTCGATTGGGCGCTGGCGGCGCCTAAGCCGTGAGGCAGACGTCAAGCGATGCTGGAACTTGACAGACGCAGGCTGATCGCAGGCGGCGGCGCCGCGCTCGGCTCCGCGGCATGGGGCGCACCCGCCAGGGCCAAGCTGAGGCTCAGCCCGAACGAGGTGCTGAACGAAATCCCCGTGAATTATAACGGCTTCAGCGCCGAAACCCTCCAGCTTTCCGATCCAGAGTTTTATCATCCCGGCAACACCAGCCTGATCGCGCTTCACCGCCGGCTCACACCGAACGGCGTGCTCAGGATCGGCGGCAATTCGAGCGAATTCTGCTGGTGGAAGGCTGCCCCCGAGACCGCGCCGCCGGCGATCGCGGCGCCGGGGCTCGGCCGCGCCGACAATTTCATGCCGCAGCATTTCACACCGATCACGCCCGGCGCGGTGGACGACCTTCGCGGGTTTCTCGATGCAAGCGGCTGGAGCTGCATCTGGGGCCTCAACCTCGGCACGGGCTCGCCCGAGCGCGACGCCGAGGAAGCCGCTTATGTCGCCCAGGCGCTCGGTGGGAAGCTTCTCTATTTCCAGATCGGCAACGAGCCAGATCTCTATACGACCTCCAACAATCTGCTGCGCCCGCCGGGATGGGGATTTGCGGACTACCTGAACGAGTGGATGGCTGTCGCCGAAGCCGTGAGGCGCGCCGTGCCCGACGCGCGGTTCGGCGGTGCGGACGGTTCGCCGGACTGGACTGTGCGTTTTGCCAAAGAAGCGCCCGAGCGCCTCGGCGCGCCGTTGGCAAGCCTCAGCGCTCACTACTATGCCGAAGGTCCGCCCAATTCGCCGAGCGCCACCATCGCCAATCTGCTGAGGCCCGACCCGCGCATCGCCGCGGCGATGAACGCGATCGAACCGGCAGCGCGTGGGCTTGGAGTTCCGTTCCGCATGACCGAAGGCAACAGCTGCTACCGCGGCGGCCAGCCCGGCATGAGCGACGCGCTCGCCTCGGCGCTGTGGGGCGGTGACTATATGCTCGACATGGCGGCGCGCGGTTGCAAGGGGATCAATTTCCACGGCGGCCCGGGGGCTCAGATCGCGGGCAGTATCGGCGACAAATTACCCGGTGCGCGCAACGAGGCCGATTTGGCGGAGGCCCGTCTCGGCACTTTCTATTCGCCCTTCGCCGGCGATCGCGCCGAGGGTTTCTCGGCCCGCCCACTGTTCTACGGCATGATGCTGGTCGAGCAGTTCGCCGAGACGACGCTGGTGAGCAACAGCTTCGACGCCTTGGGCGCCAATGTGACGGCCTATT
>Ga0265330_10001761_pt1 | contig 12162 bp, 7 predicted proteins | sample 41919metaG_FD_202083 | JGI IMG/M metagenome (GOLD analysis project Ga0265330, IMG submission 202083) | Rhizosphere microbial communities from Carex aquatilis grown in University of Washington, Seatle, WA, United States - 4-19-19 metaG | ecosystem: Host-associated > Plants > Roots > Rhizosphere >... | reverse complement strand
AACCGACTGTTCCAACGCTGCGATGACCCAGTCCCCGTACAATCCAGATGCGGTCACAGACCTTAGTACATGGCAGGTGGGCAATATCACAGTAACCCAGACACTGCAGATCACCACAGGCCTGAGCACAGGGAACCCGGACACAATCAAGATCCAATACAATGTCACCAACAACGACTCGGTACCTCATGACGTTGGGGTGAGACTGCTGCTGGACAGTGAAGTCGCCGAACAGGACGGAGCGATGTTCCGAATCCCCGGACTGCCATCCGTCGTCACCACCGAAACCGAGTTGTTTCCCCCCAACATCCCACAGTACTTCCAGTCGTTTTACGATCTGAGCGACCGGGTGCATGTCGCTGAGTGCATCGTGGGCGCGCTCGATGCCACGCTCCCCGACCGGCTGGCCATCGTTTCATGGAACGATTTCACCTCCACCACCTGGGACTACACGATCAATCCGGCCAACGATTTCACCAGCGGCGGGGGGCCTGACAGCGCCGTGGCCATGTGGTGGAATCCGGCCCGACTTGAGGCGGGAACCTCTCGCACATACATCACCTACTACGGCCTGGCCGAAATCACCGGCTCACCCGACCTAGCCATGAGCGCTCCCACACAACTGAAAGCTGTTGAGACCCATTGGTCGCCCAATCCATTCACCGTGGTCGCGTACCTGAAGAACAACCAAGGCGTGCCTATCACCGGGCAGTCCCTGACCCTGCGCCTGGCCGGGGCGCCCGGGCTGGCGCTTGCCACGGGCGAAATCGCTGCCCATCCGCTGTCCGATCTGGCTCCCGGCGACACCACCCAGACCTCGTGGAACGTCCAGGCGGTGGCAGCAGGAACCTGGACCTACGCCGCAAGCGTCGCGACCTGGCCTCCGCTGGCCGTGCAGCGATCGATTGTGGTTCCCCCGGTCTGGGATTGCATGCCCGGGACCACGCGGGCCTGCGTGACCAACCTGCCTGGTGTCTGTGCTCCGGGACAGCAGACCTGCAGTGACACAGGCACCTGGGGCGCGTGCGTACAGACGGTGCAGTCTTCGCCCGAGGTGTGCGACGACGGACTGGACAACGACTGCGACGGCCTGATCGATACGGCTGATCCGGATTGCTGGGAATGCACTCCAGGCACATTCGGCACGTGCTTGACCGCGAGCCCTGGTGTTTGCGCCCAGGGGCAGAAGATTTGCAGCGCCACAGGCTTCTGGGGCCCATGCCAGCAGATATTTCAGCCCATGCCCGAGGTGTGCAATGACGGACTGGACAACGACTGCGACGGCCTGGTCGATGCGGCTGATCCGGATTGCTGGGACTGCACGCCGGGGGCGACCTTGGGGTGTGCGACGGGGCGGCCTGGTGTCTGCTCACAGGGAAAGGAAACCTGCAGTGCCACAGGGGCCTGGGGCCCCTGCCAGCAGCTGGTGCAACCCTCGCCCGAGGTGTGCAACGACGGCCTGGACAACGATTGTGACGGCCTGGTCGATGCGGCCGATCCGGATTGCTGGGAGTGCACCCCGGGCAAGACGCAGGGGTGCGCGACCAACAAGCTGGGCGCCTGCGCGCGCGGGCAGCAGACCTGCGGTGCCAAGGGCGCCTGGGGCTGCTGCGCACAAACCGTGCAGCCCACCAAAGAAGATTGCGACGACGGGATCGACAACGACTGTGACGGCCTGGTCGATGCGGCCGATCCGGATTGCTGGGAGTGCACCCCGGGCAAGACGCGGGACTGCCCGACCGACAAGAACCACTGCACGCCGGAAGAGCAGACCTGCTCGAACAAAGGCGTCTGGGGACCCTGCCAATCCAAGTAGGGGTGGCTGCGGCCTCGCGGTTGCGGGATCACGAGTGACTCCGCCCCCGAGTGTAGGAATCACGGCAGGCCCTATTGCGATTCTCGGGACATGGGCTGGGCGATCAGGCTGCGGCGGGATCGCCGATTCCGGCGATGGCGCCCATCAGTTGATTGAGGGTGAAGGGCTTGAGCAGGATGGTCGGGGGATTGCCGGGCATCTTGAGGTTCTTCGGGTCGGCAAGCGCTTCGCTGTTGCCGGACATGAGGATGACGCCGATCCGAGAATTTTGCTCGCGCAGCGTGCGGGCAAGGCGTAGACCGTCCACGCCGTTCGGCATGACGATGTCGCTGATCAGCAGGTCGAACGAGGTGGGGCTGTTGTTCCAGAGCGAGAGCGCGGCGGCGCCGTCGCAGGCGGGGGTGTATCTGATGTGGCGTCGTTCGAGCAGGGTTCCCAGCATGTTTCGGATGATGGGCTCGTCCTCGACCAAGAGCACATGGCGGGGAGAGAAATGGTCGGCGCAGAAGACCGGGCCCGGCGTGATCGAGCGGGAGAGTTGGTCGGCCATCCCGAGCACGGGGTGATAGAAGGTGAACGTGCTGCCCGCTCCCGGCGAAGAACGCACCTCGATCCAGCCGCCGTGCTGCTTGACGATGGAATAGACCGTGGCCAGTCCCAGGCCGGTGCCCTTGCCGGGCTCCTTGGTGGTGAAAAACGGCTCGAAAATGCGGGGTGCCACTTCCGGCGGAATGCCTGTGCCCGTATCGGAGACTTGGACTTCGATGTAGCGCCCCGGCCTAGCCTCGGGACGGCTTGCGACGGTATTGGAATCGATCTCGCAAAGCCTGGCCGTGATGCGGATAGAGCCACCCTCGGGCATGGCGTCGCGGGCATTGACCGCGAGGTTGAAAATGATCTGTTCGATGCTGGTGGGATCGCCCGCGACCAGGGGAAGTTGGCCCGGGATGACCCACTCGATGGCGATGTGCGTGCTGATCAGCCGGCGCAGCAGCGAGCGCAAGCCATCGAAGACGACGCAGAGATCGAGCGTCTGCGGCCGCACGATCTCCTTGCGGCCGAAGATGAGCAGCTGACGGACCAGGGTGCTGGCCCGGGTGGCGGCCGATAGCACCGGCTCCAGCATCTCCTGGGTTTTCGGGTCGGATCCGTCGGTGAGCAATTCCGAGGTGTAGCTGTGGATGACCGTGAGCAGGTTGTTGAAATCGTGGGCGATGCCCGCGGTCAGCTGACCCAAGGCCTCGAGTTTTTGCGATTGACGGAGTTGTTGCTCGATAGCGAGTTGCTCGGTCACGTCCCGTATCACCACAATGGCGCAAAGATGCCCCGTGATGGCGACGGCGCGGGCAGAGCAGCGCAGGTGCCGGGTCTTCTCCTCGGCGTCCTTGCCGGTGAAGGGTAGTTCGTCCACGGGCTGGCCGACACGAAGTCGGTCCACCATGGCGGTCCGTAGGATTTGATCGAGCTCCGGACAGATGCTCTCGGGTGACAGGGTGGGCAGGGCGGAGCGAGCGACGGCAAACTGCCGCTCGAAAGCGGCATTGATGTCGAGAAACCGGGCATCATCGAGGTCGACGATGACCTGGGCCAGCGGGCTGGCGTTGAAGGCTTCGGTGAATCGAGCCTCCGCTTCGCCGAGCTGGTCAGTGCGCTCTTGCACGAGGTCGTCGAGGCGCCGCACCTGTTCGGCGTTGTCATGGGTCAGCCGCCACTTGCGGCACAGGGCATGGGCAAGCTGAAGGACTTCGATATGGTCGAAGGGCTTTTTCAGAATGAGGAGACTGTCGGACGGCCCGATACGTTCCGAAATGGCCGCCCAGCTGTGGTCGGAGTAGGCGGTGCAAATGACGATCTGCAGATGCGGGTCGACGGCCCAAAGGTGGTCGATGGTTTCGAGGCCGTCCCAGCCCGGTGGCATGCGCATGTCAACGAAGGCCACGGCGTAGGGCCGTTGTTGGTCGAGCGCCTGGCCGACTTTCATCAGGCCTTCCTCGCCTTGCATCGCGGAGTCGACATGGAACTCGATGGGGGGCAGCGCGGCGGAACTGGGGCGGCCGAGAATCGTGAGGGCCAGGTCATCGACCAGGGCGCTGGCCTGCGGGCCGGTGTCCGGCATGAGGATCTTCCTGAAATCCGCGTGGATCGACGCCGTGTCGTCGATGACCAGGATGCGGTAGGTGGGGGCAAACGTGCTCATTGCAAAACCAAGCGCTGCCATAGATCATCCGGCGTTCTTGTCTCGGACGCAAGGATTGACAGTGGCGTCGATGGCCGCTGGCGTGGAACCCGGGGGATTGGTTCGCGAAGTCTGGAGAGTGAGAGTGAACCGGGCGCCGCGGTCGGGGCCATCGCTGTGGACGTCGAGGCGGCCACCCAAGGAGCGGGCGGTGAGCGCGCCTGCGTGCAAGCCGAAGCCGTGGCCGTCCTTGCGGGTGGTGAAGCCGTGCTGGAAGATCTTTTGCAGATCTTCCTCGGTGATGCCGACGCCGTTGTCCACGACGGAAAACTGTACGCCGTCGGCGATTTTTGCCAGCTCAAGCGAGATGCGGCGTTCGCCAGCCGGTCGACCTTTTACGGCCTGGATGGCGTTGGTGATGAAATTGACGAGGATCTGCAGGACTTGATGCCGGTCGGTTTCGATCTTTTCGACTGTGGCAAGGTCTTGCGTGACGACGACCGCGTGGCGGCTGATCGAGGCCTTGGCGATGCGGATGGCTTCGTCGAAGAGGTCGGCAGGGGCGATGCTCTGGATGACACCACCCGATTTGGCGAAGTTCTGCTGGGTGGCGACGATCTGTTTGATGTGGTCGACGTTTTCCAGGAGGTGGCCCATCTCCTTCGCGCTGCTGGCGGAGGTGGCGACGATCTGGTCAGTGAGTTCGATGATGAAAGTGGGGACCAGCTTGCCGCGCGGGTCTTCGCTGAGGAAACGGCCGAGGGCGCTGCCTTGCGCGCGCATGAGATCGGTCGTCTGCTTGAGCAGGTTCAAGCGGGGCCAGTTGGTCAGGGTGTCGCACAGGATGTTGGCAGACACGTTGATGCTGGTAAGGACGTTGCCGACGTTGTGAAGCACGCCCGTGGCAACCTCGGCCATCCCGGCTTCGCGTGCCAGCTGCATCAGGCGGCGCTGGGCTTCTTGCAGATCGCGGTGGGCGCTTTCGCGGGCGGCGATCTGGTCTTGCAGCTCGCGGGTGCGTTCGGCCACGCGCTGTTCGAGGGTTTCATTGGCTTCTTTGAGCGTGCGATCGCGCAAGAGCAACGCCTCGGTCATGCTGTTCACAGAAGTCGCCAGCTGGCCGATCTCGTCGCCGCGCGCGGCCTGAGCGCGGGCAGAAAGATCCCCGTCGGCGACCCGCTGAACCACGCGCTGTAGATTGAGGATGGGGCGGACCAGGCGCCGGGCATAGAACACCGAGGCCACGAGCCCGAGGATGGTGCAGACCAGAGCCAGCAAGGCCACGCGGCGGTACAGGCCGGTGACGCTCTGGTCGTAGGCCTGAAGCGAAAGGCCGATGTGCATCCATCCCCACTTGATGCCGGAGTAATCGAACGGTTCCGAGAAATGGTAGACGCGTCGGTTGAACAAGGGCACGAAGCCGATGCCGCCCTGGGCTTCGCGTTCGGCGGGCAACCATTCGCCGGAAAGCCCAAGGCTGCGCCAGCCAGCACGTTCGTGAACCAGGGAGAACCCGTCGTTGCGAGTCAGAACGATGTAGTCGATTGAAGCGTCGCCGTTGAGCATCTCGGTGCAGTGATCAACCACGCTGCTGTAGTCCTCGTTGACCACGGCCGAGGCGGCGAGATCGCGGAGAGACACGGTGGTGCCGTAGGCCTTGGAACGAAGGTTCTCCTGGAAGATTCGGCTCTCCTCGGGGATGACCGCGAGAGCAAAGATGCAGAGCGTGCCGATGGCGACCAGCCAGGCCAGAAGGGCGGTGCGCGTCGTTATGCTAATTGACCGCTTCATCGATTATCGGGAGCTTTTGCTCTTCTTGGGCTTGGCCTTTTCACACAGGCGGGCATGATCGGCCAGCAGCGTGCGCACGCTGTCGAGTTTTTCTGGCTCGATTTCCGTCACATTTCCGCTCTGGAATATCGTTAACATTTGCTGGCCGGCGACAGTGTCCTGCGCCTCAATCGTGGCCTTGATGATCCGCTTGAGCAGGTCGGGGGGCAGGCTGGCGCGGAAGATGGTGACCGTCGGCACGAAGCCGGGTGAGGTGGCGAGCACGCGCATTTGCTTCATGACCTGCGGATTGAGCTCGCCCATGATCTGGTAGCCCTGCCGGGTGACGATGCACGCGTCTTCCTGGCGAAAGAAGACTGGCAGCACGGTGCGGATGGGCTTGTTGGCCGAGCCGACGTTGGAAAAGAAGCGCGCGGGAGGATCGAGGCCGGCCTTCGCGAGCAGCACGTCCAGCCACGACGCCGCGAGACTGCCGCGCAGGCCGCTCGACAGGAGCAGCCGCCGTCCCTGCAGTTCGGCCAGTTTGGTAATGCCACTGTCGTCGCGAACCAGCAGCAGATAGTCCTCAGTGATAGAGCCAGCAAACTTGGCCGCAATCAGGCGCGCGCTGGCCAGGCCGGGCGGAATCGCCAGATATTCCTGCGTGGGCATGGCCACCACGTCCGCTGTGCCTTCGGCAAAGGCCTCGGCGATCCTGGTGGGATTGTCAAAAATCCCGGGCGATCCGTCCACAATCAGTTGGTTGGCCGTCCCCAGGAGCGTGGCATACACCTTCACCGCCGCACGGGCATCGTTTTCGTTCAGGTCGAGAAACATGGAGCGGGAGAATCCGAAGCGCACGATCGACGAGCCAGGTGGGTCGGTGCGGGCGGTGGCCGGGCTTGGCGCCAATCCTAGCCAAAGCAGAAAGACAAACCGACGCAGCCCCACCAGCCACGCGGGCAAATGCAGAGGGGCCGCCAGCGGACGGTTCATGGCAGGTGCGGGCGGCTCGATCCGTGGAGAGCTGCGACCATAGCGGCATTGGTCTTGGGACACAGGCGCGCGTGTTCGTCGAGGAGGGCGAGCGAACTGTCGAAGAAGGCAGCGGGGATTTCGGTGATCCCGTCATTGTAGAACATGGCGAGAGCTTGTCGGCCACCCACTGAATCATGCAAGGAGATAAGTTCGTGAATGGTTCTTTCTTTGAGATTTGGGGACAAGTCGGCTCGGAAGCCAAAGAGCGCTGCAACCAGCGCTGGTGAGGACGCCAGCACACGCAGCTGCCGGCCGACCTGCGGGTTGAGTTCGACCATGGTGTCGAAGGTGCGGCGGGTGACCAGGCAGGCGTCGGTCTGCCCGAAAAAGACCGGCAAGATGGTCTTCGCGGGCTTGGCGACGTCCACCACGCTGCCGAGAAGGGTCGCGGTTGGCGGAAGCTGCAGCTTCGCCAGCTCGACGTCCAGCCAGACGGTGGCGAGCGCCATGGACGGACCGGCCAGCAGATTGAGGTGTTTGCTGCGCAGGTCGGCCAGGGTGGCCACGTCACTGGCAGCGCGGACCAGGACCACATAGTTTTCGGTGGCCTTCCCCTGGTCGGAGGTGACAAGAAACCGGTCGAACCTGATCTCCCGCCGCAGCAGCCAGAATTCGCTGATGGTCATGGTGGTCGCGCCGATCAGGCGCTCGCGCAACATCCTAAGGGCATCGTCGACGCCTTCATAGATTTGGGGTTCGGGATCGGCAGGGATGTTCTTTTCGCGGGCCAGGCCTGTGGCCACGGCCTTGATCGTGTTGCGGGCATCGCCCAGGTTGACCCCGCTGAACATGGCGGGACTGAAGCCGAGGCGCATCACCTCCGGGGTCGCGGGACGTGGTTGCGCGGAGGAGTCCCCCGATGGCCAAATCAGCAGTGAGGCGGCAAGCGCCAAACTCCAGGTTGATCGGGCGGAATGGTCCGGCATGGGGCGACCTAGTGCTGAAACGCGCCTTCCAGGTGGCGCGAAATTTCGGTGCCGACCACCAGCGCAAGCTGGGAGAGCAGGGCAGCGTGGTCGTAGCGGTTCTTGTAGTACTGGGCGCTCATGAGCGCCTCGGTGAGCTGGGCGCGAATCACCTTGTCGGTCTCGACCAGTTCGTTCTGGTAGGCCCGTAGGTTGAGGTCGCGGTTTTCGGAGGCGGCGGTCATGGCGGCGAGGGTGGCGTCGTGGGCTTTGCGGGCGGCATCGATCGACAAGAAGATGTCCTTGATCTGCAACCCGAGACCTTCGCGCAGCAGGAACCGCTGCTCTTTCAGTTGGTCGAGCCGGGCCCGGGCCTCGGCGACCTGGTTGCGCACGAGAAAGCCGTCGAATATCGGCAGTTCCAGACCGACACCCACCACCCAGCCTAGCTTGTTGGCCGCGGTCGCCATGCCGGCATTGTAGCTGTTCCACCACTTGTGCAGATTGCCGGTCAGAGCCACTTTGGGAAAGTGCCCGCTCCGCGCGGTTTTCACCGCGCCATCGCTCGCCTGCAGTCCCGCTTCCAAGCGCTTCCAATCGGGACTGAATTCATAGGCATCGCCGACCAGGGCGGGCAGATCGGCCGCCAGCGGCGTGTAGGGCAACTCGGAGTCTTTGGGCGTGATACTGCTCTGCCAGGAAAGGCCCATGGTGTTGGCCAGTGCGGCGCGCGCCATGGCTTCGTTCTTGTCCAGCTGGGCCACCAGGGCGCGGATGGTTTCCACCATCACTTTCGCATCAAGGTAGTCGGTCTTGTTGACCCTGCCGGCGCCTCCTCGATACATGGTTTCGGTCAGCTTGAGAGTGGTTTCCATGCGGGCCAGCGTGTCGGCGCCCAGCTGGCGCAGTTGCCGGGCCAGGATCGCGCCGTAGTACATCCGCCTCACGCTGTCGCCGATGTCGAGGTCAGTGCGGCGGGCTTCCTGTTTCATGGCATCCACATAGCCCTGGGCCTGCTGGCGTAGGCCGCCGCGCATGCCTCCGTCGTAAACCAGCCAGCTGAGGTCGACCGAACCCAGGAAGGAATCGGGGTTCATCAACCGTACATCCTGCGCGGGCGCTGTGTACGTGACGGTCTGGCTGGGCACGCTCACGGGAATCTGAAGCGGGTTTGGCCCGAACATGCCGGCCGGCACAGTGATGGTCGCGGTGGAGGCCGGCGTTGGCACATTCACGACCGACGCAGGAAAGACGAAGTTGAGCGGTTCGTCCATATGCTGATAGCTGGCCTGAGCCTTGAGCTGCGGCCAATAGCCGGACAGGGCCTGACGGTGTTGCGCCTCGGCCACCGCCACCGCGAAACGCGAAGCGGGCCGCCGGTGGTTGTTCTGCAGGGCGACGGCCAGGCATTCGTCGAGCGGCATGACCTCGTCGCTGGTGGAAGGCGGCGCTGTCGAATCGCCGCGGACGGCGAAAGCGCAGCACGCGACCGCAAGCATCGCGCCGACGTTTACTGCGACCTTCAATCGCCGACTCGAAATAACCGGGGATTTCACAATCATGAACGGGCCACCGCTGCGCATGGGTTTGAGAGCCTATCGGAGGACAGGGATATTGCTACTATCGGCGGCACGAGGGGAGCTCTTGATGCGCCGTCTGCGGAGCCGATGCCTATCGGCCGGATAGCTCTGCCGCGCGCAGCCCCGCAGATCTGCGCCCTCCTGAGATGCCCGCGCGTTGCGGGCGGTTGACGTTCTACGTGCTCAGGTTCACGCCAGCGTTTTGCAGGGCGTTCTGGATCACCTGGACCAGGCTGAACGGCGTCTGCTGTGAAGAGCTGCCCGCGCTCGCCGCTGAAGTGTCGGTCGAGCTTGCGGCTTGCGCCTGGTAGTTTTGCACGTGGTGATGATGGTGATGGCCGCCGGCCGACTGTGCCTTGGGCTGCAGGTCCGGCATCTGCCCGGTCTGCGCGGCCTGATCGAACTTGCCGGCCAGGTTGTTGAGAAAGCTCGCCTGAGATCCGGCGGCGTTTTGCGCATCGGTCCTCAGTGTCTTGGCGATGTCCGACATCACCGACTTGAACTTGTCGGGATCACTCTGCTGCAACTGTTGCAGTTCGCTCATCAACTTTGCGAGCGACGACATGTCGTTCGAATCTGTGGGCACGCCGCCAGCAGCTGAAGAGGTGCTGGTTTGATTGGTGAGGAGCTGGGAAATGGCACTCGTGCTGTTGATGCTGCTGATGTCCATGGGAACTTCCTTGGTTCTGGGTGTTGAAGCCGCCCAACCGGCGGCAGGATGCCCTGGTTCATCGGTCCCTTGCACTTTGGAACTGAGGATTTCGCCCGGCCATCGCGGGGCTGCCAGCGCGTGCGGTCGGGTGAGCGATCGCGCGACTGGCCGCTTCGCGCGCGACGCCCCCAACTGTCGGTTTCAATTGACCAATTCAATGGGCAGCACGCGCTGTGGGGCCAGCCGCCTGGTCCGCGCGCGCGTGCGGAACCAGGGGCGCGCGGAAAACTTTACATAGCTTTACCTTCGAGCAACGCACGCGGGGGTGCAGCGAATGGCCGCCTATTGGCATAGCTATCTTAGGAAAGGGAGCATAGAGCGTGTTCAAGAAGTCCTCCACGTCGCCGTGCGGGCGGCGCGGGGCCGTCTATCTTCTTCGGAACCCTCGGAGGGTTCCGAACCTCCCACGACAGGGTTGTCCAAGCGTAGCTTGTACAACCCCGCGCGACTGCGTCGCCGCTCGCTTGAATACATCCAGTATTCGGCGCTCGCTGCTCCTTGCATCCGGCCCCGCGGCGCTCCGCCCGGCTCGGTCCTGACTTCTTGAACACGCTCTTAGCGGATCACCATGGTCCCAGATCTCCGCGCCGGCATGCTAACCGCAAAGTGTCCTGGCCCACGTATGCGACTTGCTCGCACCTAATCATTTCAATTCTTTTGCCGATAAGTAGCTTGGCAGGGAACTGCTGTGATCAAATCCCTTCATCTCTTGTTGGCTGCATCGCTCCTGCCCAGCCTCGCGTGCGTCAACCTCGACGGACCGGAGGCCGTACAGGCATGTGGGGTCCAAGGCCTATGCATCAACCAGACCCCGGTTGGAGGCGACGCGGGAAGCCAGGAAGAGGCAGGTAGCGTGGGCAGCAACGACGACGTGGACAGCGGCGGACAAATGGCTCCTGGGACTGGAGGCACGATAGGCCAGGGCGGAAGCGTCCGCACCGGTGGCATCATCAGCACCGGCAGTATTGCGGGTCAGGGCAACGGCGGCAGTGTTGCGCCGGACGGCCGCATGCGTGGCGACGGCACCTCGGGATTCGATGGCAGCCTGACTCCGGATGGTCCGAGCAGCTCGGGCGGCGTGTCGGGACGCGGCGGGATCATTAGCACTGGCAGCATTGTCACTGGCGGCATTGTCAGCGCTGCTGGGATCATCAATACTGGCGGCATTGTCAGCGCTGCCGGGATCATCAACACTGGCGGCATTGTCGCGGGCGGCATTGTCGCGGGCGGCATTGTCAGCACGGGCGGAATCATCAGCACTGGCGGCATCGTCACTGGCGGCATTGTCAGTACTGGCGGCATCGTCACTGGTGGCATTGTCAGCACGGGCGGAATCATCAGCGTGGGCGGCATTGTCAGCACTGGCGGAACATCCACAACCATGTGTGGCACGACCAAATCCACCCTGTCCCAAACTTTCCTATTTACGACGGGGCTGGGAAACCTGAAACAAAACCCTCCCACCCTAACCGGGGCGCTTCTTAGCTACGCCACCGCCGGTCCAACCGCGAATCCTACCCTCTGCACTGCTGCTGCCGGTTGTGCGGCGTTGTCCATGACGTTCGCCTCGGGCACAGCTGCATGGTCCGACTTTGTCACGGCCGTCGAGTTCTTTGTGCCAAACGTCAGCCTGGTTGGTTCGACCGTCAAATTCAACGTAGCTGTCGACAATCCAGGAAACACGCCGATTCAGCTCGAAGGGTTCTCCCTGGGAGACCAAAGTACGAACCTTAGGTGGACCCAGCCAACCATCGTTAGCGGCTCAGCCCTGGCAACCTACGCAGCGTCGACGGGGTTCAAAGACATCACGTTGGTGGCGAGCAACATTGGGAAGTATTGCGCAGCAGAGACGTACGGGGTCGGCATCCAGATTCAGAACACGACTGCCATCACCAGCGCCACTGCCGGCACAATCACCGCGTACATCCACGGCATAACGATCACCCCTGGGCTCTAGTGCCGCCGGTCAGAAGATCGGCCATGTTTTGGGTGGCGAGGCGCCCGGCCGGCAAGGCGCGACGAGGGAGCATAGTCAACCCTCATAGGTAGGATCTTAATTCCTCAATGAAATCGATCACTTACTGAACGGATGTTCAATGTGATTGCAGAAGGCACCGGAATCCTCCTACACATGCGTTTGCGAAGACGAACGCGAAGAGGTTCCC
>Ga0265330_10001760_pt1 | contig 12167 bp, 11 predicted proteins | sample 41919metaG_FD_202083 | JGI IMG/M metagenome (GOLD analysis project Ga0265330, IMG submission 202083) | Rhizosphere microbial communities from Carex aquatilis grown in University of Washington, Seatle, WA, United States - 4-19-19 metaG | ecosystem: Host-associated > Plants > Roots > Rhizosphere... | reverse complement strand
TTGGCTCTTTATGACTGCGGCGAAAAGGGATTGACGGCTTGGATCTCGGTCATATCTTTGAAGTCGGATTCATTTTCCGTAAGAAGCGTGCGAATTCCGTGAACGATCATCGTGGCGGCGAGTTGGGCATCGTAATAGCGTTGTCGGACGATTCCATGTTTCTCGCACAATTCCAAGGCGATGCTTTGGATATCCCCGGTCAAGGGCAGCACACGCAGGCCCGGCAACGAACCGATGGATTGGATTTTGGCTTTTGCCACAGAAGGTTCGTCCGGCGGCTCCATTTTTGGACCCGTAAGGTTCGGGTACATCTCCGCCAAATTCTGAACCGAGACGTAACGCTCATATCCGACTTCCGCAATCAGCAATTCGCGCGAGCGCTCGAATCTGTGATCGTTTTCCAGCGTTGCGTAGATCAGAATATTTGTATCAATAAGGACCCGGCCTTCAACGCCTTTCATACGTTTCCTCACGCGAGAAGTTTCCCTTGAAGCTTCCCAGGCTGGTCACGATGTTTTCCGAAGCGGGCATATGCTGCTGAAGCAGCCTCTCGAGAGCGATCTCTACGATCTGGCTTACAGGTCTACGCTCGCGAAGAGCGTAGCGCCGGAGTCTTTGAGCGGTTGCCTTCTCGATCGTAATACTCATATGTTCCCGCATAATACAAGAGTAGTATAGGCGGTTTTGTCCGTCAAGGAGCAGCGCTCGAATGCTCTCCGGACAAGGCCATGATCATGTCGATAACGACGTCAATCAACTTATGCACTCTTCCCTTGACTCATCTCGGCCGTCGGGCATAGTTTTTGGGGTGTGACGACCGACTTTTTCCCTGGCGACCGCTACGACACTCCCGAAGAGGTGCCTCGTGCGCGGAGCGAATACGTGCTGTTGGGCACCCGCTGGAGCGTCTACATACATTTCTTCATGACGATCCTCAGAAGCCGCGCGCTCGCCCTTTCCGGCCGCTACGACGATGAGGCCTGGGCGGCGAGCTCGCGTGAGATCATCACGAATCTGGAACGATGCCAGGCGCGCCTTCATATCACGGGCATGGATGCGGTGCGCGCCGCGAAAGGTCCGCTCGTTTTCGTCGCCAACCATATGGGCATCTTGGAAACCGTCGCGCTGCCGGGGCTGATCGTGCCCATGAAGCCGGTGACCTACGTCGTGAAGGAGAAACTTCTCCACGGCTTTTTCTGGGGCCCTATCATGCGCTCGCGGAATCCCATCCCTGTCTCCCGTAAGGATCCCCGTGCCGATTTGGAGATCGTGCTGCGCGAAGGCCAGGAGAGACTCGCTGCGGGAATTTCCGTCATCATCTTTCCCCAGGGAACCCGAAAGAGCGTCTTTCTCCGATCCGAGCTCAACAGTCTCGGAATCAAACTCGCCTCGAAGGCCGGTGTCAGCGTGGTTCCCGTTGCTGTGAAGACCGACTTTTGGAGCTCCAGCGGCGTCTTTCGAGGTTTCGGCAAGGTCAGGCGGGACCTGCCCACACATATCGAGTTCGGCGCACCAATCCCTGTCACCGGGCGCGGCAGAGCAGAACATGAAGCCTGCCTCGATTTCATCGAATCGCGCCTTCGAGACTGGGGAGCCCGTGTCGGTTGACGGGGCACGCATGACAGAAAACAAACCGACACGATTCTCGGGTGAGGACACGAGTTTCCTCCGCGCACTTGCGCGACACGTCAAGGACGCCGCGGCCGACCCTCGCATGGCGGAGCGCCGGCGTCATTGGACGTTGCATAATGACTTGAAGCCCACCACGCCGATCGTCTGGTTGTCACCGGAAGGCTCCTGGCGTGAGCTCGTGCCGGACGCCGCATTGTGCTGCGTGGACGGAGAAGCACGCGACATGGAACGGGAGCTTCTCATGCGCCTGTACCGCTACGAGCACTTCGACGACGCATCGGTCATCGAGACCCGGTGGGAGGTTCCGAAAGCCATTGAAACGGATGATTGGGGCATGCGCGCGGAATGGAGGCGAAGCGCCGAGGCGCTGGGAGCCCGGACGTTCAAACCAGTCTTGCACGATCCTGCTGACCTGAAAAAACTTCACATGCCTGTCGTCACGCACGACGAAACGGAAACGGAACGGCGCTTCACACTATCCCGTGAGACATTCGGTGACATCATGGACGTAATCCTGGTCGGGAAATCGCATATGGCTTTTGGCCTCATGGATCTTTTCACCTCCTGGCACGGTCTTGAAGAGACGATGATCGACATGTGCGAACGGCCCGCATTCATTCACGACGCCATGAGGCTGATCACCGAAGGCTTCCGGGGCATCGTCCGTCAGTTGGAGGCGCAGGACCTCCTCTGCCTGAACAATAACGACACCTATCATTCCTCGGGCGGCAATGGCTGGACGGAGGAGCTGCCGGCCGCCGGATTCGACGGTCATCACGTACGTCCCGCCGACATGTGGGCCTCCGCGCAATCCCAAGAGCTCGCCCAGGTGAGCCCTGCCATGCACCGTGCATTCGCCATTGACTACGAGAAAGAGCTTCTCGCCCCATTCCCTCGCGTGGGATACGGATGTTGCGAGGATCTCACCCGCAAGCTCGATGACGTGCTCGCCATCCCCGGCATTCGGCGCGTTTCCATATCCCCCTGGGCCGACGTTGAAGCGTGCGCGGCACGCCTCAAGGGAAGCTGCATCTTTTCCTGGAAACCCCAGCCCGCGCATCTGGTGGGTCGGTTCGACGAGCAGGCCGTCAAGGAGTACATTCGCCGCACGGTGAATGTCTGCCGTGAAAACGGCTGTCATCTGGAGATGATTCTCAAAGATACCCATACGTGCGAGAACCATGGGGAACGGTTCGACCGATGGGCCTCCATTGCGCAAAACGTGGTTGCGGAAGCGTGGCAAGGGAGCAATCATGGATGACCCGATAGCGCGGCTCCCCAAGACCGAGGTGCATCTCCACCTCGAAGGGACCATCTCGCCGGAGACCCTTTGGGCCATGGCCGCGGCGAATCACGTTGCGTTGCCGGTAGCGACCATCGAGGATTTGCGGCGGATGTACGAGTTCACGAGCTTCGACGCCTTCATCCGTCTGTGGCTCATCATGTGCTCCTGCTTTCGCACCCCCGAGGACTACGAGCGGATGGTGGACGGGTTTGTCGCCGATTGCGAACGGCAGAACATCCGTTACGCCGAGCTCCATTTCACGCCCTACAATCACGAGAAGTTCGGCATCGGCGGAAAGCGGGCGCTGGATCTCGTGACGCGCCGTCTCTCGGCGGCCGAGACTGCCGGCGGGCCGATCGTACGGCTCATCACCGACATTTCGGGTGAATCCTCCAGCGAGAGCGGCGACTATACCGTGAGCTTGTTGGAGCAGGAGTCCAACCCTCTTGTCGTGGCCCTTGGGCTAGGCGGGCCGGAGGCCGGACTCCCGCGTGACATGTTCAAGGCATGGTTCGACCGGGCGCGTCGCGCCGGCTATTGGACCGTCGCTCATGCCGGGGAGACGGGGGGAGCCGAGCATGTACGCCAGGCCGTCCTCGACCTCGGCGTGCGACGCGTGCAGCACGGGGTCCGCGCGGCTGAGGACCCAACCGTTCTGCGGCTCCTCGCCGAACGGCAGGTCTGTTGCGATATCTGTCTTACGAGCAACGAATGTTTGAAGGTGGTGACCTCGGTGGCCGTGCATCCCCTGCGGCTGTTCCTGGAAGCCGGAGTGCCGGTCACTCTCTCCACGGATGACCCGCCCTTCTTCGGTACGCATCTCACGCGGGAGTGGCAGCGCGCCCACGATGAGCTGGGGCTTTCCCTGCGGGAGATCTGGGATCTCAATCTGAACGGGTTGCGTTACGGTCTGGCGGAAACGGCCGTGCGCCGACGGCTGCTCCTGGAGTTTGCCGCTGCCGCCGCACGGGTTGCCTTCTAGAGGTATCCGATCGCTTTCGCCTTTGCCGTGAGCTCCGCCCTGAAAGCCGGGTGCGCGACTCCGATGAGCTCCCGCGCGCGTTCACGTACGGTGCGGCCGCGCAGGCGTGCGATGCCGTGCTCGGTAACCACGATATCGACATTGGAGCGATGCAGAGTCACCGCGGTTCCCTCGGGAAGGGTGGGGACGATCGTGGAGACCGTGCCGCCCTTTGCCGTGCTGTAGCAGGCGATGATCGACTTGCCCAGGCCGTCCAGGCCTTCCACGGCGCCCATGGCGGTGTCGGACTGACCGCCGGTACCCGAGTACTGGTTCGTGCCTATGGATTCAGCAGCCACCTGACCGGTGAAATCCACCATGAGACACGTGTTCACCGAAACCATCTTGGTGTTTTGCCGGATGATGGCCGGGTCATTCACCCATCGACCGCGCTCGAACTGCACGGTGACATTGTCGTCCAGCCAGTCGTACAGCTTGCGCGAGCCCATGGAGAAGCAACAGACGAACTTTCCCTTCAGAAGACCCTTGCACCCATTGGTGATCACCCCCATCTCGTAGAGCTCCATCATGGAGTCGACCATCATCTCGGTATGAACGCCGAGATCGCGCTTGTCGCGCAGCGCGAGGGCGGCCGCGTTGGGGATGCCCCCGATTCCCAGCTGAATCGTGCTGCCGTTCTCCACGAGCTCGGCGATGTGCCCGCCGATGGCCAGATCCGTTTCCGAGGGCGTCGGGGAGGGAAGGGTGGGAACCTCCTGATCGTGCTCGACGAAATAGTCGACCTGGGAGACGTGCACCTGCGTGTCGCCGAATGTGCGCGGGAGTCGCGGATTGATCTCGAGCACCACGATTTTGGCCGCCTCGATGACGTCCTTCTCGTAGGTGATACCTAACGACAAGGAAACGTAGCCGTGCTTGTCCGGCGGCGTGCACGTGCCGAAGAACATGTTCGCCTCGTGCGCGTGGATCCGGTCCGTGGCCGCCCGATGGAGCATGTTCGGCACGTAGGTGACCGTGCCCGTTCCCGCCTTGAGCGCCTCGCGCGACCCGGGCGCGTGGAACCACGAGGCGAGCTCGAAATGCCCCTTCATTTCAGGGCGCATGTAGAAATCATAGGGTTTCAACGTGAGAACGGAAAACACCCGTACGTCCTGCACCTTGTCCGCCATGATGTGGAAGCGCGACATGCAGCCCTGGGGCTCCGAGGCACACTGGGCGACGATGACGTCATCGCCGCTTGCGATATGCGACACCGCGGTGTCGATAGCGACGAGCTTTCGCTTGTACTCGTCCTGCCACTGCATTTTCCGCCTCCTCGATTACAGCCTGATGAGATTCGCCCCGACGGCGAGCCCGGCACCCGATGCGACCAGGACGACCATGTCGCCCTTTTTCACGGTGCCCTCGGCCAGCGCCGTATGAAGTGCCATGGGGATACATGCCGATCCGGTGTAGCCGTAGCGGTCCATGACGCAGGTGGTCTTCTCGAAGGGGAGACCGAGAGAGTCCATGACCTGCTTGATGACCGATTTGTTGATCTGGGTGAAAAAGAAGTGATCGACCTTGTCGAGCGACCATCCCGCCTTGGCGAGAAGTCGGTGCACGATGGGAGGCCACAGCTTCACGTTGCGGTCCCCGGGCAGTCTTTGGAGCAGCTCGAGTCCCCACTTGCCGGTTTCCAGGAGCTCCGTGGTCACGGGCTTCCGCGTGCCACCCGCGTAAACACCGACGTAGTCCCACTGGGTTCCGTCAGCCTTGAGCACGCCCTCGACGTATCCGCGCTCGGAGGCTTCGGGGTCCCTGCCGAGCACCACGGCGCCGGCACCGTCGGCGAATATGGTCCATCCGAACTCGTCGCCGGGCCGCAGGTAGGCGGGCATGTTGTAAACGCCAACGACCAGCGCGTAGCGGATCGACGCATCGGTCATCATGACGCGCGATACGGTGTCCAAGGCGGTCACGAAGCTCGCGCACGAGGCCCCGACGTCGAAAGCCCCGGCGTCGGTCTCGGCGGCCTGGAGCCTGCCCTGGAGGATGATGGCGGTGGCGGGGGAAATGTATTCGGGAGTATCGGTGGCCACGACGAAAAGCCCGACATCCCGTGCATCCACCCCAGCCGCGGAAAGCGCCTGACGGGCCGCCTTCTCGGCAAAGTCCGCCGTCGATTCCGAGGCGCCGCGAAGGCGCGCGATGTGCCGTTGGTGGATGCCGATCTTGGTCTCAAGGCGTTGCGCGTCGAAGGAGATCCCGGTGAGGCGCATGAGCTCCGTGTTGTCGATTGGGGCTCCCGGAGCGTAGATGCCGGTGCTGAGAATGCATACCGGGGCAACCCCACGGGACGGTCGCGTTGTCATGACCCCTCCTTCAGGCGATCCAATGGGAAAACCCACGCGATAGGTATCCGGCGATCGCTTCGACGGCGGCGCGCGCGTTGGACGGCGTGGCGTCGAAGGCGCTTTCGATTCCCACGTAGTGGGCGATCCCGAGCAGAAATTCGATCGCCGTGCCCGCGTCGGCCTCTCCGTTGCCGTCGGGGTTCTTGCGATACCCCTCCGTGAAATGCGCGTAGTAATCCAGCACGGCGCTCGGCACGACGAACTCCCCCTCGCGCACCACAGGGTAGCAGTCCTTGTCGATGGATACGTAGACCAGCCATAGCCACAGGCCGCGCACCTCCCGCTCCAGCCGATTGAGCGGCGCGCCGTCTGGTGGAGCAAGGTTTTGCGCGATGAAATGGCGCACGTCGTGGCCGATGAGGCGTATGAGCTCCGAGAGATACGCCTCTTTGGAGGCGAAGTAGCTGTAGAAGGAGCCGACGGACAGCTCCGCGCGATCGGTGACCTCGTGGATATTGGTGTTGAAATATCCCTTTTCGCCGAACAGCCGTTTGCCGGCGCGAAGGAGTCTTTCGCGCGTGGGGGCCTCGAGGGCGACGGGAAGCGGCGTCGCGGTTCCCCCGAAGACGCGGTCGGCGTCGAAGCTCATGCCGCGGAACAACCCCTGTCCTATGATGGCATTCAGGTCGGAAACGGAGATGGGTATGCCGTGCAACGCGTGGCGGATGGCGCAAAATCGCAGGCCGCCGAAGGCGAACACGTATTCGGGCAGACCCACGTCCCGGCCGATAGCGGTCGCGAGGCTCTGCGAATAGATGGCCACGAGGCGACGCTCGTACTCGAAGAATCGATACTGTCCTTCCCGGAAAACGGCCACCAGATCGGGATGGTCGCTGGAGAACCCGACCACGGCGTGGATGAGCGAGTGGAGTCGTTCCGTTTGAGTCGAGCCACGCGGCGAGGCCACCGCGTCACGGATCATTTCCAGGACCCGCTGAAGAATCTTGTGGAATATCGCTTCCTTGCTGTCGAAGTAGCGGTAGTAGACCCCATTGGAGAGGCCCGCTTCACGGCAGATGGCGGCCACCGAAACGGTGCCATACCAATTTCTGGAGAACAAGGCAACCGCCGCGGTAATAAGTCGTTCTTCTGTGGGTGTTATGCCCTTCCCGTGTTCGTTGGTCATGCTGTTTGATCTGAGAGATGATTCAATTGTCACAGGATTATATAGACGGAAAACGCATAGCGCAACATAAATTTTTGCATTAGTTTGCGGCAACAATCATTTCGATGGCAAAAAAAAGCTTGACAGCATGATTTGGCGGGTTTAAAACCAGTGAGAGACGATTCAGTTGTCATGGAGATTCAAAGATGCATGTTGGCATCATCGGGCTCGGGACGTGGCTCCCGTCGACATCGATAAGCGCAGCGGATCTCTCCCGCGCCACCGGAATCCCTGAGGATGTCATCGCGGTCAAGTTCGGAGTCAAGACAAAACCAATCGCGGGGCCTTCCGATACGACGGCTGCCATGGGCTTGCAGGCCGCGCGGAGGGCTCTCGCTCATGCCCGCGTTTCCGGTTCCGAGATTGATCTCGTGATCTGGTGCGGGGCGCAGCATAAGGACTACCCTTGCTGGCTGGCGGGCCTCTATGTTGCCGAACAGATCGGGGCGCGCGGCGCCTGGAGCTTCGACATGGAGGCGATGTGCGGCTCCATGATGGTGGCGCTGGACATTGCAAAATCCCTCATCATCGCGCGCGGGGATCTGACGACCGTCCTCCTCGTCTCCGGTTATCGCAACAATGACCTCATCGACCTGAAGGAGCCGGCAACGCGCTTCATGATGGATATCGGATCCGGCGCCTCGGCGGTGGTCCTGCGCAGGAATGCCGGCCGCAATGCCGTGCTCGCCTCCGCCTTCCGCGGCGACGGCTCCTTTTCGGAGATGTGCGTCGTCCCAGCACTCGGTTCCAAAGCGTGGCCCCCGTCGCCGGGCGACGAGACGCGCGCGCATTTCATCGTGCCGGACGAGGAAGCCTTCAAGAAGAAGCTCAACGAGCTCACGCTTCCCAATTTCTACGCCGTCATCCGTGAGGCCATGGAGCGCTCGCCGGTGACCAGCTCCGTCATCGACTATCTGGCCATCCTTCATTTCAAGCGCAGCGCCCACGAGGCAGTGCTGAAGGAGCTGGGTCTCGGGCCCGAGAATACGACCTACTTGGATGACTACGGCCATCTCGGCCAGAACGACCAGGTGCTGTCCCTCGAGCTGGGGTTGGCCGCCGGGAAGGTCCGTGACGGCGCCACCGTCGTGTTCGTCGGCGCCGGGCTCGGATTCGTCTGGGCGGCGACCGTGATTGCGTGGGGACCATTCGAGGAATAAGGAGTGATCATGCGACTTGATGGAAAAGTATGCGTCGTGACCGGCGCCGCCCGTGGCATTGGCCGGGGCATCGTGGAGACGTTCGCCCGGGAAGGGGCGGCGCGCATCTGGGCCCTTGACGTCAACGACGCCGAGTTCCCGGCGCTCGAAAAAGAGTTTCCCGCGGTGAAGGGGGTGGGCGTCGACGTGACGAGCTCCGCCGCCGTGAACGCGCTCATCGAGCGCATCAAGGCGGAGTCCACCCGTGTCGACGTGCTCGTGAACAATGCCGGTATCACCCGCGACGCGCTCATCCAGAAAATGAGCGACGCCGATTGGGGGGCCGTGATCAACGTGAATCTCACCGGCGTGTTCTTCATGACCCGTGCCGTGGCGCCGCTCATGATGGAGGCCGGAAAGGGAGCCATCATCAGCATCAGCTCGGTGGTCGGGTTGGACGGCAACATCGGGCAGAGCAATTACGCCGCGACGAAGGCGGGGGTGGTGGCCATGACGAAGGGATGGGCACGGGAGTTCGCGCGCAAGGGCGCCAAGGTGCGCGTGAACGCGGTGTCGCCCGGCTACACGCGCACGCCCATGATCGCCTCCGTCCCCGAAAAGGTGCTCGAGCCCATCATCGCCCGGACGCCCCTGGGAAGGCTCGCGGAGATACGGGATATCGCCAACGCGGTTCTCTTTCTGGCCAGCGACGAGGCGGAGTTCATCACCGGCCAAGTTCTGCGCGTGGACGGCGGATTGGTGCTTTAGGAAATCGGGGACGCTGTGCGGCCCCAAAGGAGGAGGACGAACATGCGAAAAGCGTTCGTGGGAATGGCGTGCTTCATGCTTCTCGCGACTTTTGCCTTCGGGCAGAACGTCATCAAGCTGGGAGCCAACTGGACCCTGTCGGACGTGGCAGGGATGGAGTGCTCGAAAGCGGCACAGATGGCCGTGGACGAGATCAACAAAGCCGGCGGTGTGCTGGGAAAGCAACTTCAGCTCGTCGTCGTCGATGATGAAGCAAAAGGCGACGTGGGCGTGGCGGCTATCGAAAAGCTCGCCACCGTGGACAAGGTGGACGTCCTGCTCGGCGGAATCGCCTCTGGCGTGGCCGTGGCCCAGATCCCGACCATGAAGAAGTACCAGCTCGTCACGGTGGCCACCGGCGCCGCGGCCAGCGCGAGCGTGGAAAAGGCGCTCGGCCCGAGCCCGGATTCGGATTTCTATTTCCATCTCCATCCGTGGGACTACGAGCAGGGGCAGAGCTACGCCGACGGGTGGGCCGCCATTCAGCAGAAGTACCCGAACGTCAAGATCAACCGGATTTTCCTCGGCTACGAGGAAGGAGCCTTCGGCAAGTCATCTTTCGATGCCTCAAAAGCCCTATTCGGGACCCGCTATACCTTTGACGGCGCGTCCTTCAAGAGCGCGCTGACCGGCGGCTCCGACTATTCGGCGGTCTTGCAGGCCGCGAAGGACTTCAAACCCGACCTGTTCCTTTGGGCCGGCTACGCGGCGGATGCGCTGCCCCTTCTCGAGCAGTCCAAAGCCATGAAGTTCTCCCCGCCCATCTATCTCGGCGCTCCCCCCGCGTGGCCCGTAGACATGGGAAAGTCGCCCCTGGCGGAAAACGTCATGCTTTACGGCATGTGGGCTCCTTCCATCAACAACATCAGCCCCGTGAGCAAGAAGTTCTATGACTCCTACATCGCGGTAAACAAGACGGCCCCGTCCAGCTACTTCGCGGCCCTCTCGTACAGCGCGGTCTATATCATCGCCGACGGCATCAAGCGCGCCGGTGGAACGGACAAGGCCAAGCTGATTGCCGCCCTGGAGGCGACGAAGTACGCCTCGCCCCTGGGCGAGACGATCACGTTCACCCCGTCGAACATCATCAAGCACCAGGGGATCAAGAATCAGAAGATCCTCCAGTGGCAGAACGGCCAGCAGGAAGTAATCTGGCCCTTCGAAGTCCAGTCCAAGCCCCTGGTTTTCCCGCTTCCCGCGTGGAAGTAGCACACCGATTTCGAGGGCCCGGTCGTGACCGGGCCCTCGCTTGAAAAGGATTCCATCGTGACTGACGTGAGCAGGTCGCGACTCCGGCGATCCCTTCTCTGGGGAACCCTCGGTGCCGTGGTGGTGGTCGCACTTCTTCTCTGGAAGCCGACGGCGCTCATCTATGGCGTCCAGCGCGCCGGCCTATACGCGGCGGTGGCAATCCCCATGGCGCTCGTGCTCGGCATCGTGCACATCGTCAACCTCGCCCACGGCGAGTTCATGATGGTGGCCGCGTACCTGGCGTACTTCGCCGCGCGGCTTCTCGGCCTGGATCCCTTCATCGCCCTGGTTCCGGTGGCCGTCGTCATGGCGGTCTTCGGCCTCGTAGTGTACCTGCTCACCATCAAACATACCCTGAAGGCTCCCGAGCTGAACCAGCTCATCCTGACTTTCGGTCTGGGCATCGCGTTGAGCCAGACCGTGAACCTCATGTTCACATCGCAATCGTGGAAGCTTTCCTTGAATTACGTGACCGCCTCGGCCACTGTCGGGGATCTGAGCTTCGGTGTTTTCGATTTCGTCTATGCCGGAGTGGCGATCATTCTCGCCGTAGGGCTGAAGCTGTTTCTGACGAGGACCCGATTCGGCAAGGCCGCACTGGCAGTGGGCCAAAACCCCCGGGGTGCCGCCATCGTCGGCATCAACGTGGACAGGACCTACGCCATTGTGTTCGCCCTCGCCGTCGGCCTTGTCGGCGCCGTGGGCTCGGTCTTCCTCACGAAGCAGGCTATTTTTCCGCTCGTGGGTGGACCGTATACCATGAAATCGTTCTGCCTCGTCGCCATGGCCGGGGTGGGCAATATTGTCGGCGTCCTGTTCTGCAGTCTCGCCCTCGGGCTCTCGGAGAGCATCATCAACAGCATTCGCGGATACGCGGGTTGGTCGAACATCGTGTTCTTCGCCATCATCATCGGGACGATTCTCGTACGCTCATTTCGGGAGAGAAAAGCGTGACACGTGCCCTTCGAATCGCGATTCCCGCCATCGTTATCGCGGCGGCGGTGCTCATTCCCTTCGTGTCGGGGCCCTATCCCCTGGCGGTGGCGCGCAGCGTCCTGATCTACATGGCTCTCGCGCTGAGCTGGGACATCCTGCTGCGGTCGGGTCAGATCTCCTTCGGCATCGCCGGGTTTTTCGGCATCGGAGCCTATGCCGCCGCCCTTGCGGTCCTGAAGACGAGCATGTCCCCCGTTCTTTCCATCCTGGGCGCGGGGCTTGTCGCCGGCGTGGTGTCCTTTCTCCTCGGTTTCGTCATCCTGCGGCTGCGCGCGGTCTACTTTTCCATTACCACTCTCGCCTTGGCCGAAATTTTCCGCGTGATCATTCAGAACGGGGGCGATTTCACCGGCGGTCCCGAAGGCCTCGTGTTGCCGAAGCTCATCTTCAACGGCGAGGCGAAAGCACTGTACTGGATGGCACTCGCGACCGTTCTCCTTGCCTGCATGGTCTCGATGATCTTTCAGCGATCAAAGCTGCGATTCGCCCTCACGGCCATCCGTAACAACGAGCT
>Ga0265330_10001757_pt1 | contig 12171 bp, 10 predicted proteins | sample 41919metaG_FD_202083 | JGI IMG/M metagenome (GOLD analysis project Ga0265330, IMG submission 202083) | Rhizosphere microbial communities from Carex aquatilis grown in University of Washington, Seatle, WA, United States - 4-19-19 metaG | ecosystem: Host-associated > Plants > Roots > Rhizosphere... | reverse complement strand
GTGCCTCGACCCTTGACATGGCCAAGACAGCGGTTTCGAAGCTGGTCAACACCCTGCAGGTGAGGGTCGGGTTCCATTCTCACAACAACCTTGGGCTGGCGGTGGCGACCGCCTATGCGGCAATGAAAGAGGGCGCCACCATCATCGACGGCACCCTGCGCGGTTTTGGCGCGGGCGCGGGCAACTGCCCCATCGAGGTCATGGCTGCTCTGCTGTCAAAAGAGAAGATTGAGACCGGGCTCGACCTGTATCGACTGCTTGATGCCAGCGACTCCATTGTGTGCAAGATGGCTGGCGGATCTGTGGGGCTCAGTTCCGTGTCAATCGTCAGTGGCATGGCAGGCGTGTTTTCTGCTTTCGCCCCGCATGTGAGGAACGCGGCGAAGCGGTTCAATGTCGACGCAAGGGACATCTTCCTTGAGCTGGGAAAGCGCAAAGCGGTGGGCGGTCAGGAGGACATGGTTGTGGAAATTGCGTTGGCGCTGCAGGAGAAGAACCAAGCCGACGCGCTAGACCACCAGATCGAGTCGCTCTTGTGATCGCAATAGAGGAGACAATCCGATGAACGTTTCTGAGTACATATTCGATTTTTTCGCCAAGAAGGCGGTCGACACGGTTTTCATGATCACGGGCGGCCAGGCGATGTTTCTCAACGACGCGGTTGGGAAGCACGGCGGCTACAAGATCGTCTTCAATCACCACGAGCAGGCGGCCGCCATGTCCGCCGACGCCTACGGCCGGATCAAGAACAAGCCGGCCATCGCCCTGGTTACGGCGGGTCCCGGGGCCGTGAACGCGATCAACGGCGTGGTGGGCGGCTATACGGATTCGGCGCCGATGATTGTGATTTCGGGGCAATCCGGGCTGCAGTTCGTCAGGTACCAGGAGGAGACCGGAATCAGACAGCACGGCATCCAGGGCATCAACGTCAAGCCTCTGGTCGAGAAGGTCACCAAGTACTTCAAGACCATCGACGACCCGGAGATGCTGAACATCTACCTTGAGGAAGCCTACGAAAGCGCGACTACGGGAAGGCCCGGGCCGGTCTGGATCGACGTCCCGCTGGATGTCCAGCGAATGACCGTGGACGTGGGTGCGCTGAAGAAGTATGCGCCGCGACCGGTGGCGGTGAACCTGACCGCGGTTGAGCATGCGGTGAGCAAGACCTACGAGCTGCTCAAGAACGCAAAGCGACCGATTATTCTGGCCGGCCAAGGGGTGAGGCTGTCCGGCGGCACTGACCTATTTCGCAAGTTTGTCGGGATGGCGAATATCCCGGTGTTGACCTCACGACTGGGCATTGACCTGATTGAGAGCGCCAATCGGCTGTACGTCGGCCGGCCGGGGAATTATGGCGAGCGTTCGGCGAACTTTGCCGTGCAGAACGCCGATCTGATCATTGCGGTTGGATCGAGGCTGGCCTCGGCCTTGGTCGGGCACGATGCGAAGAATTTCGGCAAGAACGCCTACAAACTCGTCGTCGACATTGACCAGAAAGAGCTGGACAAGCCCGGCGTCAAGATCGACTACAAGGCGAACATCGATTGCCGCGACTTTTTCAGGGTCTTGACCGAGAAATTCAGCGCGCATCCGCTGCCGAAGTACGATGAGTGGATCGCGGTCTGCAACAACTGGAAGACCAAATACCCGGTTGTGCTTGCGGAGTACAAGCAAGAGACACCGGTAAACTCCTATTACTTCGTGGATAGGTTGTCGGACATCGCGCCGGCAGAGGCGGCTGTGCTGGTCGACACGGGGTCGTGTTTTCACGTCGCCTGCCAGGTGTGGAAGGTGAAACAGGGCCAGAATTTTCTGACCACCGGCGGCCTGTCCTCCATGGGGTACTGGGTGGCGGCGATTGGCGCCTGCATGGCCAATGCTGGCGGCGAAACCATCTGCATCACCGGCGACGGAAGCCTGCAGATGAACATTCAGGAATTCGCGACGATCAAGCAGAACAACCTGCCGATCAAGGTCTTCATCCTGAACAACAATGGCTACTTGCTGATCAGACACACGCAAAAGAACTTCATGGACGGCAGGCTCCTCGGCGAGAGCCCGGCAAGTGGTTTGTGGTGCCCTGATTCGCTCGAGATTGCCAAAGCCTACGGCATCAAGGGCGTGCGCATTGACAGCGTCGCCGGGGTTGATGCCGGCATCAAGGAGGTTCTGGCGCACAAGGGCCCGGTGATTTGCGACGTCATGACCCCGGAGTGGCAACTCTTGATCCCACGGGTTTCGTCAGAAAAACTGGCCGACGGCACGTTGGTTTCCCGGCCCTACGAGGACATGTTTCCCTTCCTGCCGCGTGATGAGTTTCTGAGCAACATGATCGTCAAGCCGGACAAGGCGACCTAGCTTTTCTGGGACCTCAGCCCATGGCCGAGGGAGAGCGGATGAAAAGCGTCGTGATTACCGGCGCGTCGAGCATGCTCGGCATAGCGCTGGTCAATCAGTGCATTGAAAACGAGACCCGCGTTGTGGCGTTGGTCCGCCCTGCTTCATCGAGAACTGGACGCATTCCCGTGTCGCCGCTGGTCAGGATAGTTGAGGCGGACGCAGCGGCGATAGCAGGGATCGCGTCTGGTCTGAACGCCGGGCACGATGCCTGGTACCACTTGGCCTGGGCCCACACTGACCGGGTGGGAAGAAACGATCCACTCCTGCAGAAGTTGAACATCGACTCCACACTGGCAGCGGTCAAGGCGGCAAGGGATCTTGGCTGCCGGGTGTTCATTGGGGTGGGCTCTCAGGCGGAGTACGGTAGGGTCAATGGGTCCATCGCGCCGGATATGCGGGTTGCCCCCGAAATTGCCTATGGAATGGCCAAGTACGCTGCGGGCAGGTTATCGGCGCTCTACGCGAAGGAACTGGGCATTGGTCATATCTGGGCGCGCGTGTTCAGTGCCTACGGACCCAATGACCTGCCGACGACAATGATCAGGTACTGCATTTCGGCCCTGTTGCGAAGGGAAAGGCCTGCTTTCACCAGGTGCGAGCAACTGTGGGACTACATCTATTGCGACGACGCCGCCCGCGCCCTGTACCTGCTCGGGCAGAAGGGCAAGGACCAGGGCACCTACAACATCGGGAGCGGCGTGGTCAGGCCGCTGCGTGAATATGTCTATGCCCTGCGCGACGCCGTTGAGCCCGGGCTTGAAGTCGGAATCGGGGAGCTTGAATACACCCAGGGGCAGGTCATGCACCTGTGCGCGGATATCTCCAACCTCAAGCAGGACACCGGCTTTGTTCCCAAAATTGGCTTCGAAGAAGGTATTCGCAGGACGGTCAAGTGGGCGAGAGAGAACGTCGGGTGATTTCACACGTCGACCGGGGCGCCGCGGCTTTCCAGCGAGCGCTGAGCTGCCTCCAGCACGCGCACCACGCGCAGGGCTGACGTGCCGTCGGTGAGCGGGCGCTTGCCCTCGGCCACACATTCGACGAAGTGGCGGCATTCGACCTCCAGCGGCTCGACCATGGGCACCTGGGGAATGTGGATGTCGCCATTGCGAATCGAAAGAAACTGCGCGTATTCGGTAAACGACGGCGGCCGGTCCACGCCCTTGTCGTAGATGCGCAGCTTCTCCACGGGATGAACGTCGTCGAACTCGACCATCTTCTGCGATCCCACGATGGTCAGGCGACGCTCTTTGCGCGGGTCGAGCCAGGACACCTGAATCTGGGCACTGACGCCGCTGCGGAATTTCAGATTCACGAAGACCACGTCTTCGATGTTGTTCTGCAGATAGGTGCCGCCGCGCGCGCTTACCGACTCGGGCTCGTCGTCGAGCAGGTGGCTGATCATGGACACGTCGTGCGGGGCCAGGCTCCACAGTGCGTTCTCGTCCTGGCGGACCCGGCCCAGGTTCACACGCAGGGAATACACGTAGAAGATGCGCCCCAGCTCGCCCGCGCTGATCATCGTTTTCAAGCGCGCCACGGCCGGGTGATACAGCATCAGGTGGCCGACCATCAGGGTCAGGTGCCGGCTGTCAGCCAGGGCCACCACAGCCTGCGCGTCGCCTGCGTTGAGGGCCAGCGGTTTTTCCACGAAGACATGCTTGCCGGCTTGCAACGCTAGCCGCGCATGCTCGGCGTGGTCCTTGGCAGGGGTGGCCAGCACGACCGCGTCCACGTCTTCGGCCTCAAGGGCGTCGCGCAGATCCTTGCCCGCGCGTGCGTGCGGCGCGAGGGCGCGGGCGCGTTCGCGACACGCCTCTGAGGCGTCGCAAACCAGGGTCAGCCGCGCGCCTTTGGTGCGCCCGTAGGCACGCACGTGGTTGATGCCCCAGGCTCCGGCTCCGATGACGGCAACGCGAACCATGTTCTCTGTCAGCGATAATGCGCCGCAATCTGCGCGACGACAGTGGCTTGTTGTTCTTCGCTCAGCTCGGCGAAGATGGGCAGGGCCACCGCTTCCCGGGTGGCGGCCTCCGCGTGCGGGAAAGCGCCCGCCCGATAGCCGAGTTCCGCAAAGCAGGGCTGCAGGTGCAGGGCCAGCGGGTAGTACACCTCGGTCCCGATGCCTTGTTTCGTAAGGTGGTCGCGCAGGGCGTCCCGTCGGGGCGCACGAATCACGAACTGATTGTAGATATGGCCGGGCACATCCGCCGGCAAGCGCAGTTCAGATGGTATGCCGGGCGTGGCGGCGAACAAGCGGCGATATCGCTCGGCATTCGCCCGCCGCGCTGCCGTCCAATCCGCCAGGTGGGGCAGCTTGACCCGCAGAATGGCGGCCTGCAGGGCATCCAGGCGGAAGTTGCCGCCCACCACATGGTGCACGTACTTGGGCCGGCTGCCATGCGTACGCAACAAGACGACCTTGTCCGCCAGCTGCGCGTCGTCGCACAGGACAGCGCCGCCGTCCCCAAATGCGCCGAGATTCTTCGAGGGAAAGAACGAGAGGCAGCTCATGGTGCCGGTGAGCTTGCACGCGCCGATGGACTGGGCCGCGTCCTCGACCACGGGCAAGCTGACCTTGGGCAGGGTCGCTGGCCGGCCAAACAGGTGCACGGGAATCACGGCACGGGTCTTGGGTCCGCACGCCGCTGCCGCTGCGGCTGGGTCCAGGTTGAAGCTGTCTGGGTCGATGTCCGCGAACACCGGCCGCGCTCCCAGACGCGCGATGCAGCCGACCGTCGCGTAGAACGACAGGGGCGTGGTCACCACTTCGTCACCCTGTCCCACCCCGAGTGCCATGAGCGCCACCAAGAGAGCGTCGGTCCCGGACGACACTCCGATGGCCCGGCCCACTCCCAGCGCCGCGGCCAGCTCTTTCTCGAAGGCCTCAACCTCGGGCCCGAGGATGAAGCCGCCGCTGTCCATCACGCGGCCGAGCGCCGCCAGCAGGGCCTCACGCAGCGGGGCGTTCTGCGCCTTCACGTCCAGCAGGGGCACTTTCATGGTTGACCCGTGGTCTCGGGCTGCAGGGATTTTCGCCCTGCCGCAGTCGTCTCGCGATAGCGCTGGCCGCAGGCCTTGCATTGCCGGACCTCGTCACTGCCGTCAGGCAGGCGCACCCCGCATCGGCAGATCCAACCCATCTGGCGCGCAGGCACTCCGGTGACCAGGGCATAGGCGGGCACGGATTTGGTAACCACGGCGCCCGCGCCCACAAAGGCGTATTCGCCGATGTCGTGACCGCACACCACGGTGGCGTTGGCACCCACCGAGGCGCCGCGACCGACGCGTGTGGTCCGGTACTCGTGTTTGCGCTCGATGAACGAGCGCGGGTTGATCACGTTGGTGAACACGGCAGAAGGCGCGACGAAGACATCGTCTTCCAGAATCACGTCGTCATACAGCGAAACATTGTTCTGGATCTTGCAGCCGTTGCCCAACACGGCCCGCGACGCCACGAACACGTTCTGTCCCAACACGCACCGGATCCCGATTCGGGCGCCAGCCATCACATGGCAAAAATGCCAGATCTTCGTGCCCTCGCCGATCTGCGCCGGCTGGTCCACAACTGCGGTTGCGTGCGCCCAGTAGCTCATGGCCTTCTCCCACCCAGCCGCTGTTCGCTGGGGCGCTGCCTGATTAGTAGACGACGCCCAGGCGCCCAACCACCACGTGCTTCGTGAAGTCGATGCCGGCGTTTGAGTTCGGAGTGGCTGTGTCGGTGTTGTTGGATCGCGCCAGCGTTAGGGTATAGCCAACCCCGACGTAGAAGACGCGCTGGATGACGTAGTCTGCGGTCAGACCCGCGATTACCACCTGGTCGGTTCGACTCTGCGTGAGGCTCCCACCCTGGTACTTGCGGTTCTCGAGGCGGCCGTAGGCAGCCGTGGCCACACGACCGCCAATGAACTCCCTGAACGCGGCATATCCGGCATCTAGATTGTAGTAGTTGCCAAGGAAGGGAGAGTTCTGGAAGTCATGCCGGTAGCCCAGCCCTGCCTTCGAGGTGAGAGTCATGTTGTAGATGATCTCGGCCACTATCACGATGTCGCCGAAGCCCGACGGAGTTCCGGTTGAGCCGTAGAAGCCATTGGCGTAGCCTGCCGAGAGGTTGAGCCCCAACTTCTCGGTCAAGAGGCCGCGCAAGCCGGCCGTGGCTCGCAACGGGTAGGAAGTGGGCTTTCCGCTGTCCGATTTCAGGTAAGTCACCATCCCTTGCGCCACCTGCAGGAAGAACGCGGTCTTGGGCAACCAACGCCACGAGAGATCGATCACGCCCTCGTTGCCCATGTTGTTGTATATGTTGTAAGCGCCCTCGTACAGGTCGAGGACGTTGTTGTATCGGAGGAGAAGCTGGATGCGGCCGCCCCCAGGTGCGACCTTGAGCTCGAGCGATCCAATGTTGCGATCGTGGTTGACGATGGTGGCAGTGGACGAATAGGGAGGATCTTGAATTCGGAGGAAATTATCAGAAAGTGACAGGCTCAGCGTTTGCTTGGAGGAGAACCTCAACAGGCCACCCACGTTAGGGTCGAGAGCGCGCTGCCTTCGAACATCGCTGTCACCCGTGAGGTACTCGCGGTAGGTCAGGCTTGCGCCGAGGTCGTAGTAGACCTCGTCGGGAACGCTGCCGTCTCGCTCAGCATTGCTCAGATCGAGCGCAGGCGTGACATGTGCGACCGCGGCCGACGTGGGAGTCTGGGTGTAGAAGACGTTGCTGTCGTAGCCAATGTCGGCACCCAGCGCCGCATGCAGGAGCGCCCCTTCCCCCAGCTTGGCCCCGGTCGGTCCGTTGTGTGGGCTTATCCCCTGCAGGCCATATGACATCGTTTCCAGGCTTGGTCCAGTGGCGCTGGTCATGCCCGACTGGCCCCAGGCAACAGACGCCGTGCCGCTGGCAAGACAGGCGAGTAGGGCTGATAGCCTGAACCTCATGGCTGATTTCGCTGGGTTGACACGGTTAGGGGTGTACTCATCCGAGTGGATCTTGCTGGGTTACGGAGAGCGGCCGCCTAGTGGTAACTCGATGCCTCTGCGGGACGCACAAGGGGCGGCGGTTCCAGGCTGGGATCGGTGACCCCCTGGGGCAATGCTGGGGCGTCAACCTCTACGCGCGTCGCGCCGATGTAGTTCAGCTCGACACCCACACAGGTCTGGCCTTCGTTCTGCAGAACCTGGACTTTCTGGTTGACAATTGTCATCCGGGTGTATTCGTGCAGCCCGGCTCCATCGTCGCGGCGGGTGGCTGACTCCTGCAGCTTTTGCATGGCCTCGTCAGCGATGTTCATATTGACCTTCACCTGGACCACCTTGTCCATCACGCAGTTGAGGCGAATGACGTCTTTCTGCTTTTTCGCCTGCTCGGCCATGGCCTGCAATTCGGTGAGCGCCTTATCCATGTTGCCCCGATATTCACGGCCCTGCTTGAGCATGTCCTGGCCACTCAAAGTCGAACGCTGTGGAACCGAGATGTCAACCGCGGCTGGCGGAGCGTTGCCCGGCGAAGTCCCAGGCGCACCGGGAGATCCAGATTGCGCCAGAGCGACTGGGCCGATAAGCAGCGACAGCAAAATTGGTGTTGCCCGCCTAGACATTCGCGACCTCACAAGTTGATTTTCTACCAAGCCCGCACAACGCGGCGATCCACAAATCGCTGGGCGGGAGAAATATATATGTTTTTGGCCCCGAGTCAACCATAGCCCCTCACTGAGACGCCGTGAAGACAAATGGGAACTCCACCTCGACCGAACCGCCCGATGGCGCAGGGAAGCGCCAGCGCGCTACGAGTTGTTTGATGCAGCTAGAGACCTCAGAATCACCCATACTGTCGTCAGAAATATCTACACCCGACACTGTCCCAGCCGCAGTGATTGTCCAACGCACCTTGACTTTTCCGCTCAGGCTGGGGTTGCGCTTGAGAGCCCGCTCGTAGCAGGCCTTGACCGCGCCGATGCGCGCTCTGACTTCTTTGGAAACCAGAGCTGGATCCAGCGCCCCGTCCACGGCAGGAGCCTCGCTCCTGACCACCCCCGAGACGCGCTTTTCTGTCGCGCCGGCGCCTGTGGTGCCACCTGCGATGGCTCCTGCGCCGCGCAAGCTGCCGATATCAGCCACTTTTCCAGAGCCGCCTGTGCCGGACTTCACTCCGCGTAGAGACGCGTCGCTGGTCGCCACGGTCAGCCCGCCGACGCCCTGAAGGGCCTTTTCCTGATCCCGGTCCACGCCGCCCTTGCCGAACACGTCGGCGATGGAGCCTGACCCATCAGCCTTGGCTCCGAGGAGCTTCAAGATACCTGTGTTCTGCACTTGCGCGACCAGTCGCGCGCGCCTTTCCGCGTCGGCGGCTGCCTTCTGCTCTGGTGTAAGCTCTTTCTTCGGCGGTTTCTTCGCCGCACTGTTGGCGGCCACTGCGGCCTTGTCAGGCTTTTTTTCGTCGGCCTTGTCGTCCTTGGCAGTCTGCTGCTTGGGCGGCTCAGGCGGTTTGGCTTGCACGACCATCTTGATGAAGCGATCCGGGATCTCTTCGATGTCCGGCTTGCGAGGCCAGTCCACACTCCGCAAGTAGATGACCATCACCAGGTGAGCGAGAAAAGATACGCCCGCGATCAGGGTGAACGCCCAGTCCAGCCCAGTGGTCCACGATCCGCGAACGGAGGCCGGTAGGCGCGGTCGCGGTTGCGGCGGTGGCGGGGTCACAAACTGGAAAAGAATGGTCAGATCGCCAACCGAGATCTTGCCGCGCGACCGCTCGTCGAGCAGCAAGAGCCAGGCGGGCCCTTGCCGACGAATCCTGCCGGCCTGCTTGAGTTGCGCGAGGGAGATGACTTCGTTTCCCACCGCGATGCGGGCGTCCATGGCATCGGCGAAGCGCACGATGTAGCCCTTGGGCGTGATCTCAAAGAGGATCCACTGCTTGGGCAGCGCCTCCGAAGGAACCGCAAACGTCGACTTGCTCGACCAGCCGATCGAGATGTTCTCGCGACTTCGGATCAGGCGTTCTTCGATGATCCGCCCGCCCTGGACGATACCGATGCGCAGAACCCGCACCTTCGCTGCCGCGCTGGGTGCCTGGCCCGCTTGGGGTGTTCTCGCCGCTGTCTGAATCGCCATTGGCTGGTTCCCTCTATAGTTAGTTCGATCAGAACGGTGCTTTCGTCACACTGTCCAGAATCTTGGGAACGAACTCCTGCCTCAGCTCGTGCCAGTCGTAGTTGATGCCCGATTTCTGAAGTACGTAGAAGGCCTCCGGCTTCTGAATCTTGCCCTCGATGACGATCTCGCCCTCGATCTTGTAGACCTTCCTTCCGCCCGTTCCTCTTTCGACCTTGACCTTGGTTGTCTCACCGCCCTGGGCTGGTTGCGCGGTATCGGTCTTCGCAGGTGCGGATTTCGCCGCCGCCTTGTTCTTGCCTTGGCCCAGGGCCGCGGGCGAAAAGGCCGCTAACAGGCCCATTCCTGCCAAGAACGTGATCACGAGGCATCGCGAGGGCAATCTTCGCGTCGATCGTCGTGTCAGGGTTGGCTTCATGGGGTCTTCCTCGGAGCCTGGCCAGCCGGAGCAGGCGCTGCAGTTGGTGCCGCTGGATAGGGACTGGCCGGCGGTACAGCGGGCGTTGCGGCCGGGGCGGGAACTGGCCGCAGCGCGGGAGCAGGCGCACCCGCCGGTGGGGCGACCGCAGGGGCGGAATCCGCCGCTTTCTTGGCATCGTCCGCGGCCTTCTTGGCTGCGCGCTGCTGGTCGCGCTCTTCCTGCTTCTTCTGCCGCTCGATGCGCTTCTGTTCCTTCTTGATCGCTTCCTGCGCCTCGTTGATGTAGGCGTCGGCCTCAGGGGCCACGGTCTGGCCCGCGCCCGCCACCATCTGCTTGTACTGCTGCAGGTAGGCGATGGCGGCGTTGCACTTGGCGACCAAATCCAGGTTGGGCATCTTCTCGGCGTCGAGATAGAGGATGCCCAAATTGAAAACAGCGTCCGCGTAGCGAGGAAAGAGCTGCAGGGCCTGCTGGTACTCGGCCAGCGCCTTTTCGTACTCCTTCACCCCGCGGTAGGCGCTGCCTAGGTTGAGGTGGGCCTTGGCGAAGCTGGATTGCAGCTGGGTCGCCTTTTCCAGCACCGGAACCGCTTCCCGGTAGTTCTTGGCGACCAGGTACTGGGCGCCGAGGTTGTTCCACAAAAGGGCGTTGTCAGGCCGCGCGCTGGTGGCCTTCTTCAGCATCTCGATGGCAGCGGGCGTGTTTTGCTTCTCGATCTCCATGAAAGCGAGCATCTGGTAGATTTCGGCCTGCTCAGCCTCCGAGGCGCCGGCATTCTTCATCATGCCGCCCAGGGTCTTGACCCACTCGTTCTTGCCCAGCTTGAAGTAGGCCTTGGCCATGATGAGCATGGCGGGCGTGTAGCGCTCGTTGCGGTTTAGAGCCGCCTTGGCCTGGGCCACCGCACCCGAATAGTTCTGCGAGCGATACAGCCGCTCGGCTGCCTCGACTTCGGCGGTCGGGATGACTGCGGGCGGTGGTTCACGACGTTTGCGAGCGCCGGCCGCCGTGGGAGCCTCGCCCGCAATTGAGGCAGCCGGCGCCTGAGCCCAGGCAGTCGAAGCGGTGGATGCCGCCAGGAAGGAAATCAAGAGAGACGTTCGCATGGTCATGGGTACTCGATCCCGATGCGTTCATCTTTGACGAAGGGAAACTCGTCGGGCAGGTACTTGGACAGGCTCTCGCGCGCCTTCTTCACGTAATCGTTGGTCACGCCCAAGCTGGCCGCACGCTCAAGCGTGGACTTCCACTGGCGCTTGGCCTCTTCCTCGACCGGGGTCACAAACTGATAGATGGCGTCCTTGTATTCGGTCTCGGCCACGCCGCACAAATTGGGATCCAGCTTGCACGCCTTCTTGGAGAGCTTTTTCACCTCTTCGGGCGGATTGTCGGCTGACTTGATCAGTTTCTGGGCAAATTCGTAGAATATGTCGCCGCGGCGGAGGAACGAGGCCAACGTCCAGGTGGCATCCTTGTAGTCCCAGATCTTGGCGTACTCGTCCTGCAGGCTCTTGGCCTCGGCAATGAAGGCGTCGAAGACCTTGCGCACTTGGTTGGGTTCGCTCGGCAGGCGCAGTGGCTTGGCTTGGAAATCCTTGAACTTCTCTTCGAGGATGAGGAAATCCGCCTTGGCGGCAGCCGCGGCAGCGGGCGAGGCGGGTGGAAGTCGGCGCGCGATGAACTCGTCACGCACCTGCTTATAGGCCGCCATGGTGGCGCGCTTGTCACGGCCCTGCTCGGCAATGATGGCCAGCTTCAAGTAAGCCGAGACCACGTATTCTCCCGCAGCCTCCTGTTTGCCGTAGCGACGAATCAAATCGTGCAGGCACGCCGTCTGCTTGGCGATCTCGTGGTTCTTTTCCAGGGCGTTGCACGCGAAGGAGAACGCCTGGGCCGAGTCACTCGGCTTGTCAGCGATGTTTTCCGCGTACTTCCGATACAGGTCGGCGGCGCGCGCGTATTGCTGGTCGTTGTCGAGCAGCTGCGCCGCGAGACCAACCGCTTCCCGGCGGTGCTCGAATTTGGCGAACTTGGGATCGGTCGCCACCTTGAGATAGCCGTTGACCGCCTTTTCAAACTCGAAGAAGCGGTACTGGTTGCGGGCCGCGTTCCATACCGCGTCCTTGGCCAAGGGATTGTCTGGGTAGTCGTTGGCCAGGCGCTCGTAGCACTTGGTGGCCTCGCCGTACTTGAAAATCTTTTCGTAGATGACGCAGGCGTTGTTCAGGTTGCTGGGCGCG
>Ga0265330_10001756_pt1 | contig 12173 bp, 6 predicted proteins | sample 41919metaG_FD_202083 | JGI IMG/M metagenome (GOLD analysis project Ga0265330, IMG submission 202083) | Rhizosphere microbial communities from Carex aquatilis grown in University of Washington, Seatle, WA, United States - 4-19-19 metaG | ecosystem: Host-associated > Plants > Roots > Rhizosphere >... | reverse complement strand
TCCCCCGGTGTGGACCTGTCGGACAATTCGGCGTTGGCAGACCTTATGGATTCGGAGCGGGATGCCCCTTCTCGACGTTAATGTTCTCATTGGCGCCCATCGCCTTGGCAGCCATCGGCACAAGGAATATGCGCGCTTTGTCGAGTCCCTGGCGACCTCGGGCGGGAATTACTCCATCCCGACGATAGTTCGCAGCGGTTTCCTCCGCATCGTGACGAACCGCCGGATCTTCCCAGTGCCGACTCCGCTCGACAAGGCTTTGGAATTCTTGGATTCGCTCTTAGAACGGGCAAACCACATGGAGATGGAACCTGGGGAACGCCATTGGAAATTGTTTGCGGGGCTTTGCCAAAAGATCGAAGCGAAAGGCAACGACATTCCCGACGCCTACCTGGCGGCGTTGGCATTGGAAAAGGGAGCGGAATTGATCACAGCAGATCGGGGTTTTGCTCGTTTTCCAGGACTTAGGTCGAAACATCCCCTGGATGGAGCATAGGCATTGTCATCCCGACTACAGGAATCCAGCCTATTCGAAGGCAGAGCTCTCAAAGCACATTGAGCTTAGTACCCCTAGCATCAGCTCTTCACCTACGGCACCAGCTCGGATACCAATCGCGCCTCTCGCCATCTACCGAGGGAGCGCAAGTAGCTCTGAAAGCGGCTGTACCACAGGGCTGCATCAATGTTCACCTGCAACAATCGAGGCATGTCACGGATGCGTTGGTCGACCGGCAGCGTCCGTTCCGCTTCTCTCGCCGGGTGGGTCCACGCGTAGGGAAAGGCGTGCCTACCCTTGGTGGTCACAGCGTAGTGCCATACGGCCTCGGCCGTTTCACCCCGCTGGGAAAGGTATTCCGCATACCGAAAATGATTATGGACCGAATCCGGACAGACCCGCACAGCGTGGGCCAGCAAAGTGCCTTCATCGTGCCAGGTCCGCGCCTGGAAGTTGGATAACACCAGCTGCAACCCTAGCGCAGCGCCAAGCAACGCCTTGGGACCACGCCCCTTGCTCCAGAAGGACATCAGTGCGGGGCCGACCGCGAGACAGAGGAAGAGGGATGGCAGGAGCAGGAATCTGTCCGCCATGCTTTCGGGCATCGCGAAGATCAAGCCCGTCACAAGAAACCAGGCCAAGAAGGCGGCCAGCAGGAAGGGAACGGCACCCCTGCGATAGTTACGCCATGAAACATATGCCACCAGCCCGAGCAGAGCTGCCCCGGCGGACATGGCCAAGGACACATGCGCTGGTCGGAAGACCTCGGCGAACTTGCGCCCAACGCATAGTCCGACAGGTGCAGCCACCAGTCTTGTGTAGCGGGCCAGCAGCTCCAGCGCATATCCAACCTTTTCGCCAAGACTGGCTCCGACCAACACGTCGTCGGGCACAGTGTAGGAAAACATTACTGGCTGCAAGCGCAGCCGAGTCAGGACATAGGCGCCCAGGCTCGCAAACATGAGCAACGACGGCAGGTGCGATCTGAAGAACGACAATGGAATCTTGGCCCGTCGTCGCCGAAACTCTGCGAACAGGGCCACGACGATGGGAAGTACGGCCAAGCTTTCCTTGCTCAACATCGCAGTTAGGAATGCCAATACCGCCAACGCCAGTCGCCAGGCCGCCGTGGGCTTGCCCTCGACAATGCCGGGTGACAGGGCGAGCAAGACCAGCAGACCCAAGAGCGCACCCAACGTGTCGGCACGTCCAACCACGCTGGAAACATTCTCCACGTGGACCGGCATGACTACGAAGAACGCCATGGCCAGAAGCGCCGCCCCTGGGCTCATGCACCGCCGGGCGAAGGCCCAACCCGCCAACACCAGGCCGACGTACCAGAGCAAAGACGACACGTGGAAGGCAAACGGAGAACCTCCGAACAATCGATGATCCAGGGCGAACGACAGGGTGGTCACGGGCCGAAACGAGGGCGGATCCGTGCTCAGGGACTCACCCCAGAAATTTCGGGTGACGACTTCGCCAAGAGGCGCGGTTCCCTGGACCACGGGATGCTTGAGAATCGCGAGGTGGTCATCGAGCACAAACTCGCCGGTCAGGCCGGCAGCAAAGGTCCCCGCGCAGAGCAAGCTCAAGAGCAGTGCCTGAAGCCAGGGCACGACAAGGCGATTGGAAACCCTCGCGAACCGTTCTTCAGGCGCGAGGTGGGTCATGGGGCTTGTGCGACAAATGCCAGGTCATGGAGCTGTAAGCACGACGTCGTCGATGTAGATCGTACCGCTCCACTGGGCTGGGGATGGGGCGACATGCAGTCCTACGGCAGTCGCAAGAGCCGAACCGGTCAATTGGCCTGACAACTGAATCCACGTACCGCTCGATAGGGAATGCGTTCCCGGATTCCCGGTGGCTACCCACGTGTCGCCCGCTCCGACTGCTATTAGCGTGCTCTTGTCATATGCGGGGTATGGATCTCCGGCGAAGAATACGGACATCGACAGTGTGTAGGAGTCGACATTCACCGCGTTGCCGTTGGTGCACAATGGGAATATGACGTCAACAACATCACCGCCGCCAACGCCCAAGTAGGTCGGAATCGCTATCGAGTACCTACCTCCGCCACTTGGATTGGCCCTAGTTGAAGACCACGCAATGTTCGAGCCACCGTTGTCGGAAGCAGTGGCCGGGTCGAATGCCGCCCCCTGCGTGCCCGTTTCAAAATTCCAGGCCCCACAACCAATGGAAGTCCCGCACGAAAATCCGGCGCCGGCGCAACAGGAGCCAGCTAGGCAGGTTCCGCCACAGGAGTTTCCGCAGCTTCCGCAGTTCGACAGACTCACTCTTGTGTCCACGCAGGTTCCACTGCAACAGCTGAGACCGTTGCAGGAATGCGTGCATGACCCGCAATAGAGGCTGTTTGCTTGAAGGTCGACGCAGGTGCCATTGCAACCCGTCTGCCCGGCGGAGCAGCAGACGCCGTTGGAGTTCGTCAGCCCACTGCCACAACAAATGCCGCCGGAATTCGACTGGCCGGCAGGACAACAGAGGCCGCTGGAACAGTTGCCAGACTGACACGCGTCGTTGTTGCCGACCGGGCATGCACCGCTATTTGAAATCTTGGCGGCGCAATCACCGGCGGCATGTCGTTCCAGTACCGCACGCAGGCTGGTTTTGCCACGTGCCATTCGCAAGGCAAAGTTGCGGAATCCCTCCTGTGGAGCACTGCTTGGTGCTAGGTGTGCAATCCTTGCAACCTCCCGCGCTCCAAACACAGACACTGGTGCAGGTTTGCGGGTCGGGTATTTGGCATGCACCGTTGTTGCATGTCCCGGCTGCCTGATAGCTCTTGCCCGTGCACGAAGCCGTACCGCAGGCAGTGGTAGGGTAGGAACAGGCAGCGCTATTGCCGCTGCACTTGCCAGCACAGGCGGCATCCGTGGCCGCGCAGACCGGGTGATTGGCGTGAGGTGTCGCGTCTGCAGCCAGCGTCGTACAGGTGCCGAGCGAGCTTGCGACGTCACAAGCCTCGCAGGATCCCGTGCAAGCCTTGTCGCAGCAGACGCCGTCCGCGCAGGGTATCCCACCCGCGCAATCGGCGATGTTCTGACAGGATTGTCCCTGTGCCTTCTTGCACGCGCCCGCAGAGTCGCATGTCCCATCGCAGAAGCCGGGATCGGCTTTGCCTTTCACCGCTGTGCAGGCTCCGCTCGCGCATGTCTGACAGGTCCCCGCGCAGTCGCTGCGACTCACGCACCCGACACACTGATTGGTCGCGGCGTCGCATGTTGCGGCCACGCCGGTACAGTGTTTGTTCGCTGTGCAAGCCACGCACAGGCCGCTGGCGGCGCAGGCAGGTCCGGCCCGACCGATGCAGTCGCTATCTCCAGAGCACTTTGCGCATCTATTGCCCAGGCAGAGCGGGCTCTGCGACGGGCATTCCTTGTCGACGCTGCACGTCCCGGGCGCGTCTACGGCCTGTGCATCGGGTGGTACGTCGGGGGCGGCATCTGGTGCTTTGCCACTGCTGCCGGCGATTCCACCACCGGTACTTCCGTCGCTGCCGCCAGCACCACTGTCGTCGGCGCTGCTACCTCCGTTTGCACTGTCACCGCTGCCGCCGACGCTGCTGTCGACGATCCCACCGTCGCCTCCGGTCCCACCGTTCGCCGAAGGTCCGTCCCCCGAGATCTTGCTGTCAGCCAGCGGGGCAGGCCCGTCCGCAGGTCCTGCTTCCTCGACGACGACGCCGGTGGCGTCAGCTTGCGTTTCCGCAATCGCAGCGTCTTCTCGCTTGATCTTTATGGGTTTTCCAAAACAGCCGGCCAGGGTGACCAGGGACAGGAAGAAAAGAGCCCACGAAACGGCGGTGCGATGTGTGGACACTAGAATCTCCCTTGCAGAATCATGGATGCCCCGCCTGGAGCCAGCGCAGGCAAGAGAGCCAGGTTGGTCGCCTTGTCACTCGGCCAGCCCGCGACATAGAGAACCACTCCGGTCGCGATGGCGGCGGCGCCCACGCCGTAGCCGGCCCATCCCCAGGTCTCACCACCACAAGGCCGAATGCCAACGATGAGCCAAAGTGCGCCATGCCAAGGCATTTCTATACCGTGACGTCCGTTTCGGCGAAGCACAAGAGACGGGACTCGTCACAAGGGCTTCGTCACCATCTTCCCGTCTTCAGGCCGTAGCGCCGTGGCACTTTTTGTATTTCTTGCCGCTGCCGCAGGGACAGGGATCATTGCGGCCCACTTTGGGTTCGGTCCTGCGTACAGGCTGCGGATCGGTCGAAGCGGGCGCTGCGGCGGCCTGGGCTGCGCCGCCGCCTGATTCAATCATGGCGCGCGGCCGACGCTTGGCTTGCTTATCGGCCATCTGTTGGGCTGCGGTTTCGCTTTCATCGCGCCGGATCTGAATGTGGAACAGCTTCTGGCACAGATTGCGGCTGATGCTGGCCACCATCTCGCCAAAGATGACGAAGCCTTCCTTCTTGTATTCCTGCTTGGGATCCTTTTGCCCGTAGCCGCGCAGGCCGATGCCCTCGCGCAGGGCCTCCATGTTTTTCAGGTGCTCGATCCAGCGCTGGTCGATTTCCTCCAGCATGAAGTAGCGGAAGAAATACAGGAAATAGGGCAGCCCGAATTCCTCCTCGCGCGACTCCATGATCTTTTCAACCTGGGTCCAGGTCACGGCGGCCAGCTTGTCGCGCGACAGGAGTCCCTTGGTTTCGATGGTGGGCTCGAAGCCAAAGCGCTCTTTCATGCCCGCAATCAAGGCCTCGATGTCCCAGTCTTCGGCGTGGGCTTGTTCCGAACAGGTCTGGTCCAGCAGTTCCTGCAGAACCTCCTCCGACAGATCGAGGACGCGCTCGCGCTGCTGAATCAGTGACGAGGCCACCACGCGCGCCAGCCGATCAAGGGTCGCGGTGCGATCCTCGACGACGCCGGTCACGTCAGGATAGGCGCCGAACTGCCGGTAGAGCGCCGAACGGAACTTGGCCGGATCGAGCGGAACTATCACCGGGGCGGCCGGCGTGCCGTCGGCGGATGCGGGCGGGGCCTCGTGGGTCAGGGCCTCGGCCAGGCGGGCCAGCAACGGCCGCAGCGTGACCGACAGCTTGTCCACGGTGTGCTGGCCCGACGTTTCGGGCGTGGGTGCCTGCTTGCCCGCCTTCTGCTCGGCCTCGGATAGCAGCGGCACATACGCGCCTTCCAGCACCTGCCTTCGCAGCGCATAGATGGTCTTGCGCTGCTGGTTCATGACGTCGTCGTATTCGAGCAGGCTCTTGCGGATGTCGAAGTTGTGACCCTCGACCTTCTTCTGTGCGTTCTCGATGGCGCGGTTGATCATCGAGTGCTCGATGGGGACGTCCTCTTCCATCCCCAGCCGTTCCATCAGGCTGGTGATGCGCTCGGCCCCGAAGATGCGCATCAGATCGTCTTCGAGCGAAAGGAAGAAGCGTGAGCTGCCCGGATCGCCCTGGCGGCCGGCGCGGCCGCGCAGCTGGTTGTCGATGCGGCGGGATTCGTGGCGCTCGGTGCCCAGGATGTGCAGGCCGCCCGCGGCCAGAACTTCGGCGCGCTCGCCGTCGCACTGGGGTTTGAATTTGGCGAAGGCGACGGCGAATTTTTCCGGATCGACCAGGGCGCCGGGCTGGCCCGCGGCCTCGGGATCAACCTCGGCGCGTGCCATGAACTCCGCGTTGCCGCCGAGGATGATGTCGGTTCCGCGGCCGGCCATGTTGGTCGAGATGGTCACCGCGCCCTTGCGGCCGGCCTGCGCAACCACATGCGCCTCGCGCTCGTGCTGTTTGGCGTTCAGTACGTTGTGCGGAATGCCCTTCTTGCGCAAGAGTGACGCCACGACTTCGGACTTCTCCACGCTGATGGTGCCGACCAAGACCGGCTGGCCGCGCTGGTAGCAATCCTCGATCTCGGCCAGCACCGCGCGGAACTTGCCCCGCTCGTTCTTGTACACCACGTCGTGGTGATCCTTGCGAATCATGGCCCGGTTGGTGGGGATGACCGAGACTTCCAGCTTGTAGATCTTGGCGAATTCCTCGGCCTCGGTGTCGGCGGTGCCGGTCATGCCGGCCAGCTTCTTGTAGAGGCGGAAATAGTTCTGATAGCTGATGGTGGCCAGGGTCTGGTTCTCTTCCTGGATGGCCACGCCTTCCTTGGCCTCGACCGCCTGGTGCAGACCATCGGACCAGCGTCGGCCCGGCATCTTGCGGCCGGTGAACTCGTCGACGATGATGACCTCGCCGTCTTCAATCAGGTAGTTGACGTCGCGCTTGTACAACGTGTGCGCGCGCAAGGCCTGGGTCACGTGGTGCAACCAGGCGATGTTCTCCGGATTGTACAGGTTGCCCACGTTCAGCTTGTGCTCGACCCGGTCCACGCCCGAATCGGTCAGCATGGCCGAATGCGCTTTCTCGTCGACTGTGTAGTCGATGTCCTTGCGCAAGGTCGGGATGATGACGTTGACCTTGGCGTACAGGCCGGCGCTCTCCTCGGCCGGACCCGAAATGATGAGCGGGGTGCGCGCCTCGTCGATGAGGATGGAGTCGACCTCGTCCACGATGGCGAAGTTGAGCTCGCGCTGCACGTAGCGCTCGATTGACTCCTTCATGTTGTCGCGCAAGTAATCGAAGCCGAACTCCGAGTTGGTGCCGTAGGTGATGTCGCAGCGGTAGTTCTGCTGGCGCTGGGCATCGGAAAGGCCATGCACGACCACGCCGACCGACATTCCCAGAAAACGGTAGATGCGTCCCATCCACTCGGCATCGCGACGGGCCAGGTAATCGTTGGCGGTGACCAGGTGCACGCCCTTGCCGGGTAGCGCGTTCAGATAGAAGGGCAGGGTGGCGACCAGGGTTTTGCCTTCGCCGGTCTTCATTTCGGAGATGCAGCCCCGGTGCAGAATCATCCCGCCGATGAGCTGGACGTCGAAGTGGCGCATGTTCACCACGCGCCGGCCGGCTTCCCGGCACACCGCGAACGCCTCGGGCAAAAGGTCGTCCAGCTTCGCGCCTTGGTCCAGGCGCCGACGGAACTCGGGCGTCATGCCCCGCAGTTCCTCGTCGGACTTCTTGCGCATGTCCGGCTCAAGAGCGTTGATCTGTGCGACGAGCGGGCGCAGGCCTTTGAGGACGCGCGCGTTCTTCGTGCCGAATATCTTCTTGGCGATGTAGCTGAGCAAGGGAGTCCTTCCGCCCCGCGTCTAGCGGGGAGAGCTAAGTTATGGCGGCAAGGCGCCGCGGGCAAGTGGAGGATCTGCCCTAGGCGCGGCGAGACAGCGTAAATGGTACAATGGCGGGCCTGGGGGAATTTGCTTGGCCGCTCTCAAAGTCATCTGTCCAAAATGTGCAAACGCTCAGGAAGTCGGTGGCGACGTCCCGGCCGGCGGGATTGACCACGTCTGCGTTCACTGCCGCACCGTCTTCAGGGTCCGACCGTCTGGCAGTCGCTCGAATGACGACCTGCCGGTGTCGCGCGACGCGATCCTACGCGCCGCAGACCTTTTGGTGGCGCGCGATGCGGTCCCACAGCCAGGAGACCTGCCGGCGTCGCGAGAATCGGTCCCACGTCCAACAAGCCAGCCGGCGTCGCGCAATGCGGTCCCACAGCCAGCAGACCTGCCGGCGTCGCGAGAATCGGTCCCACGTCCAACAAGCCAGCCGGCGTCGCGAGAAATCCCACGTCCAGCAGACTTGCCGGCCCCGCGAGAATCGGTCCCGCGTCCAGCAGATCTGCCGGCCTCGCGAGAAGCGATCCCACGTCCAGCAGATCTGCCGGCGTCGCGAGAAGCGATCCCACGTCCCGGGGATCCGCCGGCAGCACGCGCCGGGACCGGTCGCTCTGATGATCTCCCGCAATCCAAGGCTTGGGCTCGGCCCGGGTGGATGCCTGGTTCCGACAGGGTTTCCAGCAAGACACCCCCGCTGGGATTGTCGCTCGATTTGTCGGTGACGCCGCATCCCCCGGCGGCCGGCGGCGGCCCACCGCTCAACCTCGACTTGGACCCTTTGCCTTCGCCGGGATCTTCCGCGGGCCCAGCTCCGTCTGGGTTGTCGCTGGACCTGGGTGGGACCGCTGGCGCGCCAGCTGTGGAGCCGACCAAGTCTCCGCCCGCGGCCGCCGCAGCCAAGGGGGCCGCTCCAGCCGGGCCGGCCACGGGCCGCGGCGGCGGCGCTCCGCCCCCAATTCCCACGTCATCACGAACGTCGCCAGGAGCACCTGCCGCAGCTACCCCGATCCCACCCACCCCTGTCGCACCCGCGCCCAAGCTAGCGCCTCTTGCACCAAGCGGACCTCCGGCACCCGCGCCAGCGCCCGCCGCCCCACCGTTTGCTGTGCCCGCGTCACCACCGACGACCAGCAAGCGACCTCCGGCCGGTCTGGATCTGGGATTCAGCCTGGAATTGGAAGGTAATTCGGGCACACAAACCGGGGCCTCTACCATGCCTTTCCCGGGCGCTCGCGTGGCCAGCGAAGGACTGGCCGAGGCAGCCGCCGAGGAAGAGTTGCCCGCACTGCAACCCGTCGCGGGGCGAGGCCAGATTCGCGGGGGTGCCCTGCGTCCCGTGGCCAAGAAGGCGCGGGTTCCCAAGTGGGCCATCGCGGTCGCGGGCGGGGTCGTGGTGGCGGCAGGGGTTGCGGCCACGGTTTTTTTCGCTTCCACGCGCAAAGCCCCCAAGTTCGACGACGTCATCGCGCCGATGACGGCCGGCTTGCTCAACGACAATCCGGCCGCCTATCAATCGGCCGAGAATCGCCTCGCGCAGGTTATCGAACCGCTACAAGACGAGGGCGATGCCCTGCGCAGCAAGGCGGCCGAACTCATGCTCCTCGACGTGGCTGTCCACGGCGAGGATTCTTCCAAGAAGGCGACCCGCGCCGAACAACTGCTACAGACGATCAAGCCTTCGCAGAAACCCGTCGCCGGTCTTGCCCGGGCCAAGGCCTTGTTGGCGATTGCCAAGGCCAGACCGAATGAGGCAGAGCCGGCCCTGGGTCCGGAGAGCGGGGCCGCGGAAGGCCAATTGGTCGTGGCCCTGGCGCGCATGGCCGGCAACAAGGCGGCCGCTGCCGTGGAACCGCTGCGACGGTACGCAGCCGCCTATCCCAAAGAACTGGTGGGGCAGTACCTGCTGGCGCGGGCGCTGGAAGAAGCCGGCAAGCCCGAGGCGCGTGCCGAGTACGAGAAAGTGCTGGACCGACACGCCGAGCACTTCGGCGCCGCCCTTGGTCTGGCACGAATGGCAGCGACACCAGAGCAGCGGATGGCGGCTGCCCAGGCTCTGACTGACAAGAAGCAGCCGGCCGCTTCGATCCATGAACTGGCCCAGGCCAACCTGTTGGCCGGCCAGGCCATGTTGGAAGTGGGACGCACTCACGATGCAGAGACCATGTTGCGCAAAGCGATCGCCCTGGAAAAAAACCAGATCGCGGCGCACATGGCCCTCGGCGAATCGCTGCTCTACGAGGGGCGCTACGACGAGGCGCTGACCACGCTGGAGTCTCCGGGCGCTGCCCTGGAGGCGGTCACGGCCGGAAAATTCGCCCTGGGTGGCGCCTATCTGGCCACCAAGAGGATGGAGAAGGCCACGAGTCTTCTCGCGCTGGCGAACAAGGCCGCACCCGATGACCCACGGGGATCCTTCTGGAATGGCTTTGCCGCAGCCACGAAATCGCCCCCTGACTTGGTGGCCGCTGAGCTCGGTTATCGCGAGGCGCTCAAGCGCGATTCCAAATTCTTGCCCGCGTCGCTGAAGCTGGCCGCGCTTCTGCAACAACAAGACAAGGCGCAGGAATCGCTGGCTGTGCTGCGTGCGGCTGAAGATGCCGGGGCGCCAGCGGCCATCTTGCAGCTGGCCTGGGGTGACGCCCTGATTGTGGCCAAAGAGCCGGTGAAAGCGGAAGAGGTCTTCCGCAAGGCCCTGCAGGCCGATGCCAAATCGGCGCGCGTGCGCCTGGGCGTGGCGGCTGCGTTGCAGGCACAAGGCAAGCTGCAAGAGGCGAAGACCTACCTTGAGGAGACGCTCAAGGAAATGCCGGACACGCTCGGGCTGCGCGAACGACTGGCGGCCGTCTGCCTGGGCCTCGGCCAGAAGGACGAGGCGCTCACCCGCTATCAAGAAGAGCTGAACACCGGGCGGGTGACGCCGACGCTGCGTTTGGCACTGGCGCGGCTGGCGCTCGACCTCGGGAAGTTGGAGCTGGCGCAGAGCGAGGCCAAAAAAGTCCAGGACGAGTATCCGCGCAACGCCGAAGCCTCCTACCTGCTCGCTCGGATCTTCGAGACACATGGCGAGCTGGGCACAGCGCTCGCACAATACCGACGGGCTCTGCAGTGGGAGAAGCTTCCCGAGTACAACTTCGGCTATGGCCGGGTTCTCTTGAAGACAGGAAAAGACCAAGAGGCCGAGGCGGCGCTGGACGCGGCCAGCAGCCTGCCCGAGGCCCGTATGGAACGGGCCCGCTCGTACTTCCGGCACGGCGACCTGGAAAGGGCCCTGGCGGACTTCAAGGAGGCAGCCAAGATGCTGCCCACATCAGTCGAGCCCCTCATTTTCCAGGGGCTTTGCTACGACAAGATGGGGCAGCCGGGTAACGCCGAGGCCGCCTGGCGCGACGCTGTTCGCGTCTCCCCCGACGCCTCGGAGCCGCACTATCGCCTGGGCCGGCAGGAAATGGATCACGGCCGACCGAAGAACGCCATCGAGCATTTCCGCAAGGCCATCCCCAAGCTGCCGGCGGGGGCTCCCTGGGAAAGCGAGCTCTACTTCCAGCTTGGGCAAGCCGAACTGCTCACCGGGGGCAAGCCGGCCGCGCTCGCCGCATTCAAAAAGTACCTAGAACTGGCCCCGCCCGACGCGCCCGCGCGCCCCGAGGCCACCCGGCAAGTGACTCGACTGTCGAGCAAGTAGTCACAATCAACCGGGCTGGTCCATCGGCGCGGCGCCAAACACCTGCGTCGCTTCATGGCGCTTGACATGAACGCCCGCAGACGCGAGACTGCACCGGTGTTTTTGCGAGGCGAGCCAACAGAAGTGGTTGACCCTGTCATGCGTTCTGCAGAAAGACACCAGGGAGCGGTCCTACCAGTGAGCCCAAGTCCGACCGGCACCCTGAACCCGAGTACTTCGCTCGACGACTATGTGGCAGATCCGATTGGAAAGTACCTTTCTGGCCTCACCTACCTTGTCTGGTACAAGAACGCCGGTCTGAGCGGAATGGTTTTCTGGGGTAGACCCGAACCAGAACAGGTCGCCTGCGTGATCCGAGCCATCGACATCAATGCAGAGGGAGGGCCGCGGGCCTCTCTTGTCGATGTGCGGGGCGTGGAGTCTGTCGCGCGACCGGCCTTCGAGCTGCTGGCCCATTACGTGCAATCGAACACAGAAAAACTGAGGCGTCGGCTCTCCGCCCAGGCCTTGGTGCGCCCGGACGGGCTGGTCGGCGTCACAGTTGCTGGATTCTACCGAGTTCTCGGCCACCCGCACCCTGTCGAGGTGTTCACAGATCCCTATCAGGCGCTCACTTGGTTGGGTGCTGGCGACCAGTCACCTGTGATTCTTGAGGTAGACAAACTTGTCGCTGCTGCTGGCAATGCGGCCTCGATAGTGCGCGCCATTCAGGCGCATTTCCTGAGAAATCCGTCCAGGCACCTGTCGCTCGACGAGGTAGCCGCTCGCCTTGGCATCTCACCACGGGCCCTG
>Ga0265330_10001750_pt1 | contig 12210 bp, 6 predicted proteins | sample 41919metaG_FD_202083 | JGI IMG/M metagenome (GOLD analysis project Ga0265330, IMG submission 202083) | Rhizosphere microbial communities from Carex aquatilis grown in University of Washington, Seatle, WA, United States - 4-19-19 metaG | ecosystem: Host-associated > Plants > Roots > Rhizosphere >... | reverse complement strand
GTCGCCGTCTCGGGGATCGCTTGGGGTGATGGCGCGTGAGTGACGGCCGGTGGCCGGGCATTCGGTTTTCCGGTTGTCGTTACCGGTCGCAAGGGGTGAAGATCGAGATGCTGCAGGGGCGGCTGCGGGACCTTCATCGCTCGCCCGTCGGGCAAGATCGGCAGTTGCGGCGCAGGGGCCATTCGCGGTGGTGGCGCGTCGGCGACAGTTGCCGACCGGGGATCTCGGCTCTCGACGTTCGACAGCGCTCGCCTTTGTGCTGAGGGTACCGAAGCGACGCTGCTGTCCGGTCCCCGCTTGTCTGCCGCCGCACGCGAGTCGTGTCGAGGCGCGGGCCGCGCAACGCCGGCAAAGGGTTGCGTGCCCCGCGCCTGGGCCGGAGACTCGGTTGACTTTGCAGCGCGCGCTTCGAGCGCGGGTGTTGAAAGTTGTGGTGCCGCGTACGCGGGTTTGCCGGCCTTCTGCGATGGCGAAGCGACTGTGCGCTCGATCGTTTCGCTAGGGAGGGTCGCGTTCGCACGGGTGCGCCCACGGGCTGATGACAGACCGGTCGTCGCGGTCTGCGAGCGGCGGGACGAGGCCTCTCCACCGCGGTTGGGCGTGCCCGATCCTCCCTTCGGCGCAACTGGCGGCAAAGGCGGCGGCACCGCTGGGGTCGCAGCGAAATCGCCGGACTCCTCAAGCGCGAGTGGATTGAGCACTCGATCGAGTTCGCTGAGCAGCGCTGCCACTGCGTAGAGGTCATCACGTGCGGCGTCGCTCACGACGTCTCCTTGGGCATCCATTGGTCGAAAACCTGCACGGCAGCGCGCAACTCATAGTCGCGTCGGGGTTGCAGTGTCTGGGAGCCAACCTGCACGACAGACGAGGTCTCGGGATCGAGGTCCTCCGGCAGCATCACGCCCGTCAGAAGGCTGCGCGGCCCGAAGCCAGCGAAAGACCGATGCAAGAAGGCGTCGGTGAGCTGGACGTCGGTCGGCAGGGGCATGGAGCGGAGGTAGACCACCATCACAGGCTGGTCATCCTGCGCGCAGCACGGCGGCGGGACAGGGGTGTCTCCCGCGGCTTCATCCTTCTTTGCTTCGGGGCCGGCGGTGATGACCACGTGATCCACTTCGATGGCGGTCTGCCACGGGTAACCGTCCGAGCCCTGTCCGTAGAGCAGCATGAACTCGCCCGGGCGAGCGATGGGCAGCTGCTCGCCCGTGCCCGAAGCGACGGCCCCAGGCATGGTTTTGAGAAACAGCCGGCTGTCGTCACTCGAAATGGTGCCTTCGAGGTCGAAGCGGTAGATCCCTGGATAGGGCATGGCGATGGCAGGGGGTGCTGGTCGGCCGGTGCTGCCTTTGGTCCCCAGCACCAGAGCCAGCCGCGACCGCTGGGCCACCAGGGCTTGCACCAGAGCATCGCCTGCGGCCCCTTCGCGATTGGCGCCCCGGCGAACTTCGTCATCGCTGAGCGGCCGGCAGTGGTCGCCAAGCGGCGTGGCCAGGCTGATGAGGCCCGGCACGCCAGGCAGATCCTTGCCTGTCGCCACCGACACGGTCAGCGCCGGCACCTTGAGCCGCACCGGAGGCAGCTTTTTCCCGTCGTAGAGCGCACCCAGCACTGGTGCGGCGGTCGGTCGGTCACCCAGCACCACCACGATCTGTCCAGCCTGCAGCGACGAGAGATCGGGGAGGTTGGACAGCGGAAGCTCGGTCGCGCCCACCAACGTCTCGCGCCCCACCAGAGTGTTGTTCGGCAGGAGGATTCCACTCGCCTGCCCGCGCAGCACGCGATCGAGGCTGTCCGTGAAGGTGCCCATGTAGGCCGCAAAGATGGGAGTGAGCACCAGTTGGTCACGCCATTTCATCCATGTCGTTCGGTGCTGCCAGAAAAACCGCAACGCCCATTCCAGCATGCGCAGCTGGCGCAACGGTCCGTCGGGATAGCCGATGCGGCGCTGGACCGCCTCGTGCATCGCCTTGGCTGCGGCGGCGTCGAGTGTCTGCACGGAGGCCGGCAGACCCAGAACGCCGAATCCCCCCTCGGCGGCCTGCAGGCGCCCGACCACCGCTTGTAGGTCGTCCGGACCAAGTCCGTTGACTTTCGGCCAAGACAGCTCGGCCGCGGCCCAGTCGAAGTCGACCGCCTGCTGTTGCAAGGTCGCGGTCGCGTTTGCTATGGCGCCTATCACCTCGTCGCTGACCCCTGCCTCGGAGAGCGTGGTCTTGGCGGCATCGAGGGTGGCAGCGTCGTCGCGACAGCCCTGGGCGTCGTTCCGCGCTTCGTTTCCGAAGGGCAAGAGCGCGGAGCTCTGGGGATAGTCGGGCAGCGAGATCAGTTGCGCGAATCGCATGCTTAGCGACTGGCCCGCGTTTCCGCCAGCCTGCTTGGCAGCGGCAAGGGCCGCGGGCAGGCGTCCATCGCGCAGGTCCTGCCAGGACGAGAACGTGAACGGGTCGCCATCGATGGCGCACTGGCGCTGGTCTTGCGGGAACAGCCCGCCATCACCTATCTCCAGCACGACCATCGATTTGCCGGTGAGATCTCCAAAGTCATAGCTGGGAGCGCGCAACAGAACCAGGCCGTGTTTCTCGTCGCGAAATTTCGACAAAGCAATCGACCGGCTCATGAGCGCCTTGGGCGTATCGTCGATCTTGCCGTCCGTGATGCTGTAGCCGGCCACCGCGAACTCGCAATCCTCGACACCCGGTATGCGGCAGGCCGCCGAGGTGAGGGTTGTTTCGTTGTAGGACCCCACCAGCTGTCCCCCGTCGCTGACCCCGCCCGGGACGGCAGGCAGGGCCGCATCCAGACGGTAACCGATCGAACGCAGGCGCGCCGCCTCGATCACGTTGAACACCGGCAAGAGCGCGCACATGATCTTGGCCTGAGGCCCGTCGTCGTTGGCCGCGGACTCGATCCGGTCGAGAAACGCGTCGATCTGGCGCCACACTCCGTTCCACAGATCGCGCTCTGCACGCAGGCGGCGGGCGAGGTCACTCATGGTTTTCCGCCTTTCGCGCCGGCGTCCTCGGGGGGCTCGTCCGCGCCCACGGGCGGTGGGCCGCCGAAACCCAGCGCCAGCGATCGCGCGCCAAAGCGCTGCGCCTGCTGCGTCTGCGCGATGCCCTGCCCGATGGTGGTGGAATCAGGGACAAACACCGATGCGTTCTGCAGCGTCTCGACCAGCAGCGAGCGCGACTGCTTGGCCTGCCGGACCAGTTCGTCTACGCTCTGGCCAGTCGAAGCGACCAGGCTCGCCGGCGCGTGGGCGATGGCATCGGCGAACGCATCGGCCTGATCGCGCAGCGTCGTCTTGAAGGCCGAGTAGGCATCGCCCACCGGCGCCGCCGCCGACTCCAGCACCGCAGTCGCTTTCCCCAGCGCTCCCTGCTTGGCGGCTTCTTGCAGCGAGAGCTTGCCCTCGGCCACCTCGATGGCAGTTGTGCCGCCGAGCAAATTGAACAGCATCGACGCCTTGGCGAGATTGGGTCCCGAAGCGAGAAGGCAGACGCCGGCGATGTAGCCGCCCGGCGGGCGGTTGGTGGCACTGAGGAACGCCTGGCGCAGGCCCGCCACTCCCCCTTGTGTGGCCACGCCGAGAGAGTACATGCCGGTGCCCTTGAGGGCGTCGAGCAAATCGATAATGGCCTGGATCGCCGCCGCCAGTTTCATGAGCACGTTCGCCTTCTCGTGGATCGCGGCGGCCAGATTCTTGATCAGCCCCGACAGGCAGTCCACCGAGTTGAGCAGGCCCTTGAGCGCTTCGGGCAACATCATAAGACCGTCCAGCCCCGGAAGCAGGTCGCCCAGTTTCTTCGAGCGCCAGTTGGGGGGCACGCCGTGGGTCGCGCGGGCGCGGGTGCGGCGTGGATCGTCGGTCGGCTTCTGGTACTTGTCAAAGGCGACTTTGAACTGATCGATGTTGAGCAAACGGCCAAGCAAATAGATGGCCTGGCGGAGGGCCGCGAGCGACGGAGCTGCCATGACGATGAATATGGCCTGAATCGGTGCACCCTCGGTGACGATGGGACGGGCGGCATCGCCAGGATCATCAAACGACGCCGCAAAACGCGCCGCCCAGCGGGCAAAGCCGTCGGGAACCACGGGCGGGGACCCGAGTTCGCGGCCGGCTTTCCAGTCAGCGGCTGGGTCCATGAAGATGCCTGTCTCGCGCAACCCCACCTCGGTCGGCGTGATGCCCGGCGCATCGACGTACATATACGCGCCGGTGTTGAGCAGGTCATTGATGATGTCGCGCAGAAGCGCGATGGCAGCCATGATCAGGGCACGGAAAATGTCGGGCAGCCCGATCAGGATGGCCGCCAGCGCATCGAGCAGGGCAGCGATCACCTGCAAGAGCGCGATGATCACCTGCAGGGGTGGCTTGATGATGCCGACCAGCGTGTCGAGCCCAGGGATGGGCGCCAGTATCAGAGGTCGCCATTGCGGACCGTCGTCAGTCGCAGCCACGTCTCCGGCGCCGTCTTCCGCCGCGATCGCTGCATCGGCCGCGGCCTGAGCCTCCGCCAGCGCCGAGGCCAGATCGGAACAGCAGGCTTCGAGCGCACGCTGGAGTTCAGCGATATCGGCGGGGGGGGCCATTGGTCGTCTCCCGCAAGCGCCGATCGAGCTCGCTGAGCTTCTCTAGGCGCTCGGTGTCCTGGGCCAGGCCGACGGCGGCGGCCTGGATCAGCAACGCGCGGACCTCGGCCAGCTTTGCCTTCAGATTGACCGGGTCCAGATTTTTCCAATCCGATGAATCGTTCGTCATCTTCGGGTGTCCATGATCAGGGTCCAAACGGGAATCGCTTGACGAAGCCGAACATCGACCAGTCGAGCAAAGGCGTCATCGCCGCCCAGGCGTCCATCAGCGGTGCGTAGGCCATGGCGGTCATCGGGTTCACCGCCTTCATGATCTGCGACAGCATGGTGAAGTGGATGGCCAGGCCATCGCCCAGCACCATCGGAGAGATGGCGCTCATGCCCCCGAGTTGGCACATCCCCACCATGGTGTTGATCGAGATGTTGCCGAGAAGCGCGTCGATCGACACGGCGTTGAGCGACGGGATGTCCGGCATCACCGCCGCAACCTTGAACGACTTGCCCGCGGCGAATTGCACGTTGCCGCCCGAGGTGACCCCGAACCCGCCGATGGCGGTGTCGTCGACCGCGCCGCTGACCCGCCGGGTGACGCCGCCTCGGATGTTCTCCGATCGGGTACCGGTGAAACTCTCCGACACGCCATCCTTGTCGACCGTGCGCGAATAGTCGGCGGCACCGATCTGCTCGCTGTAGCCGTTGCCGATCTGCACGCTGACGTCTCGGCCGACGGTGCGGCTGTGCCCGCCGTAGACCTCTTCGGTCTCATCGCCGCTCACCCGCGAGGTGACGTCGCCATCAACCTCGACGCTGCGGTCGCCCTCGTTGACGGTGGCCTCGTTGCTCACCAGGATCTGCAGTCCTTCCTTGCTCAGGATGATGCGGTTGCCAAGAGAGTCGCGGATCTCGACCCGCGCCGAGTCGTTGCGATCGTCGAGCAGGATGTAGTGCCCGGTCGACGACTTCAGCACCCGCACACCGGGCTCGACCACGCGCTCCGGGTAGTGCTCCTTGGGGATTTCGCTGGTGGCGGGCGCGGTCCGCGCCGTCGAGTCAGCCTGGCCAATATCGGCGTTGCCGGGTTTGCCCCACCACATGCCCGACCAAATCGGGCGCGACAGATCGCCGGCTTCGAACTCGATCCAGACGCCGGCGCCAACGTCGGGGACGGTATAGAAGCCCTGATCCGGGCCCGCGTAGGGCGTGCAGGGCATCGCCCACCCGGTCTCGGCTTCGCCCAAAAGGCGCGGAACGTAGGCCTTGATGCGGCCCAGATTCAGCGGGTCGGTGACGTTCGATACGTAGCCGCGGTGTTTGCCGTAGTAGCGATTGTCCAGCCGCTCGATGAGCTGCTGCAAGAGATCTTCGATCACGGGGCGCCCCCATCTTCGTCGTAGCTGCGGATACCCGAGACGTCGCTGAGGTTCACAAACACCAAGGTGTGGTCGTCCGGACCGCGCAACTGGACCACGTCGTCGAGCAGTTGCTCGAAAACCCCCGCGTACACCGCGCCGAACGTGGTGAACACGTAGATGCGCTGGCCCTCGCGTTTCTCGAACAGCTGGCGCATCACAGTTCCAGAGCGGCGCGCAGCTTGGTGACGGCGTCCAGCTGGGTGTCGTGCAGCGCACGCGCCCCGCCTTGGCGCTCACGTTCGAGGCGACGCCGTCCCCGGCGGACCAGACTCTGCAGGCTCTCGACCGGCGCTGGCGTCGGCAAGGGAGGGCGCAGCTTGATGCGCCCATCGAGCGCGTCGATCACCCCGAGACTGGTGACGAGATTTCCCTGGATGGCCGTCAAGCGGCCCAGCGTCGAGGCCTTGGCATCGGGGCCGTCATCAGCCACCGCTATGGCGTTTTCGGGCGTGCGCATGCGGGCCAGCGAAGGCGTACCAGAAAGCGCGAAAACATCAGGCATCAGAATCTCCTCACGCTCAGGTTGTCCACGAAACTAGGGATTGAGCTCGACATGGGTGTCAGCCTCCTGGACAAGCACGCCGGCTGTGGTGGCGTTCCCCACCACAGCGACGCGGGTTCCGCCGATCACCACCAGGCTGTATTCGGCCGGGTTGGGCGGCGGGGCTGGCGCGGGAACCGGCGCGATCTGAGCCGCCCCAGCGCCATCCGCCGCCAGGACGTCGCCCAGCACTTCGTGAATGAGCGACACGTTGTCGAGCGAGTCGGCGATGGTTGGCTTCGAGGTGTCGAGGCCAAGCACGTTCTGATCGAGAAGCTTGAGCGCTGTGAGCGGATCGCCCGATGCGGCGGTCAAGATGGCACCTACCTGGACTTTTGCGGCACTCGCATCGTCCACTTGCAGCGCCACCTGATCGACGAGCTTCTTGAGCGCGGTGACCGGGTCGGTTTCGTCGCCCGCGGTGTGGCCATAAAGGGTGCGCGCGCCCACTGTGACGTCGACCCCGGCGGGCAGGTTGGCCGCCAGCGCCGCCTGGGTGCTCTGGTTGAGTGTGGTGCTCGACGGCGCGCTCATGTCCGCCAGCAGTGAGGCAAAGGTATCGCTGGCCACGTTCTTCCGTCGATCGAGGCTGCCCATCAGCTTGCGGGCATCGATGGGCACGTTGAGTGTGCTGCCGCCGACGCCAACCGACAGTTGCACGGTGCCCGTCGGCGCCTTGGCCACCGGCGGCACCACAATCTGGTGGACCGGCTCCGATCCGACAATGATGTTGCCAGTGGCACTGACCGGGGCCTTGCCGGCGCGGAGCACGACCACATTCACGACCGACAGACACTCACAGCGATTGCCCGCGAACAGGGTCGAGTCGGTGCGGCGCAGATAGGCCGCACCGGTGCGTCCGCGGCTGCTCAGGATGTTGCCACCGACATTCACTGCGATCAGACGATTGCCCTCCGCCAGCAATAACAACGCGGGTCCGGCCGCATCGACGTCGTTGCCCTCGACCTGCACGCTGCTCGTGGCGCGCGGGAGAGGCGGCGGAACAAACACGATCGGCGGCCGCTGCAGGAAATCGATCATCGGGTGCTGAACGAAAACGCGATTGCGACCCAGGTAGCGGGAGGCGATCTGTTGTGCTACCGACGGCGTGGGCGGGTCGGTCGCCGGCAGGGTCAGCGTCCGTTGCAAGATGGGCTGGGTTGCGATGGTCTGGCGCAATCCCCCCAAGGCGATGACATCGTCCTCCTGAGCGAGCGGCGACAGGGGCGCCACCTCGCGCACCGAAAGCAGCGTGTCGGGGCGCAAAGGGACGCGTCCGCCAGCAATGGGGCGCGGCGCAGGCTCGACGCCCAGGAACGGGGTCTGCGCGAGCTGAGCAATCAACGCGGCATCGATGGGTTCGGCGGTGATGAGCATTCCGGCGCCGCCCGCACCGCCGCCGAGGTGGCGGATGGTGTTGCCGCGCAGGCCGGCCGGCCCGCGCCAGTCAATGGCCAGCTCGTGCAATAGCGCGCGCAGCGTCGTAGTGCCATTATCAGACATCACATTGTCGCGCACCACCAGGTCGCCGGAGCCAGCGATGACCACCACCGCCTGTCCCCAGGGATCGCCGGTGGCCACCGCGATACCGGCACAGCCAAGGATGTGGTTGCCCCAGACCACCAGCGAATTGGTGCCGTCGGGGCGCAGAGCGATCCCCATCGCCGTGCAGCCCGAAAGCCGGTTGTCGCCCACTTCGAGCACCATTCCGTCGTCGGGTGGGTCGGCAATCACGTGGCCTGCGGCGCCCAGCACCACCACACCCGATATCGCCTCGGTCACCAGGTTGCCGGCAATTCGAGCGCGCCGCTCGACGCCAGCCGCGAACACCCCGTCGGCCGGCGCCGGTGAGACCGCGAACGCGGGCGGGCGCCCATCGATCGCCGTCACGCCGCCACCGCGAGCCATCCGGGCAAGCGCATCGTGCAGGAGCGCCACCAGGCCGTTGATGTCACCCACCTGCTGGATTTGCGCCACCAACGCCGCCGACACTTTGGCGGTGCGCTCGGCCAGGAACGCCTTGACCCGTATGAGACGGGTGCCCGCGTCCTCAGCCGGATCTGCCGCCAGCGCGGCGGCATCAAGCAATGCGGCCGCGGCGACCACACGCGGCTCGTCCTGGCGGGCGGCCAGCGCCTCGCCAGCGGCATCGTCGACCAATGCGACGAGAGAGTGCACGGCGCCGCTGCGAATCAGACCCGGTGCACTGCCGAGGCTATTGCGAGCAGCGCTCTCTGTGTCGTGGGCGCGTTGGCGTTCGGCCGCGTCGGCGTTGACCAGATCGAGGACCCGGTCAAGGTGCGCAGAGTAGGCGTCGAGCGCTGTTCCCAACTGGGCCGGGTCGACGCCATCGCACTCAAACGCCAGCGCCCCGAGAGCGGCCAGGCGCCGGTCGACCGGCTCGGTCACAACCGGATCGGCCACCGCGGGCGGGGGCAACACGTCGACCAGTTTGCCGCGTATACGTTCCAGCAGCGAGCGCGCCACTGTGAGTTGCGCCGGTCGCACAGTGGCGTCGGCCGCTGCACGAACCGCCGCAGTCGCCTGGTTGGCAAGATCGTGGATGTCTGGTTGATCGGCGACCAGGGCACCGAGCTGGTTCATGAGGCCGTAGAACGAGGTTAGCGAGTTCTGCGCCGACTCGTCCGACTCGGTCGCCAGCCCGGCGATTTGGCGGTCGAGGCTCTTGCTGTAGATCTGAATCGTGGCAGCGCGACCTGCAACGGCGGCGCGCGCAGGGTCTTCGGCGACGGGGGCAGCCGCAGCGACCGCCGCTCGGTCGGCAACCGTGACCGCGGTGAGCCCCTGGATCTGGGTAAGCGTGGCGCGGAGCCGCTCGACCGCCGGCTTGGACCGGCCGCCGGTGCGCTCGACGTCGCTGAAGTCGGCCGCCAAGTTCTGGGCCAGGTCGCCGGAAACAGCGCTGAGCTGCTCGATCAGGGTGTCCTTCGCCTTGCGGATCTCGTCGATGCGATCTGCGTTGGTGTCACCGCCCTTGCCAAGTGCGGTTACCTTGCGGATGGCGGCGTCGGCGAAGGTTGCCACAATTGCGCGCGTTGACCCGACCAGATCGGTGGTGGTCGGCAGATCCTTCTTGCTTGCCTTTTGATCGCGAAACGCCGCGACTTGACCAAGGACGCCGGCCGCAGCCAGGGCCTCCGCCATCCCCGCTGGTTTCCCGATGAGCTTGCGCAGCGATGCCAGCAGCGAGGCACGCAGCTGGGCCGGCGCCCCCAGCATCAACGAGTCCGAGCGCTGCAGGAGCCGTGTGGCAGCCGCGGCGATGGTGGCCGCATCGCGGGTGATCGCCAGGTCGAGCTGGGCCGTCGCATCCCAGGCGTCTTGGGTGTCGTCGTCGGGGGCCGTCGCGCTGGTCGCTTGCGACAACGTGGCCCGCAGCGCGTTGGCGGTCGCGGTATGCTCGACGGTCGTGGTCGCCGAGCGCAATTGGGCCGACTGGCGTCCCAACGCATCGGCCAATGCCCCGGCCGCACCGCCGAGCGATCCCAGCTCCCCGACCAGGGCGTCGAGTGGGCCGAAAAGCGTCGCGCTGAGGCGACCGCGACGGTCAGCAGGAGCGCCGGCATAGTCCAGCACGCGGGCGCGCAGATCAGCGGCGGCCAGGTGGACCTCACTGCGATCGATGCGCGTGGTCGCTGGACCGAAGCCCAGCGCCGACAGCACATCCAGCATCTCCGGACGTGGCACGGCCCCCTGCCCGCCCGGACCATCGAGGCGCGAGTAAGGCGCGCGTACCGCCTCGATCTCGTTGTCCTCGACCACCACCTCGGCGGTGTCCACGACTGCAATCGCGGCCGTGCGGATCTCCGCGCCGTCGACCGTGGGTGCGGCGAAGCTGCCGTCGCGGCCAATCTCGGAGATGCGGTTGCCGCGCAGCACGCAACCTTCACCGCCGGCCAGAACAATAGCCCCGCGCAAAGACAGGCGCTCGATCCAGCGGAGGGCGGCGTCCAGGGGACCGCGCACGCTTGGCAACGCGCTGTCGACCAGCGCCGCGAGGAGCGAGCGCGGCTGATTTGCCGCGCCCGCCGCCAGAGTGGCGGCAATGCCGGGCTGCAGGCGATCGAGGGTCGGCCCATTGTCAGCCGCGACCGCCAGATCACCGAGAGCCACCCGTTCGATACGGTTGTTCTCGACTTGCAGCCGGCCGACCGGCGCGCTGCCGGACCAGGTCCGGAGTGCGGCGTCGCCCAGGTTGCGGATGACGTTGTCGCGCACCCGCACGTCGTAGATCGCCTGTGAGCCACCGACCACCACGCCAATGGCGCTGGTATCGGCGCCGCTGCCCTCGATGCGATTGCCGGCGATTTCGACATCGTACACCGGGCGCGAGGGAGTCGACCCGTCGTCGATCCCTTCTCCGACCACGATACCGGCGAGCAAGGCCAGCGGGCCTAGCGCCGCCGCCGGCGGGATCTCGATCCAGCAGTCAAGCACGCGCGAGCTGTGGCCGGTCAGCTGGACGCCGGCCTGAAACGGGCTGGCGCCGGAGCTGTTCTGGATCTCGTTCCCCACGACGTCCACGCCGTCGCCGGTCACCTGAACGCCCACGGCGGTGGCGCCCACGATGCGGTTGTCGCGAACCGCGATGCGGTCGCTGGCGGCGTCACGACCCGCCTCGGCCTGATCCTCGATCAACAAACCCACGGTAAAACCGCTCACCAGGTTGCGCTCGATCGCCAGGCCGGAAAGCACGCCGTCGGTGACGTGTACCCCGGTCGTGGCGGCGTCGGTGGCCTGCAGATCGTTGTCCGTCACGGAAAGTCCGTCCAGGGACAGACCGGCGCGCGGGAACGCGACCAGGAAGGTGTTGGCCATGTAGGGCGCGTAGGGAAGCGCGGCCACACCGGTCGCGGAGGAGACGCGGTTGCCCGCGATCTCGATCGCCCCGCACGTACCCGTGACCATCACGCCGACAGAGCCGACCCCGGGGCGCAGGGCCTCGATACGACAGCCGCGCACGGCCACCTGACGGGAATCGGCGATGGTCACCACACCATGCGGCAGCGCCGACAGCGCGCCGAGCAGCGGCTGAGCCTCGGGCAGGTTTTCGAGGGTGGTGCTGGGATTCTGGCGCTGCAGTCGGCGCAGCGCGATTATGGTCGAAACCACCGCGCCGGCGGCTCGACCCTCGCCGGGGCCGATCTCGCGCAGCCGTGCCCCGACGCTCGCCAGGAAATTCGGCACGCCGCCCGCGATGTGGATGTCGTCGAGTCCGAGCGCCCGTTCAGCCGGCATGTCGGTAGCGGAAAAGCGGGCATCGATCAACTTGTCGAACAGCGTTCGAATGCGGAACGCTGGCTGGTCGATGTCGGTGCCGGGCTCGCCGATGTCCACAACAGCAGACGGATCTTCGATGAGTCGAAGGTCCTCGATCGCCACCGCCCCAGCCCCGCCGCAACCATCGACGTAGAAGGCGCCGCCACCCCCGCGCACGTCCAACACCGTCGCGTCGCCGTCGCCCAGGATGCGCACCGACGACATTCCGCGCACCAGTACCGGGTGTTCAAGCTGGTATTGGCCGCTGCGGATGAAGATCGACCCGCCTTGGGCGCCAAGCAGGCCAAGGGCGGCCTGCAACGCCTCGTCACCGGTCAGACCGTCGACCAACGACTGGTCGACGTCGCCGAAGGTGCGCAGCCC
>Ga0265330_10001749_pt1 | contig 12213 bp, 9 predicted proteins | sample 41919metaG_FD_202083 | JGI IMG/M metagenome (GOLD analysis project Ga0265330, IMG submission 202083) | Rhizosphere microbial communities from Carex aquatilis grown in University of Washington, Seatle, WA, United States - 4-19-19 metaG | ecosystem: Host-associated > Plants > Roots > Rhizosphere >... | reverse complement strand
ATTTTCATATCCGAGGAATATTCTTACCCAAGATTCGTACCCGAGATTCGTACCCAAGGAGAATCCATGGCTGAAACTACCGTGACGCAGGTGAACATCGATTCGACACTTGACGAGCAGCGCAGCTTTGCGCCCTCCGCGGAGTTTTCTCAGCGGGCGCAGATCAAGAGCCTGGCCGAATATGAAACGCTCTATAAAGAGTCGGTGGAGCAGCCGGAAATATTCTGGGCCCGTGCCGCTGAAGAGCTGCACTGGTTCAAGAAGTGGGACAAGGTCCTGGAGTGGAATCCGCCGTGGGCGAAGTGGTTCGGCGGCGGCGAGATCAATCTTTCCTACAACTGCCTGGATCGCCATGTGCTGACGGCGCGCAAAAATAAAGCGGCGCTGATTTGGGAAAGCGAGCCCGGCGAAATTCGCACCTACACTTACCAGCAACTGTGGAAGGAAGTGCAGAAATTCGCCAACGTTCTCAAGGGGCTTGGCGTGCGGAAAGGAGACCGCGTTGCCATTTATATGGGCATGACGCCGGAGCTGCCGATTGCCATGCTGGCCTGTGCTCGCATCGGCGCGCCGCATTCGATTGTGTTCGGCGGATTCTCGGCAAATGCGCTGGTCGATCGTATACACGATTCGCACGCCGTGGCCGTGATCACGCAGGATGGATCGTACCGGCGCGGAGCGGAGGTCAAACTGTTCCCGGCGGTGGAGGAGGCGCTGAAATCGTGCCCGTCGGTGAAGCATGTTGTGATCTACAAGCGCACCGGGACGTCGATCAACACGACCGCGGGCCGCGATCACTGGTGGCATGAGCTGATGGCGAAGGCTTCGGACGAATGTCCGGCGGAGCCGCTCGATGCCGAACATCCGCTGTACATTCTTTACACTTCAGGCACGACGGGGAAACCGAAAGGCGTGGTGCATACCACCGGCGGCTACTCAGTGGGCACGTATCTTTCTACGAAATATGTTTTCGATCTGCGCGAAGAAGACACGTACTGGTGTACTGCCGACATCGGCTGGGTCACCGGGCACAGCTATATCGTGTATGGGCCGTTGCAGTGCGGCGCGACCAGTCTGATGTATGAAGGAGCGCCGAATTTTCCCGAGCCCGACCGCTTCTGGTCGATCATCGACCGGCATCAGGTCAACGTGTTCTACACGGCACCGACGGCGATCCGCACGTTCGTGAAGTGGGGCGACGAGTGGCCGAAGAAACACAAGATGGAAAGCCTGCGTCTGTTGGGCACGGTCGGCGAGCCGATCAATCCCGAGGCATGGATGTGGTATCGCGAAGTGATTGGCCATAACCGCTGCCCGATTGTGGATACATGGTGGCAGACGGAAACCGGCTCCATCATGATCTCGCCAATTCCGGGAGCGATTGCGACCAAGCCGGGATCGGCGACGCGGCCGTTTTTCGGCGTCGTTCCCGAGATCGTGGACATGGAGGGCAAACCGGTGCCGCTGGGCTCGGGCGGTTATCTCGTCATCAAGAAGCCGTGGCCGGCCATGCTGCGGACGATTTACGGCGATCCGGATCGTTACGTGAAGCAGTACTGGTCGCAGATTCCGGGTGCATATTTTACCGGCGACGGCGCGCGCAAAGACAAGGACGGGTATTTCTGGATCATGGGGCGCGTGGACGATGTGCTGAACGTGTCCGGCCACCGGCTGAGCACGATGGAAGTGGAATCGGCATTGGTGGCGCACGAAAAAGTTGCCGAAGCCGCAGTCGTTGGACGTCCCGATAACATCAAGGGGCAGGCGATTTCGGCGTTCGTGACGTTGGAGCAAGGGGTCGCGCCGACGGAAGCGCTGAAAGAAGAACTGAAGAAATGGGTGGCGAAAGAGATCGGCGCGCTGGCCAAGCCGGATGACATACGATTCACCGACACGCTACCGAAGACGCGCAGCGGGAAGATCATGCGCCGCTTGCTCAGAGAATTGGCAAGCAGCGGAGAAGTGAAAGGCGACACCACGACGCTCGAAGATTTCGGCGTGATCGCGAAACTGAAGGAGCAGGACGAAGTTTAAGATCGACACTCCAACCTAGCTGTATTAGTTTGAACTCGACCTTGCGGACAGGGCTGGCAGGTTCCACGGATCGGAGACCGATGCGGGGATTTTGAGTGTAATCGCGATGTTTAGAAAACTAAGAGGGTGATGAGAATCACATTCATATCGAGCCTCGTCAGCAGTCAATCACTGCACGGTGAGTGTCACTACACCTGAGGTTGTGACTTGATGCGTTTGAGGGGGCGGAGTGCCCCCGCCGCCGCCTCCGCAGCTTGGTAGCAGCAAGACCAAGAGCACGAGGATTGCTAACCACACCCAGCTCATCTTAGTTCTCTGCTTTCGTGCGGCAGATCGGAACGGCAAGAAGAGAAAAGCGGCAAATGCCAAAGCCGGGGCACCCGGCAGAGTCTCCGTGAACACAACCGTGATCTGGTAAGTTCCCAGTGGTGTCGAATTCGAGGTGGAGACGGTCAGCGCGCCTGTCGAGTATGCACAACTGGCTCCCGTCGGAAGATTGAGACACTTCACACTTACATTCGTGGCGTTGGCAGCGAGCGTCACCGGATATGTGGCGCTCGCCCCCGCTGTCACGGTTGCCGACGTTGTCGTAAACGACGGAGGCGTGCCGCCCCCCGAATCAATTTCAAACTGCAACATGTTCGACGTGCCGCCGCCAGGAATTGGGTTTTGCACGGTGATCGATTTCACTCCCGCTGCAGCAACCTGAGCGCTCGTGATTTGAGCTGTAAGCTGCGTCGTACTGACAAACTGCGTGTTCACAGTCGTTGTTCCCCAGTACACTGTCGACATCGATGTGAATCCGGAGCCGCTGACTGTGATCGTGAATCCCTGGCTGCCCGCTGTGACAAATGCCGGCGACACTGAATTGAACACTGGAAGTGGATCACTAGCGATCACGGTATACGTCGCAGTGCTGATCACGCTCTGGCCGGAGTTCAAAGACTCGGCATACGCCTGGATCGTGACGCTTCCGGTGTTGTAAACGGGGATGGGAGCAAAGTACTGGATCCACCCGTTTGTCTGCAGCGCACCTGATGCTTGATAGTAAATGCCGGTACCAGGCGTGGAGGAGGTGAGCGTTATCGCCTGCGTGACTGCGATGACTCCCCCAGGTGCCGGAGCAAAAACCGGCGCGGCTGCTTGTACCAGAAGCGCTGTCGGATTGGACTGACTTGAACTGTAATTGCCATCTCCCGGATAGCTCGCGATCACATTCTGTGGCGTCTGACCGCTGATGGAGATTCCGGCGATTGCCGTGCTGGATTGTTTTGCTCCGGTCAGGAATATGTCGGCCGTATTGTTGTAGAAATCGGAGGATGCGAAATCACTGACGCCGTCTCCGTTGAAATCGCCGACCACCGTGTTCGAACAGCACGGAAGACTAAGGGAACCAGTCGATGTCACGGCAAAGGTACCGTCTCCATTCCCGAGAAAGACAAACACATCGGTGCCGCTGGTGGCAGCGCCTACGAGAAGGTCGGCGACCCCGTCGCCGTTGAAATCGCCGACCGCGATACGGTTCGTCCACTGACCAACCGCGACGGGGCTTCCGGGGGCGCTTTGGAACATCCCATCGCCCTGGCCGAGAAAGATGGCGACTGCGCCAGGGCTTCCATAAACCGGAGCCGCCAGATCGAGTTTGCCGTCTCCGTTGAAATCACCCATGGTCATTGTCGCGGGAGATCCAGCACTAATCGGGTTTACCGGAACTAGGGATCCCTCCGTGAACGTTCCATCACCGTTTCCGAGGAGCACGATGATGTCTTCATCGACGAGGTAGATGGCGGCCATATCAGCATTTCCGTCGCCGTTGAAATCTCCAACCACCATGGAATAGAAGGAATCGGCCGGGAAGTATGAACTGGTGGTCGGTATTGGAGTAAAAGAGCCGTCACCGTTGCCAAGCCAAATAATCAGGTAATAGGCGCCAGCGGCCGCCACATCGGGGATTCCGTCGCCATTGAAATCCCCCACTGCCACCGGAGAAAAACCGTAATTGCTGATCAGCGGACTGCCAGGGGCCGGAGTGAATGTGCCGTCACCTTTGCCCAGAAGGACAGTGAGGTAATGGTTGGACGCGTCGGACAGGAGCAGATCGGGGATGCCGTCTCCGAGAAGGATAGCCGCGCTGACGGTCCCGCTGTTGATGCCTACGGCCAAATCGAGATTTCCGTCACCGTTGAAGTCCCCCGCAACCACGTTGGCGGGCAAGTTGCCCGCCGTTGGATTGCTTATGTTCACCCAGCCCAGCCCGCTTACCTGGGTCAGACTCGCCGTCCCAAGCAGCGAATTGCTGGTGGTTGTGTCAACGAAAGATACGGTTCCGGATGGCTTTGGCAACGCCTGCGATTTCGCGAAACCGAACACCGTTGCCGTCAAGGTATAGTCGCCAGAGGGTCCACTCTGCTCGATCGTGGTAGCCGTGCGAGCCTGCCCGGTCACCGTGAGCGCGGACGAACCCGATGCGCTCGCGGCATAAGGCACGGTCGTCTTCGGGGTACCCAGAAACATCGCTTTGTAACTATAGTTGCCCACACCGGGACGAAGATGCATCTGCGCTTGTCCCGAGCTGTTTAGCTGGGCAGAGCCCAGCAGATGGACGTCGGTGCAGTACGTGGAAGTGGCGTCACAGAAGTTCACTTGCCCATGCGTAACTGCCGTGGAACCGGCCGTCACCAAAGCGGTTATCGTGATCAGGCTTCCTACACTCACAGAGGTTACCGCTTTGCCATCGGAGGTTACGGTCAGCGATATTGCAGTTGCAGTTTGTCCCAAAACGGACGCACAGGTCGCGACGACGGCAACTGTGAGGATGAGGAAAATTGTTAGTAGATGGAATTGACCTCGAGATGATGACTGGGACACACAGCTTGGCACGGCTAACTCTACTTCGGGACGGCAGGTCATGGCTTTTGCTCCAAAGAACCGCGTCGTTCAACAGCTTCCGACTATCCGCTGGAATCGCGGAACGATGGGGAATGCCACTTATTATACAAGCACGGCGCAGGGAATCGTCCCATCCGGCTGCTGTGTCACTCGAATTTTGGACTTGTCCGCAAACATCTCGCGCAAGGTGGAGCAGTGCAGAACTGTCCCAGCTCTTCGAAGGAACGCGTACTCTCGGTAGGTAGGCGGCGGCTGCGTGTCGCAGTGACCCGTGTATTCGAGAGAACCGGTAAATGGAACCTTCAATTAAGACATCGGTCATCACTGATCGGCCCGCCGCATCCTCTCTCCCGCCCTCTACCCTTGTGCATGACAAAGACAAGGAATCATCAGACGCGGATCCAGAACCATAATTGAGACGGTGCAACGTGTGTCAGCAGCATTTTACGTAATTGTTGAAACAGGCCATAACACAAGCTTGCATCTTTTGTTCGCCCTTTCGTTGCGCCCAATACACCTGCTGCGGCCTGATGGCGGCGGTATCGGACAGGGTGGCGTGTCAGGTCAAGTCGTGTGCTATTACACCCTAGCGCGAGCGTGCGTGCAATTGCGCTTCGACATCCGGGCGCTGTTCGCGCATGTGGTGGAGGAAGATTTCTACTGGCGCTTGAAACTGGTAGCGGAACAAATCGAGGAGTGTGTCTTCGACTCCGGGGTCGGTGGCGGCGGACTGGAACGCGGCCAAACTATCATCGGGAGATGCGGTCACGAGTCCGTCGGGTTCAACCTGAATCTCGGGAGACTTATCGGCGATCTTGCGTAGAGTTTTAACCATGCGGTGCGCCTGATCGCGCTGCTCTCTCGTGGTCTGCAGGAACTCCACTCCCATGCCAAATTCTGGATGGGCCACCAGCACGATTCCTCCAGTGCGGATATGGAAGTCGGCGGTCTTGATCGAAAGGATGATACGCGTGCCCCGCGGGAACGGCGAGGTTGTCGTGAGATAGCAGCCGCCATGACTGAGATCGGTGAGATGGCAATTCACGGGTGGGTCGCCGTCCGGCTCGGGCTCGGGAAGCTGGCCGTTCATCCACTGCTGGATGAGCATGCGCTGCTCGTCGGTGGCGTTGGTGAAACGAACCCCGGCCTTATCGCCTTCGGTTTCCCATGCCAGATCTCCATTGATGTCGAGCTTCCGGCCCATGCCCGGCAATTCGAAGGAGACGCGGATCGATTCGTCTTTCGCGACGCGGCCCATAAACTGGATCGCCATGCCGCCTTCGGAAATGTCGATGGTCGTAGCTTTGTACCGGCCCGACCCATAGCACTCGATCGGAACCTCCACGGGAATCCGTAACTGCAGCCGCCGTTCGCGCCGCATCATGGCCCGAACCGCGCGAAAACTGGCTTTGGCGCGTTCGACCGCGAAGGGTTTATAAAGGACGAAATGGGCCCCCATGTCGAAACCGCCCTTGAGACCTACGGAAGATTCCACTAGCACGATCGTAAGCGCACGTTTGTTGATCGGAGCTGCCTTGGCTACCTCCAACACGCTGGCCGCTTTCTCGCGATTCGACGCATCCACAATGATGGCTTCGTAACGCTGGCGGGTGATGAGGAGGATAGCCTCGTCCGCTGCGAAGCAATGCTCCACGCCGATCTCCAGGTCGCTGAGCACACGGCGCAGGATGTGCACGGCCTTTTCGTCGGAGCTCAACAGTAGAGTCTTTAAGTTCATAATTCCAATCGCGAATCAGATCGGCTTTGCGCCCGTACCGGTTAAGCAGACCATCTCCAGGTGGTCGTACTACTCCATGCTCGCATTCTAAGGGTATGAGAATCGGTAATCAAGGCTATGGACAGATGTCCGGTTACGCATGTGCACCCTTGCACCCTGGCTAATTCCCCTCAAGCGACGCCCATTACTATACCTTATCGGCAAGGCGACAGCGGCACCTTGGGCCTGACGAGGGTATGGCCTCGGGAGCGTTGGAATGATGAAATATTAGCCTAAACAACCACGACTACTTGTAAGTTGTTGATTCTTAATAGAAATATCCTATTCACGACTGACTATGGCGATAATCCTAAAGTGAGCCGTGATAGAGCGCGTTCCTCCTGAAATATGTAAGTTATTGTAAATAAAAGCAACATACTGATTGTATCTCCAGAAATCCATTTTTTCATTGACTTGTACTGAAAAATCTATTATTATCAATAGCTTAAATAGTGGCTAAAGAGGCTAGAATCTGCGGTAATGTCTTTCACCTCCGCAGGGGAATCCTCCAAGCACTTTTTGGAATCAAAAACTTAGAGACTAATAAGAAGTCTTGCAAGAGGGCATAATCTTCATGGCAAAGCGACGTGGAAATCCTAACTGGGGCAAGCCCGAACCTATCGGGCCAGTTGTACCCACCATCACCGAATTCGAGCAGGTTGTACATGAGTACAAGCTCTCTCCCGACCAGTATTTGCGCTCCACGCGGTTGCGGGAATGGGCGCGGCGGAACAAGAATTCCAAGTACATCCCCGAACCTTTGCTCGAAGCTTGGGGTTTTGAAATCGAATCCACCCTGTAAGCGCAGGGATTCAGATTTACTAAGAGGTTTGCTGGGAGGGTCGCCGCAGGCGGCCCTTTCCTTTTGTGCAGGGTATTGGCGAAGAGGCCCAGTGCGGATATGCTGGCAGGTATGAAGTTTGGCGGCCCAGAACTCGTTGGCCTGATCGTGGCGGTCAGCTTCGCCGCCGGACTCAACGTATATGCCACGGTAGCCACGCTCGGGCTGCTAACCCATGCGGGTCTGCTCGACTTGCCTGCCGGACTGCATCTTGTTTCCAACTGGTGGGTGATTGCGGCCTCTGGCGCGCTGTTTGCCATTGAGTTTTTCGCGGACAAAATTCCGGCTTTCGATTTGTTTTGGAATGCGCTACACACATTTGTTCGGGTTCCGGCAGCGGCCTTGATCGCGTTCGGCGCAACCTCGCAGCTTTCTCCGGAAAAGCAGTTGCTCGCCGCGCTGGCCGGCGGCGCGATTGCCCTGGCAGCGCATGGAGGCAAGACGGCGGCGCGCACAGCCGTAACTCCGTCTCCCGAACCGCTCTCGAATTTCGCGCTCAGCGCGGGAGAAGATACGCTCGCTGTATTCTTGACTTGGCTCGCTACCCGGCATCCGATTACAGCGGCCCTGATCGTTGCCGCATTTCTGGCTATGATTGTGGTTGTCATACGATGGGTATTCCAGGCCATGGTGCGGACCATAAAAGAATTGTTTTGTAACGTCGAGGACGAAGTTGTACCTCCGAAGCGGCGCGATGCAAACGCCGCGTGATAACTTATGACTTCAAATTCACCCTTTACCGACGTTCCCACCGCGATCGAAGAGATCCGCGCGGGGCGAATGATCGTCGTGGTTGACGACGAGGACCGCGAGAATGAAGGCGACTTGACGCTGGCCGCGGAAAAAGTCACTCCCGAAGCGATCAACTTCATGGCGAAGTACGGACGCGGCCTGATTTGCCTGGCAATGACCGAAGAACGGCTCGACCATCTGCGCATAGGCCCCATGACCAGCGAGAATACATCGCAGTTCGGGACGGCTTTCTGCGAGGCGATTGACGCGCGTGACGGCGTGACTACGGGAATTTCGGCGCATGATCGCGCCCGCACCATCCAAGTGGCCATCGATCCAAAGTCGCGGTCTTCGGACCTGGCGCGGCCCGGCCATATGTTTCCGCTGCGAGCGCGTAAAGGCGGAGTGCTGGTGCGCGCTGGGCAGACTGAAGCTGCCGTGGATCTGGCCCGGCTGGCGGGCATGATTCCCGCGGGGATCATCTGCGAAATCATGAAAGACGATGGCACCATGGCCCATGTGCCCGACCTGATCGAATTTTGCCGTGAGCACAAAATGAAAATGCTTACGGTGGCTGAGTTGATCCGCTACCGCATGCAGCATGAGCGTTATGTGCATCGTGTGGGCGAGGCGATGGTCGAAACCAAGCATGGGGAATTTCGCGTCATTGCCTACGAAAGCGAAGTGGACGGCGGTGGTTCGCACATGGCGCTGATTCGAGGGGATATCGGCGGAGGCGACGCTAGCAAAGCGCAGGCGCCGGTGCTGGTACGCATGCACGCACATTGCCTGCTGGGCGACGTGTTCGGAGCTACCGGCTGCGACTGCCATCGGACCCTGGAGGCTTCATTGAAGATGATTGCCGAGGAAGGCCGGGGCGCGTTGATTTATCTTCATCAAACATCCAAAGGTTTCACGGCGGAAAAAATCGGCGAGCAGTCGTTCCTGACTTTTCATCGGGAAAGGCGTTTGGCGTCGCTGCCCGAAAGCGAGCGCAAGACACATCGCGAGATTGGCCTGGGAGCGCAGATCCTTTCCGATCTGAACTTGAAGCGCATACGATTGTTGACCAACCACCCGCGCAGAGTGGCCGCGCTGGAAGGATTTGACATCGAGATTGTCGAGCAGGTTCCGGTTAAATTGACGACTACGAAGGTGCATTCGTAGAGACGCGACTTGCTGCGTCTATGATCAAAACGGTTTTCGCACCGTGATCACTTCGTCCTTGATAAAAAACTGCGCTGAGCATATCGAAGAGCCACAAATTGTCGGTAGAAGTCCGGCCATCTGCTTGCGCGTAATCAGGCCCAGGGTGCCGCACGACGGGCAAGAAAGCACCGCCCAGTAGGGGTCTTCTCTTTCTCCCACTTCGCCCGCGTTTTCCAACACGAAGACGGTGCCGGGTTCCATCTGCTCGGGAATCCACTCGTTGATAATGCTCAATTCACCGATCATCATGTGCCCCCCCGAGTTCTGTTTCAACAATGCAAAGAAATGTTGGAAACATTCTAGGTGGAGTAGATGGGAATCAAGCGATGTTTCGTCGTTCGCGGTGTTGACTACACGGGTACGTCGGTTGAACAAGGCTGCGTGAGAACGGAGCTACGCCCCGATGGGACGGGACAAACCCCGTCCCTACACGAGAAGATTTAAGAGTAAGTTAGATGAACATCTCGTCTTGCGGCACGCCCGCACCGTTTTTCGGTTGGCGTCTATTCTGGCCGAGGAAGACTTCCAGCCCGGTGCCGATTGCGGCCAGCAGTCCATTGACCTGGCGCAGCGGAGAGATCACGGTTTGGTGGACGATTTCGCTGGTCTCTTCGACCTTGTCCATGGTGCGGTTCAATAATTCATCGGCGCGGATCACTTGCAGCCGGGTGCGGTCGAGGGCGTCAGTAAGCGTGGCGTCGATGCGGCCCAGTTGATTGCGCAACAACGTGCTTGACTCCGAAAAATTGACGCTCATGACCTCGATCCTGGGGCGCAGCTCCACGAGTATGTTCTGCACCGTCTCCATCGTGGGCAGGGCCTTGTTCTTCACTTCGGTGGCGAGAGCGTCCATTCTGGCCGTGCTCTTGCGGACTGAGACATAAAGGGCCACCAGAATTCCAGCCTGCACCGCAACCGCGATCGTGGTCACCGCAATAAAAAATTTTAGGAGAGTATCGTCCATAGCTGTTCCGGCTGCCTCCAACAGACTGCGGTTAAATTCCGGACTTCGGCGCCCAGCCCCTAAAGGGGCGATCCGGTTTTGAAGCGCATGCGGTATCGTTCGAGCGATACCGCATCAAGAAACTTCGATACGAAACCCTGCGTACTCCGCAGTCTGCTATGACTTCTTGGACGGTTCGGCTTCGGGAGCAGTCGATTCCTTATAAGCCTGCTTGCCGGCTTCGTAAGCGTTGCGGAGTTGCTCTTTCTGCTGGCTGAGCGCGTCGCGACCGCGATCCACCCACTCGCCCGCTTGTTCGCGTGCACGGCGTACGTGCTCACGTGCGCGCGCGCTGCCTTCCTGCGCTTTGGCGCGAATTACTTCGCGCGTTTCTTCGCCGGAGCGCGGCGCGTACAACACGCCGACGACAGCTCCGACTCCGAGTCCCGCCAGAAACCATAAGAAACTGTTGCCATCACGGTCCGCCATAACTGCCTCCTCTATGACATTTCTACATATCGGATGGTAGCACCCCGATATGGGAAAGACAATTCAGTGGGCCGAAACTGTCCTACCACATATAAAATTTCATCATCTTGTCCAAATTGGAAAATAGCGGGAAACTTTCCCGCTCGCGCTTGCGTCCAATAATAAGGAAAACTCCGTCGATCCCGTTTAGCTAACGGGGTATAATCATCTCAACCGATCGGGTTTCCGCGGGGTATCCAAATGTCGTTCCGTAAATCGCTGATCACACTGAGTTTAGTAGCGTTGTTGACATGGCCTGCGCTGGCGCAGGACAAAACTACCGCAGATCCCAACGCGCAGCCGCAAGCCTCACAGTCGCAAACGGCGCAGCCACAAACGCCGAAGGAGCAGCCGGCGCAACCCGCGAGCACACAGCCTGCTAGTGGATCGGCGACTGGTTCAACGGCTGATGCCACGCCAGCTCCAGCGCAGAATGCCCCGGCAAACACCAGTCCAACTCAGGACCAGTCTCCGGCTCCGCCCACGGACGCTTCGGCGAACAGTACCGGCAGCGACGCAGCACCGAGTGGGCCACCTCCCATACAAGAGCCCGACGAGAGCAAGGTCAAGCACGACGGCCGTAGGGACGATGTGGACGCCATCGGCAACCGCAAGGTCGGTGGACGCGGCCTGGGCAATTGGTATTCACTCGAAAGCGAAATCAAGATGGGCAAGCAATACGCGATGCAAGTCGAGCAAAGCGTGAAACTGGTTCAGGACCCGGTGGTGAATGAGTACGTCAACCGCATTGGACAAAACCTGGTGCGCAATTCCGACGCACAGGTGCCCTTCACTATCAAGGTCATCGATTCCGACGAAGTCAATGCTTTCGCTCTGCCCGGTGGTTTTTTCTACGTGAATACCGGACTGGTTCTGGCGGCCGACGAAGAGGCCGAACTGGCCGGCGTCATGGCGCATGAGATCGCGCACGTTTGCGCCCGCCACGGAATGCGCCAGATGACGCGAGCGAATTGGGCGAACCTGGGGACCATTCCCCTGATCTTCGTCGGTGGCGGCTTGGGTTACGGAATCTACGAAGCAGCCGGTCTGGGATTGCCGCTCACCTTTATGAAGTTCCAGCGCGGTTTCGAAGCCGAAGCCGACTATCTCGGTGTGCAGTATATGTATAAGACGGGATACGATCCGCAGGCTTTCATCAGTTTCTTTGAAAAAATACAGGCCCTGAATAAGAAGAAGCCGGGCACGCTCTCCAAGGCTTTCGCCTCGCATCCGCAGACTCCCGACCGCATTGAAGCAACG
>Ga0265330_10001748_pt1 | contig 12213 bp, 8 predicted proteins | sample 41919metaG_FD_202083 | JGI IMG/M metagenome (GOLD analysis project Ga0265330, IMG submission 202083) | Rhizosphere microbial communities from Carex aquatilis grown in University of Washington, Seatle, WA, United States - 4-19-19 metaG | ecosystem: Host-associated > Plants > Roots > Rhizosphere >... | reverse complement strand
GCCACCGATAATCGAACCAGGGAGGGAGACGATGCAGCTACGGCACATCCGTCCGGGATCCGCTGACTGGAACGACGCTATCAACGAGGGAAGGGAGGCAGATTTGGCACGCCTGAGCCCGGAAGAAGTCAAGCGGCTCCGTGCGCTGTTGGAAGCCGAAGGTCTTGCAAAGGAGGAGGCCGAGACGGCACCGCGACAAAACTGACCCGCGGTCGAAGAAGATGTGGTGTGGGAATCCCACCGGGGATCCACACCTCCCCGCGGCGGGCCTGTTCGAGAACAGCCCGCCAACGCCCACGCGCACTGGGCGGCCGGCCCCCGCGCGATCGCAGGATCGCGCGGGGGCGCGGGGTGGGTTTGACTATCGGCTGCGGACACGAATACAGGGGCGAGTAAGTCGGGCATGGCTCCTGCTGGTCGACTAGAACCGCCGGCTGTCGTAGAAATGCCCTATGCGCTCGTGGTTCTTTCTCGCCTTGTTTCTCGCTGGCTGCGCCAGCGGACAGATGCAGGCTCGCCCCGAGGGAACGCCACTGTCCGCCGCGCCACCGCCTGATGCGGGCGCGCCAGAGGTGCGCGTGGCGGGCGAGGATCGCGGGGGCGACGCAGATTTTCGGGCGGCTGCCAGCAAGGCCTTTGCGTCGGATCCGGCTACGGCACGGAAGGCATTGGAGTCCTTTGTCGCCGACCACCCGGATCATGGACAACGACAAGCTGCCATTGCCCTGCTCGCCCGCGCGCTAATCGCATCCGGCGACGCGGCCGGTGCCAAGGCCACGCTGGAACACGCCGGCGCAGGCGCGAAAACGCCCGACTTCGATTTCTTGCTCGGAATCGCCGCCAGTCGGCTCGGCAACGCCGCGCAAGCCGTGGGGTTGCTGCGTCCATTTCTCGCGTCCGGGCCGCCGCGGATCGGCGGCCTGCCCGATGCCGATGCGCCATTGATTCTGCACGCCGCCGCGGCCGAGGCGCTGGCCGCGACCGGAGAATCGGTGGCTGCGGTCGAGCAGTGGGACCAGTATCGCAGCATCGACGGAACGCGCGATCAAGAGCGCGCCTATGCGCGACGCCGGGCTGAAGAAGTTGCGGAAAAGATCCCGGGCGAGGTGGCCGCGACGGCTTTGGGCAACCCGCGCTCCCCGTTCGTGCGCGCCATGATTGGACCACAGGCTGTGGCAGCCTTGCGCGCCCGCGGGGAGGAAGCCAACGCCGCCCGGCTTGAGCAAGACGTGGGACTGATTCGGCGCAACCTGGGATTTGACCCAGGCCTGCAAGGAACGGCCTCGGGTGATCCGCTGCGCCTGGGACTGGCCGTTCCGCAGTCGGGAGCACAGGCCCGGCTTGGTGAAGTGGTTCTGCGCGGGGCGATGCTGGTCGCGGCCGAGCCCACGTCATCGGGCGATCCGTCTTCGTATCAGCTCGTGGTTCGCGATGCCGCGGCCCCTGCAGAGCGCGGCGGGACTGCGGGCGCGGCGGCCTGGTCACTGGCGCGCGAGGAGGCCGTCATCGGCCTTCTCGGAACCTTTGATCCGCGCGGCATTGAACTGGCCACACGCGACGGCGTGCCCTTTCTGCTGCTCGACGAGCATGCGCCCGGCGCCCGCACCTCCGCTTTCCAACTCATTCATGCGCCCGAATCGCGCGCCATCGCCCTGGCGCAGCGGGCGCTGGCGCTGGGCGCTCGTCGTTTCGTCGTCCTGGGACCGGACAACGCCTCGGGCAAGCGGCTGGCCGGCGCCTTCAAGAACGCGGTGACGGCTGGCGGTGGCACCCTGGTCGAACACATCACCTACGTTGCCGGCGCTACGTCGTTCTCGACACAGGTCAATGAGCTGCGCCGGCTTGGCTTCGATGCCCTGTTCGTGCCCGACGAAGCCAGTCGACTGGAGCTGCTTGCCCCGGCCCTGGCCGTGGCTGACATGTGGCCGCGCCGGCCGCGCATGTTCGTCGCACCCGCATCGGCGACCGCGCCAATCAGTGGACGCCGCGAAGTGCTCCTGCTTTCGACCGCCTTGAGTCTTTCCGAACGCCTCCTGCGAAACGCCGAGCGCTACGTACAAGGCGCGATGCTGTGCCCGGGCTACTACCCGTCCGAAGATGAGCGCAGCGGGAACTTTGTCGCGCGCTTCCGTGAGATCTACGGCGTCGCTCCCACCGCGGCCGACGCCTATGGCTACGATGGCCTGTTCATCCTGCGCGGGGCGGTCGAACGCGGCGCCCGCACCCGCGCCGAGGCCCTGCGCCTGGTGGCGGGCGGACGCTTCGAGGGGGTGACCGGCGACATCCGTTTTGGTCCTGACCACGGCCGCATCGATCCGCCGCTCATCTACGTGGTCGATGGCGACAGCATCCGTGTGTTGAAGTAGCGGGGCTGTGCTAGATCCCTCGCGTGCCTGCGCGGGAAGAACCCGATCTGCTGCGCTCCATCGAGAGCGGCGAGCTTGCGCCCATCTACTGTCTGCACGGTCCCGAGCGTTTTCTCATCGACCGGTGTGTGGCGGCCCTGCGCCAGAGGATTCTTGGCAAAGCGTCGGGCCAGAGCGCTGGGCTCAACTACGAAACCTTCGACCTCAAGGAAAGCAGCCTAGGCGAGGTGCTGTCCATCGCCCGCACCCTGCCCATGTTCGCCAAGCAACGCCTGGTGATTGCGCGCGGGCTTGAGCTGGTGAAGTCTGACGGCCTGGAGCCGCTGACTGCGTACGCCGCGCACCCCAACCCCAGCACCTGTCTCGTGCTCCTCGCCGAGAAGATCGACGGTCGGCTGCGCGCCTTTCTGGCACTACGAAAGGCCGGTTTTCTCCACGAATTTCCGCGGCTCAAGGATCGCGATCTTGGCCCGTTCATCGCCCGCGAGGCCAAGTCGAGTGGCCTCGGCATCGACAGCGACGCGGCCGAAGCCCTGGCCAATGCCGCCGGCCCCGACCTCGGCCGCCTGATGCAGGCACTGGAACAGCTGGAAATCTACGCCGGCAAGAACGGTCGCATCAGTCGCGCCCAGGTCGAAGAACTGGTGCCCGAGTCGCGTGAGCGAAACGTGTTCGAATTGACCAAGGCGATTGGCACGGGCGACGTCCGGCGGGCGCTCGACCTAGTCACCAACATGCTTCGCAACCGCGAACCGCCGTTGCGGGTCCAGGCCATGTTGCTGCGCCAACTCCGTCAGACCTGGCGGGCGAAAGAACTGGCCGCGGCCAACGTGTCCCGCGCCGAGATGGCCGCGGCAGTGGGCCTGCCTCCCTTTTTCCTCGACGACGTGCTGGTTCCCGCGCGGCGCATGTCTGTGGCTGCCCTTCGCCGCAGTTTTGAACGCCTGTACCAGGCCGACCGCGCCTTCAAATCGTCGCGTGTGGATCCCGATGTCCAGTTGACCCGCTTGGTCCGCCAGCTGGCCGAAGAAGCAGCCCCGCGACGGTGAGGGCGTTGCCGCTTCACCCGCCGACTCGTCGCCACAGTTGACGTGCGTTCAATGGTGGAACATCATGGCATTCTGTGATGCGAGGGGAGAAAGTCGACCTGTTCGCACAGGCCCGCGTGTCCAAGGACGGCCCCGGTGAGGGGATTCCGGGACGCGACTGGCCCGCACCCTGTTAAAAAGGAAGGAAAGCGCATGACGAGTCGAACAGCTACGTTGTTGCCTAGGTCGAGTCTCTTGACCGCCGGATTGCTGGCTGGTCTGGTCGTCGCCGGGATGCCGGCCGCGCAGGCCGCCGAAGCCGGCCCACCGGACAAAGTCGCTGCCGACACGCCTCTTGTCCAGCCCTTCGAGATCGGACTCTTCGGCGGCCTGCGTTTCTACGACAAACAGCACGGACTCGGTCGGAACGTGAACAGCGCGGAAGGCATCTCGCCTGACACCGGTGGGGCGTTTGGTCTGCGTCTGACCTACAACCTGATCCGCTGGGTGGGCGCAGAAGGCGAATTCATGGTCTCGCCCACGCACACGCGCTTTAGCGATGCCGACGGCGGCACGCGCCTGACCATTCTCGCCTATCGCCTCCAGGTGATTGCGAACTTCATCCACACGGGCTACGTGCGCCCCTTCGCGCTTTTCGGCTGGGGTGGCCTGTCGTCGTTCCCCAAGGACACCAGCGTCGTCGCCCGGGATACCGACAACATGTTCCACATCGGCGTGGGCGCAAAATTCCCGTTGACCGACCACTATGGGCTGCGCCTCGACGGCCGCATCATGGCGCCACCCGCGATTGCATCTGGGATAGCCAAGGTCGGCACAGAAACAGAATTCCATGGCCCGGACTACGAGATCCTGCTCACGGCCTACCTGGCCCTTGGCGCAACGCGACCCACGCCTCCGCCGCCTCTGCCGCCGCCCCCTCCCAAAGACACTGACGGCGACGGCATCCCTGACATCAGCGACGCCTGCCCGACCGAGCCCGGCCCGAGAAACGACGATCCGGCGAAGAACGGCTGCCCTCTGCCCAAGGACACCGACGGCGACGGCATCCTCGACGTCAACGACGCCTGCCCGACCCAGCCAGGGCCGAAGAACGCCGATCCCGCAAAGAACGGCTGCCCTCTCCCCAAGGACACCGACGGCGATGGCATCCTCGACGATGTCGACAAATGCCCGAACGAGCCCGAGACCTTCAACGGCTACCAAGATGAAGATGGTTGTCCCGACGAGGTTCCCGCGGCGGTGAAGAAGTTCACCGGCGTGATCGAGGGCATCACCTTCAAGACCAAGTCCGCTGAAATCACCAAGAACTCGCACGCCGTGCTCGACAAGGTGGTCACGGTGCTGACTGACTACCCGGACATCAGGATCGAGATCAGCGGCCACACCGACAACGTGGGCAAGGCCGACTACAACAAGGAGCTGTCGCAGAAGCGCGCCGATGCGGTCAAGCAGTACCTCACCGACAAGGGCATCAAGAGCGAGCGCCTGGTCGCCGTCGGCTTCGGCTTGGAGAATCCCATCGCTGACAACAAGACCGCGGCAGGCAAAGCCAAGAACCGCCGAACCGAATTCAGACTCCTGACTGGAAACTAGTCACGGCCTTGCGGGTCGGCCGAAGGGCCGGCCCGCAGGTGCGGGTGCCGGCCCGCGGATCACGTGCGCGTGAGGGTGAGCGAGTTCGAGCGGGAAGGTGGAGAGCGTCCCGCGCACCACGCTCTCAAATCGCCCACGCAGGCCGCTGCACGTCGGTCGAGAGCGCCCACGCCACCGCTCACGGGCACGCTGGCCAATCTGTTGCGACAAGCACGCGCCACCCCGCGGTCAGCAAGACGCCGCCGCACGCCCGGATCCGACCCGCGCGGCCGAACTACTTGGCGAGGGTGTTGACGGCGACGGTCAGGCGTGAAACGGACCGTGAGCTGGTCCGTTTCTTAATCACGCCCTTCTGCCCAAGCCGGGTGACAAGCGATGTCGCCGACTTGAGCAGCGCGGCTGCCCGCGGCTGGTCCTTGGCCGCCACCGCGGCTCGCAGGTTTTTCACTGCCGTTCGCATCGCCGACTTCTGGGCCGAATTACGAGCCTGGTGCCGGATCCGCTGTCGGTTCTTCTTCTGCGCTGACTTGATGTTCGCCATTTGGAAAGGGTCGCATTCTGCGGATCCGCCCCGCCGCTGTCAAGCAGCACAGCGTTGCAACTGTCCGATCGTGTGGGAGTTTTTACTTGTCGAGGTCGCCGGCCGGGGCAGGAGCGCCAGGAGATGGCACCGTGATATTCTGCTGCGCGGCGCGGCGATCGCCGGGCTTGAAGACTTCTTTGCCGGTGATGCGGTCGATCACGTTGTCATTCTCATCGCGGTCAGATTCCTTGCCTCCGACCACGCTGTCGAGCACCGATCCCTTGGGCTGTTTGGCTTCGGCCTCCTTGCGCGAGGCCGCCATGCGCTGCTCGACGCTGTTGTCGTAGAGGACCAGGCAGTACACGTCATAGAACTCGGAACGGTCCACCAGCTTCAAGCCGTCGCCTTGGGCCGAGCGCCAGAGCAGGTGATCCAGCTTCTTCTCTTTGACCCCGAAGCTGTTGTTCTGCATCACGTAGACCTCTTGCGCCTTGCCGAACTTCCCTTGCATGGCCGCGCCGAATTCCTTGAACGCCTTCCCGGCCAGCATCTCCTTGTTGAAGGCGATGAACATCTTGTACAGGCTGTCGTTGGAAAAGAAGAAGTACCGGGTGGAAGTCTGTTCCTTCATGACGAGCATCGACTGGCCCACGCCCTGAACGATTTCCTGGTCGATGATCGACACGTCCCACGGACCCTTCTGACCGTCGAACTTGACGATGTTCTTCTTGATCGCGGCGGTTTCGTCGCGCATCGCCTTGCGAAGTTTGTCGTTCTTGGCCGGATCGGCCGCGGTCTTCGCGATCCTGTCCTTGTAGCTTGCCTCGATGCGCGCGTTGATCTTGTCGATCACCTGCTGCAGCGTCATTGCCCACTTGTAGTCGCCCCTGATCTCGGTGATGGCCTCAGCCGCAGCCACAGGAGCGGGCCCGCGGGCCTTCTCTGCTTTGACTTTCTCTGCCTTGGGTTTCTTGGCCGCCACCTCTTGCTGTGCGGCCGCCAACGCCAAGAACGCTACCACCAAGGAAACACCGAGCTTCTTCATCTGGGATTCTCCTGTGAGTTCACGCCCATGCTGGCCCTTTGTGGCCTCAAACAGGGGCGAAGATTGTCCGGGGGCGTACTTTGAGCTCTTCTAGCACTGCCGGCCTGGTTTCGACAATCGGCAAAGGTCGTTTGCAGTGGGAACCCTGGCAGGGTTCGCATCCCCTCTGCACTGCCGGCGAGGGCCAGAACGAAGCCCGAGAGGCGTGCGGGGTGGAATCGCGCGGACTAGTTCGTCGCGCCGCTGCGAGACGGAGGAACGCGCTGCGCTGCGGTGGCGGTCTTTGAGGCGCCGTTTCCTGGCGCCGCCGAGGTTGGCCCCCCTTTCAGCGCCGTCTCCATCAGATCGTCCACGCTTTCGGCGTGATCCGTCCGCGCCGAGCCCCGCCCGCCGCTCGGAGGCCGGTACCAATCCGCCTTGCCGGTCCGCAGGTCGTCGTGTGCGTTCCCGGAATAGGCAGCACCCTCGCCCGGGCCGGAGTAGTCGATCCAGAAGGCTGACGGCCCCTTGCGCACATCCAGGTGGACGAAGAACGAATTGGGATAAAAGCCGACGCCCACGTGATCGAAGGTACGGCGCAAAAAGTCGCGCAGGGTTGCGTTGGAAACCCCGGCGATACGAAAATCGCAGGCCAAGCCCAGCTTGTGCGGGCTGCGCGGGTTGCGCGCGACCTTGGGGTTGCGGTAGCCGGAGACAACCTCCAGACGATGCCCGGGGAAATGCCGCCCGGTCTGATACATCAGCCGCGGCAGGCGCGGATCAATCTTGTGCTGCGTGTTGGTGTGGTGGCAGCGCATGAAGCGCTGGAATCGCTTCTGCCACCCCTGGATCGGCCGGCCGCGCTCATCGGCGAAACGCAGCGAAAAACTCTCCTTGGTGTTGATCTGGAAAAGATCGACCGGCGGGTTGCGCATCGGCCTGACCTTCTTGACCGTGGTTGAAGACCGCGTTGGCGTCGCCTTGCCAGACGGCGTGGGTCGCGGGATGATTCCGCCATCGGGCGCACGAAGGGGTGCAGCGAAGACGATGCTGGGAAGTGAAACTAGCAAGAGCGCGAGAGCCGCGCGATATACAGCCACGACTCCTAATCATGGGCGGCTAGAACCGCCATCCGTCAACTTCTTTCGTATTTCTGCCAGAAAATCCCACGCGGCCCTGGGCGACAGACCGTCGAGATCGGCGGCCCGCAGTTCGGCCAGGACCTCGCGTTCCGTTCGAACCTCGGGACCCGGCGGGTTCGTCCCGGCCTTCTGCGGCCGTGGTGCGAACAGTCCCATCTGCGGCGATTCACCTTGGCCAGGTACGGCAGGCTGCGGCTCGTCGGGGTGGCGCGGACTAGAGGCGTCGAGGTGCAGGCGTTCGAGGATGGCGCGGGCACGGCCGACCACCGCGGTTGGCAGTCCGGCCAGCTTGGCCACCTCGATGCCGAACGACCGACTGGTTCCGCCCGGGGTCAGCTTGCGCAGGAACACGACCTCGCCCTTCCATTCGCGTGCGGCCACGCTGACGTTCTGCACGCGCGGGTGAGAATCGTGCAGATCGCACAACTCGTGATAGTGGGTGGCGAACAGGGTGCGCGCGCCGACCACGTCGTGTAGGTGCTCGGCCACCGCCCAGGCGATGGACACACCGTCGTAGGTAGAAGTGCCGCGGCCAATCTCGTCGAGGATGATCAGGCTCTTGCGGGTCGCATGGCGCAAGATATGCGCGGTCTCGCGCATTTCCAGCAGAAAGGTGGATTCACCGCGGGCCAGGTTGTCGCCAGCGCCCACGCGGGTGAACACGCGGTCGCACAGGCCAATGCGTGCTGCGCGCGCCGGCACGAAGCTGCCCGCCTGGGCCAAGATCACCGAAAGGGCCGCCTGGCGAATCAGCGTGGATTTTCCCGCCATGTTCGGCCCGGTGACGATCAGGATCTGCTCGCGCTCCGTGTCGAGGTGCAGATCGTTGGGCACGAAGCCGCCGATAGCGGCCAGTCGCTCCACCACCGGATGGCGGCAATCACTCAGGTCTAGAACCTCCGAATCGTCGACCACGGGCCGGCAGAAGCCGTGGCGGTGGGCCTGTTCGGCCAGAGCAGCGACCACATCGGCGGCGGCGACTCGGCCAGCCAGGGCCAGCACGCGCGCGGCGGCTGCGCCCACCTCGTCACGCAGGCTTGTGAAAAGGGCCAGCTCCAGCGCCACCCGGCGCTCGTCAGCGCCCAGGATCTTGGCCTCGTAGTCGGCCAGCTCGGCGGTCACGAAGCGCTCGGCGTTGGCCACCGTCTGTTTGCGCGTGTAGTCCGCGGGCACATTGGCCAGGTGGGTACGCGTGATCTCGATGTAGTAGCCGAAAACGCTGTTGTACTTGACCTTGAGCGAGGCGATCCCGGTACGCTCACGCTCGCGCGCTTCGATGGCCAGGATCTGGTCGCGCCCGCCTGATGCGATGGAACGTAGCTCGTCGAGTTCGGCCGAGACGCCGGCACGGATGAAGCCGCCCTCCTTGGTGATCGCCGGCGCATTGTCTTCCAGGGTGGCGACGATGCGATCAGCGATGTCCTCGGCCAGATCCTGGCCCAAGTCGAGCAGATTTGCCTCCGCGCCGCCGGCAGCGAGCGCCGCCATTGGATCGATGGCCTGTTGCAGAGCCGCGGCCAGATCAGGGATCTGCTGCAACGACCGCCCCAGCACCACCAGATCGCGCGGGCTGGCCACGCCCAGGCGCGCCCGGCTGACCAGGCGTTCGATGTCGCCGAGCTCCGACAGGATCTTGCGGCTGGCTTCACGTGCCGATTGCTTCTCCACCAGACGTTCGACGGCGTCGTGGCGGCGTCGGATGCGGGCAATGTCGAGCAGGGGAAAGAGCAGCCAGCGCCGCAGCAGCCGGCCGCCCATCGCGGTGGCCGTGACGTCCAGGGTGTCGAGCAAAGAGCCCTGGCGCTTGCGCTCCAGCATGGTTTCGACAAGTTCCAGGTGCGAACGCGCCTGCTCGTCGATGATCAGGAATTCATCGCGGCGAAAGAGTTCGAGACGCGCCACGGGCAGGGGTGCCGAGAGCTGGGTCGTGCGCACGTAGCGCAGGACACGGCTGGCAGCGAGACTGGCCTGGGGAACGCGGGCGAGTGCGTCCCGATCGAGTTCTGGGACAAGCCCGTCGGCCAACGTGTCGAGCGGCGCAGGCTCGTCTTCGATGCTGATCAGGGTCTGCGCCAGGCGCGGGTAGGCGCGTCGGATGAGCGCCGCCAGATCGCTGAGAGGTTCCGTCGCCCGCAAAGCCGGCGGACTCCCCACGCGACTCTGCCCCCGCGGCAGAAGGATCTCGCGTGGATCCACGCGGGCCAGCTCGTCGAGCAAACCCTCGGTGGTGGCGGCCAGGGTGGCGCGGAAGTCGCCGGTGGTCACGTCGATGAAGGCCAGGCCGAAACCATCGCGGCTGTCGCCGGCCACTGCCGCCACGTAGTTGGGCGTGCGCGGTTCCAGCGATTCCTCGTCGAGAATCACGCCTGGCGTGATGATGCGCACCACGCCGCGCTTGACCAAGCCCTTGACCAGCTTGGGGTCTTCCAGTTGCTCGCAGATAGCCACCCGATGGCCAAGCTCGGTCAGCCGGGCGATGTAGCCGCGGGCAGAATGGTGCGGCACCCCGCACATGGGCACCGGGTTTTCCTTGCCCTTGTCGCGGGTGGTCTGGGTGAGCGAGAGCACACGAGAAGCGTAGACCGCGTCCTCGTAGAACATCTCGTAGAAGTCCCCGAGGCGGAAAAACACGATCGCGTCAGGGTATTGCGCCTTGATTTCCAGGTACTGGCGCATGAGCGCAGTCGTGGCCTGGTCCGGCGGCGGAGCAGACGTATCCGGCAAGGACCCTGTCCCCTTCGCGCTGTCCTTGTCGCCGTTCACGCGACCCCCTTGGAGCTTTGCGGAGGCCCCGGCGAAAAACTATTCCTTGGCAGGAGCGGGAGCGGCAGCCCGTGGCTTTTTCGCGGCCTTGGCTGGCGTTCCGCGGGCGGCCCGGCGCTCGGCCTTTTGCCGCTTGATCCGGGTCTTGTACTTCGTCTGGCTTACGCGTTGACGCATCTTCTTCGAACGGCGATTGTCGTGCTTTCCCATGCGGCAGTCACTATTGGGAAACTGCCCCCGTATGTCAAGGGCGCAGGCGCGCCGATCAAAAAAGGCAGGGCGCCGGAGCACCCTGCCTTGGGGGGGGAACCGATCAGGCACGGCCTATGGGCCGAACGTGATGCTGTTCAGACACATGTTGGTCACGGTGATCGGTACTACCGTCGATGAAGCCTGGATATCGACCCGGTCGATGTTGGCAACGTCGGACGCGGTGAGCGGCACGGAGGTGATGTCGCCCCAGCACATGGTGCGAAAGTCGGTGAGTTTGATTGGCTGCCCCGTGTACTCGTGGCAGTAGGTTGTGCCATCGGGGTCACCCGCTCGGTGCAGCTCAACCCGCAGCCCTGCTGTGGGCAAGCCTGTTAGGCCCAGGTTGATGGTCGAGAAGGTTTTGCCGATTGTCACACCGGGCGTCTGGCTTGCGTTCACGCCAATTTGAATGCCCCAGTTGTTGGTGTAGTCGGCCTGACCCGGAGCTGACGGCAGCTCGGGGATACTTCCCGAAACGCAGAGGCTGTCTGGGGTGTTCCAGGTCGTCGTGCCCACACAAGGAGCCGCGTTGGTGATCGGTACTCCGCCGCAGGTGGGATCGGTGATGACATCGATAGCCCCAAGGGCAACCCATCCCTGACCGGTCATCGCCCCGACGGCCGCGCTTGATGAGAACGTCACGATTCCGACATTTCCAGGCGTCGCGGCGGTGCAGGAACCCGAACAGGTCAGACAGGCCAGCTGCAGCGACGTATTCATGGGGGCGACATTTCCCGTCGCAAACAAAACCGACACCTTCTGGCCGTTGGGCGCGCCCGCACAGCCAAGCGCGCTGCTGTCGTACGACATGTACCAGCAGGGCTGGGATGCCCGGCTGACGGCGTCCAATTGAGGATTGCTGGGATCGAGCGGGATTCCCTGGCTGTCCTTGCACTCAGGGATGATGGTTTCTGCGTAGCCGCTCGCGGGGCAGCCAGCCACGCCTGCGTCGCACAGGACCTGCTCGGTGACCGTGCACTCGGGCTGGAGGCCCGGGAGGTTCGGGTCGCTGTCCACCAGCGGTAATTCGATGCACGCGGGGCGAACAGGTACGGTCGCCGAATTCGCGATCGTGTTGCCAATCTGAGTCAGGGCACCCGTGAAATCGGAATTGCAGATGCTGAAGTGCTGTCCGTTCTGGCCAAACGCATCGATGAATTTCTTCAACCGCAGCCCGCCGTAGGCCTTGTAGATGTTCCCGTCGGCGGACCTCATCGCGGGAACCGTGCAAACCGGCATGTAGTCCCACAACTTGTCCTGCCCGCCAAACGCAGTTGCGTCCTTGCCAATCTGGTACTGCACGCTTGACGGGTCGTCATTGGCCGGCCAGCCGATAATGCCTGACACGAAAATCTTGTTGGATGGCTTCGTCACCGTGAGGTAGTTGCCAAGGGCGTCTTTGTGGAATTGGCCATCGGCACCAATCACGTAGCCAGGCACCGAGTTGACGGAGGCGATCATGTCCTGCACGCCGATGAGCGGAAGGTAGATGGGGTTTCTG
>Ga0265330_10001747_pt1 | contig 12216 bp, 9 predicted proteins | sample 41919metaG_FD_202083 | JGI IMG/M metagenome (GOLD analysis project Ga0265330, IMG submission 202083) | Rhizosphere microbial communities from Carex aquatilis grown in University of Washington, Seatle, WA, United States - 4-19-19 metaG | ecosystem: Host-associated > Plants > Roots > Rhizosphere >... | reverse complement strand
ATCTTGGCCCAGTCCGCCGTGATGTCCTGTGCCCCGGACTTGCACAGATCGCCCCCGCTACAGCCGCTCACATTGCAGTCGCAAAGGCTATAGTCACGCTTCACATTGCCCGCAGCGATGTACGCGACAATGACCGGCGTTTGCGTGGTGAACGTCTTCGCGTTCGAGCAGACGGAGGTCACGACGCCGTCACTGCCGGAGCCGAGTAGCCAGCCGCTGGTGAAGAAGTCCAACTCCGCCGACATTGTGCTGTTGCTTCTTTCTTTGTCAACGATGGAGCCGAAATGGAAGCGGCATTGGCTGAAGGCAGATCCGCCGGGCGACACGCTGCCGCCCAGCGCGCTGCCACCGGTTGCGCTGCCGGCGGTGGCCTGCCCAGCGGTTGCGCCACCAGCGGTTGCGCCACCACCGGTTGCACTGCCGCCGGTCGGCTTCCCGCCGCTTCCTCCTGCGCCTGCTCCCCCTGCAGGACCCGCATCGCGATTGCCGTTCGATCCGCCTGAACCCGACGAGCCCCCGGTAGCCGACCCTCCGACCGAATTGCTTGAGGTGCCACCACTGCCACCGGCCGCTGTCGTGCCTGGGCTTGTCGTGCCACCGCTGCTCGCAGGCCCCGTGGACCCGCCGCTCCCCGGGGATACCGTGGTTCCGCCGCTGCCTGCGGGTCCTGTCGAGCCACCGCTCGCCGCAGGTGCTGTCGTCGATCCGCCTGCACCACCGTTGGCAGCTCGGGTGCCGCCGACGCCCTGAGAACCGCCGGAACTCGTGGTCCCTCCCGTTACAGCTGATCCCCCAGCGGCGGCGCCACCGGTGGACACCCCGTTGGCCTCGGTTCCTGCGCACCCTGCGGCAGCCAGGCAAAACAGGGTTGCGTACAGGCGTATTCCCGAGCTTCGGTGGTGCATCTATCGATCTCCTTAAATGAGCGTGAGTGGCCGTGTCCCCATTCGCCAGAGGAATTCGTTCTGGAGGCAGTAGCGCCAATTGCGCTTTTCGGCTCAGTCGGATTGTTGGATTAGGGGCCTGGTGCAGATAACCGAACCGAGCGCGGCGAAGCGCAGCCGCGCTGAGTGCAAAACACAACGAAGCGCCCAATACTGGACATATTGGGGTTAGGGCGCGGAAGGTTCGGATCCCTCCCAGGGTTCCGAACCAGACAGACCGGCCGCTCCGCCAGGCACGGGCGGCCGGAGGCGCAGTAGGCTCAGATCTACCAGCGGCCTGACTTGCGCGCCTCTGCCTTGGGCATGCCCTGCAATGCCTGCAGGTTCTTCTGCACCTCCTCGTCGGGCATCACGTAGTCGACCAATTTGCCCGACAGGTACGCGTCGTAGCCCGCCAGATCCATCAGCCCGTGGCCACTGTAATTGAAAAGGATGACCTTCTGCTCGCCGCTTTCGCGGCACTTGTTGGCTTCCTCGATTACGGCGGCAATGGCGTGGCTGGTTTCGGGCGCGCAGATGGTGCCCTCGGTCTTGGCCCATATCATCGCTGACTCGTAGCACTTGAGTTGGGCGACCGCGCGCGGTTTGAACAGGCCCTCGATGATGCCCTGGCACACGAGGGGTGCCATGGCGTGGTAGCGCAGTCCGCCGGCGTGGATGGGTTTGGGAATGAAGGTGTGCCCGAGCGAATGCATGGGCAGAAGCGGCGTCATGCACGCCACATCGCCATGGTCGTACACGAACTGGCCCTTGGTCATCTTGGGGCAAGCCGCGGGCTCGACCGGGATGATGGTCATCTGCGCGCCGTTGATCATGTCCTGGGCAAAGGGGAAGGCCAGGCCAGCGAAATTGCTGCCGCCACCGGCGCAGCCGATGACGATGTCGGGCAGCTTTTCGCCTGCCTTCTTCAGCTGGGCCTTGGCTTCCAGGCCGATGATGGTCTGGTGCAAGAGCACGTGGTTCAACACGCTGCCCAACGAATAGCGAGTCTGGCCGGTGGTGTCGGTCACCGCCGCCTCGATGGCCTCGCTGATGGCGATTCCGAGACTGCCAGGGGTGTCGGGCATGCTGGCCAGAATGGTGCGGCCGGCATTGGTCTGGTTGCTCGGGCTGGCAATGCAGTTTGCCCCCCACACCTGCATCATCAACTTGCGGAAGGGTTTCTGCTCAAAGCTGATACGCACCATGAAGACCTTGCATTCCAGGCCAATCAGGTTGCAGGCGAAGGCAAGCGCGCTGCCCCACTGGCCAGCGCCAGTCTCGGTGGTCAGCCGCTTGATACCGAATTGCTTGTTGTACCAAGCCTGGGGAACCGCCGTGTTCGGCTTGTGGCTGCCGGCTGGACTAACGCTTTCGTCCTTGTAATAGATGCGGGCCGGCGTTTTCAGGTATTTTTCAAGGTAAAGTGCGCGCCGAAGCGGTGCCGGTCGCCAGCGATAGAGGATGTCGAGAACCTCTGACGGGATATCGATCCAGCGTTTGGTGCTGACCTCTTGCTCAATGAGGTTCATCGGGAAGACCGGCGCCAAAGAATCTGGGCCGATGGGTTTTCCGTCGCGTCCAAGCGGGGGCAGCATCGGCGTGGGCAGATCCGCCGCCAGGTTGTACCACTGCCGCGGGATCTCGCTGTCATCGAGAAGGATCTTTACGTTTTCCATGTTTTTCATCCTGTCAGGGGGAGGGCAAGACGCCGCTGGCGGCCTGAAGACCACCGGGTCAGCGGACTCGTACTAGATAGCATATCTCCCTGTCACGATGCGGTCTCGCCGGGCAGAACCCCATTGTCAAGTCGCGTCGCGGGCCGCTGAACGGCCGTTGGCCGCTGCCTGACTGCGCAGACCGCTGGATCGGCCCCAACCAAGACAATCGGGTCTTTTTTCGACGCGATGAGCAGTTCTCACTGTAAGGGGTGGAATAGTTGTGGAAGAGGGGAACGAAAGATTGTTATCTAGAGACATCATCGTGGGTGTAAGCCAATATGTAGCGAAAGGTCGGTTGGCCAACTTGCTATACTGCCGGCTGGTCGGCAGAACTTAGTGTCCGCACTCCCCCAGACGAGGTGCGTCCCATGTCAACAAGCACTCCTTCCATCCGTGTCGGTACTCTCATCCAGAAAAGTGGTGGCGCCCTAGTTTTTGCAGGCGCAATTGTTCTGCTCGCAGGAGCGGGCTGCAGCGCCGCCAAGGTCGACGCCGGGTCGAATCCAAGCGGTGGCCAAGGCGCGGGCAAGACCGGCCCGGTTGGATCAGGGGGCGGAAGCAAGGGCGGCGGCGGTGGCGGAAGCAGCGGGTGCGGGATCCTCTGCACAGTGGCTGTGGATGCAGGACCGATCAGCGTCAAGAACTGCGGTGACGGCAAATTGGATGATGGCGAAGGCTGCGATGACGGCAACCGGAACAACGGCGATGGGTGCAACGCCATCTGCCAGCTCGAATCAGACTTCCTTTGTCCAACCCCGGGCGAGAAGTGCGTTGACCAGCGGGTATGTGGAAACGGGGTGCTGACAAGTGACGAGACCTGCGACGACCACAACACCGATAGCGGTGACGGCTGCTCATCAGACTGCCACACGATCGAAGATGGCTACGAGTGTCGCGTACCGGGCAAGCCATGCACGCCGATTTGCGGCGACAGCCAGCTCAAAGGCAGCGAAACCTGCGACGACGGCAATACCAACGATGGCGACGGCTGTTCAAGTACCTGCCAGCTGGAGCCTGGCTCCACCTGCCCGGACACGCCGGGCCAACCTTGCACCAAGGCGGTTTGCGGAAACGGGGTGAAAGAGAAGAACGAGCAGTGCGACTGCGGCACCGATCCGACAAAGCTGCCGAGCGGTTGTAAGGGCCAGAACGGACTCTTTTTCGGGGACGCGACCGGCTGCTCGAAGACCTGCACCAAGGAGCCGAATTGTCGTGACAGCTCTGGCAAGAACCAGGCCTGCTCCACGGCGTGCGGGGATGGAAATATCGATCCGGGCGAGGACTGCGATGATGGCAATACCAACGATGGTGACGGCTGCTCAGGCTCCTGCAAGGTGGAGGGTGGGTTCACTTGCGCCACCAAACCGAAAACCGACACTGAGCCCTGCAAACTGCCTGCGAACGCGGGCGCTCAGTGCCTTGAGATGCCCGTCATCTATCGCGATTTCCAGCCCGAGAATGTCTCCCCTGGCGGCCACCCCGATTTCTACTTCTTAGGTACCAAGGCGAGCGGAACTGTGCCCACGACCATCTGTGTACCCAACTCAGGCGGGCCGGCCAAGGGCAACGATTCGACCGCGCGCTGCTGGGACATTGCGGACCAGAATCTTTTGAACGGCAAGCCGGTCTACAACTCGAAGCGCGCCAACAACCAGTGCGCGTGTCAGTTCAGCGACTGGAACATCGGCAATGTGTCTCACATTCCGAGTGGCTATAGCCAGGCTGGCAATGACAGCCCGATTTCCGACGGGGCTGGAGGCTACCGCGGCGGCAACGCCGGCACCGCTATCACCTTCACCAACCCATCAGGCACCGTGACTGGCACCTTGAAGGGATACACGGCAAGCAGCCCTGGCGGCCCCATCTTCAATGGAGTGGTGCCCATCGTGAAGGACGCGAACAGCTTCAAGCAGTGGTTCACCGATGACAAGACGGTGAACCAGACCTTCGTCTCGCTTCTCGAGATGGCCCCTGTCGCCGGGGCGACCAATCTCTACCAGTACGCCAGCAAGACGTATCTTGCGGGTCCGGACAATGGCTTCTACCCCCTCGACACGCTGAATCCCACCCAGGTCACGATGTGTGACCTGTGGCCCTACTGGAACCATGGCAACGGAACACCCATCTGGGCCACCTGCCAGGGCGACCAGTATTTCTTCCCACCCCGCGTGACGGCTTGTCCAGGCGGGAGTCCCGTGGCGAATGGCTGCTGGATCACGGCTACTCCCGGCGCCAAGCACGACAGCTACTTCACCGATGAGGCGCGCTACCTCTTCGTCTATGACCAGGCTGCCACGTTCACCCTGCAATTCTTCGGCGACGACGATCTCTTTGTCTTCATCAACGGTATCCTGGTTCTCGATCTTGGCGCCGTTCATCAGCAATTGCCGGGCAAGGTCGTTGTCACGGGTGCGCCCGGTCCCAATCAAGCGAGCATCACGGAAGGCGGCTGTATGGACGCAGCTGGCAATATCGCCACGACCCAGGCCGGATACACGGCAGCAGGGTGCTCACCCGCGGGTGCCCCGGCTCCTGTTTCACCGGATGACTTCCGCATCCGAACCGCCAACCTCAACCTGGAGACCAACAAGGTCTATGAAATCGCCATCTTTGGGGCCGACCGGCACCCGCCCGAGTCGAATTTCAAGCTCACTCTTAGTGGCTTCAGCACCAAGCAGTCAGAATGCGGGCCTCGGTGCGGCGACGGCGTTGTGTCAGCTGGCGAGGAATGCGACTGCGGCGACGGGTCAGGAACGACCCCGGCAAACTGCCCAGGTCCGAACAACGACACGCTGTACGGTGGATGCAAGACGAATTGCAAGTGGGGGCCCTTCTGCGGGGACGGGAACACCGACTCTCCAACCGAACAGTGCGATATCGGCAAGGACAATGGCCACAATCTGGATAGCGCCAGCGGATGCAGCTTTGGTTGCACGAAGCCTCACTTCTGCGGTGACGGCATTATCGACTCCGGTGCGCCCCGTTATGAGCAGTGCGACATGGGCGACAAGAACGGCAAGAAGGTGAACGCCGCCGGGGAGCTGTCCACTGACCCGAACGACAAGATTTACTGTTTGCCGGATTGCACGATCAACAGCGTGGTTCTCTAGTCCATCACTGCGGGCGCAGGATGCTGGAAAACGGCGGCCAAGGCCGCCGTTGTTGTTCGCGTTTGGGTGGCGACGAGAACGAGTCTCCTAGCCAGGCGTTGCGGGGTGCGGTTCTTGTGTCGGCTATGCCATGCTATGATGCTCATTGATTCTGGCGACGTGGGGCATTTTAGATCTCGTTCTCTGGTACCGAGGATATGAAGGATGACAAGGGTTCTGTTGGTGGATGACCATGCGGTGGTCCGGCGAGGAGTACGGGATATCCTTACCGAGGCACTGGGAGCGGTCGCGTTTGGCGAGGCGGGAAAACCCAGCGAGGCCCTTGAGAAGCTGCAGACAGAGACTTGGGACGTGGTGGTGCTCGACATTTCTCTGCCTGGACGGGGTGGGGTCGATGCCCTGCGGGACATGAAGCGGCTGCGCCCGGCCGTGCCAGTCTTGGTCCTGAGCATGCACGCCGAGGAGCACTACGCCCTGCGTGCCCTGCGCGCGGGAGCCGCGGGCTACGTGAACAAAGAGGGTGCTGCCGAGGAGTTGGCAGGCGCCGTGCGCAAGGTGCTGATGGGTGGCACTCACGTCAGTGCACGATTGGCCGAAACTTTGGCCAAGGGCCTGCGCAACGATTCGTCCCGGCCTCCGCATGAGCGGCTGTCCGACCGTGAGCTTGAGGTCATGCGCAGCATTGCGGCTGGCAAGAGCGTCAAGGAAATCAGCGCGCAACTCGCGCTGAGTGAGAAGACCATCAGCACCTACCGCACGCGCCTCCTCGACAAGATGCAGATGCATTCCAACGCCGAGTTGATCCAGTACGCCCTGCGTGAAGGGCTGGTCGAATAGGTTTTCCACCTGCCGCGCTTGTAGGACAACAACCGACAGGCGAATAGGACAGCCCCCGGCAGAGGCAACGCGTTCGTCATGGGACAGTGAAAGCATGGTAGCCAACCCCGGACGGCCCACGCGGATTCTTCTCGTAGACGATCACCCTGCGGTCAGCCAACGAATCGGTGAGCTGCTGGCCGGCTCGGTGCCAGAGGCCGAGGTGGTTTCCGCGGTGTCCGGCGAAGAGGGGCTGAGCATGGCGTGGACCCAACCGTTCGATCTGGTGCTACTGGACCTTCGTCTCCCGGGTCGAAGCGGAATTGAGATTCTGAAGGAGCTGCGCGCCATCAAGCCCATGCTGCCCGTAATCATCGTTAGTTCGCTTCCCGAGTCTCCCTATGCGACTCTGGCTAGGCGAGCAGGGGCTATCGACTTTGTCACCAAGAGCGCGCTGGTCCAAGAGCTCGGTCGCGCAGTAAAATCCGCCCTCGGGGCCAGCGCGATGGCGTAGGGGATTCAGCCCAGAAGCAATAGACTAAGGAACCGATGGTACAAGACGTAAACCCACGACAGACCCGACCTGGATGCCCCCCGGCGTCGCGCGAGAGCGCGGATCATGCCTCGACTGACCTGCTGGTGGTGTTGGACCGCGGGGGCAGCATTCGCGAGATCAGTCCGTCTGTCACGCGACTTCTAGCCTATCGACGTGGTCAACTCCTGGGCACGAACTTTCTCGATCTACTTGAGCCGGATGACGGCGGCTCTGTGCTCGCCCTGCTGGGCCGGGGGCCGAGTGCCCAAGAAGAACCCACTCATGTCCAACTGCGCGTCCGCCGAGCCGATGGAGGTTGGCGCACCTTCGAGGCACTGGCACGAATCGCGGTTGGTTCCAACAACCAGCCCCTGGTCGTTCTTGACGCATTTGACGTGGATGCGAATCAGCTGATCCGAACCGCGGAGCTTCCGGCCATGCAACTCGGTGGTCCGATGGCCGAGGCCGCCGAAGAGATCAACCGGAGTGAGCAGGATTTTTCTGATGAGATTCCAAGTGCCGACCTGGTCGAACGCGCGGGCGCCCGCGGTGAGACAGTCTTGGTGGCGCTGGATGATGCTGCGATAAGTCGCCTGGCATGCGGGATAATGCGTGGTTTGGGCTACTCAGTCCTTGAGGCGATGAGCCCGGCCGATGCCGAGGGTTTCGCGAGCATCCACAAGGACAAGATTGACCTTCTGGTGGCTGACCTGGCCACGCCGCGGGTGCGCGGGCGCGAATTCGTACGCTCGATGAAGAAGATCCGGCCTGGGCTAAGATCGCTGTTCATTTCGTGCCAGCGCTACGGATCCTTGGCTGAACGCCGGGTTTTTGAAAGCGGCGCCCGACTCCTGCACGAACCCTTCACGCCCGAAGAACTGGCCCACGCGATCCGTCGGGCGCTTGAAAGCGAAAGCGCGTAGTCGAGCCTTCTGGCCTTCCTATCGGTATCCCGCCCGCCTGACTCCTGACGCGCTCTCTGCCGCACAGACCTGATTGCCGCGGCCGGTTTTATTCCATCAAATCGCACACTCCCTCTGCCATGTCGGGCATTTCCGTGCGATCCTTGGCCATCCCTACACCAGAGGAGGCCAAGTTGGAACTGAACAAAGACTTCGTCAGGCTTCTGCGGGCGCTCACCGATGTCGACGCTCGGTATCTGCTCGTGGGAGCATTCGCCGTAGATTTCTACGGCCAGCCACGCACGACCCGACACATGGATGTCTGGCTGGACGACGCGCCTGACAACCTGGAATGTGCCTACCGGGCGCTGGCCAGCTTTGGCGCCCCTGCCCTCGCCGTCGAGCATCTGAGTGCTGCGTCCCCGCTTGAGGTGGTGTGGATCGGGGTTCCCCCGGATCGCATCGATCTGGTCAAGGGCATGCGCGGCCTCCATTTCGCCGATGCATGGTCGCGACGAACCACGACGAAAATCGACGATGTCACCGTGCCCATCATCGGCCGCGACGACTTGATCGCTGCCAAACGCGCCACCGAGCGAGCGAAGGATCTGGCCGACGCAGACGCGCTAACCACGCAGCGCCCGGCGTAGTAGCAAATCCTTTGGTGAATCCGGTCGAAGCCTGTTGATCAGGCAAGGCGACGGGTCTACTCTGCCGGCGTTGTGTCGCCCCATTGCTTGCCGACGCTGACCGTCCCTCTCGCCCTATTTCAGGAAGGAATTGACCGGCCGGAAATCATGCCCAGATCGGGCGCGATCCGGGTTCTAGGGTCGGCGGACGCCATCGGTGCAAGCTGAAGTTCTCGAGGAGATTCTCACCATGCCCACCTTCATCGAACAGATTCACGCCAAGGCCAAAACCAGTCCCCGCAAGGTCGTCCTGCAAGAAGGCGAGGACGTGCGCATCATCGAGGCTGGCGTGCTGGCCACCAAGAACGCCATCGCGGAAATCACCCTGCTCGGCGCTCCCGAAAAAATCAGGGCAATCGCGGCGGCGGCGTCTTTGTCGCTCGACAAGATCAACATCGTGGACATGACGAAGCCGCCGAATTTCGACGACTATGCCAGCACCTACTTCGAGCTGCGCAAGGCCAAGGGACTCACCCAGGATCAGGCGGTCGCGCAGATGAAGGATCCCTTGTGGTACGGCGCCATGATGGTGCGCAAGGGTGTGGTGGACAGCTTCGTGGGTGGCGCGCTCTACACCACGGGCGATGTCTGCCGAGCCGGCATCCAGATCATTGGCATGCAACCGGGCCTCAAGACCCTGTCCAGCTTCTTCGCCATGGTGGTGCCCGACAAGTCGTTTGGCAAAGACGGCATCGTCTTCTTCGCCGATTGCGCTGTGGTCATCGCTCCCGACGTGAACCAACTGGCCGACATCGCCATTGCCACCGCCGACAGCTACGCCAGCCTGACCGGCGACACCCCGCGCGTGGCCATGCTGTCGTTCTCAACCAAGGGCAGCGCCAAGCACGCCGACATCGACAAGGTGACCGCGGCCACCGCTGCCGTGAAACAGAAGCGACCCGACCTGACGGTCGACGGCGAGTTGCAGGGCGACGCCGCGCTGATTCCCGCCATTGGCGAACGCAAGGCCAAGGGATCGCCGGTGGCTGGCAAGGCCAACGTCCTCATTTTCCCGGATCTCGATGCCGGCAACATTGGCTACAAGCTGGTCGAACGCCTGGGCAAGGCAGAGGCGATCGGCCCCATCCTGCAGGGCATGGCCAAGCCATCATCCGACCTTTCGCGCGGCTGCAAAGCTGCCGATGTGTTCAACGTGATTGCCATCAACGTCGTGCGCGCCCAATACGCACAGAAGCAGTAATTCCTGGAGTTCAAATCATGAAGGTACTGGTCATCAATTGCGGCAGCTCGTCGCTGAAGTTCAAGTTGTACGATCTCCCGGCGGACGATGGCGCCACCATGATGGCCGAAGGCGTGGTCGAGGAAATTGGGCGGGAAAAATCCAAGTTCAGCTATCGCGACACCCGCTCGCCCGACAAGATCGTGGGCGATGTGGTCGCCAAGGACCACACCCAGGCCGTGGCGGCCATGAAGGACATGTTGCTCGACGCCGAGCATGGTCTTTTCAAGGACAAGATCGAGGTGGACGCCTGCGGGCATCGAGTGGTGCACGGCCGTGAGCTGTTCTCCAACTCGGCCTTGGTCACTCCGGAAGTGCGTGGGGCCATCGAAGAGTGCATCGGGATCGCCCCGCTGCACAACCCGCCCAACCTGGCTGGCATCGCGGCCTGCGAGAAGATCTTCCCTGGGCTGCCCCAGGTCGCGGTTTTCGACACCGCCTTCCATCAGACCATGCCGCCGCATGTGTACACCTATGGTTTGCCCAAGGACCAGCTCGACCGCAACCACGTGCGCAAGTACGGCTTCCACGGCACTTCGCACGAGTATGTGGCTCGTCGCTGTGCCGAGCTGATGAAGAAGGACTACACCAAGATCAAGATCATCACCTGTCACCTGGGCAACGGATCCAGCATCACGGCCGTGAAGAACGGCCAATCCTTCGATACATCGATGGGGCTGACCCCGCTCGAAGGTCTGCTCATGGGCACGCGCACCGGCGATATGGACCCCGCGGTCGTCCTCTACATCATGGACAAGGACAAGCTCTCCCCGCAGGAGATGAACACCCTGCTCAACAGCAAGAGTGGCGTCAAAGGCGTGTCAGGCATCAGCAATGACATGCGCCAGATCATCGCGAAAGCCAAAGAGGGCGATGCACGTGCGCAGCTTGCGCTCGACATGTTCGACTACCGCCTGGTCAAGTACATCGGATCGTATGTGGCGGCCATGGCGGGCTGTGATGCCATCGTGTTTACCGGTGGCATTGGGGAAAACGATGTCCCCATGCGCGCGCGCGTGCTCGCCCCCCTGCGTTTCATGGGGGTCGAGATCGATCCGGATCGCAACAGCTCGGCTGCCAAGGAGAAGGTCATCACACGCGAGGATTCGCGCATCAGCGCCTGGGTGGTCCCCACCAACGAGGAGCTGATGATCGCCCGCAAGACCAAAGCCATCGTCGAGCAAGGACGCAGCACCGTTCGGTAGCGGCAAGACGCTACAGGTGGCGCGTGTTGCCGACCGCCACCGCGGACTGGATGCGTCCGGCTAGCCAAGTCTTGGCAGCGTCGATCGCCTTTTCAAGCGACTGGTTCCCGGCCAGGCCAACCGCAATGGCCGTGGCCAGGGCACATCCGGTCCCGCGTGGGCTCAGGCCGGGGAGCCTTGTCCCCGGGTACAGCCGCTCGCCCGCCGCAGAATGAAGCACGTCGGTCGGTGGACCGGCAAGGTGGCCTCCCTTGACCAACACGGCTGCCGAGCCTCGGTCAACCAGTTCCCGGGCGGCATAGCGCGCCTGATCGAGAGTCTCCACAACCCATCCTGTGAGCCAGGCGGTCTCTGCCAGGTTGGGAGTCAGAAGTGCTGCCCTGCCCAAGAGTGATCCGAGATCAGCAGGGGTGCCGGCAAAGAGGCTGCCCCCTCCCGACGCACCCAGCACCGGGTCGAAGACAACTGGCCCCTGCCAGACATCCAAGGCCGACCGCAGGGCGGCAGCGATGCCCGGCGTTGCCACCATGCCTATCTTCACCGCGGTTCGGTTGGCCGGGCACCCTGCCAGGGCCTCTTCGAGGCCTGCCCGCACCATGTCCGGGCACCGCGGTTCGACCCCTTTGACGCCGGATTCATCTTGTCGCGTCCAGGCCGTGCCTACAAGTAGGACCCGAGCCCCCAGCACCCTCCCAGTAAGCACATCTCGCACCAGTCCCGCGCCCCCACTTGGGTCAAGGCCGCCGACAGCCACGACATGGGGCGTTTCGGACTGCCCGTTTCCGGCCTCGGCCGGCGCCTTACGGCCACCCGGGTCGAAAGATCGTGACGCTTGCATTTTTTTCCAAGATCCCTTCTAGTCTGCCGACGTTAGAAAAGGGGTGAAATTTGGGCGCCGAGGCGTGCAAAGGGGCGGAGTCAACACATTCTGGGGTACAATCGTACTAATCAACGTGGGGGTCGTTCTTCCTCAGCCGATTTCATTCGGCAAGTACACGCTGTTTGAGCGCATCGGGCGCGGCGGTATGGCCGATGTGTTCAAGGCGCGAGTTCAGGGGCCGCAAGGCTTCGAGCG
>Ga0265330_10001746_pt1 | contig 12227 bp, 8 predicted proteins | sample 41919metaG_FD_202083 | JGI IMG/M metagenome (GOLD analysis project Ga0265330, IMG submission 202083) | Rhizosphere microbial communities from Carex aquatilis grown in University of Washington, Seatle, WA, United States - 4-19-19 metaG | ecosystem: Host-associated > Plants > Roots > Rhizosphere >... | reverse complement strand
CGCGCTCGAGGCCGCGCGCGCCGCGCAGGCCGACGGTCGTGTGCGCTACGTCGGTCTGACCGGGCACCATGATCCGGCCGTGCTGGTCGAGGCCATGCGCCGCTTCCCGTTCGACAACGTGCTTTGCGCCATCAACCCGGCCGACCCCCGCTATCGGCCGTTCGTGCCGACGGTGGTGGCGGAGGCGCGGCGTCGGGGCATGGGCGTCGTCGGCATGAAGGTCCTGGCGGCGGGCCGGCTCCTGAGCGAGGCGACCGCCCCCGAGCTCATTCGCTACGCGGCTTCGCACGCCGACACGGTCATCATCGGCTGCTCCACCGTCGCGGAGGTGCGAGCCAACCTGGCCGTGAACCGAGGCCTGGCCGCCGGCCCCATGCTCGCCCAGGAGCAGCGCGACCTCGAGCGCCGCCTGGCCCCCCGCGCCGCCGACTACGACACCTTCAAGGGCTGACCCCGGCACACGGCCGCCCTTGCCCGAAGACCGGGTTGGACGGGAAGCGGTTCTCAGTTGTTCACGAACGCGACGCCGCGGTAAACCGTGCCGTAGGTCGGACCGACCACCGTCCCGAATGACTCGGCACCAACCGCGGCGGTCAACGTCGTGGCCGAGAGCTGGTCGGTGATCACCACGACCTTGTTCGGGTCCGCCCCGTTGTCGCCGGATGTGCTGGAAGTCGCGGTGGTCGCCCACAGCGTCACCTCATCGCCGTTCACGACGCCGGTCAAGTTGCGGAGGCCGATCGTGGTCACGTTCGGCCATGGGCCGTCGGAACCTGTCAGGCCGCTGTCGACCCGGCCGACCAGGCCCTCGGTCAGCACGTAGTCCAGTTGCCAGCTGCCGTTGATCAAGCTCCACTTCTCGAGGCCCGCGTGGCTCGTCACGTCGGTTGGGTTGCCCGTCCCCTCGTCGGTCACGTACATCGTCGTCGCGTTGCCGAAGAAGACGGCGAACGGAGTGAAGTTGCCGCCGGTTGCCTTCGCCGAGTCGGTCGGGAAGCCGGGCACGACGCTGATCTGGGCCGAGGCCGCACCCCCGACGGTGGGCAGCGATGGAACGGTGTAGACCGTCTGGATGCCATTGCTGCCGCTTCCCTTGGTGAAGTAGAGCGCCCCACCGAACTCGGTGATGCCGCGGAAGTTGTCGTCCTTGCCCGGCTTGTCGGGCTTGGCCGCGCCAAACGTGAACTGGACCAGCGGATTGACCTCGGCCGAGTTGGCAGCCGGGATGGCGACGTTCGCGGAGGAGCCATCGATCGGCGTGACCACCTCGAGGCCGGTGGTCTCGGTGACATCTGGGTTCGTCCCGTTCGAAGCGCCGAAGGTCGCCGCATTGCCGTTGTTGGCGTTGCCGACGGCGTAGTAGAGCCCGTTCGAGCCGAGCAGCGCCGACCGGCCGTTGTTCCCGCCGTAATCGATGGTGGGCGTGAAGGAGAACACTCCGTTTCCCCTCGTCGAAACGATCGTGCGCGGGAACGCGTACGTCGGACCGAAGGCGAAGGTCACCGGGTTCGTCGGATCCTGACCGGCGACGGCGTCGGAGTTCGACACGTCGAGCGCGCCGACGCCGGCGAGGCCGTAGCCCACGAACACCAGGTGGTCACCGGCCGCGTCCTTGGTGATATGGAGACCCAGCTCCGACTTGGAGGAGAAGCTGGTGACCACCTCCTTGGTCGGGACGACGACCGTACTGAGGATCTGGAGGGTGTTTGGGTCGATGTCGGTCAGCTGGATCGGCGAGGTCACGCCGAAGCTCGCGTCGGCAGTCTCGTTGTTCCAGACCGTGACGTAGTCGTGCCCGGTGATCGCCGGGGTGGTCGCCGTGTCGATGTTGGCCAGCGGAGTCCCGACGGTCAGCGAGGCGATGGCGCCCTGGGTTCGATCGTAGGTGGTGCTGCTGATGACCAGGGACCCGGGGACGAGCAGCGTGCTCGGCTCGCAGGTCACGACCACCGACAGCGTTGCGGGGCAACCGGGCGTCGAATCGCCGTCGGAGACGGTCGCGGTCAGGGTGACCGGGCCCGGCAGGTTGCAAAGAAACGTCGGGGCGGCCGAGGTCGCGTTGCTGAAGGCCCCCGAAGCGGCGGTCCAGCTGTACGACAGCGGCGTGGGGCGGTTGTCGGGATCGTGGGCGGCGATCGCCAGCGCGGCCGGGAAGCCCACCGCCACGTCGGCCGGGTTCACCGAGAGCCCGTCCGCGGTCGGGCAGACGTTGATCGTGCCGTTGACGGCCACGCTGCCGGTCCTGGCCGGCTGGTGGCACTCGAGCGCGACGGTGACCATGGCTGTGGCACCCCCGGTCACGTGGAAGGTCGCGCTGCCGCCGCAGCTTGTTGCGCCGTCGGCGCCGGTGGCGCTGAGCGCGATCGTGTACCCGTTGCCGGCAGGAATCCCGCCGACGATCGTCGCGAGCGTGCTGCTCGAGGTGACGTTGATGGTTCCCGAGGTCGAGAAGCCGTTCGGGCCGGTGATCGTGTAGCTGACGCTGGTCAGCGTGACACCACCCTCGACGAGGGCGATCTGGACGGACCCCAGCTGATGGGTATCGACGGTGGAGGCCGTGCGCGCGCCGCAGCCTTCAAGCGTGGCGCCCGCTCCAACCAGGACCAGGACCACTCCGATGCTCATCATTCTCGACCGCAGCTTCACGAGAGCCTCCCCAGACGGGTGCTGTTCAGACGGGGTCCCAAGGTCGGCTGGATTACCGACCGCGCTCAGGAGAATCCGTCCGGGCCAATCGCGGATCCAGCAACAGTTCTGTGACCCGCGGGTTCTCGCACATGGCTCCGGCAGCTCCGCCCTTGCTCCGGGAGCGTCCGGCTCCGATGAGATTGGAAGCCGGAGGTCACCCGGGAGCTGGCCGAAATCCTGCACACCAGCTGCGAAGCCATTGCTCGCCGTCTGGGGCCCTTGCGGGAAAAGAAGCGCCACGCCCACATCACGAAGGCCTGCGAGGAGGTGCGACAGCTCGAGCCGCGTGCGGACGAGGGATATCGAGCCGCGCTTGCGCGACCGGCGTCCTCATCGAGCGTCAGGGAACGGGATCGGCGAGCCGTCTCGAGCGTAACGGCGCGCCCCGGCGTCAGTCCCCTGATGAGCGACGACCTCGAATGTGAACCCCCGGTGTCGCGCGCATGGACGCACGACACCGAACGTGACGCCGGGACCAATCTCGATTCATAGTTGTCGGCGTGACGTTACGTCGGCGCTCCGCGCAAGGCGCAAAAGAGTGTGCATCGCTGGTTTCGGACATATCGCCATCGGGCTGGCTGGCGGCCGATTCCTGGGCCGGCCCCGCCCGCGACCGCGGCTGGGACTCAACATGACCGTCGCCATGTTGCTGACCGTGCTCGCGGACTTCGACCAACTGCCGCTCGCCTTCGGTGTTCCCGATCGCGGCCTGTATGGGCACCGCGGCCTCACGCACACGCCCCTCTTCGCCCTGTCCGTGGGACTTTCCGTGCTCGTCTACGCGAAGCTTCGCATCTGGGAGCGACCCTTTCGTGCAGCGTTGATGACATTCCTGCTCGTCGCCAGCCACGCGTTGCTCGACGCGATGTCGCAGGATGGCCGGGGGATCCTCCTGCTCTGGCCGCTGTCGGCACAGCGCTTTCACCTGATTTGGCGACCCATTCCCGATGCCCCCACCGGCCTGGCATTCTTCTCGGCGGTTGGCCTGCGGCACTTGATCATCGAGCTCATCTACTTCTCTCCGGCCGTGGCGTACGGCCTTGCGGCCCGCCCTCGGGCGCTGGGCGCCTGGCGGACGGCGGTGAGTGACGGCGGGCGGCGAATGTGGCGTCGTCGCCGTTATCGGAGGGCTGTTCCAGAGTCCGCGGCGCGGGATGTCGCCCTGGGCGCGCTGACGAGATCCGGTCCGGCCGAGGCCCCTCGGGGCTGCCCCGGTGAGCCGCACGGTCTCGGGCACGGTCACTCCGGGTAGGCGCGATGTGAACCACGACACTTCCAAAGTCGCGCACGTTCGTGATATGAGCACGGTCGGGTCCGAAAGGGGGAAGGCGCGAGATGATCGAGCGAAGTCGGATCGGGGTCCTTGGTTCGGTGTTCTTGTTGGTGGTCTCGGGAGGATGCAAGAGCGGCAACTCCACGGCGGCGCCGAGCGGTGGCAGCGGTGGAGGGGTCGCAACCGGCGGCACCAGCGGAGCGGGGGTCGGCGGCCTCGCCGCGGGCGGCTCGAGTGGAACTGGCGGGGTTGGCGGCGCGCCCGCCTGCGCGCCAGGCAGCTATCCGCCCGCTTGCATCTACTCCGGCGTGGGCGAGAACAACGTGGCGGCCTTCGCCCTCAACGACACGACCGGCGAGCCGACGCTGCTCGACACCCAAGACTCGCACGGGTTCGAACCCCGTACCGCCATCCTCGACGCTGACGCCAAGGTCTTCATCGTGGCGAATCAGAAGTTCCTCGGCACGACGACGGGCACCGTACCCCCGAACCTCGCCGTGTTCAAGGTCGGCCCGGATGGGAAGTTGACCTTCGACAAGATCTACGGGCTCGCTGACCCGAGCATGCCGGGGGCGGCCAGCGAAGCTTGGTGGGTCGGAGCGATCAAGACCCCCGCTCCCTCGGCGGCGTCGATCGTCTATGCGAGCGTGGGACAGACGATCTGGCGGTTCGGCCTCGACGCCGCCGGCGGGCTCAGCAAGATGACGGGGACCACCGACACCAAGCAGATCGTGCAGTTCGGCGATTTCGATTCGATGAGGAAGTTCGCCTACGTGTCGGCGACCACGACGACGAGCCACTTCCTGTATTCCTACGGCGTCGATCCAGCGACCGGAGGGCTGACACTGCTCAACATGATCACGCCCTCGAACATGCGCAGCATCAACATCCAGGTCGCACCAATGGACAATTATTTGCTGGCTGTTGGCAACGCAACCAGAAAATACACGGTCGTCGCGCTCGGCGCCGACGGCCAACTCGGAGCCGAGGTCCCACAAGCCACCGCAGACGGGGGAACGGCAGACGGCGGAACGGGCCTCGACCTCGGGGCGTTCGTCCACCAGATCCGCGTCGACCCCACGGGCAAGTACGTCGTGATCTGTGACCGCGGGAACGACCCCGGGCAGGTGATGGCGGGCTCGCCGGAAGATCTGGGGCACATTCACCTGTTCACCTTCGACCAGGGCGTGCTCACGCACAAGCAGACCATCGTGATGCCCCCGGGAATCGGCCCCCGACATTCGGCTTGGCACCCGACGAAGCCCTGGCTTTACGTCTCGACCGAGCGGGGCAACAAGCTGCTCGCCTTCTCCCTGGCGAACGATATGTTGACCCAGGGGTTCATGCTCACGACGCTGAAGGATCCGACCGACAGCCAGGGGAATCAGCGCGCGGGGGCCATCGTCATGCATCCATCTGGCAAGTTCCTGTACGTGACGAACCGGAACATCACCACCGTGGCCGCGGCCCCTTGACCGCCCGAGCGCAGGGCGGGGAAACCCGCGCTGTCCGGCTTGGGGGACCGTCCTCTGCGCGAGGACGCATCGGGCAGTCTCGCCGCGTGGTCGCCTGGGTCCGCCTACGCCGATGGGTCCGCCGCCTCGGCCGGGGAGAGACGCTCGAGCAACCCCTTGCGCGACCATGCACCAGGCAGGATGAACACGGAGTCGGGAGCGACCGTCCCGCGCATTGATAGGATCTGGCTATCAGTGTGGTCGCAATTTGGTCTTGGACCGCTCATCGCCGAGGGCTCATTGTCTGGGTCACGCCAGGCCCGGCCAGCGCCGGGTGACGCCAAGGAGATGACCCCATGCCAACTGAATCAAAGTGTCCATTTCACCACGCCATCGGCGCCGGCACCTCGAACCGCGATTGGTGGCCGGACCAGCTGCGGCTGGATCTCCTGCATCAGCACTCGTCGAGATCCAACCCCATGGGCCCGGACTTCGACTACGCCAAGGAGTTTCAGAGCCTCGACTTCGCGGCGCTGAAGCAAGACCTCGCGGCGCTGATGACCGCGTCTCAGGATTGGTGGCCGGCGGACTTCGGCCACTACGGGCCATTCTTCATCCGCATGGCGTGGCACAGCGCCGGCACCTACCGCATCGGCGACGGCCGCGGCGGTGGGGGGCGCGGCCAGCAACGCTTCGCACCACTCAGCGCCTGGCCGGACAACGTCAACCTGGACAAGGCGCATCGGCTGCTCTGGCCGGTGAAGCAGAAGTACGGCCGCAAGATCTCCTGGGCCGACCTGTTCATCCTGACCGGAAATGTCGCCCTCGAGACGATGGGGCTGCCGACCTTCGGCTTCGGCGGAGGTCGCGAGGACGTCTGGGAGCCGGATCTAGACGTTTCCTGGGGTGCGGAGAAGACCTGGCTCGGCGACGACAAGCGCTACTCGGGGCACCGGGAGCTGGCAGACCCGCTGGCCGCGGTGCAGATGGGCCTCATCTACGTCAACCCGGAGGGGCCGAACGGTAACCCCGATCCGATGGCGGCGGCCAAGGACATCCGCGAGACCTTCGCGCGCATGGCCATGAACGATGAAGAGACCGTTGCGTTGATCGCCGGTGGGCACACCTTCGGGAAGACCCACGGCGCCGCACCCACCTCGCACGTCGGCCCAGATCCGGAGGACGCGAGCATCGAGGAGCAGGGGCTGGGTTGGAGGAGCAGCTTTGGGACTGGCAAAGGCTGTGACGCGATCACGAGCGGCCTCGAGGTCACCTGGACCACCACGCCCACGAGGTGGAGCCAGGACTTCTTCAAGCACCTGTTCGGCTATGAGTGGGAGCTGACCAGGAGCCCGGCTGGCGCGCATCAGTGGAGGCCGAAGGGGGACGCAGGGGCTGGTACGGTCCCGAATGCCCACGACCCATCGAGGCGGATCGCGCCGTCCCTGCTGACGACCGATCTCGCGCTGCGGTTGGACCCAGCGTACGAGAAGATCTCGCGACGCTTCCTCGAGCATCCACAAGAGTTTGCCGACGCCTTCTCACGCGCGTGGTTCAAGCTCACGCACCGCGACCTCGGCCCCCGCACGCGCTATCTCGGTCCCGAGGTTCCGGCCGAACAGCTCATCTGGCAAGATCCGGTGCCGAGGGTCGACCACCCGCTGGTCGACGCCGCGGACATCGTCGCTCTCAAGAGCAAGCTCCTCGCGTCCGGGCTGTCCGTCTCGCAGCTGGTCTCGACCGCGTGGGCCTCGGCGTCCACCTTCCGTAGCTCCGACAAGCGTGGCGGCGCGAACGGAGCCCGCATTCGCCTCGCACCGCAGAAGGACTGGGCGGTCAATCAGCCCCTGGAGCTCGCGAGGGTTCTGGGGATCCTCGGAGGTGTCCAGCGCGCGTTCAACGACGCCGTGCCAGGAGGCAAGCAGATCTCGCTCGCCGATCTGATCGTGCTCGGCGGCGCCGCTGGCATCGAGCGAGCGGCGCAGAACGCGGGCCACACGCTGACGGTGCCGTTCACGCCAGGACGCACCGATGCGACGCCTGAGCAGACCGACGCCGCGTCGTTCGCCATGCTTGAGCCATTCGCCGACGGCTTCCGCAACTACCCGGAGACTGCACAAAGGGTACCGGCCGAAGGGCTGCTGATCGACAAGGCGCAGCTCCTCACGCTGACCGCGCCCGAGCTGACGGTGCTGGTTGGTGGTCTGCGCGTGCTCGGTGCGAACGCCGGAGGCTCCAAGCATGGCGTCTTCACCATCAGGCCCGAGGCGCTGACCAACGACTTCTTCGTGAACCTCCTCGACCCCGGCACGGAGTGGCGAGCCGTGTCGGACGCGAAGGACACCTTTGAAGGTCGCGACCGCCAGACCGGTGCGGTGAAGTGGACCGCCACGCGCGTCGATCTCGTCTTCGGCTCGAATTCGCAGCTGCGGGCGCTGGCGGAGGTCTATGGCAGCTCGGACGCGCGAGACAAGTTCGTCCGAGATTTCGTGGCGGCCTGGACCAAGGTGACGAATCTCGATCGCTTCGACGTCGTCGCGCGGAGGTGACCGGCCGCTCGACGGTGGCCTGCTCGGCCTCCTCTACAGGCAGCGTCCGGTGGTCGCATTCAGGGAACACCCGCTGCCGCAAACGCAGCGCAGGGCTTCGGTGCAATGGCCGTGGAAGGACGAGACAATCGGATTGTCATTGCAGGTTTGGTCCAGACCCGGCGTGCACAAGGGCGGGTTGGTCAGGAACAGGTCGGTCTGGGTGACACCCGCGATCAGCTCGCGCAGGTTGAAGCCGGACCCTGCGAACCAGCGGTGTGCGTCATCGACCGCGGCGCTGTCCGGAGCGGTCAGATCCCGGCCGACGGCATACTCGATCCACTTGCGGGACATGCAGAGCTGCGCCTCGGGCGTCTTGACCAACACCGCGGCCACCTGCGGAGGGAGTTCGAGCAATGGCAATACGAGGTTACGCGGGGGTCGAATCTGGTACTGCCCCAACCCCCTGAAGGTGATCGTGCTCGTCACGCATGCGGGCGTTGGACACCCGCGGGCCACCGACAAATGATCCCGGCTGCTCCCGTCTCGGAACCGCCCGTCGGGCACCACCGTAGCGGTCCTCAGCTCGGCAGCCCCCACCCCCCCGGCTGATACAGCGCACTGATGGCGACTCGGTGAAGGTGAACTGCTGGTCCTCAACGCGCCTGCCGACATGCCCCCCCGCCGAGCAGGCAGCGCTCCAGGCGGGCCTCGGCGTGGGCCATGCATGCGCAGAAGCGTCCATGGACCACGGACTCGCTGCGGCGGACCCGCGGCCAAGACCTCACCGTGGGATCTTTGCGGGTACCCAGTGGACAAAATCGATGGCTCCCGCGGCGATGCCGAGGACGGCGTCATTCCAAGGCGAAGGTGAGCATGGGAAGAGTCAATCTGGGTCTTCCGCTCTCGGGGCTCCCGATGGATGGGCCGAAGTCGGCCGTGCCCTTCGGAGCCCTGAAAAGGGAAGGCCTGCGTCGGTTCCTGTGCTCGCGCTCGGGCCGCCGGGAGAAGCCCTTGTTAACGAAGTCTTGACCCCAAGCCGCTTCCCTCGTGGGTCGAAGTCGTGTAGTCAGCGCTCATGGGTTCGGTGGGTGGGGTGTCGAAGGGATGCGACGCGCGATTCGTGATCATGGGCGTGCTGGCCACGCTCGCCTGCTCGTCGCCGCCCGCCGGCGACTCTGTGGCGGGCGAGGCGCTCTTTCACGATCGGACGCCGCCCGGGCTTGGCGGGAACGGCCGCGCATGCTCCGACTGCCACACGGACGCCAGCGGCTTCCAGGTCGGTCCCGTCGACGTCGAGGCGCGATACCAACAGATGGTCGCGACCGGGATCGACGATCCCCTGTTTCGGCCGATCGACGCGGATGATTTTGCCGCCAATGGACCGCTCGCGGCCGACTACACGAACTTGCGGAGCAACGGGCTGTTTCGAATACGGATGCCGCTGCCGGCGAACATCAAGCTCGTCGAGCCCACCAGCTGCACGACCGCGGGCGTCCCGGCGCCGTGCCAGTCGGCGGAGAACTACGCGGTGTCGACGGCGACGTTCACCGACGTGTGGAGAGCCGTTCCGAGCGTGCTGAACGTCGTCTCGTCAGGCCCCGATCGTGACGGTCCCACGTGGCCGCGCGGTCCCAACCCGCAGGGTGGCTACCAACTCGACGGACGCGTGGACACGCTTCAGCACCAGGCCCTCGGCGCGTTCCAGAGTCACTCACAGGTCGCGGTGGACCCTACCCCGAAGATGCTGGACGACGTGACCGCGTACGAGACCGGCCTTCGCGCCACCGCCGAGCCCCCGCTGACCGAATTGCAGGCGGCGGGCAAGGTGGTCTTTCAACGGGCCTGTACCCAATGCCACGGCGGACCGGGACTGAGCAGGCCACTCGTGATGATTCGCCGCTATTTCGATGATCTGGTGGCCTGTCCCCGCTCCGTCGACACGGTTTCGCCCGCTCGCTGGGACTTTGGCGCCTGCCCGGCCGGGCTGGTGCCAAACCAACAAACCTACGAGATCTCGTTCACCGACGGCTACAAGGCCCGCCGGACCTCCTCCGATCCCGGCCGCGCGCTGTTGAGCGGCTACGTCGCCTCCGCGCCGCTGGCCCCGGACGGGTCGTGCGCCCACCTGCCCTGCGGCGAGGAGTTCGAGGACGACTGGCAGAAGTTCGACACCTCGCCCCTGCATGGAATCTCCAGGACGGCGCCATATTTCCACAACAACAGCGCCGCCACGCTCGAGGCGGTCGCCATCCACTACGAGGAGCTGTTCAAGCGGGTGGAGGCGCTGTTTCCGCCTCCCCTCCCGCTGCCACCCGTGCTGACGACCGACGGGATCCATGCCGACCGGCCGAACGTGTCGACCGAGCGAGCCGCCCTGGTCGCCTACCTCCAGGTTCTTTGAGACGCTTCGCCGCGCCAGGGGACCGCTCACAACCCCGTTCAATGCGGCAGCCATCTCCTACGCGAAGGACTCGCCGAGAAGGGAACGCAGGCGCTTCCTGGCTTCGCCGTGAATCTGCGCGGTCGGCGTGCGTCTCATCTGGTTCGCGAGCTGGGCGGAGGCGTCGCGAAGCTCGGAGCAGAGCCGGCGCATGCCGCGTGACAGAGAATCCCGCGGAGCGCACGTCGTCGAGAATCCCGCTGCGAATGCGAATCTCCGCGAAGGCCTCGAACCTCGAGTTGCGGCTCGGATCGAACCAGGTCAGGTGCTGGCCGCGCATTCGCGTCTCGCACCGTCGTCCGGAATTTCCGTCGGCGACTGACGCCTTCGAGATGGGCAATCTCAGCACGCATCAACCGCCACACGCGTTTGCGGCCGTCGTGGTGACCCTGGGCGGCCAGCTCCGCGTGCATGCGTGGAACGCTGTAGGTGCCGACCAGTGTGCCCGCAGTGGAAATTGTCTGACGGGTCCTTGTATTCCCGGGCTAGACGGGCAAATATTCGTGTCAGGCTTCGGCCGAATGGGGGCGAAAGTAGACGTAATTTCCTATCGGCGCCCTCAAACGGCCGACTTCGGCCGTGCTGTTCGGGGCCCGGAGAGGGGAACGCCTAGGCTAAAATTCCGATGCTCACCGGAATCTTGGGGGGCAAATCTAGATGAAGTCGCGGAACACGGGATCTCAGGAGAGTGCGCCTTCTTTGGGTCGGCAGTCGGCCTTGGCTACTCCTCCGGAGAATTGCTCGACGTCGGTGTTCATCATCGATGAGTGCGAACCATTTGCCATCGGACTGGAGGGAGAACTCCGTGCCTTGGGAATGCCTGCCCGGACGGCCCAAAGTTTCCGGGCGGCGACGGCGTTGTTGAGCTCGACAGGACCGCCGTCTTGCATCGTCTCCGAGTTAAGGGTGAACGGAAAGTACGTGGTCGATTTCATGAAAGACGTGACCACCATAGTTCCTGCGAATTGTTTTGTGATCGCGACTGCCTACCCATCAATCGCGACCGCAGTCCTTCTCACTCGCATGGGGGTCGCTAGCTATCTAACCAAGCCGATTTCCGCCATCGCATTGCTTGCGATCCTGGGTGAACAGCTCCCTACCGTTGTGTCGTCATTGGGCGCATCCGAGGCGATGAGTTGGCCGACCCTCGATCGGACAATCTGGGAATACATTTCGTATGTGCATACAGCTGCAGGCTCGATCTCAGAGGCAGCACGACGGCTCGGCGTCGATCGACGGTCATTGCGCCGAATGCTGGCTAAACATCCTCCCTCCCGTTGAAACAATGTCCTCCACCAGTCTCCTTGCGATTGGGCGCTGGGCGAATGGGCTGGCGTGGGACAAAATGACCCAGCGCCCCAGGTCTGCGGGTGCGCTATGGGTATCTTTCCCTTCAGGAGGTCACCCATGCGTCGCTCGCTCCTTTCTCTCGTTCTAGTCGCTTTTGTGCTTTGCGCCGCGCCAAAACGCGCCAAGGCGGACGGTGTTTTGAGCTCTGTTGGCGAGGTCCTAGGACAGATCTCGAACGCCTACGGATCGTTGCAGGCGGCACAGTTCGTCGCCTCACTGTTCGGAATCGGTGCCGACATCAGCGTTAGTACGGCAGTGGACGAATTGCAATCGTACATGCAAACGTTCAGAGATCAGCAACTTGTGGCCAATGTGGCGGGGGACGTGGCTTTGTATCAGGCGATATCAATCGACTACATGAACGGACTTACCTCTACCTTAGAGGGTATTTTTATAGCGAATTCTCTCAGAGATTTGAGCAGTCTACAGAGTGCGATTGAAAACGGGGACATGACGGACGCGTATCTGGTCGCGCCGGCATTCAACCTTCT
>Ga0265330_10001742_pt1 | contig 12247 bp, 14 predicted proteins | sample 41919metaG_FD_202083 | JGI IMG/M metagenome (GOLD analysis project Ga0265330, IMG submission 202083) | Rhizosphere microbial communities from Carex aquatilis grown in University of Washington, Seatle, WA, United States - 4-19-19 metaG | ecosystem: Host-associated > Plants > Roots > Rhizosphere... | reverse complement strand
CCTTTAGTCGAATGTTCACTTTGACGCTTTTGGATATTTTTTAGCCCAATTCAAAAGCCATTGTTTCTGGCCGCTGTCGATGCCGCCCATGAAGAGCTTTGATTCGGCGATCGCTTGCGGCATGGTCCAACCGTCGACTTCGTAACGATACAATGCGATGAGCGTCCCGGTCCGGCCGTAACCGCCGCGGCAATGCACCTCAACCGGCGCCTTGGCCGGATCCGAAACAAACTTGAGAAATTGCCGCGCCTGCGTTTCGGTCGGCGCCGCTCCGTCGCGGATCGGAAGCGCCAAATAATTAAAACCCAGCGTCTTAAATCCTGACAACTTCAGATCGTCCCCTATCTCTTTATATTCGCCGTCGGTTCGCAGATCGACGACGCTTTTCCAGCCGTTATTCTTCAGCCATTTGAATTCCGACATGAGCGGCTGGCCGGAGCGCGAAATTTTTCCGCCGTCAAGAACGGCGAATGACCAAAAGCCGTAGGCCTTGGGCGCGCCCTTCGGCAGGTTGACCCTTGGCCCGATCAAGACCGGTTTGCTTGAACCGGCTATCGCCGCCGACGTCGCCGCCAAAACCACCGACCCGGCAACGACGATCGCGATCGTGATATTTTTTAAATTTATTTTCATTGATCCTTGATGGCTATTCGACGGCCACGGCTCTTTGGTCGAGCCGCCCCCAGTTCTTTAAAAAATCAGCGACCGGCAATCGTATTTCGCCGTAAATGGGGTCAAGCAGGATCATGAGTTGCGGATCGTTCGACTGGCCGGTAAAACCGATGAGCGTCCGGGCATGTTCATCCATTTTTGCATAAATGGTTTGTCCGCCGGAGGTCTTCCACGAAATATCCTTTCCGCCTCCGATCACTCCCCAGACAACGATCGCATTTCCGTTCCCCAATTCCGCAGTGAGGTCATCCAATGTCGCATTGGTCATGATCTTTGCCGTCCGGTATTTCGCGGCCAGCTCACGGATCGGTTGATCGTACACTCCATAACCGGTGTTCGGCATGCTTCCGTTAATATTTCCGACAAATCCCAAATTGGGATCGCCCCAAATATTTCCCCGCTGGCGCGGCCCCGGGTCGGAAACGGGCAACTGCGCGATAAGGTCGTTTTCCGTCACTTTCACTCCTTTATAGTTCAAGGCCATAAGAAGCGAGGCGACCTCGCAAGAAAGCGCGTGCTGTTGGGAGTGATAAGGCACGTTCAATCTTATCGCCGGTTTGATCGGGATAATGATGCGCGCGACCTCATAGTAGATCTTTTTGACCACGTTCTCTTCGCCTTTTGGGTCGTCGGCCTTTAATTCAAATATTACGACCGAACCGATCGACAACAAAACGATCGCGAAAAACAGCCACGGAAACAAATGCCTGATGCTTCTGTTGGACATGAAAAAATTATTTCAAAGCTTTATTCTTTTGAACGCCCATGTTCCGGCGATCACCATGACAACGGCGAAAGCGATCATCACGGTCATGTCCAGCGCTAAACCGTAATTTGTTATTCCCAAAATAACCGACCGCAGGGCGTCAACCGAATAAGAAACCGGATTTACGGTCACGATTATCTTTAACCATGTCGGCAATTTTGTCACCGGAAACAATGCGCCGCTTAAGAAAAACAGCGGGAAAATGACAAAGCTTGAAATGAGCCCAAACCCTTCCGGGCTTTCCATGATCGAACCGATCGCAAGTCCCATGCTTGTCACCGCGACGAGCAACAAAATTATAATGACGAAAGTCAAAATTACCGACAATAAGTTGAAATGGACGCCGAAGAAGATCGCGCCGAGGATCATTAAAATGATTATCTGCAACAAACCGTCGGTCGAACCGCCCAGCGCCTTGCCGAAGAACATCGTGCTTTTGTTGAGCGGCGCGACCAAAACTTCCTTTAAAAAATCGATGCGCTTGTCCAAAATTATGTACAAGCCGAAAAACAACGAACCGAACAAGACGGTCATCACCAATATCCCCGGAAACAAGAATTGCTGATAATTGGCGCCGGAAACCGCGCCGGGTTCGATGATCGACCCCAAGCCGGTCCCGAAAATGACCAGCCACAAAAGCGGCTGGATGATGGACCCGACGAGGCGGGACGGCTCGCGCATGAATACCAAAAGCTCCCGATACCAAATGGCATAAAGTCCTTTGAGTTCCGCGGCGAGTTTGAACTTGGGCATATCGGCTGAGGATAGATTATCGATTATCCGCGTGCATCGACCTCGTCATCCAGCCGCCTTCGCCTTCGCCCGAATCTTCCCTTATTTGCTTGCCGGTCAATTTCAAGAATACGTCATTCATCGTCGGGGAATGAAGTTCAACGTCTTCCGCCGCCCCGACATGTTCCAAAATTTTCTGCAGGTGCAAGCTGGCATCGTTAACCGTCAGGATCAACAATCCGTCTTTGTATTGCACATGCTTTATGTAATCCATTTTCTCCAGTTCGGACAATTCGGGGTTTTTAGTTTTAACTGTCACGAGGTCCCCGCCGAGGCCTTTTTTAAAATTAAGCGGCGTGTCGAGCGCCACTACCTTGCCATGATCGATGATCGCGATCCGGTCGCAAAGCAAATCCGCCTCTTCCATGTAATGCGTCGTCAAAATGATCGTGATCTTGTTCTCGGTCGATAATTTTTTTATATAAGCCCAAAGATTTTCCCTGGTCTGCGGATCCAGTCCTAAGGTCGGCTCGTCCAAGAATAATATTTTCGGACTGTGTAAAAAACCGCGCGCCAGTTCGAGCCGACGGCGCATGCCGCCCGAATATTTCCTCATTCTGATATTCTGTTTGTCGGTCAGATCGACCAATTTCAAACCTTCATCGATCCTTTTATTGATCTCGCCGTCTTTGACGCCGTACATTAAGGCGTGCAAATAAAGATTTTCGCGCCCTGTTAAAAGATCGTCCGAGCTCGGGTCTTGAAAAACAAATCCAATGGAGCGCCGGACCTGCGTGGGATGTTTGGCAACATCATATCCGTTCACCGCGGCGCTGCCGCTCGTGGGTTGTAAAAGCGTGGCCAAGATCGAAAGCGTGGTCGTTTTTCCCGCGCCGTTCGGCCCCAAGAGCCCGAAAATTTCCCCTTCGTTTATTTCCAAAGAGATATTATCAACGGCCGTAAAATCATCGAATTTTTTGGTCAGATTTTTTATATCGATCAGCGGCATAGCTTGATGATGCTTATATGTTCACTCTACCAGAAAAACCCGTATAAACAAAAGCCGGCCGGGGGCGATCATTTAAAAAAATAAATCCCGCGCCGGTCGAACCAGCGCGGGATCATTTGCTTTCGATGCCGCCGACTTTAACCGAAACAAGATCAGGAGGGAGGGAGGCACGATGCCGGATCGGTCGGTAAGATGCAGGAGAATTGGGCGTAAGTTGCGTCTGGCCAAAACAATCCCGAACCTTCACCGTAAGAGACGCCGGAACTCAAGACGAGTGTCCCGCCGTCTCTTCCTGTGTCGGGGTAGAACTTGCACTTGATCTGAAAGCCACAGGTATTGGTGGCGTTCCCCACGAGCGAGTCCATGACCGTATCATGTCCTAAGGTAAAGTTCAGGCAGCCATTTTCGTTGTTGCCGCAAGTGCCGACACCGGTCCCGGTACCGATTCCGGTTCCGGTAGAAACCGCTGTCCTGGTGTTCGTAATCGTTCCGGTGCTGATGATGGTCCCGGTGTTGGTCGCGGTCCGCGTTCCGGTTCCCGTCCCGGTGCCGGTGCCTGTTCCGGGATTGAGGTTCTCGCAGGCGTAACCGTTACCCCCGACGCAGGTATAGCCGGACTGACAAGTGCCGCTGCAGTTTAACCCGCAGCCGTCGTCGTCTCCGCACTGCTTGTTTGCGCAACTGGGGGTGCATTGGCATGTGTTCGTCGGAATGCTGATGAAAACGCCCCCGACATCCATGATCGCGGTGCTGTTAGGCGCGGGCACGCATTTGGCGGCGGAACCCTTCGAAGCGCACGGTGCGGATCCATCGTCGATTTTGCCGCTGCAATCATTATCAATTCCATCGCACAAGTCTACCGAAGCGGCGGGCCCCCGCCCGCGAATATAATACGTGCAAGTGCCGGCCGTATATTTTATTCCGAGTTCGGCACAGTCGCGAGGACCCTGATAGATCGCGCCGGCGACAGTATTGCAGTCAACGCACCAAAGCACGCTTGTTCTCGATGTGCCATAGAACACGCCGACTCGCTCCAGCCTGTTCCCGTTCAGGCAACCGCCGTCTTTGCAAGGCAATTGGAGGCTGTTGCCGCAACCGGATACGGCGGGCGCCGCACCGGCATCGGCATCCAAGGCAACGAGAACGGAAGACCCCGCATCGGGCTGAACCGATGTCGAGGTCCCGGTGTCGGTGTCGGTCTGTGCGGTGGTATCGGTATCGGTGTAAGCGTAGGTCTCGGTGTCGGTGTAGGTCGGGTAATAGGTCGGCGATGGGTCTTCATGGTTCATACTGCAACCCCAGCTGCCGAAACAGCATGCGACGAATGACGCTACTGCGAACGAATGGTTCCGTTTCATCAAGTTCTCCTTTTCTGCGGTTCAGGCATCAGGTCGAGTTCAAGATGCCGATATCAATGGTCTATTTCATTATGACTCGATCAGCAGCGGCTTAACGGCTGATCGATCCACAAAGTCAAGTATTCAAACATAAATCCGGCCGGCAGTCAATCCGAAGTAAAGAACCCCCGCGTTCTAGACTCACAGAAAGAGTGGCACATCACATGGACGGATTTGGTTTGAAACAAGCGAAGGGTCATGTCCCCTTCATTATACTGAATAAAAAAACCTCGCTATTCCAATTAAGGAACAACGAGGTCGGAAACGAATTACGTTACGGTTATCTCGGCTCTATACGTCAGTCAGCACGGAAGTCCGCAGTTGTCTAAATGCGTCACCCCATTGCAAGTATCACAGCCGCTCCCATTGACACATGTCCCTCCGGCGCACACGTAACCACTGGGGCATGCGCAAGTCATCCCGCAACCGGCGGAAACACCGCAGGTGCCGCCGCACGAAGCCGTGCAACATGTTTTATTGTAGCATGTTTGCCCGGAGGCGCAGGTTGCCGTACAGGTGCCGCCGCATCCATCCGATGCTCCGCCGCATTTTCCTGAACAGCTGGGGGTGCAGCAAGCACCTCCCTGACAGATTTGGCCGGACGGACATGAACCTGAACAATCGCAGACAAAGGTGTACCTATAGAACATAGGATCCTTAGTTTTCACGACACAACTACCGCCATCCTTACACGAACCATTGCAGGTGCCGCCGCAGCCATTGTCGGATCCGCATGCCTTGCCGGAGCAGGTCTGCGTAGGATCGCAGACGCAGCTGTATGCTTTCATGTCTTTCCCTGAGTCAACATTCTTGACAGTTTGACCGTAACAGACCTCTCCGCTCGGACATGAACCGAACGGGCATAAGTAGCCATAACCGCTATCCTCCCCGCACGCCTTGCCTATGCATGGATCATCGACGCAGGTAGTAATTAAATCGGTAACGGCCAAGCATACTTGATTTACCGGGCACATACTTGAATTCCTGCAAAATCCGCCGCAGCCGTCATCAGCTCCACAGGCCTTAAACCCTGCGGCCGTTTCGCAGTTGATTGATGGACATTTGCAAGTCGCGCCGCCGAAGCCTGTCGTGCAAACCATACGCGAATCGAGGCATATGTTTCCCGTACACTCGCCGCCGCAGCCGTTATCAGCTCCGCATGTTTTGCCCGAACAATTTGGTAAACACGACCTGCTGTCGACATCGGTGTTGGCAGAAAATCCGTCACGTTTATTCGCATCGCTTCCGGCCGCCGCGTCTGCCGCCATACGGACATCGTTTTGAGCAAGCATCGCGTCCGCCGCGATTCCAACAACATCTTTACGGTCTGCATCGGCCCCCGCATCCGCGTCAAGATGAGAGGAGGTTGTCGTCGCCGATGTCGTTGCCGTCTGGCTCGCCGTTGCCGACAGGGTTGATGTACTGGTGTACGTGCCAGTAAAGGATGTACCGGCATCGCTGCCCACGGACGACGGTGTGGTTGAGCCACCGGACTGAACTGGTGTTGAGGCGCCGCCCGTCATCGCAATGCCACCGGCACTTACGATACCTCCCATTCCGAAAGATCCGCCGATGACGGCGCTTCCTCCGCTACCGACGCTGCCTCCGGTACCTGGAAGAGACGACGTTGAGGTCGATCCGCCGCCGGCTCCCCCGCTCCCGGTGTCGGTGTCAGTATAGGTGTCGGTATCGGTATCGATATGAGTGTTGGTATAACTCTGCAACTGGTTTCCATTGCTCGAACTGCAGCCCCAGCTGCCGAAACAGCATGCGAGCAATGACGCTACTGCGAACAAATGGTTCCGTTTCATCAAGTTCTCCTTTTCTGCGGTTCAGGCATCAGGTCGAGTTCAAGATGCCGATATCAATGGCCTATTTCATTATGACTCGATCAGCAGCGGCTTAACGGCTGATCGATCCACAAAGTCAAGTATTCAAACATAAATTCGCCCGATAGTCAATCTAAGCAGCAGAAATGGATAGCGCATACCACCCTTTAAGAGTATACTTAATGCAGATTAATCAACACTAAGATTTAATAAATATATGGATTCTTCTAATTCACCGAGCACCAAGCCCCTCTACCGCGGCACGCAGATCGTCTGGTATCTTCTTGGCATCATTGAGGTGTTGCTGGCGTTCCGTTTTGTCCTAAAAATAATGGGTGCCAACCCCGCCGCCGGCTTCACCGGTTTTATTTACGGGGTAACCTATATTTTCGCCGCGCCTTTCGCCTATGTCTTCCGTATTTCGCAACTGGCGGGCAGTATTTTTGAGTGGACGACCCTCTTGGCAATGTTGGTATATTGGGCGCTCGCCGTCGGCATTATTAAATTGCTCTTGATCGGCAAAACGGTTTCCACGCCCGAAGCGGCGGTCAAGTTGAATGATCAAGATAAAAAGTAAAAAATATACACTCGATAAAAAATCCTCTGCTCGATTGAGCGGAGGATTTTTTGTCGGGGCATTTGGCTTGCCCGCCAATAGGCGGGGAGGCGGTCGAGCTGAGCTCGACTGCGGTTAGAACTGTGTGCATGAAGCGATACATGTGCGGACTTTTTTTGAAAAAAAGAAGCGCACCCGCATGGAGTGCGCTCGATGTCGCCCGCTTAACGAGAAGGCGCACAATATCAGTTGCCTTCGCCAAGGCGGAGGAACAAGCCGCGATGCCGCGCCAACCTCGAATCGTTCGCCATCTGGGCGGCAACTACTTGCCGCAGTCCCGCTTCTCCCCCGTTCGTGAAAGACGAACATAGTTCGAATTCGCTCTCCCAGTGCAAACTCGCCGCCAGCCGGCATTGGGCAAGGTAAGCGCGCAATTCGTTCGCGAACGCCCGTCGCGCTTCCTGTTCCGATATCTTGCTAAGATCGCGAACCAGAAACGATTCCGGCGGCTCGACGCCGCGCACAAAATCGAGGAGGTGCTGGTATTCGTGGTAGATCACGAGCTGCCATTTCTTGTCGGAATTGGCGCGATCCAATATCGCATCACGATTTATCCTGAGGACCGGGACAATGCGCCCGTCTTTGTAGTCCGCGCCCAAGGCACCCATCGCCCAAGGGGTATCCGGCATGCTATCTATCGAGATGTACCCTCCGCGTTCGATCAGGAAACGGGACAGATTGTCTTTGATTTCCCGGCTCGGATGCGTTTTTAGGATATTATCCAATCTTTCTTGGGCGCGTTTTTCCGAACTGGAATTTATCGCTCGGATTGAGAATGACTCGAACTTTTGGTCGCCATGACGGTCGGCTTTCACCAAAACCGCGGCCACGATCCCGCCGACGAGCGCCACAATGAGGGTCTTGATCGGAAACCGATGCGTCTTTCTCTTTGTCATCTTTTTCATTCCAACGTCATCCTTCCCAGTTGTTACATTGGCAAAAGACCAACGGCAAATAATATAACGGATCAGGAAGCTTGTCAAACATAAAAGCCCGACAGTTGCCGGGCTTGAGCGTGAAGAGTTGCCTGAAGGGCTACTCAAACGACCATTTGGCGGCCAACTCGATCTGCGGGCTTTTGAAGGCGTCTCCAAAGGCGCGGGAAATGATATCACCCGAATCGTTGAGCGCTTTATCGGGCACATTTGCGGGGAAACTCATGCCCAGTGTTGTATTCGCATTGTTGGCGCTTGATTTTCCGGCATTCTTGCTCGCGATGGCGACATCAACCGGATTGGGAATGAACCAGACTATTTGCGCGCCGACCGTGATCCCCTTCCAAACGCGAACATCGACGCCGATGGGCAAGACCATATCAACCGATCGTTCGAGCCAACGCGATGTGAACGCATTGTTGTGATCTTGATAGACCATCAGCCCAAAACCGAACGGGCTCACGCGAACGCGGTTCATGTGGATCACCATACTCAATGCCATTCCCCCGCCCATACCGGCGTAATAAAAACCCGAAAAGCCCCCCAGGTTTCCTTGGATCTTGAAGGTCGCGGCCGGACCGCTCCCTGTGCCAAAAGACAGGCCCAACCCGGCGGCGACTAACTTGTAGCGGCTGTCTTCCGCAAGAACGTTCAAACGAGCTTCGAGTAGCGCTATCATCTTCTTTTGAGCGTCAAGGTCCGCTTTCAGGTGATCGTTTTTGAGCGCAAGAGCCGCAACGCGATCGTACAATTCCTTGAACTGTTTCGAGTCGACCGAAGGTTCGGGCGCGGCGGCAAGCGGCGGAGCCGGTACGACCGGTTGCAAATCGGCAGGTACCGGATCGGTTGAAGGCGGCAGAACGACCGTCCCCGCACCAATCGGATCGGGTATTTTCAACTCTTCGGCCGATACCATGGACGAAAAGAAAAACGTGAGGCAAAGAGCGGTTTTGATTATCAGTGAACGCATTGTGATCCTTTTCTGTTTACATTGGCGATGATTCGCCGATGAAGCGAAAACTTAGCATGACAAAACGCAGATGTCAAGATGTCCGAGTGCCAACAATCATCACAAACCAAAAAGTTTACCCCGCTCCAATGGCCATCGGAGCGGGGTAAATCGTGCGGCTGACTTTACAAGCCGGACATTTATAATTTCTTGAACGCTTCGTCGAGCAATTCCTTATATCCTAATTTTTCCGCCCATTCGTCCAAGTATCCTCGATCAAGTCCAACGCCCGATATCGAAATGATCGAGGCGATATCTTCCTTGTGCCGCGACGACCCGGTGTCGCGCCACCAGCGAAGTTTGCTCAAAATGAGATCTTCCGGAGTAGAAAAGTACACTTCGTGTCCAATGATCTTTTTTGCAACGCGGCGTTTTAAACGCGAGCGGTCAAAAGCATCGCCGGCCGAAACCCAAAAATCGACCTTCATTCCGGTTTTGCCGTCAATAAAATTGAATTCGCCGCTATGCGCCAGGGCCTCGCGCATGACATCAATGTCAACATAACCGGCCTCATCAAGCGACTTGAGCGACTTCTCCAATATGCCAAGTTTGTCGATCGAGAGTTCGACGACCAGATCAATGTCCGCCGTAAAACGCGGACGACCCCAAACAAATACCGCCATCCCGCCGGTTATAAGATACGGTATCTTGTTCTTATCGAGAATTGACGCTATCTCGACCAATAATTTTCGCGGATCGATGTTCTCCATGAATGATATTTTTATTCATTTCTTGACCCAAACGCCACAAACCCGCGGCCAGACCCAATTTTTGATCCGCGGTCATTTTACGAAAAATTCCGTCCTGTATTTCTTGAGCCGTTTTATTGGCGGTCTTGCCGGTCATGGCTTAAATTTAACACCATTGCCTAACACACACAACCCTTATCAAGCAACAAAAAATTCCACCTTTATGGTGGATTTTTTGGCGGGGCATCTGGCTTGCCCGCCAATAGGCGGGGAGGCGGTTAGAACTTGCCGTGCGGCCTAGCACATAGCCGGATTTGATTAAAAAATGCACCTAGACGAAGAGATCGGGGCTCTTTTCGTGTAGGTGCATCGTCGTCGTTTCGTGTTGTGCGCTACTATCCGACGTTTTGTGCCACCAAGACTTTGTTCAAATCGCCGAGCGGATTGTCGTAGAGAGCGAGCCAGACATCACCGGTCTCGGTGAGCCAGAGACACTGATCTTGGTTGATTGGCACCGCCTTGGCCAGCTTCAGAATTGAGCCCGCACGTTCTTCTCCGTCAATCACCGATTCGTCTATCGGGCGAACGGTCTCAAACCCGAAATAATATGTCGACGAATTTTTGCCCACTTCCTTCGTGATGAATGGACAGGCTGACCACAGGGCTTGTCGCGCGCGTTTGACAAGGTGCGTAACCATGAGATGCAAATCTGACACGCTCGTGCCGTTTCCATCGCCATGCGTTTCGTCGTGCCTCATGGCTGCACGGATGACTTCCGGCGTCGTTTTTTGCACCACGGCGAGCTCTTCAATTCCGCGATCGCTGAGCGGCGGCCTCTCACCCGGACGACTGACGCCGGAAACCCAGACCGGAAAACCGAAAGAACCTAAAATTCCTGGCATTACCTATCTCCTTTTTGAGAATTACTTACTCTGTTTCTAATTGTGATATTATCTTAATGAAAAAATCGAAAAAGTCAATAGCCCCATCTACGAAACCAAAAAGCCAGCCAAGAGGCTGACTTTCTAGAGCGGGCGCGATGGGATTTGAACCCACGATGTGCTCCGTGACAGGGAGCCGAGGACTCCGGGCTCCTCTACGCGCCCATATTCATCTTTTCTAGTGCTTCTTTAAAGTACACGAACTTCCTGTTTAAGTAAAGGGCTGGGTGAGAACCGTAAAACAATTCAAATATTTTCTTGACCTGTTCCTTCTTATGGCAATATAAGAGATAATAATTGCCGCGAGCGCGTAGATGAAAATTATCGATTCCTGATTCATTTTCTAATCGCAATACGATACCTTTTAGAAATACCTCGCTGCACGAAGTAAACAAAACACGAAGATATTGAATATAACCATGTTTTCTATCCTTTCTTTTATATCGAGAAAAACACACGTTTCCATCGCCATCAAAATATCCGCGGACGAAATCTCCAAAATATTTCTTGGGTATGCTTGGGAGACGCATTCTTTTGGCTTTATTTGGGGTTAGCCCTAATTTAATAAGATCTCCAACCATTTCCTTTGAACCGATCTGTAGGCGGTGAGTTTTGTTCCAACCAACATTTCTACGACGCGATGTCATCTCGTGTCCCGACCCCAAAGCTCGCCTTATGTCGCTGATCAATTGTTTATCAATTCCCTCTAGAGCTAAATAATAATTACCGCGTTTGCCAATGACGATGGTTCCATCGGCCGCAATATATCCCAAAACATAGGCCATATCCGCCGACCATGTTTTAAAAAAATCCTTGTCGAGCGAGCAGTATTTCGGCATATCGAAGAATTAATCTTCAAGATGCCGAGCTTAACCGCTTGCCCGGCTAGGAATTTTCTTTCCGTTTCTGGATTCCCAATCAGAGCATGCCCCGTACTCCGATATGGGGTCGGGAATGACAATATAAAATTTACTTCTTAATCTCCGCCATGATCTTGGCAAAGACGGCCGGGTGTTCCAAGGCGATGGCGGCGAGGACTTTGCGGTCGAGTTCAATGTTCGCTTTCTTCAAAGCATCAATGAAGCGAGAGTAGCTCATCCCATGTTCGCGGGCGGCGGCGTTAAGGCGCACGGTCCAGAGCGAACGGAAGTCGCGCTTCTTTTGCTTGCGGCCCTTGTAGGCGTTAACGCCGGCCTTAAGCACGGCGGTGCGTGCCAGCTTTATTTTTGATTTGCGTCCCCACTTGTACCCCTTGGTCTTGGCCAAGAGGTAGCGGCGGCGCTTTGCATGCATGACTCCTCGTTTGATTCGGGACATAATTTAGGTTTCAGGTTACAGGTGTCAGGTTTCGGGGCGTTAATTAGGCAAAAGATCGATCAAGCTGCGGGTGTTGGTCGAGGTCATTTCCTTGTTCCGGCGCTTGTTGCGCGTAACCTTGCCCGGCTCGCGCGAGTTAAAGTGGTCTTGTCCGGCAACGCGCTTCATAAACTTCCCCGTAGGGGTCTTTTTAAAGCGTTTGGCCGATGCTTTGTGGGTCTTTAGTTTAGGCATAGGTTTAGGTTACAGGTGTCAGGTGTCAGGTGTCAGGTGTCAGGTTCTTTGATTAAAAAATAGGCTCACGCCCGTCTTTATTTGAACCTGTAAGCTGAAAC
>Ga0265330_10001739_pt1 | contig 12261 bp, 12 predicted proteins | sample 41919metaG_FD_202083 | JGI IMG/M metagenome (GOLD analysis project Ga0265330, IMG submission 202083) | Rhizosphere microbial communities from Carex aquatilis grown in University of Washington, Seatle, WA, United States - 4-19-19 metaG | ecosystem: Host-associated > Plants > Roots > Rhizosphere... | reverse complement strand
TATGGGGGGACTCGGGTTTCATTTCCTACGCCGTGCCTTCACATTCACCTTGGCTTTGGCTTTGGCTTTGGCCTTGGCCTTGGCCCGGCTTGGCTTCGTGATTTGCTTTGAGGGATTTGTTTCGGATTCGGCGGCGACCGAAGGACTCTCGGCCTGGACAGGCTCGGGCTCGGCAAGTCGAGCGAGCCGGGCCGCGGCCAATTGGGAGTGCCGCGGCCAAGACTCGAACCCTGTCAATTCGCGCGCCAGAAGTGGGGCCTTTGCCTCCATCAGCCAGTCGAACGCATCGAAGATGAAGGGCGCTTGACCGTTGACTTCATCAATGGCTTTGCTCAGACGGCGTCGGGCCACGACCTCATCGCCCGTGCGTGCCTCAGCCAGCGCCGCTGCCAAGTGTTGATGATAGAGCGCGACCGCCGGGGCCGGACGCGCCGTCGCGGATCCCGGGGGAGCGGTCGGCTCGGGCGGTTGCGCGCCGCCGAACCGCTCGGACGCCAAACGCGTCCAAGCCGACTCGGGCGCGACGCGCACCATGCTGGCGACGAGCTTGGTGACCATCTCTGGCTTCTTCTGCCGGGACTCGAACCACGCCTGTTCGTAGCGGTGGCCGAGCCACAAGGGGCCGAGAGCGAAGGACCGATCCCAAGCCTGCGCAGCCGCTTTGGCATCGCCCTTGTGTTCGAGCGCCGTGGCCAGCAAGTAATGGAACTCTGGATCTTTGTCGAAGGATTGGCGGAGCGACTCGAATTCAGCAATCCGATCGGCTCGCTCTTGCCTGGACGCCACGGCCAGGCTGGCCAGAACTCGTTGCGCAGAAGTGGATCCCTTCTCTGCCTCTGCCAGATACGGTTTGATGCGGCCGAGCCGTGCGGGGTCAGCGTCCTGGTAGCGGAAAAGCGTCGCTTCTCCGCGGACGATGAGGTCGAGATGCGGATCGTGCGCGCCGAGAGCAAGGTTCGCGGGATGCAAGAGCGTGAGGAACTGCGCGGCGCGATCCAGCTCGCCCTCCTTCAGGAAGGTCTCCAAGCTGAGGGCCACGTGCTCGCGATCTTCGACCTTCCGGCGCCCAAGACCCGCGCGCACGAGCCACGTGGTCGCGGCGCCGACGGAGAGAATGAGAATCAGGGTAAAGAGTCGCCGAAGCGGAGATCCGTGCCTTCGCGTCGTGCGGGTCGCGCCCTGGTATTGACCGGAATCAAGCCAGGGACCAAACAGACTGTCGCCAAACAGTCTGGCCAATTGGCGGTCGAAGCTGGACTTCTCGTCGCTGTCGGGCACCACTGGGCGCGCCTGGCCCGGTTGGCTCGGTTGGCTCTGCTTCGGCCCGGTGAGGAGCATGGGGCGGCCCTTGCCGGTCGCGGGAGGGAGAGCTGGAGGTCCTTGTCTGCTCACCATGCGATGCTCCCGCTGCCATGGCAGTCAGTGTTCGCGCAGCTCCTGCCCACCGGATCCCAGGTGCCCACGGCCATGCTGACGTCGGGTTGACCATTGACGTGAAGGTCCGGGGCCAGGATGGTCACGCCATCAGAAGTCACCTTGGCGTGGCAGGCGTCGCACCTGAACAACGCGTGGAATGGGTGGGAAGCGTCGAGATCCGCCGGGGAGTTGGCGTGGCACGAGGTGCACTGGATTTGCGACCCATCGACCTCGGTCCAAAGTGGAGGTGCTGGCGCGTTGGTGCTTCCCAGGGTGGCGCCATGGCAATAGGTATTCGTGCAGGTTGCGCTGTCGTGATCCCAGGACGGATTGGCCCCCGCGGTTCGTGCCAGCTGGCCGAACGACACGGTTGCCGGACCGGGGATTGGCTCGGGGTGTGTGAGCAAGTCGATCGCGGCGGGCACCACGTGGCACTCCGTGCAGGCAACGGGACCGGCAATAGATCCCCCGCCGAGGTGCGTCTGATGGGCGCCGACGCCGACATAGGTCGTGCTCGTCTCCCCATCGACTGCCTTAGGGGGAGCCGAATTTATCGAGCTGCCATGGCAGGACGAACAATCCAGTTTGTCCGGCAGACCATCGACCAGCGCGTGGCGGTCGCAACCCAGTCCACCCAAGAAGAGGATCGCGCCCAGAAGGGGCCACGGGGCTCGTGTCGCGCGGCGAGTGGGATGTCTCATCAGAAATCCTCCCGCAGAGAGAAGAACACGGTGTGGATGGCGCGGTCGACGATCTCCAGGTTGTACCGCGCCCGCACCTCTAGCCAGCGCAGGGGGCGAACCGACGCCATTCCGTAAACGGTGCGGGCATCCTGCAGCTCTTCCACGTCGCGGTAGTAGTTGATCTTCCAGCGCTGGTAGTACGTGCCCGCCTCGACCTTGAACCTGCGGGCGGTATACCCGGCCGATCCGCCGACGGTCATGAACGCGCTATTGGTCAGCGACCAAGGGATGTAGTTCCATTCCAGGATGCCGGTGGCGAACAGGCCCCTGACGCCCAGGTTGTTGACCTCGGCCTGGAAGTAAAGGTCGCCGGCATTGCGGTTGAAAGGGCCTTCGACGCCGCTCAAGAGCTGGCGGATGCGCCAGCCAGCTCGCAGACTGAGGTTGGTCATCCGGCTGAGCGCGATTTCTTTCCATAGCTCCAGACGAGAGCGGAAATTGGGCAGGCTGGGGCCGAGCAGGGTGTAAAAGGGACTTTCGTTCTCACCGATCTCGCCCAGGGTGCGCAGCTGGGCCGTGACCTGCGCATCGATCCCGGCGGCGATTGACGGAAACCCAAGATGCAGAACGCCGCCGGCGTGGGACGGTTTTCGATTTAGCCCACGCGCGAAAAGCTTGGCCCAGCCGTCCTCGATGCGCGTGGACATGGTGAGGCCGTAGGAATTGGCATAGACCCAGACGGCTTCCCGGGCGTCTTGAGAAAGCACGGTGTCGTGCTCGAGGCGCGTGTCGGCTTCGAAACGAAGGTTCTCGCTTGCTCGATACGTCGCGCCCGTGCACGCCACCCAGCTTTCGAATAGATTGGGCTGGACCTCGAAGAAGTGGACCGTTCGCCCGGCGTAGCCGAAGAGCGACAGCTGGCGCTCCCACAGGCGCAGGCTCGCCGACGCTCCGTCGAACGTTATGGGCAATCCGTGCTCGCTTGCTTGCCGGCCCAGGCGCAGGTAGTCGAACGGAAGACTGCGCCGCCATTCGGCCGAGAGCGCGTAGACCACGAAGAGGGGATTGCGGTAGTCGGAAGGCTGGGCAAACAGGTCGGGCTGGCCAGCGGGGGTATATCCGTCGAGGTCGATCCAGAGCGCGGCTGAAATCTGACCTTGAAGATGATCGTGATAGCCGCTGCCAAGCCCATCGAGCATCAGGCGGAGATCTTGGTCGGTTCTCGGGTTGGCGGCCACCGGCACCCCGAGTGGTCCGGGCGTACTGGGACCTGCCCCCGCAGTTCGCAGTCGATACTCCTGCACCAGCGACAGGTCGCCGAACCACGCGGGCTCGGGCTCGGCTTGGACCGGAACCTGCTCGGCCTGAATTAGGGCTGGAACCTGCTGGTCCTGGATTTGGACCGCAACCTGCTGACCGGATTCCGGTCCAGCAAGGCTCGCGAGCAGGGGCAAAGGCCACAGCAGCAAGGGATGACTCGCGCGTGACTGTCAGCTATGCGTACGCCATACCCCAGTACTCGCATCGACATGCGGCGCTTGGAGCGAGAAGAAGATCGAAAGGGTCAGGGCCGAGATGGTCTCAGTGCGCAGCAGCAGAGTGCAGGACAACATGATGGAAACTCCAGCCTGGGTTGCGAGAACCGCGGTTGCGCCCCTGGCCAGGGGGGCACGGTCGACCGACGCAGGGGCCTGTCACGGGCAAAAGCCGGCCGAACTTTGGTCGGGCTTCCTTTGCGATCGGACAGACTCGCCTGCACGTTCAATTGGTACCGCGGCTAGGGGAAAGCCATGCAGAGATGTGAGGTTTTTCACGACTAGGTGGCGTTTGGTTGGACGAATCAGATGAAATGAGGTCCAACACCTATTTGGCGATGCGCAATAGGCCTCCAGCTTCTCACGAATTCAAGTCCCGCGATGCCAAAATTGGACGTGGTTAGTCCTTTGGTCGCTCATCACCCACAAATTGAAGGGTTCCAAATTCACTTGCTCGGAAAGCGACGGGGAGTAGTCTGTGCGCCCAGAACGCATGGCGCTGCAACCGGGCCAACCTTTCGGCAATTACCGTATCGTTCGGCTTCTCGGCGAAGGCGGCTTTGGGGAAGTCTACCTTGTTCAGAACCCGCTCATCGACCGCCGAGCGGCCGTGAAGGTCCTGCACGCGGCGCTGGCGCAGGATGCCGAGCTCGTGCGGCGATTTCTCAACGAAGCACGAGCCGCCAGTGCCATCCGCCATCCCAACATCATCGAAGTCTTCGACGCTGGTAGCACACCCGAGGGCGCTCCCTACATCCTCATGGAGTTTCTCGAGGGCGTATCCTTGCACAAACGCCTGGCCGACGTTGGCCGCCTGGCGCTGCCGCAGGTTCTGGAAATCGCCAGCCAAGCAGGCTCTGCCTTGGCCGCTGCCCACGCCGCGGGTATCGTGCACCGCGATCTGAAGCCAGAAAACCTCTTTCTCGTGCCCAGCTCGGGCGTGCCCGGTGGCGAGCGCGTGAAGATTCTGGATTTTGGCATCGCGAAGATCAAGGGCGGCACGGGTACGGGTGGAACGGTTCGGACGCAAAGCGGGTTTATCATGGGCAGTCCCGCGTACATGTCGCCCGAGCAGTGCAAGGACAGCGCGGACGTCGATCTGCGCTCGGACATCTATTCCTTCGCAACCATCGTTTACGAGATGCTGGCGGGAAGAACTCCGCACGTGGCGGACTCGGGGACGCAACTGCTTATCAAGCATTTGACGGAGACGCCCCGGCCCTTGCGCGAATTGGATGCCACTGTGCCCGTCCATGTGGAGACTGCCGTCAAGTGCGCCCTCGCCAGGGATCGCGCGGATCGCTTCGACAGCATGGCGTCGTTCTTGGGCGCGCTACGGGGTGAAGCGGCCTTGGGCACGGGAACGGCTGGTTCTAGGGGGCCAGCTCCGTCGGAGGATCCACCGCCGGTGGAGGCAAGCCCCTTGTCGCGCGCCGAGCAGATCGCTGGCGTGCCGGCCAGCACCACTTTTTCGCGGGCCACGGGCGAGATGGGCGCATCGGCCAGCGACGAGACACTTGCTGCGGCGAAGCCGCGGCGGCGCTGGATGCTCTTCGCATTCGGAGGCGTGGCGGTGGCAGGGCTTGCACTTGTCCTGGCGCTGCTACCGAGCCGCCACTTGGCGCCACAAGCAGACACGGTCACGACGGCTGCTCCTGTCAGTCCAGTCGCTCCCGTCCGATTTGCGCCGCCGGAAAAGGTGGTTCCCGTGGCCCTTCCCAGCACGGCCGATGCCGGGGTCGCCTCACCCGCGATCATGGAGGTGCCTGCTGCCAAGAAGCGACCCCATGCGGCCGTCGGTCAGCCAAGTACCCCGCCCGCCACCAAGAAGAATAGGAAGTCGGAGGAAGAATGGTTCGCTCACTAGCCAGAATGTCTTTGGGAATCGCGATTGGCTCGGCACTACTTCTGTCACTGCCATCTTTGCCGACGGGTGGAGGTTGCGCCATGGCCGCCGCGCTGACGGCGAAAGACAACGCCCGGGCCAAACAGGCCAGGCAGCTCTTCAAAGAGGGACAGTACGAGGACGCCGCCAAGATTTTTTCGAGCTTGAGCACCGAATACCCGGACAAGCTCGTGTTCACGCGCAACCTTGGGGCATGCTACTACTACTTGCGCCGCCCCGAGCCGGCTCTCTCCAACCTGCGCGAGTATCTGCGGCGCAGTCAGGACATCGCTGCCGACGATCGTGCGGAGGTCGAGGGCTGGATGGTCGAAATGGAAAGGCTGCGCGATCAGCCCGCCGCGACTGCTGGCACGGCAGCTGGGCCGCTGCCACAGCAAACGCCCGCGGTCGGTTCCTGGCCGGCTACACCTGGGACCAATGGGCCGGCGCCCGCGTACAGTGAGCCGCCCGTTGGGGGCGCGGGGCCATCTGCACAGGGCTCGGGCTACCAGCAATCGCAACCAAGCTACCAGCCGCCGCAGGCCTATCCGCCGCCTCAAGGTTATGCTCCGCAAGCCGACGCACCACCGCCCGGCTACTACGCGCCTCAGCCAGCCTATGGGCAGCAACCCACCGACGGGCAGCCACCCGCCTACGCCCCACCGCCCGCCTACGTTCCACCGCCCGCCTACGCCCCACCGCCCACGGTACCTCCCTACCGACGGGGCTTCCTCATGATGCCCTACCTCGGTCTCAATGTGCCGGTCGGTAGTACGTCGGACGGGATCTCAACCGGTCTTCGCCTGGGTGGCATTTTCGGTTGGCACGTGGGTCGGTTTTTGTCGCTCAATGGCGAGATGACGATCGATATCCTCAATTTCGACACAGGACCGGGCGTGAGCGCGACGGCAGCGGCAGTCGATCTGACCTTCAGTCCGTTCTTTCACTTTGGGTTGCCCCAGGTCGAATTCGTCGTGGGGCCGAAATTCGGGTTCTTCGGCAAGTCCGTAACCCTCAGCGAAAGCGGATCTCAGGACTCGACCTATAGTGGTGGCGGACTTGTTTATGGATTCAACGCGGGGGTCTTCATCCCCCTTGGCCGCATCGCCATCGGCGGTCTCTTCAACTTCACCGGCCGCAGCTACTCGAGCTGGTGCAGCAACGACTCTTCCACCAACTACAGCCAGGTTTGCACCACCGATCGCAGCGGCCCGGACGACAAGTTCATCGGCTTCTCCGGCGCCCTGCTGTACTAGAGCACCGAACGGGTTGACTCCCGTCGTGAAATCGCGCATTTGCGTCGCGTCCCTTCGTTGCTCGTCGGTTAGATACGTCGAGTATTAGGTTCAGAACCTTCCACCGAATGCAGGACCAGCTCCCAAGTTCGGCCCCGTGAGCATCAGTCTGGGCAGGGCGGACAGGTCGACATCCTCAGTCCCGTCCTCCAGAAGCGGCCTGGCCGCTGAAACTGACCGCGAATACGTCGAAACCCCGTAGATAAGCAAGGCCACGCCAAGGAGTGCCGGAAGGAACACACCTTCGCAGTAGCCGGAAGGTTTCTGTTCGCAGCCGGGTGCGCCGACTGCAATATTCAAGATCCCGTAGACAGTCAGAATGCCTCCCAAGGTCGCCGCGACATTGCCGGGATGATCGATATCGTTGATACGGCGCCGGGGAATACTCAATTCCTCGTCGTCGGACTCAATCCTTACCGCGCTCCTGGTACTGCTGACGATTTGGCCGTGGTAGACCATGCCGTTCTTGCACGTGATGTCCGCGGTCGTGCCACACCCAAGTGCAAGAACGAGAGTGAGAGCTAGCCAACTTCGCAGCAACGAGAAGAGTCTGTTGTTCATCGTGATCTTCGAACGAACTGCAATCTCACCAGCACTTCCGAAGCGCCAACCGTATAGTTGATTCATATCGGCGTCAAGGCGAATGTCTGGGTTGCTTGTTGCCAGTCCTGGGAAATTCTGGATACCTTTACGGGATGACCGAAGTTCGTGGTCCTGACATCCCGCATTTCCTGGTCGAGCCTGCCGTGCGTTTGGGGCGGGCGGCTGCCTTGCCTGCGATTTGCCCGCGGCTGGTCTTGGCTGCGAGCGTGCTCTTGCTAGCGATAGGCGCGGGCGCCTGTGCGCGTGCGCGCATGCAGCCCACGGGAATGGGCGGTTCATCGAACAGTGGTGGCGCCTTTGCCAGCGGCGGATCGGCAGATTCGGGTGGAGCGGAGGCAAGTGGTGGCTCGTCAACCGGCGGTACCACAAAGGCGGTTCTCCCGAGCGGCGGCTCCTCAACCGGCGGCTCTTCCAGTGGCGGTTCTTCCAGTGGCGGTTCTTCCAGTGGCGGCTCTTCCAGTGGCGGTTCTTCCAGTGGCGGTTCTTCCAGTGGTGGTTCTTCCAGTGGAGGCTCGGGCGCGGGCGGTTCTATGCCTGCCGATGCCGCAGCGGACGCACCCGTGGATGCTGGGCCACCACCTATCACCTACGCACTCGGCCCGCCCAATCAGATGATCAACCAGTTCTTCATTCCGGGTTGCCAAACGGGCTCGGCGACTTCCCCTGGAGGCGGCAATTGCACGCAAGGGCAAAATGCCTGCGAAGGCACCAAACAAGGCGCGCGAATCAATTTCCTTTGCCCGCGTTTTATGCTCTTTTCCGACGAAATGGCCCAGGCGGCGCTCGATGATGGCTACACGGGCCTGAATTACGCGGTTGTGGGCCACGACCTTGATACCGGTGGCATCGATGGCAATGTCGCCATCAGTTGTTGTCAGTGCTACCAATTGGTCTTCAGCCTGCCCGAGAACGTGGCGCAGGTTGGCGGCAGTGGCGCCTCAGCCATTCCCATTCCGCCACCTCTTGTCGTTCAATCGTTCAATACCTCGGCCGGCGGCGGCAAGAACTTCGACGTGTTCATGGGCGCGGGCGGCTTCGGTGCCTTCAATGCGTGCGATCCGAATGCCGCGATGAAAAGTAATTCGGGCAAATACCTCTATACCCAGTTTCCGCAGGACGGCGAGCCGGGCTCGGGCGGCGTGAACGCCGCGACCCAGATTGCCGGCTGCAAGGGCACCAACAATCAGGCGACCACGGCAACCCTGTCGTCGGCGACTTGCCAGTCCAACGTGGCCACGGCCTGCGGCAAATTCCAGTCGAGCTCGACCACCGTGACGAGCGAATCCGTTCGCTCGTGCACGCAATCGAACAACCCGAACAGCTACTATCACATCAACTGGCAGATCTACGCCAAGCGCGTCGAGTGCCCGACCCAACTGACGCAGGTCACGGGTTGCAAGTTGGCGCCGCAAAACCTGCCCGCGGTCAATCCCGCGGTCACGACGCCGGCCCAGGCCGCCGCGGATTCCTCGTTCAAGTCCGGCTACACCATCACGACCATGCAGGACTGCTGTATGCCCACCTGTGCGTGGCAGAACAACACCAAGGGCATGGGACTTTCGATGGTCGGAAACTACAATTCGTTCTACTCGTGCGATCAGAACGGTGTCCCGGCGACGGACAGCTCGACCGCTGACGCCGGGAAATAGCGTTGGGCGAAGGACGGGATTGAAATCCCGTTGGGCGGGACTTACCGTTTTAGGGCGTGACCTCGACCGCCATTATCCACTTGGACATGGACGCCTTCTATGCGTCGGTCGAGCAGCGCGATTTTCCCGACCTGCGCGGCAAACCCGTGATTGTGGGCGGCCACCCGCGCCGTGGGGTCGTGCTGGCGGCCTCGTATGAAGTCAGACCTTTCGGCGTGCGCTCGGCCATGCCCATGGTGGTTGCCATGCGCAAGGCACCCGCGGCCATCGTCGTCCCTCCGCGCATGGCCGCGTACGAGGAAGCCAGCGAGGCCGTCTTCGCCATCCTGAGCACGGTCACGCCGCTCATCGAACCACTGTCTCTCGACGAGGCGTTTCTCGACGTGACTGCTTCGCGCAAGTTGTTCGGCGGTCCGGCCAAGATCGCCGCCGAGCTACGCGCGCGCATCGCGACCGAGGTAGGGCTGCCCTCCTCGGCCGGCATCGCCTCGGTGAAGTTCGTGGCCAAGATCGCCTCCGACGTAGCTAAGCCGAATGGACAGTTGGAAGTGGCGCCCGGCGAGGCGCGTGCGTTTCTCGCCCCGTTGCCCGTCGCACGCCTGTGGGGCGTGGGCCCGAAGACCGAGGCTGTGCTGGGCAAACTGGGCCTTCGCACCGTGGGCGACATCGCAGCCGCCGAGCCAGATTGGTTGAACCGGCACGTCTCGGGCGGACGCGACCTGTGGGAACTCTCGTGCGGAATCGATCCGCGCAAGGTGGTGCCCGATCGGGAAGCGAAAAGCATCGGCGCCGAGGACACCTTCGATGAAGATGTGGCCGGGACCGAGGCGCTCCTGCCTCACGTGCACGCGCAGGCCTTGCGCGTGGCCCGACGCCTACGCATGGCTGGCCGAAAGACCATCGTTGTGCAGCTCAAGCTGAAGCTGGCGGATTTCACGCTCCTCACGCGCCGGACGACGCTTGCCGAACCGACCGACGACGGCCAGACACTCTATCGCGCGGCCAGCGCTCTTCTGCTGAACGAGCACCTGCCTCGAAAGGTCCGACTCACCGGCGTCTCGGCGCAGTCGCTGCTTTCCCACGACGGGCAATTGTCACTTTTCGATTCCGACCGTCGTGCCGGCCGTCTCAACGCTGCGCTCGACCGCATCCACGACAAATTCGGCCCGGCAGCCTTGACCACCGCCGACTTGCACGAAACACCGGACAAGGAACGGGGGTAGGGCGCTATGGTCGGAGGGATCGACGTTGATGATGACCTTGCTCAAAGGCCATCGTAGCTGGTGCCTGGGTATTTCACCAAGCACGCTGCCCTTTGCCACTCTGACGAAGCGGTGTTGCGGAAAGCCAGTGCCACCCGATAACTTGTCTTGTCCGCCAATTCATAGGTCAACGTCACCGCCGAAATGCACCCCAGCTTCGGGTCGGCCGAGGTGCTAAGGACGATCCACCGTTTGGTAAACAATCCCGGAGGTACATCGAATGGCAATGCCAAGATGTGATTTCCGCTGAAGTTGGGAGTCTGCTCCTCTGTCTCGGCCTGTACCTGCAAATGATCGCCCATCAACGCCGCTGCGCTGGCCAACGACACAATTCCACCCGAGGCCCGGAGTGCGCCATGGCGCCGAGGTGCGGCCAAGGAAACCAGCTCTCCTGTGAGGGTAAGAATTTCCAGGGCAGTCCCGCGATTGGCGGCATCGATAGCGTTGCGTTGGTTGGTCGCCTCGGCCCAGCTTTCCAGTTGGGATCCCCAGGGAATGGAAACCGCTTGGTTGATTTTGGGGTCGCCAAAATCGAGTTGCACCTTCTCCACCTGCTGCCAGCTTTCGGTGGCATTTTCAAAAGTGAACTCCAGGGCGCCGAAGTTCCGACTTGACAGGCTGACAGTCTCCCCGCAGCTCACTGCCAATCTTGCCGCGCTTGCCGCTGCAGCGGAGGGGTGGCCGGTAGCGTCCATGTAAGTTCCATGGGGCCCGCTCGCTATCTCCGCGCAGCCAACGGTGGCCAGCAATCCGCCGAACGCTAGGCAAGGCCAGGCGGGTCGCTTGGCACCAACCGCGGAACGACGAGTCGGTCTGATTCCGTCGACAAGACGAGCGCTCATGGCCAACCAAAATAATGCGATGTCCCCTGCGTGCAAGTTATTTCCGCGCTCCAGCTCCTATCTGGCCGCATTGCCGCCTTGACCACCGCCGACTTGCACGGAACACCGGACAAAGAGCGGCAGTAGGGGCTATTTGCCGGGCAGAGCCGTCTGCAAGGCTGCCGACATCTTCGTCCCCGGGTTGGATGGTGGGTCAGCCTCCTTTCCATCTTGCGATTCCCTCGACGGTGCCGCAGCCGCGAACTGCCTTAGCCCGGTCGACGTCGATTTGGTCGTGAGTGGATAACAGTGCTGATTCAATTTCGCCTTCAGGTGACAGGCCGGGCTGGGGGCAAGGAGGGGCGAGAACCGTACCGGAACGTCCTGATGTACTTGAGGAACGGAAGCGCAGCCGCTACGTAGCCCCCGGCCCGGATCGTCGCCCGTCGGTGGATCGAAGAGTTGAAGCAGTTGTGCTAACCAGCCGCCCGCCACACGCCTTCCACGATCCCCCTCCGATGGTACTTTTCGCGCAACTTTCTTTCGGCCTTTCCGAGAACCCATGCATGACCCTCCCTCGCCAGGTCGTGCCCGGTCGTGACTACATGATTACCCGCCGCTGTTCCGAGCGGCGCTTCTTTCTGCGCCCTGATGAAGACACCAACAGCGCCTTCACCTACTGCCTGGCCTTGGCCGCCAAGCGCGCGAAGGTGGAGGTCACCTTCTCGGTTGCTCTATCGAACCACCACCACAGCGGCATCCACGACCCGGACGGTAATTTCCCCATCTTCACCGAGCACTTTCACGGCCTACTACGATCCCCCTCCGATGGTACTTTTCGATCCCCCTCCGATGGTACTTTTCGCGCAACTTTCTTTCGGCCTTTCCGAGAACCCATGCATGACACTCCCTCGCCAGGTCGTGCCCGGTCGTGACTACATGATTACCCGTCGCTGTTCCGAGCGGCGCTTCTTCTTGCGCCCCGACGACGACACCAACAACGCCTTCACCTACTGCCTGGCCTTGGCGGCCAAGCGCGCGAAGGTGGAGGTCACCTTCTCGGTTGCTCTCTCGAACCACCATTTATGCGCAGCTGCGCATAAGTGATGTTA
>Ga0265330_10001735_pt1 | contig 12278 bp, 12 predicted proteins | sample 41919metaG_FD_202083 | JGI IMG/M metagenome (GOLD analysis project Ga0265330, IMG submission 202083) | Rhizosphere microbial communities from Carex aquatilis grown in University of Washington, Seatle, WA, United States - 4-19-19 metaG | ecosystem: Host-associated > Plants > Roots > Rhizosphere... | reverse complement strand
TCTTGATTATCGTTCCGGACGCGGCGCCTTCCTTTTTTTCCATGCCGATCACTTCGTGAACGAGCGGATCGTATTCGCCGCCGCAGCCGATATCGGAGAGATCCTCGCCCTTGAGATATTCTTCGAACTTTTTGACGGTTTCGGCAAGCTCGGGAAAGTGTTCATACGCGGCATAGAGCGTGTCGAGCGCCGGAAGCAGGCGCTGAAGCGCGCCCGCAGTGGCGAACTTGGCCCATCCGATCCGTTCTTTGGCCGTATCGTTCTGAAAGTTCACAAGGTCGGCCTTGGCTCGCTTCCAGCCGTTCAAGTACTCTTCGTTCTGTTCACGAAGCTTTTCTATTGTTTGATCTTTTGGATCAGTGTCGTTTGGGTTCATAGGTGTCAGGTGTCAGGTGTCAGGTGTCAGGTGTCAGGTGTCAGGCCTGAAACCTGATACCTGCAACCTGAAACCTAAATCAAAACTTTATCGAATCAAGCAGGTTCAAGACCTTCTCATAGTCCATGCGCATAAGACCAAGTACGCCGACGCGGCGCCCGGCGGTCGGCGCCAAATAAACGGTCGAGCAATTATTGTTCAACGGATTTTCTTCGCCGATAAGAAGCCGCGCGCCGGTCCCGGATTCCAAACCGCATACCATCTCGTCGAGCTGATCGAGCGCCGCGGTCAAGCTCATCGCAATTTCGCGTTCGATGAATTCCGGTTTCGCAAATAGATTTCCCAGCCCGGTCACATATACATCATCGCGGCCAAAACTTACGAACACGCATTCATGGGTTTTGGCGGCCAGCGCCTTGGCCGCCGCGATCGCGCCGGCGCGAGCGCCAAAGACGTCGGACAATTCGCTGTCGACAGACGTTGGGGGCAGACCCCTTTTCCGGTTTGATAAGGGGTCTGTCCCCGTAATGTGCGCCAGGTGCTCGATAAAATACCGATATGCCAATTCAGTGGGCACGCGCCCGGCCGAGGTGTGCGGCTGGATCAGATAGCCGGCTTCCTCAAGCTCGGCAAGTTCGTTTCTAACGGTCGCAGACGACACTTCAAGACCGGCTCGTTTGGCCAAATGCAAAGAACCGACCGGTTCGGCCGTTTTAACGTATTCGCGCACCAGCGTTTCCAGAAGCGCTTCTTTTCGCGGGTCTAATTTGACCATATGGTTCGGCAAGCTCACCACATTATGGTTCGATAAACTCACCATAATGCACATTAGCACTCTATTGTATAGAGTGCTAATTACTTCGTCAAGTGTTTGATTTTTTGGCTTTATCTTATAGTGTTGGCTGGCTGAACGCCAGCGACGCGATGCTAATACTGCAAATTAAGTATTGAAGTCTCTTGGCTGCCTGCGGGCAGCGACGCGATGCTAATACTGCAAATTAAGTATTGAAGTCTCTTGGCTGCCTGCGGGCAGCGACGCGATGCTAATCTGCTAATGCATGCGAATCTACGAATAACGGATGGGGGGCGATTTGCGCGCCTTTACGGATTGGGAGATTCGCATGCATTCGTATATTGGCATCGCGTCGCCCCGAGGGGCCAACAGTCTTCCTAATTTAATTTGTAGTTTATTTCTGCTGCGAAATATCCGAAAGCAAAACATTCTCCACGCGGATGCCGCGCGGATGAAAAATGCTTTCGAGCTCGGTCTTGGCATCGGCTTCGACGACCGCGCGCTGGTGCGTCAAAATGTGCTGATGCTCGTAACGCGCGGCGATCATGCGCAATCGCGAGCGGACGGTGGGCCGGACGATCTTCGCCACAAAGTCCTCCCCCACCCACTGCCAAATTGAAGGAATATATTCAATGTCAAGCCGCAAAAGGATCGTGCCCTCGATCCCGATCTTTTTTCCATCAAGCGTAATAGCCGAGACGGGTTCGTCGCCCAACGCCTTGAGGTTGTTCAGGTCAAAATCCTTGCTGATCGAATATTCCAAGGTCTGGATATTGAAAAGTTTCGCTTTTTGCCAAAAAGGAATTTTAAGATGCAGTCCCGGGGTGAGCACTTTGCGCAAGACGCCGCGGCCCATGTCATACACGCAAGCGACGTAGCCGGGCGGCACATGAATGAAGATGCCTTTTATGACATCCTCCAAGACGAACGAATACATTATTTTGTCGAGCGATTCGGCCATTTTATTTGGTTCTAACTAATCACCAATACCTTACCAATTTACTAATAGCCAGTATTAGGATGATGATCTGCCTCAATATCACCCTATTCGTAAATTAGTAACATATTGGTGATTAGTGAGCCGTTATTTGCTCTTAAAAAATACCTTCCTCATCGAGGCGATTATGACGGAAAAGGACATGGACGTCAAGATAAAAATGGATTTTGCCGCCGGCAGGATCCACAGCGCGGCAAAAGAAAAAGCCGGGAAAGCGACGCGATAAAATTGGTCAGCTTTGGTTATCGTTTCCTTGTGGCGGCGCTGATCGAACGTTACCTCCAAGAAAAGCCACACCCCGACGATGCCCGCCCAAAACCAGCTGTGTTGCCCGAGGTTGGTTCCCAAAAAATCGGTAAAAACAAAGTCCGGCGCCGTGATCCCCGGATAAAGAACATCGAAATGGTTCATGCGGATGCCGCCCATGAACACCTGGTAAAGAATGACAAGCACCAACGCTTGAATGAAGATCGACGCGGTGCGCGCCCAAGGCGAAACATGGCGCGAACGCAAGAGTTCGCGGATCCTTTCCTTCTGCTGTTCTTCGTCATTCTTATAGGCTTTCTCAATATCCAAAATTTCCGCCTCAACCTTGGCGTAGACATGCTTATTGCGCTCGCTCAAGATGGTGAGCGGCAAAAGCACAATACGCAAAGCGATGGTAAGCAGGATGATCGCGACGCCGAAGTTCTGGTCGGCCGGGCCGTTGTACAACCAAATAAGCGCGTTAAAGAGCGGCGCGTAAAAAAAGGTTGTCCAAAACCAACTTAGTGCATGCCCCATACGGGTATCAGGTTCGCACGGCTTTGCCTTTCGAGCAAGACCGGGCTTGACAAAATCGTATTTTTAGGCCATATTTAAGCAAGACAAGACCGCCCTTTAAACACTTTCCGGAGGACATGGCAATGAACAAAGATATCATCATGCTCATAATCGGATTATCAGCGATGGCCGCAGGGGCCGTTCTGATGTTGTGGCTTAATAGAAAACGTCGTGCCGACGACCGTAAATCGTTCGAGCTTCCGCCGCTGGACTAAGGAGAACGCATGAATAAATTGCTTTTTAAGATCATCGGCTTCGGCGTCCCGATGATGTCCGCACCCTTCGTGGCCTGGCGCTACCCGCGCACCGATATTCTTCATTTCGGCCTGATGAACGAATTGGCCGCCGCTTCCGTTTTTGTCGCCGCGATCTTTCTTGCGGCGGCGTTCATGGATCAAGGATCGGCGTTCGATAAATCGACGACCGAATAACGATTCGGCCGGCGCCTCAAAACGCCAAGCACCGCCCAACCGCGGTGCTGCTTTTTTTCTACAGTTCTTACGAATCACAAATCTTTTACGAATTTACGAATAACCGCCGTACTTGACCAATGGCTTGATATTTTATGAAAAACATGCGATGATTGTTTTCGTCCGTCGGCGTACTAGTGACTCGTCACTCACAACTCGAAACTCGACACGGCCCCATCGTCTAGGTCGAAACCGACGCCGGTTTCGACACAGATCTCGTCTCGGGTTCGTCGGCGTACTAATGACTCGTCACTCACAACTCGCAACTAACCTCCGGCCCCATCGTCTAGCCCGGTCTAGGACACATCGTTCTCAGCGATGATACACCGGTTCAAATCCGGTTGGGGCTACCGAGCTCAGCTCGGTTCTAAGAGTGACGGCGAAGCTCAGCTTCGCTACATAAGGTCGAGCTAAGCTCGACTTGTCTGCTTGAACCGAGGCCAGCTCAGCAAAAAAGATCACCCTTTAATTGGGGTGGTCTTTTGTTTACATTATTTCCGGTTCCCCGCTCGTTTCGATCCGTCCGCGAGCGGGGCAACTTTTTTAACGAGTTTGCATCTGATAATTTTTATATTCCTTTTGCTGCGCCGCACCGTGCGATAAGTCGGGTATTAATACGAAAATAATTTGTGCCCCTAGTACGATTAATGCAAGCAAGATCACGATTCCGATAAAAACCGTTGCTACGGATTTTTTCTTTTTTGCGAGTGAGGGTTGGGTGGTTGGTTTATTTATTTCTGACATATATAATTATTAATAATTTATTCAAACAATTAGCTATTCCTCCCACTCCTTCCCCTGCCGGCAAAGCAGTTCGCCCGCGCGCTCGGGTTCGAGCATCAAAACTTTCACGGCGCGCTCGAGGCGGATGGTGTTTTGCGAGCCCTTGATCAAAATGACATCGCCGGGCCGCAAGCGTTCTTCCAAAAAATGACCGGCAGCTTCGGCGCTCTCCATATGAATGACGCGGTCTTCGCTCATGCCGTTCTTTTTCGCCGCTTCAAGCGCTTCATGCATGGCTTCGCCCACGGCGACAAAAATATCAATATTGTTTTTTGCAACATACTCCCCCACCTCGGTGTGCGCCCGTTCCGTAAAACCGCCCAGTTCGCGCATGTCGCCCAAGAGAGCGATCCGCCGGGCCTTGTCGGGAACGGGGAAGTTTTTTAGCACTTCAAGCGCTTCGTGCATTGCGCCCGGCGAAGCGTTATAGGTGTCGTCGAGGAGGACCGTGTTTTTAACGCCCGGGATGAGGCGCATGCGACCGGGCGGCGGAGCGTACTTGCGCAAGCCCTCGGCGGCGGCAGGCAACGACACGCCCAATACCTTCGAGGCGGCGATGCCGGCAAGCGCGGCGAGCGCGTGGCCTCGGCCGACAACGCCGGGCAGATCGACCTTGACCGAGCCGGTCGGCCCGGGCACGGTGAGGCGCAAACCCAGGACCGCGGTCGAACGCGGGTCGCGGATGTATTCGAGCAAAGCGGCGCGCACATCCGCCGTCTCGCTCAAGCCGTAGGTCAAAACTTTGGCCTTGGTCACGGCGCGCATGCTAAAAACGCGGGGGTCGTCGGCTGAAAGCAGGGCATATCCGTCCGGCGGCAGAACCTTGACCAGCGTTTCTTTTTCTTCGGCAATGGCGCCGAGCGAGCCGAAGAACTCAATGTGCGCCTCGCCCACGGAAGTGACGATCGAAATATGCGGCGGCGCGATGGCGACGAGTTTTGCCAAGTCCCCGGTGCGATCGGCGCCCATCTCCAAAACCAGCATCTTCGGAAATTTTCGATTGAAGATCAAATAGGACCAGCCGCGGAAAATTATGGCAAGCCAGCCGAAGATGTTCTTCCCGGCCGCGCGCCCGCCGATCACCGTTAAGGGCAGGCCCAGCTCGTTGTTGTAATTCTTGGGCGTGGCGCGGACGTCATAAGAACCGGAAAGCGCCGCAAAAACCGCCTCTTTGGTCGAGGTTTTGCCGGCCGATCCGGTGATGCCGATCACCATGGGCTTGTACTTTCTAAGAATAGCTGTGGCGATTGCGGCTAATGTTTTTTCTAATATTTTTTTCATACTTGTTGATAACAACTAACAACTAGCAACCAACAACTAACAACTAAATTCCAAGGAAAATTTCAAGAACCAAGAACCAATGGCCAAATTCCAAACCGATACACTTTCTTTATTTTTTGAAATTTAGTTTTTAGCATTTGGTCCTTTCCTTGGAATTTAGTTGTTGGTTGTTAGTATTTCCACCCTAGTGGGTGTCATCCGGCGGCACCTCGAGATATTTTAACGCAAAGCCGGCGATATCGCCAAAAAGCGGCGCGGCCGAACTTTCGGCGAACGTCACATCCTGCGGCCGATCCATGCGCACGACCATGACAAAACGCGGATCGGTGACCGGCGCAAAACCGACGAAGGTGCCTATTGTCGCATGCGGGTCGCTGTCATAACCGGTTCCGTCGTTCTTGGGAATTTGCGCCGTGCCGGTTTTCCCCGCCACCAAATACCCGGGAACGGCCGCGCGCTTGCCGTGGCCGTTCTTGACCACGGACACCAGCATGCCGGTGAGGAGGCCGGCCGCGCGATCCGAGATCACCTGGCGCACGGTGCGCGGCTGGGTCTTAACGACCGTGCCGTCGGGATGCACGATCGAATCGACGATGTACGGTTTCATAACCTTGCCGCCGTTCGCAATGGCGCCGTAGGCGACCGCGAGTTGTAATGCGGTAACGGTTATCCCCTGCCCGAACGAAGCGCTCGCCGCGTCGATCGGCCGTTTGCTCGAGAGCGACGACAAGTTTCCCGGCGATTCCGTATCAAGTTCAACGCCGGTGCGCACGCCGAACCCAAAACTCTTTAAATAAGATTCATACTTGTCCATGCCGGTAAGCTGCATGGCAAAAATGGCGCCGGTATTAAGCGATTTGTCCAGCACTTCGATCATTGTTTGCAAACCCAAGTTCTGATGGTCGGAATTGTTAATTATCTGCGAGCCGAATTTCATCGAGCCGGTGTCGTTATAGGTCGTGGCCGGGGTGAGGACGCCGGTGTCGAGCGCCGCGGCCATGGTGACGGCCTTCATGACCGAGCCGGGTTCGTATGCGTTCCAAATCGCGTAATTGTTGTAGACCGAAGCGTCGGCGACCTGATTGTATTCGTTGGAATCGAAATCCGGCGATCCGCAGAGTGCGAGGATCGCGCCGGTCTCCGGGTCCATCATCACCACCGATCCGCTCGCGGCGCCATGAAGCTTCACCGCCGTTTGCAACTTTTCGCAAACCGTCGCTTCAAGCGTGCGGTCAACGGTCAAAATTATGTTCGAGCCGTCCTGTTTAGCTTGCAAGCCGCCTTCCGACGAAGAAATAATGTCGCCATTTGGGTCTTTCGAGGCCGTGAGAAACCCCGGCGTGCCGGAAAGCTCTTTATCCCAATATCCCTCGAGACCGTAGCGACCGACCCTTTCATTTCCTTGGTAGCCGACAAAACCCAGAAGCTGGCCGCTAAAGCCGGTCTCGGGATAAAAGCGCGCCTTTTCGGGTGCGAACTCGACGTTGGGAAAGTTGAACGCTTTGATCGTATCCGCTAGATGTTGGCTGATCTCTCGCCCAAGCGGTTCATAGGCGGCGTTGGCAACGCTTAGCCGTTTGAAGATCTCATCATTCTTGTCGGCAAGGTTCTGCTTGGCGGCCGCGCTTATCTCGTCGGGAGTCTTGTCTTTGGGATCGCCCGCCGAGGCCAAAAGCGGAGCAAGCGTTTTGGCCTCATCGGACGCGTTCCCGAGTTTGCGGTTATCGGAGTAGACGGTCCAGAGGTCGACGTTGGTCGCGACGGGATACAGCGATGAGGAATCTTTTTCCCTGACCAGTATTTGGCCGCGTTCGGGAAGCAGCTTGTCAAAGAGTTCGTGCTGGCCGTTCGCGAGAAGCGAATAAAAATGCCCCTGAACTATTTGGAGCTGGCCCAATCGAACGGCGACGGCGATCACCATTATGACAACGCCGACAACGAGGATCGTGTCGCGGATATTGTTCGCATTTGACGACCCGCCCGATCGAGCGGGTCTTGCGCGGGTGTGATAGGCGGCCGGGATCATGGTTTTTGGAACAGCTGATCGGTCCCGTAAAACAGTTTAATGAGGTTGGGGAGCGGACCGAGATCATTACCTGGTTTATTGGTCGCGGATGGGTTGGGTACGGACGGCACGCCCATACCGACATTAAGGAGCGGCACGGGAAGGTCGAACGGCAATTGCATCTTAACCCCCGATAGCGAAGTGCCGGCGAGAATGCGGATGAGGTCGATAAGTTGCTCGTATTTGGCGGGCGCCGTTACACCGACCGTTCCGTTGTAATCGGAAAAGCGCGCATCAATATGGAACGACGAACCTTTATTTTTGAATACCAGGAGAACTTCGCGAAGCGTTCCGTCGCCGCGCGCGACCCAAGCTTCGCCGGTCGCGGGCGGCAGGCCGGCGACGGTTTTTTCAAGATCGGCTTTTTCCGCCGCATCAAGCGGCGAGCCCTTTACCGCAGCCTTTATTTCGGAAAAAAGCGCGAGGAGCGCGGGTCGATCCATGACAATGCCATATGACTCGACCAGGACATTATCGATAAAAACGGGCGAACCGGTCTTGGTCGGCGCAAAGGGAATGTGACGCTTGGCGATCATTACGATCGCCTGAAGGTCGCCCTCGGAAAAGTTCGCGGTCGTTTCCGGAAAAAGACGATCCGCCGCCACGGCCAAAAGCGTATTCACGTCCAGCGCGGCCCAGATCGACCGAAGCGCGCCCGGCGCTATGTTGGATATTCCGGATATTTGATCGAAATTCAAATATACATGACCATCCTTGGCCTTTGCTTCGCCGCTTCCGGAGAAAGAACGCGCGGGAAACTGAAAAGAAAAATGCAGATCGGCAACCGGGGCGGTTAAAACATGTTTATCGATCGGGCCGCTCACATTGAATGAAAGACCGTCTTTGGCATCGTCCTCCGCCTGCAAATTCAAAGTAAAGCTCTTGGCGTCAAGAAGGCGCGTAAAAGCGCCGTTCACCACGCACGTCGGCGATTTTAGGTACCAATAAGTGCCAAGGAGTTGGAAAACAACGACCACTACAATGAGTGTGATGCCCCCCAAGACAGACCAAAGTATGATGCGTCGCATATGAGTCTATTTTAGCACATTTGCATTTATTTACATCGAACTGAACGGCGAATGGGGGCGGCTCCGCTGCGCGGAGCGGCCGACGCGATGCTAATCTGCTAATGCATGCGAATCTACGAATGACGGACGGGCGCGCTTTGCGCGCCGTAACGGATTAGGAGATTCGCATGCATTCGTATATTGGCATCGCGTCGCCCCGAGGGGCCAACAGTCTTCCTTATGTAATTTGTAGTATTGGCATCGCGTCGCCCCGAGGGGCCAACAGTCTTCCTTATTTAATTTGCAGTATTGGCATCGCGTCGCCCCGAGGGGCCAACAGTCTTCCTTATTTAATTTGCAGTATTGGCATCGCGTCGTCGAGCTCAGCTCGACCAAGAAACTTCAATATATAATTAGTCTTTCAAATACTTCTTCCCTTTCAGTTTTTCCGGCAAATAATCCTGCTCGACCGGTTCCTTGAAATTGGGATTGTATTTATAGCCCTTGCCGTAATCAAGCTCTTTCATGAGTTTGGTCGGCGCATTCCTCAGGTGGAGCGGCACCGGTTCGTTGGGAAGTTCGGCAATGTCTTTTTGGATCGCCTGATAAGCGACATAGACGCTGTTAGACTTGGGCGCCTTGGCGAGGTAAGCGGCGGCATGCGCCAAGATCACATTGCATTCGGGCATGCCAATGGCGTGCGCCGCGTTATAGGCGGTCATGGCGACGACGAGCGCATTTGAGTCGGCTAATCCGATGTCCTCCGAAGCAAAACGAACCAAGCGCCGCGCCACGTAAAGCGGATCCTCCCCCGCCTCGAGCATCCGGCCGAGCCAATAGAGCGCCGCGTCGGCGTCGGAGCCGCGCATTGATTTGTGCAGTGCGGAAATGATGTTGTAATGCTCTTCGCCGGTCTTGTCGTAACGAAGATGCGTCTTTTGAAGCGCGTATTTGACCGCTTCGATCTTAAGGGCTTGGCGCTTCGATATCTTCAGCGCCTTGGCCGCGATCTCAAGCGAGTTAAGCGCCACGCGCGCATCGCCGTCGGCAATGTAGGCGAGGAACTCGATCGCCTCGGCGTCAACTTTTACTTTGCCGTCAAGTCCCTCCGGACTTTTGATCGCCCGCTCCAATAATTTTTTGATGTCTTCGGCGGTCAATTTTTCCAGAACAAAAACACGACAACGCGAAAGCAACGCGCCGTTCACTTCAAACGAAGGATTTTCCGTGGTCGCGCCAATGAGCGTAATAACGCCGCTTTCAACGTTCGGCAAAAGCGCGTCTTGCTGGCTCTTGTTCCAGCGATGGATCTCGTCAACGAATAATATAGTTCTTGTGTTCGCGAGTTTTCGTTTCTCTTTTGCTTCATCGACAACGCGGCGCAGATCGGCGATGCCGGACGAGACGGCGGATACCTGTTCAAAACGCGAACGCGTTAATTTGGCGATGATACGCGCGAGTGTGGTCTTGCCTGTTCCAGGGGGACCCCAAAAGATCATCGACGGGAGTTCATCGCGTTCGATCAAAGTCCGCAAAGTCGCGCCGGAGCCGATGAGTTTTTCCTGCCCCACGTAGCTTTCAAGCGAAGTGGGGCGCATCCGGTCCGCCAGCGGCGCTGAACGCTTCAGCTCCTGTTCAAGTTTTAGGTCGAAGAGGTCGGACATATTTTAGCTTGTAGGTTGTAGCCTGTGGGTTTTTAGGTTAAAAATCGTCACTTTATTCCAATTAATACCTTACATCTTTTTAATTTTAAGGTACACACCTTGACTATAAGCTAATAAAATGATGAACTCTGGGGAGGGTAACGAAAAGGAGATCAACATGCTCAAGGCTTTGGTTAAAGAATTTTTTGCCTGGCACAGAGAGGGGCTGGAGGAAGCGGTCAACGTTTTTCTTTCAAACTGGAGCAGAGAACATGGCTCCAAAAAACAAATCATCTCGGTTACGGCACACACCGTGGATGAACGCAATACCGTGTACACTTTTTTCTACTCGGAGAAACCCGAATAGAAACAAGTCGGCAATGCGCAAAGGGCACGACGCGAAATCGTGCCTTCTTTTTGTTTTGTCATTCCCGAGCGCCGTCGGGAATCCAATCATTATTGGTCGGTTGGCCGCCCGATACGGATTGGATCCCGGGTCCTGGCCCGGGATGACGAAAGAAAATGCGGGGATGACAAAGAAAAATTTGAGAATAATATATAAAAAATTATTTCCCGTATCTTCGATCGCGGTCGGAATACCACGCGATCGCGGCGTCGAGGTCGAATTCATTGAAATCGGGCCAATGTTTTTCTAAAAATAAAAGTTCGCTGTAAGCGGATTGCCATAAGAGGAAACCGGACAAGCGCTGTTCGCCGGATGTGCGGATCACGAGGTCGGGGTCGGGAATACCGGCGGTGTCGAGATGTTGCGAGATACTATCCTCTGTTATCTCAAGAGCTGGATCCCGGCGTTCGCCGGGATGACCAGAAGATGCAACAGCTGCTTGCGCCGCGCGGATGATCTCATCGCGACCGCCGTAGGAAACGGCGAGCTGCATCGTGCCGGAGGAATTGTTCTTGGTTTTTTCTTCGGCATCGCTTATCGCTTTTTGCAATTTATCCGATAAGTCGGCGCGACGGCCGATCACTTTTAGCCGAATATCGTCTTTAATCAAAATATCAAGGTCGCGCGTGATCGCGATCATTAATAGTTCCATCAAATACCCAACCTCGTCTTGTCCGCGCTTCCAGTTCTCCGTGGAAAACGCGAAAAGCGTCAAAAATTTCACGCCGCGCGAGAGGCACCATGGGCCGATCTTTTTTACCAGCTCATAGCCCTGACGATGGCCTTCAAGCGTCGGCAAATTGCGAGCTTTTGCCCAGCGGCGGTTGCCGTCCATGATGAAACCGATGTGTTTGGGAATGTCCATTATTGTTTTTTTGAAAAGTATTCGGCGGCGCGCGCCAAACCCTCGAACGAACCGACATCCCACCAAGGTCCCCCGACCGGACGCGCCACGAGTTCGCCGCCGCGACGATACGCGTCGGTGACATCGGTTACTTCCAGTTCCCCGCGGCTCGACGGATGCAGGCCGTCGATCACATCGAAAACGCGATGATCAAAAAGATACAGACCGACCTGCGCCAGGTTCGACTTTGGCGTGAGCGGCTTTTCTTCGATTGAAACAACCTTGCCGTAGGCGTCGATCTCAATGACGCCGTATGCGCGCGCATTGTTCGTTTCCTTGTAGAATACGGCCGCGCCCGAGACGAAAGAATTAAAAGATGAGGAAAAATCTTCGTCAAAAACATTGTCGCCCAGAATGACGGCGCAATTGTCAGTGCCGACGAAGTCCTTAGCCATGCCGAGCGCGTCAGCAATGCCGCCCGGCTTGTCCTGAATGCGATAAGTGATGTTCACGCCGTATTGCGCGCCCGAACCCAGCAGTTTCACGAATTGATGGGCGAATTCCGGCCCGGTCACCACCATTATTTCATGCACGCCCGCGTTAATGAGCGTATAGAGCGGGTACAGGATCATCGGCTTGTTATAGACCGGCAGCAAATGCTTGTTGGTGATGTTGGTTAACGGCGCGAGACGCGTGCCCATGCCGCCGGCGCAGATCACGCCTTTTATCCGTTTGGATGCGGCGGTTGCGTGCGCAGCGGCGGCCGCTTCGTTTTTTGCAACGGCGTATTT
>Ga0265330_10001733_pt1 | contig 12279 bp, 7 predicted proteins | sample 41919metaG_FD_202083 | JGI IMG/M metagenome (GOLD analysis project Ga0265330, IMG submission 202083) | Rhizosphere microbial communities from Carex aquatilis grown in University of Washington, Seatle, WA, United States - 4-19-19 metaG | ecosystem: Host-associated > Plants > Roots > Rhizosphere >... | reverse complement strand
GAGGATGAGCGCGTCCGCCGGGCTGCGGTGGCGAAGCTGACCGACCAGGCCGTGCTCGCAGAGGTCGCCAAGGACGCCAAGGATGAGCGCGTCCGTCGGGCCGCGGTCGCGAAACTGACCGACCAGGCCGTGCTGGCGGAAGTGACCAAGAACGCCGAGCGCTACGATGTCCGCCAGGCTGCGGCCGCGAAACTGACCGACCAAGCCGCCCTCGCAGAGGTGGCCAAGAACGATGGGAGCTACGACGTCCGCCAGGCTGTGCTTCCGAAACTGACCGACCAGGCCGCCCTCGCAGAGGTGGCCAAGAAGGCCGAACACTCCGACGTCCGCCAAGCCGCATTGGCAAAACTGACCGACCCTGTCGTACTCGCCGATGTGGCCAAGAAGGCCGAACGCTCCGACGTCTGCCTGGCCGCGCTGGCGAAGCTAACCGACCAGGCAGCCCTCGCAGAAGTGGCGAAGAACGCTGAGAGCCACGACATCCGCCAGGCTGCGGTGGCGAAGCTGACCGACCAGACCGCCCTCGCCCACGTGGCGAAGTACGACGGGAACCACGACGTCCGCCTGGCCGCGCTGTCGAAGCTAGCCGACCAGGCCGCCCTCGCCCATGTGGCCACGAACGACGGGAACCACGACGTCCGCCTAGCCGCACTGCCGAAGCTGACCGACCAGGCAGCCCTCGCCCATGTGGCGAAGAACGACGGGAACCACGACGTCCGCCTGGCCGCGCTGTCGAAGCTGACCGACCAGGCAGCCCTCGCCTACTTGGCCATGAACGACAACGACTCCAAGATCCGCCAGGCTGCGGTGGTGAAGCTGACCGACCAGGCAGCCCTCGCCTACTTGGCCATGAACCATAGCGACTCCAACATCCGCCATGCCGCGGTGGTGAAACTGACCGACCAGGCAGCCCTCGCCGACCTGGCCAAGAACGACAACCATGAACGCGTCCGCCAGGCTGCGGTGGCGAAACTGATCGACCAGGCCATGCTCGCCCACGTGGCGAGGAACGACAAGGAATCCAATGTCCGCCACGCTGCGGTCGAGAAGCTGGCCGACCAGGCAGCGCTCGCCTCTATCGCGAAGAACGACGCGGGCGATCGAGTCCGCGCGGCCGCGCTGGTGAGACTGACCGACCAGGCCGTGCTCGCCGATGTCGCGAAGAACGACGGGGCTGCGTGGGTCCGCCAGGCCGCGCTGGCGAATCTGACCGACCAGGCGGCGCTCGCCCGCGTGGCGAGGAACGACAAGGAGTCCAACGTCCGCCAGGCCGCGGTGGCGAAACTGACCGACCAGGCAGCGCTCGCCGATGTCGCGAAGAACGACAAGAGCCTCCACGTCCGTCAGTCCGCGGTGGATAGGCTGACCGACAGGACCATGCTCGCGGAAATCGCAACCAGCGACAGTGCTGGCCAAGTCCGCGAATTGGCGTATCGAAAGCTTGGCGATACCGCAGCCGCCAGAGTGGAAGCACTGGTGCTACTTCTGGACGATTGGAGGTGGCAGAAGAGAAAGGCCGCTGCGCAGGAGTTGATCGAAATCGCCTCTAACCAGCCAGCCCTGTTGGCAAAGTACTGGAAGCATGTTGGGTTTGCGGTTCGGACAGAACACCGAGACTCTCATTCCGACGGAACATCAAATGACTGCAGTCACTCTGATGACCACACCGACACCGGCATCGGCCTCAATTTCCCCCCGTTTCCGCCCACTTGAGCAAGTGAGAAGCACCATCACGAAGCGCCCCTCCTTCATGATCGTCCCCTCCTGTGCCTGCCAGGCCTGGTGCAGCTATTGTTTCGGGCCGCACCAGGGGGCGGTGATGGATACAGCTACGGCAGCCCAAACGGCGGATTTCGTCTGTGGAGTCACCCGCGCCGCCGGGCAGCGGCGGATTTCGATCACCTTCCATGGCGGCGAGCCGCTGCTCGCTCCCATCGAGATCTGGACCATCCTCCTTCGGTCGATCACCGACGGGCTGCCAGAGGTGAAGATCCAGTGGAGCATGCAGTCCAATCTCTTTGCACTGGACCATGCCAAAGCTGACCTGCTCCGGCGCTTCGGCGTTTCGGTGGGCACCAGCATCGATGGGCCGCAGGACATCTGCGACAAGGTTCGCGGCGAAGGGTATTGGGAGCGGAACCGACGCGGGCTCGCGCTCGCTCGCGAGCACGGGCTCGAGGTCGGAGGCATTGCGACGATCGCGCGGGAAACCCTCGGCGTCTTCTCGCGCGTGGCCAGCTTCTACGCCGAGCAGGGCTTGTCGATGAACCTGCATCCAGCGCTCGGCTCGCTCGATCATCCGGACTCTTGCCATGCCTTGTCGCCAGCGGAGTGCGCGACGTTGCTGCGCGAGGCAGTGGAGCTCGGCGGGCAGAATCGCAAGACGCTTCACATCTCGACGGTAAATCATTTCGTCCGCGCCCTGATGCACGGCGATCCCCAGGTGTGCACCTTCAAAGACTGCCTCGGGATGTTCTTTGCCATCGGCCCAGACGGCTGCGTGTACCCCTGCCAACGCTTCTGCGGCCGTCCACAATACGCGCTTGGCAGCATCCACGACGATCCCGCCTCCCTGCTCGAATCCCCCGTGGCGCAGCGGATCCGCGCCCGGCAAGAGGAGGTTTCCCAGCGCTGCCGGGACTGCGAATACCTGAGCGTGTGTCGGGGAGGGTGCTACTACAACGCACTTGCCACCGGGGACAAAATCGTCGATCCCATGTGCGACGCCTACCGCGCCACCTTCGACCACGTTCGCCAGCTCCTGCTCAAAGAAGCCGCCAGCGCGGAGAATCTCGGCGCCATTGCCGCCCGTCCACCGCGTCCGGGCGAGCATCCTCTCTTTCGCAAGGGGCCGCTCACCTCCCTCGGTCTTGAGCCGCATCCGCGCCGGATTGCCGAGAATGCGCGGGCCATTCTGTGCCTCCACGCGCTGGCCCGGCTCGGGGACGCAGGCAAGGCCGCGCGCTATGTGGTCGGGGAACGTATCTGCGGTGATGTGGAGCGAACGGAACAGGTCATGCGCCAACATCAACGCCGGTTGCGGGAGGCCGGTGCATCCCACAACAACCTGTACGTTCACGTGACCTTCGCGTGCAACCTGCGCTGTACCCATTGCTACGCCGAGGCTGGCGGCAGCAAGCAGTTCGTGGAGCCAGAGGCATTCGGACGGCTCCTCGGCGAAGCGCGGGATGCCCGCTTCCGCCAGGTCATCGTCACAGGCGGCGAGCCGCTCGTTCACCCCGATTTCCACCGCATCGCCGACTCCTGCCGCCGCGCCCGAGGATCGGGAATCAACCTGGTTCTCCGCACCAACCTGACCGGCGACCTTCCCGATTCGTTGCTTCTGTCCATCGCCGAGTCCTTCGATCAGGTGGTCCCGAGCGTGGATGGCGATAGGGCGTCACACGACCGACGCCGAGGCGCTGGAACCTATGCCATGGTCACGCAGAACATCGAGCGCTATCAGGCGCTGTGCGCCCAGTTTTCGGGCGCGGCTGAATTGTCGCTAGCCTGCTGCATGAATGCGGCCAGCATCAATGGTGAAGCAGGCAGATCCGTGCGTGAGCTGGCCGCACGGCTTGGCATCAAGCGCACACGCTTTCGCCCGCTCTTGCCGCTCGGCCGAGCCGCCTCCTTGTCCGAGCCGGTCATGTGCGAGGGACTCCACGCACACCTCGGCCCCGACGAGACCCTGAGGCAGGATTTCAGGCCCATGGTCACATGCGGTCTCGGACAGAATCTCTACCTTGAGCCCGACGGCAACGCCTTTCCTTGTTACGCGTACCACCGCCCGCATTCGTGGCTCGGGAATGTCTTCGAGCAAACCCTGGGCAAGGTGCTGGACTCGCAGGGCTTCCGCGACCTCGCCCAGTGCACGGTGGACACCGGCGAGAAGTGCCGAGCCTGCGAGTTCCGCTACCTGTGCGGCGGAGCTTGTCGCGCCTGGGGAGGCGAGGCGAGCCAACAGGACATCCACGCCGCCCCGCCCAACTGCGACGACTTGCAAAACCGAGCCCGTTCCCTTCTTGCGGCAGCAGAGACATACCTGCGAATGTAGGTTCTGCCCAGCTGTACGCGCAGACATTCCGGGTACGGACCACCTGCCGATGGTCGTAGGCACGACGCGTTCGTGAGACAACTCATCCTTGCCATCACCTACACTCGGACAGAAACACGGTTACCTGGTCGGGTCCCCATGAGTCTGAGCACGCGACAGCGACATCGAGGTGCCCATCGCTGTTGAGGTCGCCGAGCTTGACCGAGTATGGGGAGCTCGCCAAGGGCCATGAAACCTGCGGGGCGAAGCTGCCGTCGCCGTTGTTCATCGATACAGCGAGCTCGCCACCGCCGTAGTCGGCCAAGATCAGGTCGTTGGCGCCGTCGCCATTGAGATCGCCGACAGCGATCGATCGCACATCCCATCCAGCATCGTAGCTCACGGGTGCTCCCAAGGTGCCATCGCCGTTGTTGAGCAAGACGAGCATTCCACCTGTGCCATCCATGACGACGAGATCCGGCCGGTCGTCGCCGTTGAAATCGCCGGCCGCAATGTTCCCGGGTCCGGCAAAGGCACTGTCGACGTCCCTCAGGCCGAAGGTGCCCTTGCCCGTGTTGTGCAGAATCTTGACGAAAGGCGGATTGCCGTAACCTTGACCTGCGACGACCAAATCGGGCTGGCCATCGCCATCGAAGTCGGCCGAGGTCATGGTCACCGAGTACGGGACCAGCGCGGTTATGGTGGTGTCGACTTCGTCGAACGAGCCCCCGCCGCGTTGCAGGTGGACGCCGACCGTGCTTCCTATGGCCCAGGCAAAGTCCAACCGACCATCGCCGTCGAAATCGGCGGCGACGAGATTGTTGAAGGAGACTTGGGAACCGCAGAATGTGCCGTAGGTAGTTGGGCTGGCAAAGTTCCCCTTCCCGTCGTTCGCGAACAGGTCGCAACCAACGAGGATATCGATCGATGCGTTTCCCATGAAGGTTCCCGTGACCACCGAAAATGCCACCGTGCTCAGGTACGACTTCCACGACGCAAAGGTACCGTCACCGAGGTTGCGAAGCGTGTCGAGTGTCAGGCTGAGTGTCAGGCCATTACCGCCTCCATAATTGTTCACTACGAGATCGGGGTGCCCGTCGCCATCAAGGTCGCCGATGGCAATTACTTCGGGTGCGGTGCCGGCAGCATACGACGCGGGTGGCGCGAACCCCCACCTGCACTCGGCGTCGGAGCCGGTCTTCGCGCCAGCATCGGGTGCCGGGTTGCTGGCGACACTGGAGTCTGCGGTGGAACCATCGCGCGCAGGCCCATGCCTGAGGGTGTCCAAGCTCGTGCGGCCGCAAGCCGAAAGGGCGATGCCCAGGGCAAAGACAGCGCTGCAACGCATGTTGAGATTCTCGCAGGCCGGGTCCACGAAGGCGAGCGCGTTGTCGGCTATGATGTCCTCGGTGGAGGCCTTCGTCTGTTTGCGCTATGTTTGTTCTTCCTAGCGCCCTAGACGGCGCGGGTACGTCGACTCAACAAGGGGAAAGCATGAAACGTTCGCAGGTCTTGCTTCTTGGTATTGCTGTTCTGGCGGTTGCCGGTCTTGCAGCTGGTTGTAGTGGCAGCGGGCCCGCTTCCGTCGAGCATTCGTCCCATCTCCTCTCCACGAGTTCGGCGAGCTTGAGCTTGCAGTCGCAGGCTGCTTCCTGTGGCGCAAATCAAACGCAGACCTTCTTCAAGGTCACGAATACGGGGACGGATCCGGTCGCGGTATCCAGCGTCTCCATCAAGCTTTGGATTTACGACACAAGCGCCAGCCACGTGGTGCCGCAGATTCATACCGGTGGGTGTTTGCTCGACGCCAATGGCTCGTGTATCCATCAGGTTTTCGGCGTGACAGCTAGCGCCACCAAGTTCTCGCCCGCCTGCGGTTCCGACCCGAATCATCAGGCAAACTGGGAGATCACGATCTCAACTAGCGATCCAGCTGCGCTCGGCGCTGGGCTGGCCTGGTCGAACATTCAGGTTGCGACGCATCTTTCAAGCTGGGGCAGCTTCGTCCCGGGAATCGGCAGTTGGTACACCGCCTGCAGCCCAAGCTCAGGCTACGCCTACGCAACGCATTCCGCAGTCTATTTCCAGGGTGGCCTTGCAACCTCCGCGACCGGTGTGCCTCCGGCCTGTCGCGCGCCCCATGGCAGCCAGCAGCTCGCCGGCTACATACCACCCGTTCCTGAATCATCGCTCGTCGGTAGCGTGCCCGGTTCGACGCTCTTGACGGTGGGCATTGGACTTCCGCTGGTCAATCACGCCGGCCTGGAAGGCTTTATCCAGCAGATCTACGACTCTGCGAGCCCCCAGTTCCGTCAGTTTCTGACGGCCGGCGACTTCGCGGCCACCTACGGACCTGCCCAGGCGGACTACGACGCGCTTATCAGTTTTGCCCAATCGAACAGACTGACCATCGCCGGTACGTACACGAGCCGTGATTTCGTTCTGCTGACCGGCACTGCGGCGGCCTTCGAGGGCGCATTTTTCGTCACTTTGAACGTCTACAAGCGCCCCGACGGATCGCTGTTTTATGCGCCCGCCAATCAACCGTCGCTGAATCTGGGTGTTTCCGTGGGTCACATTACGGGCCTGGACAATTTCGCCCTGGCTCACCACCACACCGGAGGCGGCGGCACCGGTCCCGTGGGCTGTGCGGCCAATCCCGCCGCCGGTTCTTATGCCGGCAGCGACTTCCGAAACGTCTACTTTGGCAGCACGTGCTCTCCTCCGGATGGTGCTGGGCAGACCATAGGCCTGTTCGAGCTGAGTGACTACTATCCAAACGACATTGTGGATTACAAAACGCAATTTGTGCCCACGGCAACCGGCACGATTACACCCGTCCGGTTCAACACAGCTCCGAGCCCCACGGTTCTTCTCGATAGCGTCGCCGGAGGAACTTCCTGTTCACTTTTGCTTTCCGGCGGGGCGTTCCCGATCCCTGCTAACTGCACGGCATCTGCCCCCCTGGCCTACCCCCCGGCATCGCTGCGCAATGCCAACCCGGCCCTGTATTACGCGCAACGCTTCTTCAATGACAATAGCGAAGTCGAAGTATCACTGGATATCGAGATGCTCGTGGCAATGGCGCCGGCAGCCAATATCCGAGTCTACGAAGCCAACAATGGCAATTCTACAGTCGATGCACTTGCGCTTCTCAATGCCATGGCCAACGACACCAGTGTGAAGTCCTTCAGCAGCTCGTGGACGTGGGGAAACTGGACCCCGGATCCTTCCCTCGTGGCTGTTTTCCAGCAGATGGCGGTCCAGGGGCAGTCGTTCTTTCAGGCATCGGGAGACCTGGGCGCCTACGTCGCGGGCGGCCCGCAGCCGGTCACCTTGGACCCGATCATCGACACCTCCTTCATCACTGTGGTCGGTGGAACCCAGTTGAACACCACGGGAACCAATACCTATTTGACCGAGAGCGTGTGGAACGATTCCGCGTCGGCATCAGCCGCCGCCGCTGCCAAGGGTATCAATTGTCTGACGAGCCCCAACGCGGCCTGCAATTCGGTCAGCGGTGGCGGCGTCGTCAGCGGGTATACCGTTTGCTACGACATGATCCAAAGCACCTTCGTCTACCCAAGCACGGCCCCGACAGGTGCTTGCCTCTCGGCGAACGGCTGGTGCGCCTCCACCTGCTCCATGTGCTGCTCGACCAATCCCTATCCTGATCTGCCGATTCCGAGCTACCAGGTTGCCATGCCGGCTTACCTCGCAAGCGCTGCCGGCTCGACTCTGAGTACGACCACGCGAATGATCCCCGACGTGTCGATGGCCGCCAACAACCTCGCGGTCTTTCAGGATTGGGTGTACCAAGCCCCGACGTACTATCGGGTATTCGCCCCTCTGCAAGGATGCAGTGGAGGCACAAGTGCTGCGACTCCACTGTGGGCTGGTGTTGCCGCCCTAGCCAACCAGAAGCTCGCAGCGTCCGGCAATCCTCCCCTCGGGTTTGCGAATCCAGCCCTCTACGCCATTGCGAAATCAAGCGCCACGTCGTACGCAGCGTTTAACGATGTCACGTCGGGGAACAACGTGCTGAGCGGAAACGCGACCTCCCCCACATCCTACCAAGCCGTTGCCGGATACGATCTCGCGACTGGGTTGGGAACGCCGAGGTGCGCACTGCTAAATGCGCTGTCTAAGCCGGCGGCCACAGCGACAAGCATTTCCTCGAGCTTGTGGGGTACTTGCGCCTCCACTGCGACAGGCGCCGTCGACTGCTGGGGCCTTCACTACGTGAATCCGGCGATTGGTTTTCAGGACAACACAGTGCCCGTGCAGCTCGCCACATTCTCGGGAGCTGTTTCATCCGTTGCCGGCGGTGGCTACACCACGTGTGCCAATGTCGCGGGGGCAGCGTGGTGTTGGGGCGACAACGGGCAAGGCCAGGTCGGGAACGGGTCGATGGGTGCGGGGCCGCATGCGTCGGCGAACGAGCCCGTGGGGCCGGTGCAGGTTGTCGGGCTAGGCAGCGGTGTCGCATCCTTGTCGATGGGCAACGCGACCGCTTGTGCGCTTACGGTTGGGGGCGATGTCCTTTGCTGGGGCAGTAACAGCTCAGGCCAACTTGGGAACAATTCCACGGTCGGCAGTGCAGTCCCTGTCCAAGTCCAGGGCCTGACCAGCGGAGTAACCGCGCTCTCGGTCGCCCCTGGCGGCGGCTCCGCGTGCGCGGTCACCCCGGCCGGCGGAGTGCAGTGCTGGGGATCGAATGCGCATGGTCAATTGGGGAATGGCTCCTACGCCGCCAGCCTTGTGCCGGTGTTGGTGCCGGGCCTCTCCAATGCCACCGCCGTTTCGGTTGGGCTTGATTCGGCGTGCGCGGTCGCGGCAGGCGGAGTGCAGTGCTGGGGCGGGAACAGCGCAGGCCAGCTCGGGAATGGGTCGACGACCGCGAGCCCGGTGCCGGTGCCAGTGGCTGGGCTTTCAAGCGGCGTGACCTCGGTGTCCGTGGGCGCCGACTTTGCCTGCGCGCTGACGTCGATTGGGGGCGTCCTCTGTTGGGGAACTGAGGGCGCGACCAGCAGTTTGGTCCCTGTCCAAGTCCCCGGCCTCACGGGCGGGGTTACATCCGTGTCGGTGGGGTCCCAGTGGGCGTGCGGGGTCCTGGTGAACGGCAACGTGGTGTGCTGGGGATCCAATGCTTGGGGTCAGCTTGGCAACGCCAGCCACGTCGATAGTGCGCTGCCGGTTTCTGTTGTCGGTTTCCCGTAGGACGGGAGACGATCGAAAGGCGATAGAAATAGGCCAGCTGCGCGCAAGGACCTCCCGCACATTTGTGTGCGCATTTGCGGCGCCCTCAATATCATTGAGGTTTTCGCTGATGGGTGACATCCGGCGGGTGATCCTTTCGTGATGACAAGCGACCTTGTGACCACGTCACAGACACGTCGCGCCTACGACCACCGCCTCCGGGAGCAGGTGTGCCGCAGATGCGTTGGCTGATTTCGACAAGAATGGCTCGCTCGATCTGGCCGCAACGAACAACGGCGCAGGCACCGTGGTAACCTTCTTCAATCAGTGGAATGGAACCTTCCAACGAAAATGGGTGCCATCGATAAAGCGGCCCGTCGGGTCAAAATGAATTGCTTCGGGTGGTCCTTTTCTTTCCCCAATAGCCTCCGGGTCCGGGCAGTCGGGACGGGGTTTGAGTTGGCGCGGCGGATTGCGGATAGGAAGAAGAAATCACCTCAGCCATCGATCCGTGTTCCCAAGCTGAAGAATTTCCTCGGACTAGCCGATGCCAGCTTCGAGACGGACGGTTTTTGGCGTCTCGACACGCTCGCACGGAGAACATCATGGCAGACTGCACCGAGCTGACGACATGCCCATTTTTTAAGGACAAGTTGGACAATGCTCCCGCCACCGCGACTCTGTTGAAGGTGAAGTCTTGCCGCGGGGAATTCGCGAAATGCGCGCGCTTTCTGGTTTCCGCCAAGCTCGGTCCGGTTGGGGAGTAGACACGAGAACGCAGTTGACGAAATGGCCCTTCGATGTTGCGCCAATGCCCCTGCGGCGGGTTCGTCAGCTTGATCGGCTGGATCGGGTGTAGTGCCCACTCGACTTGAGGGCTTCTTCGAGAAGCGCGCGATCCTCGTGCGCTTCGTTCCCATGACCGGCAAGGACGACGAGAGCCAGTAACGCTTCGTTCGCGATCGAGTATCCGCCGCGCCTGCCGCTTCGATCAGAACGTCCGCCCTGCCGACATCCTGGACAGAGCGCCGGCCGCACCCGGTGACGCGACACGGATCAAGGACGACTCCTCTGGCCCAGAAGCATCAAAGGGTTAGCCAACCCTTGGTCCTTCGATCGGAGTCCCCATGACCAGCATGCCCTCACCCGACTCGCCCCCAGCAGCCCTTGCGGGTGCGAACAGACTTGCACGGCTGGCAGCAGTGGGCGTGCTCGTGCTGGCAGTGGGCACTGGCTTCGCCTACGCCGGTGGCTGGTTCTCACCTCGCAAGCTCACGCCGGCTCGTTTCATCGACACGTTCGAACAGATCAATGGCGTTCACCCGGGCTTCCGTCGGAACCATGCCAAGGGCGTCTGCGTGGGTGGCACCTTCGAATCGAACGGCCAGGGCACGCGACTGTCGAAAGCCGTGGTTTTTCAGCCCGGCAAGGTGCCGGTGGTTGGTCGCTTCGCTCTGGCGGGCGGTATGCCCTACGCCGCAGACGCCGTGCAGACAGTGCGGAGCATGGCCCTGCGGTTCTCACTGCCGAATGGCGAAGAGTGGCGCACCGGCATGAACAGCATCCCGGTCTTCGCCGTCAACACCCCGGAAGCGTTCCGAGAACAATTGCTCGCCATGGCCCCGGACCCGAAGACCGGCAAGCCCGACCCGGCCAAGGTGAAAGCGTTTTTCACGCGCCACCCCGAGTCCGCTCGGGCGATCCAGATGATCAAGGCGCAGCCGATCGCGGCCGGCTTCGACAACAGCACCTTCAACGGGCTGAACGCATTCAAACTCGTCGACGCGACCGGCAAGTCGACGGCGGTGCGATGGTCGATGATCCCGATGCAACCGTTCGCGCCCAGCGCCGCGCAGCCGCCGCAGAATGATCCGAACTTTCTCTTCGACGCTCTTGTTGCCCGTGTGAAACAGCAGCCGCTGCAATGGCGCCTGGTGCTCACGATCGGTGAGCCGGGCGACTCGACCAGCGACGCGACCATCGCCTGGCCCGCCGACCGCGAAAGGGTTGACGTCGGCATGCTCACCATCAACCAGATCGAAAGCGAGGAGACCAGCCCCGTGCGGGCCATCAACTTCGATCCGCTCGTACTGCCAAACGGGATCACCGGGTCGGACGATCCGCTGCTGAGCGCGCGGTCGGCCGCCTATTCGCAATCATTCACCCGGCGCATCGGTGAACCCAAATCACCAAGTGCGGTGACCTCGTCGGAGATGGGCGAGTGACCAATCCCATGGACAACCGCCAGCAATTCGCGTGGTCCTCGCGCGCGCTTCACTGGTTAATGGTGGCTTTGGTGCTGACGATGCTGTTCATCGGCGTCGTCATGGTTGGATCACTGTTGGGCTATCACCGGCTCGTCTCGATTCATCGGCCGCTGGGGATCATTATCCTGGTTCTTGTACTCATCCGTTTGGTGAACCGTCAGCTGAACCCGCTGCCGCCGTTCCCGACGACGATGTCGCCCATGGAGCGTCTGGCGGCGACGTCATCCGAACGGCTGATGTACGTGCTGATGTTCGCGCTGCCGTTGGTCGGATGGGGCATGTTGTCGGCCGCGAGCTACCCGATTGTGTTGTACGGCCCGCTTCATCTGCCGCCGATCCTTCCGCAGAACGCGCTCCTCTACGCGGGGCTGCGAAAACTGCACACGATCCTGGCATTCTTGCTCTTCTTCACGTTCATGGCCCATCTCAGCGCGGTGCTGTTCCACACGCTGGTGGTTCGCGATGGGCTGCTGGGACGGATGGCCTTGTGGAAGACCCGACCTCGCGATGCCGACTCCGCGTCCGGGTCGTCCACACCGGGCTGAGCGAAGCACGTGTGTTGGGAGAGCTTTTCAATGCACTCCGACACGCCGTCTTGCCGGCGCAAACGGCGAACAAGAAATCTCGTTCAGCCGCGAACCCATTTGGCCCTCCCTGGCTCCAAGTGGTGCCGCGATGAGAGAAGCGAAACCAGATATCGGGTCCGGTAGACGGCCATGACGCCGACGATGATCCCTGGCCGCCGCCTGCGTCTGGCTGTGGCGGCACAGGCGTTGG
>Ga0265330_10001732_pt1 | contig 12279 bp, 4 predicted proteins | sample 41919metaG_FD_202083 | JGI IMG/M metagenome (GOLD analysis project Ga0265330, IMG submission 202083) | Rhizosphere microbial communities from Carex aquatilis grown in University of Washington, Seatle, WA, United States - 4-19-19 metaG | ecosystem: Host-associated > Plants > Roots > Rhizosphere >... | reverse complement strand
GCCCCTTGCCCTCGGGAATCAAGGGAACGATGGCGATGGCGGTTTGCTTGGCGTCTTCCACCGTGATGGGCGGCACGTGGTAGAAGAGCGCCGCCCCGGTGGCGATGATGATGAAGGCCGCCACCAGACAGGTCAGGAAAGATCCGGCAAAGGTGTCCCACTTGCCGTACTTGATGTCCTTGATGTCCAGGCCCTTGTCCACCACCGAGCTTTGCTGGAAAAACACCTGCCACGGCGTGATGGTGGTCCCGATGTTGGCCAGGATCACGAAGAGCAGACTGGTGGAAAAACCGCCCTGGAAGGTTGGGTGGAAGAAGCCTTTGGCCACCGCGCCCCAGCCCGGGACATTCGGGTTCTTCATCGCCCAGAAGGCCGCGGGGATGTAGACGAGGTTGAAGGCGCAGAAAAGCAGGGTGATCTTTTCAAAGGTCCAGTAGCGTCCGCTCACCACCACCAGAGTCAGGATCAGCGTCACGACCAGAAACGTGATCCAGGGCGGCACGCCGAAGATGCTCATGGCCGCGGTCATGCCGATGTATTCGGTGACCAGGGTCAGCCAGTTCACCACCGCCAGGTCGAAGATGGAGAACCATCCCCAGAACTTGCCAAAACCCTCGAAGATCGCCTCGGCGTGGCCGCGCTTGGTGACCGCGCCCAGGCGCACCGTCATCTCCTGGATGAAATACGCCACCGGCAGAAGGATGGGCAGGATCCACAGCAGGCTGAAGCCGTACTGGGCGCCCGTGATCGAGTAGGTGGAGATGCCACCCGCGTCGTTGTCGGCGACCATGGTGATGATGCCAGGGCCGAGCACCGCCAGGAACATCAGGGTCCGGCGCTTGATGCGCGAAAGTCGGTGGATGGTCTTGCTGATCCAGAACGAGGGCGAGCCCCAGTCGCGGGTGATGGGCGGGGGCAGGGAAGTCTGTGGGGACGGGTTCGCCATATCGCACCTCGCTGGCTTGGGCCAAGGAAGGCGGGCGACCGCACCGGGCCAGTCAGGTGAATTGCCTGCTGGCCATTGGCGCCTTCGCCCTATTGGCTTGGGCCGCGGGGACTTGCAGTGTTGCTACTCGGAGGTTCCATTTCGCTTTCGCCGGCCGGTGGGCCAGCCGCCGTCGAGATCGAGGACGGTGTTGCTGACTTGCTCGATTTTTTGTTTCACATCAACTGTTTTCGACCGGGGCTTTGGCTTTTTTTTTTGCTCCGGTTCCCCACTGCCCCATCCGGAGGGTCAGCACAGGGCACAGAGAGACCACGGTTCTTCGTGGCGAAAGCCGGGTCAGCCTTGTGGGGCGGGCTGTGGCCGTTTTCCAAAGGCCAGCAGCAGCAACGCCGGCTGCAACAAGCGCGGCAGGATCACCAGGGCCACCGCCCCACCGATGACCACGATGGCCAGCGGTTTCTGGGTTTCCGAGCCGATGCTGCGCGAGACAGCGGCCGGCAGAAGGCCCAGCATGGCCACCCAGGTGGACATGAGGACCGGGCGCAGACGGCGCTCAGCCGCCTGACGGGCGGCGCTCAGGGCCGATTCGCCCTGGGCGCGCAACTGGCGCGCGTAGGTGACGACCAGTAAGCCGTCCTGGATGGAGATGCCGAGAATCGAGATGAACCCCACCGCCGCCGAAGTAGAAAAGTCAGTGCCGGTGAGAAACAGCGCCACCACCCCGCCGCTCGCAGCCACGGGTGCGCCGAGCAGCACGATGAGGGTGTCGCGGCCGTTCTTGACCGAGCCGTAGACCAGGAAGGTGATCATGAGCAGGGTCACCGGGATGATGATGAGCAGGCGCGCCGTGGTCTCGCGCAGCTGGTTGATTTCGCCGGCCCATTCCAGGTGCGTGTCGTAGGGCAGCTTGACGTGCGCAGCGATCTTGGCCTGCGCCTCGGCAATGGTCGATGCCAGATCGCGCCCGCGCACGGAGAACTTCACCGGCACGTAGCGCCGCAGGTCTTCGCGGAAAATCACCGAGGGGCTGTTTTCCTCGACGATTTCAGCCAGCTGCCCGAGCGGCACCTGGGCGCCGTCGGGTGCGGCGACCAGGATGGCGCGGAGGGCGCGCAGGTCGCGCCGGTAGGCCTCGGCCCAGCGAATGGTGAGATCGAAGTGCTTCTCGCCCTCGTAGACCTGCGTGATGGCCAGGCCTCCGATAGCCGCCTGGATGACCGCGGCCACGTCTCCGGTGTTCAGGCCATAGCGCCCGGCTGCGGCCCGCGAAGGCGTGATGCGAATCGCGGGCTGCCCGAGCGAGCGAAAGATGCCGAGGTCTTCCACGCCCCGGACGTCCTTCATGGCCGCCACGATTTCACCGGCCTTGCTTTCGTCAACTCTCAGATCCGGTCCCACCACCTTGACCGTATTTTCGCCCTTCACGCCCGACATCGCCTCTTCCACGTTGTCCGAGATGACCTGCGAGAAATTGAATACCACGCCCGGAAAGGCCTGTTGCAGGTCGCGCTGCATGTCTTCAGTCAGCGAGGCTTTGGTCACACCCGGGCGCCATTCCGAGGTCGGGCGCAAGGGCGCCAAGAGCTCGATGTTGTGAAACCCAGATACGTCGGTCCCGTCGTCCGGTCGTCCGAGCTGCGAGATCACGCTGACAATTTCAGGTCGGCTGCGCTTGTCAAAGGGGCAGTCGCTCGCGTCGTCGCCCGGGCAGCCGAGCACGATGGCGCGAATGTGACCCACATAGCGGGCCGATTTTTCCAGCGAGATCGAGGTGGGCAGGGTGGCGCGAATCCAGAAATTGCCCTCTTCCAGCTTGGGCATGAACTCGCGGCCGAGCAGGCCCGCCGCCGCCAGGGCCAGTACCACCGGCCCCACGCCCAAGATCACGGCCGAGTACGGTCGGCGCAGGGCAAAGGCGAAGAGCCGCGCATACACGACGTGCACCACGCGCATGAAGCGGGTGTCTTTCTCTTCCTCGTCCTGGACAGGGGAAATGGGCATCAGCCGCGACGACAGGGCCGGGGTCAGGGTCAGGGCCAGTACGATGGCGCCGCCGATGGCAAAGGCATAGGTGTGCGCCATGGGGGCCATGATCACGCCGGCCACGCCGGTCAGGGTGAAGAGCGGTACGAAAGCCACCGCGATAATCAGGGTGGAGGAGAAGACCGGCGGCCCGACCTCGCGGGCGGCGCTGGTGATGCGCTCGAAGACCGAGCCTCCGCGCCGGGAAAAATTGCGAAAAATGCTCTCCATCATGATCACCGACGAGTCGACCACGATGCCGAAATCCACCGCGCCGAGCGAAATAAGGTTGGCTGCGGTACCGGTGGCCACCATGCCGAAGAAGGCGAAGAGCAGGGCGAGCGGCAGATTGAGCGCCACCAGCAGGGCCGCGCGCAGGTTGCCGAGAAAGAGCCACAGCACCAGCGAAACCAGCACCATGCCGGTGATGAGATTTTCCATCACGGTGTGGGTGGTCAGCTTGACCAGGTCGGCCCGGTCGTAGAGCGGCTCGATGTCCATGCCGGGCGGCAGAATGCGGTTCTCCCGGATATAATCCACCCGATCGTGGATGCCCTTGACCGTGGCAAGCGAATCGCCCCCGTAGCGCATGAGCACGATGCCTTCCACGATGTCGGGCTCGCCGTCGCGGCCCACGATGCCCAGGCGCGGGGCCGCGTCCGCCCGCACCGCGGCCACGTCGCGCACGCGAAACGGCACGCCTTTTTGTGCGGCGATGGTGATCTGCTCGATGTCATGCACCGAGCGGATGAGCCCGATGCCGCGCACATCGAAGGACTGCTCGCCGAGGGTCAGGCGCTGTCCGCCGACATTCTGGTTGGCGTTGGCAATCGCCGACTGCAATTGCGCCAGGCTGACATTGAAGCTGCGCAACCGATAGGGATCTACGTCCACATGGTATTGCTTGGTCAGACCACCGAAGCCGACGACGTCGATCACGCCCGGGACCTGGCGGAACTGCTTTTCCAGGATCCAGTCCTCCGCCGTCTTGAGGTCTGTCGCGGTGTAGCCCTTGCCCACCACCTTGTAGCGATACAGCTCGCCGATCGCACTCCAGGGCGAAAGCTGGGGCTGCACGCCGGAGGGCAGGGTGACGAAGTTGAGCTGATTGAGCACGCGCTGCTGAGCCGTGGCGTAGTTGGTGTCCCAGCCGAAATAGAACTTCACATCGGCGAGGCCAAAGAGCGATTGCGAGCGCACATGTTCCAATCCGGGCATGCCCACCAACCCGGTTTCGAGTGGCAAGGTCACGTAGCGCTCGACCTCTTCGGCGCTCCAGCCTTGTGGCTGGGCAATGACCTCGATCATGGGCGGCACCGGGTTGGGATAGGCCTCGATGTCGAGGCGCAGATAGGAATGGATGCCCAAGCCGACCAGGGCCAGGGCGGCCATCAGCACCAGGAAAGGCGCGCGTACGGCCGCGGAAACCAGGCGTTCGATCATGGCTACAGCTTTGCGGAAAGCAGGATCGCGCCCGACACCACGACCCGCTCGCCCTTGGCCAGGTTGCGCTGCACCGGCAGGTACTCATTGCCCAGCTCTTCGTTGACCACCACCGGCCTGCGCTCGAAGCGCAGGCGGCCGTCGGGTGCGTTGCCGACCTCGACGAAAACGACTGTCTGTTCGCCAAGGCGTAGCAGGGCGCTGCGCGGGATGGCGAGGGCGGTTTGACGATCCACCGGCAGGGTCACGGTCGCGTACATCTCGGGCTTGAGCGCGCGGTCGGGATTGGCGATCTTGCAGCGCACGCGCGAGGTGTGGGTTGCCGGATCGAGCGTGTTCGAGACCCAGTCGGCCTGGCCGCGGAAGACGCGACCTGGGTAGGTGACGACGCTGGCCAGGCAGTCGGTGCCCGCCTTCACCCGGCGCAGATCCATTTCAAAAATTTCGCCCAGCACCCACACGCTGTCCAAATCGCCGATGGTGAAGAGTTCGACGTCGGTTCCTCCTGAATACTGGCCTTGCACCTCGGCGCCGGGGTTCACGTTGCGGGCGATCACTTCGCCATCAATCGGGGCGCGCAGGGTGTAGATTTGGTTCGAGTGGTCAGCGGGATTGCCGCGCAGGATCCGCGTCTTCTTTTTGGATCGGTCCAGCTCGGCCTTGGCCTTGTTGTGCGCCGCCTGCGCCGCCTCAAGGTCGCGTTGCGATCCCGCGTGGAGGTCGAAGAGTTCCCTCTGGCGATTCGCCTCCTTTTCCGCGGCATTGAAATCGGCCTGGGCCTTGGCCAGGTCGGAAAAGGCCGAGGCCACGTCGGGCGACTCGATGAGCACCAGCGGAGCGCCCCTTTTCACATACTGGCCAGGCTCAGCCTCGATCTTGACCACCCGACCGGTGACGGGAGAGAGCACATGCGACACGTGCAGATCATCAAAGGTCACGCGGCCGCTGGCCACCACGACCCCGCCCACCGGCTGGGGTTCAAGCGGCTCGACCACCAGCTTGGCCGCGGCCACCTGCTCGGGCGCTAGCCAAACTTCAGTGGTCGGTGACGGCGCCATGGGCGTCGCGGTGGCGGGTTTGTGACAGCCGGGCGCGATGGCCACAGCCAGGGCAAGCATGAGGAAGGGGTGCGGTTTCGACATCTGTCGATCCGCACAGCAAGATGCGGGCCCACCCAGTCATGTGGCGATATCGGCAGGCGTGCGCGCCTGTCAGGTGTGGCAGAAGTGCACAGGTGGATCAGAAGTAATCACTGTGGGCGGACGTGGCGCCCGCGCAGCTTCAGTCCTTCAGCTTGCGATAGAGGGTCCGCCGGTTGATGCCGAGGACGCGGGCCGCACCCGCCTTGTTGCCTCCGTGCTCGTCAAGAACGCGGCGGACGTAGGCGCGCTCCAAATCTTCGAGCGGAACATTTCCGTCGGCGCTCTGTTCCAGCAGGGCCCCAAGGCCGCAGTCTTTGGGAAAGTCCAAGTCCTCCGGCAGAAGCGTGTCGTGGTCCGACAGCACCACCGCGCGCTCGATGACGTTGGCTAGTTCGCGGACGTTGCCCGGCCAGGGGTGCGTGGTGAGTTGTCGCATCGCCGCGGCCGAGACACCGATGAGGGGTCGCGACTGTCGCTCGCAGGCGCGGCTGACCAGCAGGTCTATCAAAGGGACGATGTCGTCGTTGCGCTCACGCAAGGGCGGGATCTCAATACGGATGATGTTCAGCCGGTAATACAGGTCCTGCCTGAATCGCCCTTCGCGCAGCAGTGTTTCGAGCGGACGGTTGGTGGCCGCAATCAGCCGCGCTTTGACCGCGACCTCGGCCGTGCCGCCGAGCGGGCGCACCCGTCCACTTTCCAGAACGTGCAGCAGTTTTGCCTGAATTTCCAGGGGAAGCTCGCCGACTTCGTCGAGGAAGAGGGTTCCTTCGCCTGCCGCCACAAAGGCGCCGGCCCGGTCTTCCTTCGCATCGGTGAAAGCCCCGCGCCGGACACCGAATAGCTCGCTTTCCACCAAAGTGGGCGCCAACGAGGCACCGTTCAAGTGGTAGAAGGGCCGCTCTCGTCTGGGGCTCGAATCGTGAATCAAGCGGGCGATCACGCCCTTGCCTGTGCCGGTTTCTCCTGTGATGAGTGTGGTTGAGTCTGTGCCCGCGGCCTTGCGCGCGGTTTCCAGCACCCGCTTCATCGCAGAGCTCTCGGCGACGATCTGGCCCGAGGCTGCGAGTGGTCCCAGCTTGCGCAGGCGGACGATTTCGCGCCGGATCTTGCGCTCGCGCAACGCGCGCTCGATGGCGAAGACCAGGGATTCGATCTTGAATGGCTTGGCAACGAAATCACAGGCCCCGGCCTGAACCGTCGAGACCGCGAGATCGATGCTGCCAAACGCGGTGATCAGCAGGACCAGCTGACTGGGTTTCTCGGCGAGAATCGCCGCGAGCAGCTCGGTGCCGCGCATTTCGGGCATTTCCACATCGGTGATGACCAGGTCGAAGTCTTCGGTCTTGATGCGAACGAGCGCCTGCCGGGGCGAAGTGAACCCGGTCACCTGGTAGCCTTTTTCGGCCAAGCTTTCGCAGAGGAAATCCACCACACCGGCGTCGTCATCGAGGAGCAGGAGTTTCTTCTTCACTTCAGATTTCATGCGATGCCCTCGACCTCGGTGGCGCCCGCCACGGGAAAGTGGACAGTGAAGCGCGTCCCTGCGCCCTTCTCGGAGGAGACGGCGATGGCACCGCCATGCTCGTTGACGATCGATTTGACGACCGCCAGGCCCAGCCCTGCGCCTCCCGCCTCTGGCCATGTGGTGAAGAACGGTTCAAAGATGTGGCCGAGCGATTCTTCGCTGATCCCACAGCCGGTATCCTCGACCACCAGTGCTACCGACGGGCGTTCCTGTGCGCCTTCGCTGGGCTTGAATGACGACGACGCCAGGGTCAGGTGGATCCGACCACCGCGCGGCGTGGCCCGTAGCGCGTTGCTGAGCAGATTCAGGGTCACCTGCTGGACCTGATCGACGTCCGCCACCAGCTTGGGCAGCGGATTCGGGCAGCTGAATTCCAGATGCACGGCCCGCCGCCGCGCCTCGTGTTCCAACAACTCCACGATGGGGCCCACGGTGGCTTTCAGGTCGAATTCACCCCACTGCGCCGGTTTGCGGCGCGCGACGGTGAGCAGCTGCTCGACAATCTTCGCGATGCGATCGGATTGCTCCTCGAAAACCTTGGCAATCCGTTGAATCTCTGCCGGCAGATCCGCCCGGCTGGCCAGGGCGCGCGCGCGTCCGTTCAGGATCTGCAGGGGCGAGCCAATTTCGTGGGCCAGCCCGGCCGAGAGCTGGCCCAAGGTGGCGAGCTTGTCCACCCGGCGCAGGCCGGCCTCCAGCGCCTCGCGGGATTCGGTCGCATCCAGCACGTGGCGGCGCGCATTTTCCAGCTCGCGCACCATGGAATTGAACTCGGCCGAAAGCCGGCCCACCTCGTCGGTCCGCTGCACCGACACGCTGGCCGTCAGGTTCCCCGCGCGCACGTCTTCCATCGCGATCATCAGCCTTCCCAGCGGACGGCCGACATAGAAGTGCACCAGAAACCAACCTACGCCCGAAACCCCAACAATCAGGCTCAAGATGGAGAGAATGGTCGATATTGTCTCTGAGCGCAGGTCGGCCCGCAGCGCATCCAGGGGACGCACGATGGCCAGGCTTCCCAGGTTGCTGCCGTCGTCGTCACGCAACGGAAAGATGCCCACAATCCGCGAACGGTCTTGAATGCTGACCAGCGCTTCCCCGGAGGCAGCCACCTGGTGAACCGCGTCCAGCACCAGCGCCGCGGAGCTGGGTCGGCCGAACGGGTGGGGGGAAAGCTGGCCCGCCGGATTGAAGACCAACACGTCGATGGCGGCATCCTTCAGCCGCAAGGAGGTGAGGATTTCGTTGATGTCGGCTATCTGCTGGTCGCGCAGCGCATTTTCAATGGCCACCTTCAAAGCAGTGCCGAGTACCTTCATGTCGTGCTTGGCCACGTCCGTGAGGTCCTTCTCCTCCTTGAGAAGCTCGCGCAGTCCGTACGATCCCAGGATGATCGCGCTGGCAGCTGCCAGGCCGAGCACGAGTTTGGTCGGGATGCGCACCCGGCAAGCGTGGCAGAGACGGACCAAGAAACAAGGAAGTGACGATTGAGAGAATCTTTGTAATAGCCCTTGCGCAAAAAATGCGAAGCATGCACATTCCCCGCCAAAAGTCGCCAGCCAACGAGCTTGCTGGCCGCAACAAACGGAGATTCTGCATGTCGAGACTACGACCCACACCTTTTGCTTTGCCTCTCCTTCTAGCCTTCGCTGCGTGCGGCAGTCCCTCGGGGCGAGCGCCTGAAATCGAGAGTGCCCCGGCTGCCGCCCTCACCAGCACGCCGCACACCGTGACCATGGACAAGTACTCGCTCATGATCGACGGCCAGCGGTTCTCTCTCTGGGGCGGCGAGTTTCACTACTGGCGCTTGCCCAGCCCGGACCTGTGGCTGGATGTCCTGCAAAAGTTGAAAGCCAATGGCTACAACGCGGCCACCATCTATTTTCACTGGGGCTACCATTCGCCAGCGCCGGGCGTCTATGACTTCGCCGGCATCCGGGACGTCGACCGGCTGCTCGACATGGCCAAGCAGGTGGGCCTCTACGTGATTGCCCGGCCCGGGCCCCACATCAATGCCGAAACCGACGGCGGTGGCTTTCCCGCCTGGCTCGACCGCCTGCCCGGGACGAAGCGCACCACCGATCCGGCCTATCTCGCCTACGCCGATGAATGGCTCAGCCAGATCGATCCGATCTTGGCCAGGCACCAGCTCACCAACGGAACCGGGACCATCATCCTCAATCAAGTGGAGAACGAGTTCACTGACAGTTCGGACGCTGGCCGCGCCTATATGCAGCACCTGATTGACAAATTTCACAGCGACGGCATCACAGTCCCGCTCACTGGCAACCACTGGAACAACTTCAATTCGGGCAGCGTGGGCGTGCTGGATGTCGACGGGTGGGATTTGTATCCCCAGGGGTTTGACTGTTCCAACCCGACAACGTGGGCGGCTGTGCCTGACCTGTCGTGGCTGCGCGCCAGCCTCACCGACCGCCCACTCTACTTTGCAGAATTTCAGGGCGGTTCATTCGACTACTGGGGAGGCCCTGGCTACGACAAGTGCCGCCAGCTGACCGGGCCCGACTTCGAGAAGGTCTTCACCAGCGCCAACCTCGCCATCGGCTCTACCATGCAGAGCTTCTATATGACCTTTGGTGGAACATCTTGGGGTTATCTGCCTTACCCGGGCGTCTACACGTCGTATGATTACGGCGCGGCCATCACTGAATCCCGCCAGGCCACCGCCAAGCTTGACCAGCAGAGGCTCACGGGGACCCTGCTGAACACGGCCATCGCCCTCGCCAAGACCGATGCGTTGCCGGTGCCGGCGTACACCAACCCGGCCCTCTGGGTGCGCGGGCGCATGAACCCCGACAACAAGGCTCAGGTCTATTTCATCCGGCACGCGGACGGCACCTCGACCAATTTCGACCAGACCCAGCTCACCTTGGATCTGACCGGCGGAACCAGCTACACCCATGACGACGCGGACCCGGCCCTGCAGTACAACGGCAGCTGGACGCACGCCTCGGGTCAGTCATGGACGGCCTCGGACTACCAGGGCACAGAGTCATTCAGTTCCACGGCCGGGGACAGCGTCAGTGTCTCGTTCACCGGCTCGATTATCCGCTGGGTGAGCTCGATTGACTGGAATCACGGCATCGCAACGGTTTCGATTGACGGCGCCCAAGTGGCCACAGTCGACACTTTTGGGACGGGCAAACAGGCCCAGGTCCTGTCGTACCAAGTGCCACAAGGGGATCACACCCTGACCATCACTGTCACCGGCCAGCAGAATCCATCCGCGTACGGGAGCTACGTGGTCATCGACGCGATCGATATACCTCCGGTGGCCACGGGTCAGTACTACGCCACTGTCCCGCAGCAGCCGGGCACGGCCATCACCATCAACGGTCGCGATGCCAAGCTGTTGCTTGCTGGCTATCCGTTCGGGGGCCAGCAGTTGGTCTATTCCACCTCGCAGCTCCTGACCCACGCCACCCTGGACGGCCGGGATGTGGCGGTGCTGTACGCGCCGACGGGCGAAGACGGCGAGACGGTCTTGCGCTATACCAGCCAGCCCACCGTCAAGGTGCTTGCTGGCAGTGTGGTCTCGACCTGGGATGCGGGGCGCGGCGATCTGCGGCTCAACTATTCCCATAGTGGCCTGGCCAAGGTGCTGGTCACGGGCGGCGGTCGACCAGACCTGGTGCTGTTGTTGGCCGAGCAGGGCGTGGCTGTGCAGTTCTGGCGCTTCGACACCTCAGTCGGAACGGTGCTGGCACGCGCGCCCACTTTGGTGCGCGGGGCCGGTGTAAGCCACGGCCAGCTCGCGCTGAGTGGTGACACGTCGGCCGACACCACTCTGGAAATCTATGCGCCCAGTGTGGTGCGCCAAGTGACCTGGAATAATCGAATTGTGGGCGCTCGCGGCACTGTTGACTTGGTGAAAGGACCGCTGACTGTGTCGCTCGCTGGACCCAAGCCGGTGACCACGCTGCCAGCTCTCGCCTGGCGCTACCGATTCGAGACCCCGGAAGCCGATCCGGCCTTTGATGACTTTGGCTGGACGCTGGCCGACCACCTGACCAGTCAGAACCTGGACGCCAACACCGGCAACCCGCCTGTGCTGGGCGCCGATGAATACGGTTTCCACTATGGACATGTCTGGTATCGGGGCCATTTCATCGCCGCCGGCAGCGAGAGCAAACTTTCCTTGGGCGCCAGCACGGGCGGCAACGGAGTGGGCCAGTACGCAGTTTGGTTGAACGGCACCTACTTGGGCACGGGCGACGGCAGCAACCTCTTCACCATCGCGCCCGCGGCGTTGCGGACCGGGCAGGACAACGTGGTGTCCGTGCTGGTCGCGGACATCGGCCATGACGAGGGAGCTTCAAAGGCGCAGCGTGGGCTGACCAGCGCCAAGCTCTACGGCAGCCAGGCCACCATCGCCTGGCGTGTCCAGGGCAACCTGGGTGGCGAAGATCTGGTCGACCCGATTCGTGGACCGCTGAACAACGGCGGCTTGTACGGCGAGCGAGCCGGCTGGTCCTTGCCTGGCTTCCCGGATCGGGACTGGCAGTCGGTCAGTCTGCCCTACGCCGACAGCCAGCCCGGCGTGGCCTGGTATCGCAGTCAATTCCGCCTCGACTTACCGCAAGGCCAGGATGTACCGATCGCGCTCCGCTTGTCGGACGATCCAACCCGGCACTACCGCGCCCAGATCTTTCTCAACGGCTGGAACCTAGGGCTTTATGTCAACGACAAGGGTCCGCAACACGATTTCGTGCTGCCCGCAGGTCTGCTGCGTGCGAATGGCGACAATACGCTGGCGCTGGCCGTGTGGTCGAACGACGCCACGGGCGGCCTTGGCACGGTGTCGCTGGTGGTCCAGGGCAATTACCGGGGAGGCGTGCCGGTTTCCGACGTCGTCTCGCCGCCCTTTTTGCCGTGGAACTATTTGCCGACGCCAGCGCCCGCGCACCTGACGCTGACCGGGCCTGACGAGATGAAACGGGGCAATACCGCCACAGTCGTCGCGAACCTGAGCGTCCCGGCCAACCGGCTACCGGTGTTTGGCGGCGCCATCACCCTGTCTGTTCCGAGCGGGTGGCAGGTGGCCGGCAATGCAACAGTGCCTGTGCGCTGGCTGATGCCGGGACAATCCGCCACCGCACGCTGGACAATCACGGCGCCGTCCGGCGATCAGCCCAGCTCCACCATGCTGGTGGCACGCGCCACGCTGAACGTGTTTG
>Ga0265330_10001731_pt1 | contig 12282 bp, 12 predicted proteins | sample 41919metaG_FD_202083 | JGI IMG/M metagenome (GOLD analysis project Ga0265330, IMG submission 202083) | Rhizosphere microbial communities from Carex aquatilis grown in University of Washington, Seatle, WA, United States - 4-19-19 metaG | ecosystem: Host-associated > Plants > Roots > Rhizosphere... | reverse complement strand
CTGACAGAGTAGCGGTTGATGAGAAGGACCACGGGCTTGGTGTACTGAATATGTCCTTCCGGTTCCACATACCAACGTTGAGGCGGGCCAAAGTCATTATGTCCATTACCGTTCTTGTAGCGCTTCAGCATATACAAATGTTTTTTGTCGGCGAAACGATCGGCGATTGCCTTGCCGACCTCGTCCTCGCCTCCATAGTTTTCACGAACGTCGATGACAATGGCCTTTGCATCCCTAAACTCATAAAGAATCTGGTCAATGACATTAGAGCTTTGGCTCACGTCTTCAAAATACTGGATATGAAAATACCCGATTGAATCTGTCAGCCATCCGGAGAACATGCCAGCAGGAAGATCTTTGTAAGCGTGAAGATATTTGGTTTTGATTAACGGGAAGAAATTATCCATCTCTGGCATAGCACCCAATATACCTGAACGGTAGGAAAGATTTGGAGAGTGTAATCTTACATGATTGTCGTTCAAATGACCAAGCAAGTTGGACATTATGCCAAAAAGTCCGCTGTCTGATGTCTGCGAAGAAACCTTTGGTCTGTAAATCCTATATAATGCATCCCAGTCAACTCTCTTTGGCACAAACAGAGCGTACTTTGTATCAAACGTGTTCCACAGATATTCAAAGTTTTGTTCCTGGGTGCCAATCTCCTGAGCTACTGCTGCACTATAGATCGAAGCAGTTATCAGGATTCCGGCTATTGCAAAAAATAGCTTCCTTTTCATTTCAGGAACTCTCACACCCTTTCTTCATCTGGTCTTATCATGCAGGTTGATGCCGAACGCAAGACAGAGGTCATTCTTACAGAGGCATTAAGTTGCCGCCCTCGTCAACGGCTTGACATTATGTCGCATGTGACATATATTGCTTTGGCATGGATGAATCAAACAAACCTCTCGTTTGGCTGCACGGTGAATTGAAGACGCCGCCCCTGTCACAGCCCAGCAAGACTCGAAGCAGGTTTTCTCCTGCGACGACTTCAACAGGGCGAACGGCTGGGCCTCCCATCGTCCCGGCCAACGCCTTCGATTGGGAGACATTGTCACGAATTGCGGATTACTGATGGGCATGCAATCTGGCGAATCGTCTATCGCATCGATTCGGACGCTATTGTAATTCTCGAAGTGTTTCAGAAACAGACGCAAAAGACGCCTCAAACAGTCATTGATGTATGCAAGAAACGAATTCGCATGTATGATGGAAAGGGGTTATAGCAATGAAGAAGACTAAGAAAGCACAATTGGAAGCAAAGGGATGGAAAGTTGGCTCTGCTTCTGAATTTCTCAACCTTTCGCCCGAAGAGAGTGCGTATCTGGACATGAAGCTTGCATTGAGCAAGACTCTCCAGGACCGACGTCGTCGGAAACATCTGACACAACATCAGCTTGCACGACTTCTACACTCTAGTCAATCAAGAGTCGCAAAGATGGAAGCCGGAGATCGGTCAGTCTCGCTAGACTTGTTAGTGAGATCTCTGCTCGTTCTCGGGACATCTAAACAATCCATCCTCCGTACCTTTTCGGTTTAACCTCTCTGCTCGGTAACGTAACGGCCGCGCATAACCTGCAGCGGAACCAATATCCACTTCACCGCAACGGTAACGGGCGCCGCTGGTTTGTGATTGCTCACTGTTGTGAACTTCGATCTCGCCCGCCGCTTTCCCTGACCGCCATGCGTACGTATCCGCATCCGCCACGTCCTTTGGCGGATTGGCGGTTTGGCGGATAGGTGGTTAGCGGTTGGTGATTTTAACGGGGCTTTCTCTTTTGAAGTGGCCACGCAGGCGAGTACTATTGCAGCTTACTTTCGGGACCGCCACCGAGAGGGATCTCGCCTTGAGTGATATATCGCTAACACGCGGATTTGAATGCCGACGACTTCATAGAACAAGGCAAAGGGAAATCGGCGAACGACAATTCGCCTTATCGATTTGTGGACTTTTGGATAGGTATCCGGTGAGCGTCGAATCCGTTCAACTGCTTCGTCGATGCAAAGGATGAACTCTGACCCCAGACCTCTTCGCTGATGTTCATACCAATATATCGCCTCTCGAAATTCAGCTTCGGCCTCGGGGTGGAGAAAAATGGTCATGAGAAGCGATTAGGATGAATGAAGAAACTCGGATTTGATTTCTTCCCAGGTACGGCCTTGCTTGAATGACTTCGATCGGCGCTCCAATTCTTCTTTTTGAGTCTTGGTGAGTTTGAAAGCCTCATTCTCCCTCGCTATGCTGTCCCATATCTCCTCAACGAGGACAATGCGTTCTGGAATAGTCAGCTTTTGAATGAGCTTCGCGATATCTGATGGCATGGAATCCTCTGAGCATTTTCCCAATATAGCAACTTTCTTCCAAACTCGCCCCCTAAAGGCTCCGTTCACAAACCCTGTTCGGAGCGTGGAATGGTCCGGAACTTTGTTGCAACTCCTCAGCTTAGCGTAACCTTAAGAACGAATCGAAGTGGTGTTTGGGGTTGGCCACGAGCTTGTCCGCCGAAGCCGATTTTCAGGCGAAGGCGGAAGTCCGAACCACAGGGCGCAGGCGGTTCGACTACGCCAAAGGGCGGCTTCGCCGAGTATAGCTCGTCCGCATGATGTCCTTCGGGCGCTATGTCGTTGGTCGGGGGAGATGTCAAAGAACGATCAATGGTGCGAAGCGATACCACGCTTCGCAATCGGAGAACCATTTTCCCTTAACGCCTTCTGAGAAGTCGTAGGTCTCATCCGTTTTCTGGTCGGCTCGAAGACCTCGTACGCCTCCGGAGACGGGACTCTCTCCTTTTTTAAAGGTGCTAGGTGGCGCTCACGGTTGTTCCTTATCCATTACAACATGCGAATGAGCGATCCGATCTCCCAAACGCTTATGCTCGCTTGATACCTTGACCATGATGATAGCGACCACTCCGAAAAGAAAGAAATCGATGAAGTCGACCATGTGTCTCTTGAATGAGACGGCGAATCCGAAATCACTTCTTCTCTCTTGCACCACTTTTAAATCGAGTATACCCTTGAAGGCAGTATATCCAAACGTCCCTTCAACTACGGGGAAATAGACGACCCAAATCAAGAAGAGCATGAAAACGTGCCGAAACCCGTTGACTTCCATTAGGCCTTGATCATTTCGTTTCCCAAAGAAGTAGATGTACCCCAAAACAAGCGTGAAATAGAGGATGTAGTCTAGCACGGCTGCGACTACTCTCCGAGAAAGTACTGGTTCATAGGCGACATATTCTTCGTAGTTCATGTATCGGCTCCTTGCATTTGAGGGTCTGCCTAACGATCTCGCGTTCAGTGGCGCTGCGGAAGCGGCGTCCGCTGCAATGCCTTGTTCGGCGGCCTACCCGGCGTCCTCCTTATAGGGCTCGAGTTCCGATCTCTCCATCCCAGCGCGCCAGGCCGCGTCGGATCCGGTCTGGACCAGCCCATGCACTCCAGGAAAAAGCACCGAGCCATCCATGCCGCGCATCTCCAGTTCATCCAGAAGTGGCCCGGCAGATTCGGCGGCAAGCTCAAAGCGAAGGAAGCGCGAACTCAGAAGAGCACTCTCTGCGGGTAGCGATTCCGTGACCGGCGTCTCGAACTCGTCTTTCCAGAAGTCGCGGCACGTCCAGTCGTGCTTGAAGTGCAGGCCAGCTTGAGCTGCCAGATTTGCGTTGGCGGCTGTCGGCGGATCGATGATTGTGGATCCTCTCGCATGGCAAGCGAGCGATGTAATTTCGGCAATTGCGAATACTGCGAACGGTTTGGCGCCTGGCATGCGTAGCGAACCAGAAGCCGCAAAATAGGCTGCAGCGAGGGGCGAACGAGTCCAATCCAGCAAGCGTGTCACGCATCCGTAGTGCTGGGCAAGGGCTAAAATGTAGTCGTCGTTCGAGACCAGCCTGTTCGGTATTGTCGAGCGAATCTTTAGGTTTCGTTTAAGACGCTCGATGAGCCTTCGCTCAAAATCCTGCTCGTCGGGTAGATTCAGCCGGAAGAGGGAGGGAACTAGCCTCCACGAGGCAAGTGCGTGGCCTCGAAACACCCAAGAGCCGGATTGACGGACGCCCTGGAGAAGATGAATTTCCTTTAAGAGGTGCGATGGTGATTTGCAGTGAACAATAGGCATGAGTCTTTTTCTCCGTGGCCGCCTAACGGCCGAATTTCACCTGCAGGAGAGTCAATATCCACTTCACCGCAGCGGTATCGCGGACCGCTCATTTGTGATTGGTCACCGTTGTGAACTTCGCTCTCGCCCGCTGCTTTCCACAACGCAACCTTCCATCAGCTCCAGCTCTTTTCAGCCTCGTCCCGGCCGAAGACCGGGACGGGCCGCTCGTTAGGGCGTACCAGGTGGAGCCGACAAGGCCGGCAGCGAATTGAGGATCTCTCTTACAGTTGATCCGTTTCTGCCATAGGCAGTCATTGACGGTTTAGATTCCGGGTCGCAGATACTGGTCACATAGACACAATTCTGTTCAAAGAGGACGATAACTTTTTCGCCCCAGCTCAGCCATGACTCCGGAAACCCGCGGACCTTCAGCTCTAGCATTGCACCGTCCTCCTTCTTGGAAACGTGCCAATGCAGCCGTCGGGCAGTGTGCAACACGGTGTCATAATTCTGAATAGCCGATTGAGACGTATTTAGTTCGTAGAATCGCAAAATCTGTATTTGCTTCCAAAGGCCAAGAAGAGCGGTGGGCCAGAAAAAGGCACATAAGAAGAGAAACACACTCAAAGCAGGCGCCTTATGATCAGTGAATGAGAGGAAGAAAGCGCCTACCGGAATTGCAAAGAATACGATCGGGCCGCTGAAATGATTGTATAACTGTCGACCGCGAAGTCGGACGAATCGTCTGGACCGATGAATCTTCAATGTTTTGGTCATCGTCGTCGGTGCGCCCTAACATATATCATACCGCAACATGCCCATGGCAAATATCGACATTCAACAATAATATATCCAGTGCTGCGCCTTGCTCCTGCATGATTTGCTGCTGGGATGCAGCATACTATGCAGAATAGCGGAAAAGACTGCACCTCTGACGAAATCTACTCCACACTTTGTGGGCATGCCAATGATGAATTCAGAGATCTGAACTCAGATTTCTGAATTGTCGCATAAAACCCCCTGCCACAACGAACATCTCCAGGTCGTCGAAAGTCCGACTTCGTCTTACGCGGAGGCGAATCTATCCACCAAATCCCCCTCCACCTGCTGCTACCCATATGATGGCACCGAGCACTGCGATCGAGGCCAATGCTATGAATACAATCGGACCACTATAATAAAAGATTGTCTTTTGCCTTACCTCAACGCCGACAATGTCCCTGATTGGAATGGAATCTCTGAATTGTCTAGATTGTGTCCGTGCGGTGTTGGTGTATTCATGCCCAATGCCCCGGAGGACAACAGGAGAAACTGTTGAGTCTATGGTGTAATCTGACTTGTCATACCGTATCTGCCGGCCATCATTGCGAGTGACAACAATTTCGTTGCCGGCGTAGATGGGCAAATCGTCCGGCCGAATCATTGAAGTGGAAACGCATGCTGAAAAGAGCCAGGACAAGGACACAAGAGGGAAGAGTCTTGCGATGGTCATTCACTATGTCTCCCATGTATTTCCACCTTCTTGGCTGGCGGTTCGTAGCTCTTCTGGAAAGTCACGACAACTGTGCTCCCTTCAAAACGCAATGTTATCGCCAAGGTGTGCGGACTCTCAAGATACCGGAGCGCTAGTGCCAACGTGCTGGTGTCTTCCCAGCAAAAACTTCCTGCCACGTTGTAAGTGGATATCAACGACTGGGCTGTCCGCGCGGCTGAAATCAACCGAGGGCCGGGCCGGGTCGTGACGCCTGACTCCCATTTTCCGAAACCGAAGGCAAACGTGTATTTCGCGCTGTCAATTGCCAGGGTCAGCCGGCAGAGGCTGTCACTCATCTGCAATGTCATTTGCGAGATGCGCTGCGCGTTTGAATCGAGGGTAAACGACTTTATGGCCCCACTGCTCAATGCTGGCGAACTTGCACTCCCAGCCGGCGGCCGAATTGCCAGAGCGGAAATGGCATGTCTGAGCATTGCCAGCGCGTTCCTGTCGGCAGGCAGTTGTTCATTGTGGATGGCAGGGAGGATGTATTTCCAGACCAGATTGATCTCACTCTGCATGTTTGCTGTTTCGGCGGTGATGGCGACGACGGCGTCTTGATCCGGCATGACGATGATACATTGCCCAAATGCGCCGTCCGCACGGAACGCGTTGTGCCTGCAACGCCAGAACTGATAACAGTACCCCTGCATCCAGTCGCTTGAGTCCTTTGTTGACTGAAGAGAGTCGGGCGCCTGGTCAATCTTGAACGCGGTGGCTTCTTCCACCCATGTTCTCGGAAGGATTTGTTTTCCTCGCCATTTTCCTTTTTGAAGATAAAGCTGTCCGAACTTCGCCATGTCTTCCGTCTTGATCCTCAATCCCCATCCTCCGGTGTTTCTGCCTTGTCCATCAACCTCCCAATCCATTCCTGTTATGCCCAACGGCGCAAAAAGTCTCGGCCGAAGATAGTCGATCACCTTTTGTCCGGTCACCTTCTGGACGATTGCCGAAAGCATATACGTGGCAAGTGAGTTGTAGAGGAACTTTGTCCCTGGCTTGTAGACAATTGGCAGCGCGAGGAATGCCCTGACCCAGTCAGTATCCGCCGGGGTAATCACAAACGTGGGGTCGGGGGCCTGTCCGACAGACATTGAAATCAAATCCTTCACCGTCAGGGTGGCCAACGCAGGACTGACCGTGTCTGGGAGATTTTTTGGGAAGAACGAAATCACGGTGTCGTGCACGGATAGGAGATGCTCACTGACAGCAAACCCCACTGCTGTGGAGGTGAAGCTCTTGCTCACGGAGTACATTGTCTCTTCAAGGTCCCGGCTGTAGGGGTTCCACCATCCTTCGGCAATGACCTTGCCGTGCCGGAGAAGCATGAAGCTGTGGAATTCGTGCTGGCTCTTTCCAGCCGCATCGAGGAAGTCAAGGATTCCTTGCGAAGACACGCCTTCCGCTTCTGGCGTGCTCCGTGGAAGAGCAAGCTTGCTCTGGGCGTTGCCAACCTCGCATTGAAGGAGGAGGAAAAGCAATATAAAAGACAAGCAGATTGCAATCGTAGATTTCATGGATGAACCTAATCCCTTCATGGAAACAGAAGTGTTCATGCGGGAAAAGCCTCTTTTGGCGAACAAATCTTTATTTCACGACCTTGAGGTAGATGGGATGCTGTGAGATAATAGACCAAATCAGTGGATTTGTCAAGGGGAAAAAGAAGGAGGAATTTGAAGAGGTGGCTATCTCTGGAAAGTAACCGCGGGAGAAAACGGTAAAGTGTCGGTCAATGCTTCAATTTCCCCCAGAACTTCTTCCGAAGTGAGCGCGCGCTTGAGTCGAACCGCTCTGTTCTTCAAAGCATTCGTGAGTGGAACATATGAATCACGTGACAGCGCAATATGGTGGTTCAGACAAAATTGTTCTACTGCGGCGCTGCCAGTGTGCTTTCCAAAAACGAATTCACTGGATCCCCTTCCGACGTTTTGCCCGTCGATAATCTGGTACGTGTTTCTGTTCTTCATCATAAGATGGGCATGAATTCCGGATTCATGGGAAAACACGTTTCTTCCCACCACCGGTTTCTGTACGCTGTTGGCTACATCCGATGCGAGAGTGACAATGTCCGACAAATTCCCGAACAATGAGGTGTCCAATTGCGTCTTGACATTGCAGGCAAGCTCGAGCGCCATTACCACCTCTTCCAACGCCGCATTGCCGGCCCGTTCGCCGAGTCCGTTCACCGTCACGCTGGCGCTGTCGGCGCCTGAAAGCAATGCCGATATAGTGTTTGCCACGGCCATGCCCAGATCGTTGTGGCCGTGGAACTCGAGACTCATTGACGGGAAGTGGTTTCGGAGCATCATAAATAGGGATTGTGTGGACATAGGGTGCAGAATTCCCACAGTGTCAGCGATGCGCACCCGTCGCACGTTCAATGCCAAAACGTTTTTGAGAAACTCCAGCAGGAACGGCGTGTTTGCACGCGAAGCATCCTGTGCGCCTATCACCAGGTATTCGAAATGCGGTGAGGCGTAGTCCACAATCTCATGCAAGACCTCAAGAACCCATGTGTGCGACCGATTCATTGCGGAGAGGTGAACGTCGGAAACGGGAAAGGAAATATTGACGCCGTGCGCACCGGTCCTGGCTGCTGCGTCGATATCTGCCTTTGTCGCACGGCACCAGACGAGCGATTGGAAATGAAAGCCGGCATGCGTGAGTACGCGCAGGTCGGCAACCTCTTGCGGACCGATGATCGGAGTGCCGATCTCGACCTCGGGAATGCCGATCTCGTCGAGCAGGTGTGCGATACGCAGTTTGTCGTCCAGGTGAAACACTACGCCTGGAGCCTGTTCGCCGTCTCGCAGCGTTGTATCGATGATGTGCGGCCTGGAGCGTGCCATTGTTGATTCATCCTTCACTGATCAGATACTTGTCGGCGGACTTTCCCTCCTGCAAGGCGTCCAGGATCTCATCGATAGCTTCCTCCGTGACGCCGCCGTACCAGAAATTGTTCGGATGAACGACCATGACGGGTTTGTGTCCGCAGACGTTGAGGCATGCAGTCGTGGAAACCGCGACGTCAAGTCCGCGATCTGCGGCTTCCTCGGTTATGTATTGCACAAACTCCGGAGCGCCAAGTTTGTTGCACGCTCCCTGCGAATTTCCCGCCGTGCGATACGAATTGCAGACGAGTATGTGATAGGTTGGCTTTTTCATTGTTGTGTCCTGTTGTCATTGTTCTGAAGTGTAATCCAGGCGTTATGCACAGCCGGACGCTGTGCCACGACAAGCTCCGCCGCAGCGCATGGCGTCCGCCTTTGTGACGGTTCGTAGCTGTTTGCCATTAAACACTGCCTCCAACCCCTCGTCGATCAGTCCCGTCATTTGAACGACGCGGATGCCGGATCCCTGCAGGATGGTGGTCGGACTCTTACCCACGCCCGAAACCAGCACTGCGCGGCAGTCCGACAAAATGCCGGCGAGCTGTTTCCACCGTTCCTCTCCGCATCCGGGTTCCGGCGTAGCGCGCTCCTCAACGAGTCGAAAACCGTTGGGGGTCTGTTTGAAAATGTTGAGCGATTGCGCTTCGCCGAGATGAAGGTTTACCAGCAGACCTTCGTTTGTTGCGACGGCAACATAGGGGCGCTGATGGGTTACGTCGACAACTCGCAGGGAGTATTCACGCAATAGTTCGTGTGCGTCCTGGAGGTCTTTGCCGAGTAAGCCGGCGGCATCGGCACGGCACCGGGCACAGTGGGTCATCATGGGGAGGTGTTTTCCCGCGTTTGCCCGGAGAGCGATCATTTCTGCCTTGGATGGCTCTCCCATTGATGCAAATTCTGTATCCTTGGTTGGCACAACCGGTATACAATTCATAACATCTGCGCCGAGTGATGCGACGGTTTTCGCTATTTCTGGAATGTGCTGATTGTTAATCCACGGCAGCACGATGCTATTGATTTTGACGATGATGCCCTTCGCCTTGAGCTTGGGAATCGCTTCAAGTTGTCTTTCCAGAATGAACTCTCCTGCCGCGACTCCCCGATAAATGCGCTTCTCATGCCGAGCCCACGCATAGATTTCCCCTCCAATCGCCGGGTCGACGGCATTTACCGTAACGGTGACGTGCGAAACCCCCAGAGAAGCGAGATCATCGATATAGGGGGTGAGATTGACCCCATTCGTTGAAAGGCAGAATAACTTGTCCGGGAAAGCCTCCTTCGTCAGCCTGAGTGTCTCGAGCGTTTCCTCGGGGTTTGCCATCGGGTCGCCGGGCCCGGCTATTCCGATCACGGAAATGTTTTCCAGGCGGGTGCTTAACGCTTTCAAGTACTCGACGGCCTGCATTGGCGTTACGACGGCCGATGTGACTCCGGGACGGCTTTCGTTGACGCAATCGTACTGCCTGTTGCAGTAATTGCATTGGATGTTGCATTTCGGAGCGATGGGCAAATGCACGCGGGCATGCATCAGTCTGGCGCTCGCGTCAAAACAGGGATGAGCTCTCGTGTTTGGTGTTTCCATACCCCCCTCGGGCGTTAGAAGTAGCTGTACCCTACCGGCGAATGTGTCTGTTTGTAGTCGATCAGCGCATTAACAATCCGGTCGAAAAGTTGTTGCGTCCCTTCGTAACACAAATGCTGAATGCGTTGCCCACCAAACCGGTCGTGGATAGGAAACCCGACTCTCACCAGCGGGATATCCAGCCGTCGTGCAATGGAATAACCCTTGCTGTTGCCAATCAAAAGGTCAGGGTGAAGGTCGTCTGCAAGTTCGCTCAGTGTTTCAAAGTCGGACCCTTCCAACACACGAATGCCATTGTCGTTTGTCCGGTGGGGGAGAATCTTCCGCAGCAGAGTGCTATCGCCTCCCGAGACGGCCAATACCACGTTGATGCCTATTTCAGTGAGGAATGAAACGAGGCCAATCACAATATCTTCCTCTCCATAGACAATGGCACGCTTGCCGAATACATACTTATGAGCGTCGACATAAGCATCGACGAGGCGGCCGCGTTGAAGCACATAGTGTTCGGGAACTTCTTTGCCGGAGAATTTCTTGAGCATATCAAAGAACCGGTCCGTCTCTTTGATGCCAATGGGCATCCCGATCTGATGATTGCAGACCCCGCAGTGCACATCAAGCCATTCCCCGCCGGTTACAACGCCGTTGGATTCTTTCATGCTGCCGCGCCGGCGACCTTCGTTGAACACATAGCCAAATTCGATTGTCGTCCTAGCTGATCCGGTACGCTTAAGGTCGGGAAGAGGTGTTCCCCCATCTGGAATGATCTTGTATTCTTCCCAGCACGGGTTATCGAGGGTATCGGAATAATCGGGAAAGATTACATAGTCGAGGTTGAAGTCGTTCAGGATTTCTTTCAAATGACGAATATCCTGAGGCGAGACAAACCCTGGGAACAGGTTGACGTGCGTTCCCTGCTCCCCGCGTTCAGCATGCGAACGGATAACGGATGCGACCGCCTCGTGAAAGCCGTCCATGTGTGTCCCCTGATAGCTTGGGGTTGATGCATGGAAGAGGGCGGGGAGTGCCTTCTCAGCATTGACGGCTTGATATTCGCGAATTAAACGGGCGACGTCTTCGCCGATCGTCTCGCTCAAACAGGCTGAAGCGATCCCGATCGCTTCGGGATGGTACTGACTGATGATGTTATTGATGCTTTGATTGAAGTTCTTGTTGCCGCCGAAGATCGTCGTCTCCTCACTGAAATTTGATGACGCAATGTCAACCGGTTCCCGGTAATGGCTTATCATATAGCGGCGAATATATGTTGCGCACCCCTGGGAGCCATGGATCATCGGCACGCATCCCCTAATCCCCTTAAACACGAGGCTTGCGCCAAGCGGCGCACACAGTTTGCATGCGTTGCGGGTCGCGGTGAAGGAGAGCGGCGCGATTTTTGGATTGTGTGATTGCTCAAACATGGTGCCGCCTGGTGAATTGCCACACCGGGCTCATCGCCGTGGCATGGATCTCCTCCGCAAAGGCAAGCATGCCCTCGTAGCCAGCAAGGGCCTTTTTGCGCTCGTGGTTATGATCGCAAAAACCCAGCCCGAGCTTGTAAGCGATAGGGCGTTCCTTTACGCCGCCAATAAAAATATCGGCTTCCATGTCTTTGACAAACGACGAGAGTTCAATCGGATTGGAGTCATCAACAATGATGGTTCCCTCGTCGCACAATCCGCGGATGATTTCGTATTCGTCCGCGGTGCCTGTTTGCGAGCCGACGACGACGGTCTTCACGCCAAGTAATCGCAAAGCTTTAATAAGCGAAATTGCCTTGAACGAGCCGCCAACATAAATGGCCGCCTTCTTCCCCTGCAGCTTGGCCTTATACTCCTTAATGACCGGCATAAGGCGCGCAAACTCCTGTTTCACCAGTTCCCTGGCATTGAGCAGCAATTGAGGATCGCCAAAAAACTTTGCCACATCATAAAGCGCTTCGCTCATGTCTTCCATGCCGAAATACGACACCTTCATGAACGGAATGCCAAAACGTTCTTTCATGGTTTTGGCGAGGTGCATCATCGAACCGGAGCATTGAACAACGTTGAGTGATGCTTTGTGTGCGCCTCGGATCGTGTCAACCCGTCCGTCGCCGGTGATAGTGGCGTGGACATGGATTCCAATCCGGCGGTAGTACTCGAGCAGCAACCACAGTTCGCCGGCAAGGTTGAAG